>Ga0209056_10000003_pt1 | contig 305750 bp, 286 predicted proteins | sample GraSoiAngelo_114_FD_185876 | JGI IMG/M metagenome (GOLD analysis project Ga0209056, IMG submission 185876) | Grasslands soil microbial communities from the Angelo Coastal Reserve, California, USA - 14_0903_13_40cm (SPAdes) (version 2) | ecosystem: Environmental > Terrestrial > Soil >... | reverse complement strand
GAACCACACCTTCAGAGGAGTGCGCGTGTCCTGGAAAATCGTCCCCGCAGTCCAACGAAGCTTGGTACGCACAGCGCGCACACTGCCAGAGCGCGGAACGCAGCCGCCATCCTCTGCTTTCCCCACAACGGGGACAGCGAAACCCTTCCGGCCAGCGCACCCGGAAAAGATAATCACGACAAGCTTCCTCCGATCGGAAGCGCTCCTCGAAGTCCGCCAGCGTGCGCGGATAGTCTTCCATGGCCTGCTACACTACCTATTGTGGTTACCTGAGTCAAATGGATACCCCATTTGTGTAATTCTCTAGATTCTGCTGGTAACGGATGTTTTTGTCGGGAGTGACCAACACTTCGAACCCGGCTTCCTCAGCGGCTCTCAGCAAGTCGCCGTTCTTGAGCTTGTCCCACCCTCGCTGCCAGGCTGTTTCAACTGTATGTCCCTTAAGGGACGGACGGATAGGGACCGGAGTACTCTGGTCGAAAAGAACCAGCATCAGCGGGTAACAGGCGATGACGGAGTCACGTCAAGGCTGCGGGCGGCAAATTCGATGACGGCTTCGACTTGTTCGCGGTCCAGACCTTCGAACCATTCCATAATCTCGTCAATGTTGGCGCCGGCTTTCAGATTTTCAAAGATGACGGAGACGGGCATGCGCGTGCCCTTGAGCACCCAGGCGCCGCTTACCTTTCCCGGGATGCTTTCCACCGCAGGACATTGTGACCAATCCAGCGCTGCCATGGAAGGATTCTCCTCTGGATCATTCTATACCAAGAGCCCATCACAAGAACCGATCCTCCCGGCGAAACTCTTCCATACGAGTGATTGCCGCAAGCGTCGTTACCTCATCAGCCGTGAGATTGCGAAAGCCGTCACTGCGAAAACCGATTGTTGCAACTGTCTGGAGTTCTTCGTCGTTGAGCCCGCCGAAAGTAACGGAAACGTTGTAGCGCCTGGATTGGTCACAATCCACGACGATTGCACATTGCGTAGATCACGCGCCGATGCGGACGGGAGGCGAGACGTGCGTGGTAAAAAAACTAATCTCACTAGACCAAACCCCGTTTCGACCGCTTGGCAAGTTGAGCAAGCTTGTCGCGGGCCGTCTTACGCCGAGCCGCCATTCTTCGTTAACACAGCAATTGCTGCGCAGGAGCTGTATATGCACTGCCGCGACGTGGCGGTGAAGGTATTGGGATACCCTCCTGCGGCCAAGTTACTGGAATTGTTTATACACGAGCCGGTTAAAGGTTCCGTGGATTCCGGGGATAAGGGTAGTGCAGCGGGAGCGTAGAAGCTCTATTTGTCAGCCGTGAATTCAACTCTTGGGCGGTCGCCCATCCCTCGACGGAGCGCGCATTTTGTTCGTTTTTGCACCGGCGGGTGGGTCACCCCGAACGACTATGTCTACCTCGATCCGCAAGAATCCTGGGTGGCCCATCCCTTTGCGCATTTGTTTTTCGCAAAGGGGGGGCTGCCGTTCGCTAGCTACCTACGCCTGACCGGGAAGTGGCGGAATCAGCTTCTGGAAAGCTGGAGGTTTTACGGCCGGTCTTTATCGTCGTACTCTTCCGGCACGTCGTCTTGCGAGACTTCGTGCGTGCGGACTTCGCCTTGATCCGGATCGCGAGCATCTTCCACACCGCTTACAATTCCGGCTTCGAAGGGCTGGCCTTCTTCTAACAACTCGTCCGCGCTCTCGGAATCCGCGCCCTCAACCACGGAAACTCCTCCAAAGTCGCCGCCGCCCGCTCCCGCAGCGGCCGCACGCGCGGGACGCTTTAACGGCACCGTCTCGACGCTTTGGCTGCCTAGCACCGCCTGCGTCTCCCGAACTTGCCGCCTGCGAGCTGCAGGCTTGCGCGACGCTTTGCGCTTCCGGGCAGCCTTCTTCCCGCTCAACTTCGTCTTCGCGGTAATCTTTTTTGCCCCGCGCTTCGGTTTCCTTTGCTTCGCTTTTTTCGCCATGACTCTACCCTCCACCGCCGGCCAGTCTACCACCGCCCGCAGGTTCAGTCATTGGTTGTGCACTTGCATGCTCAGCGTTGCGGGCTACTTAGCTCCTTGTGAGCTTGTCCCGATTTGCGGAGTGAGCTTCCCGGCGGCCAAATCGTCCAAGGCGCGGAGGCGGGCGCTAAGTTCGGCCTCGCTCAAGCGCCGGTCGCGGTACAGCCAGCGCACATGCTCCTCGGCCAAGCGCTCCCCTTTTTGCGAGTTGCAATCCAGACAGCAAGACACCAGGTTTTGATAGGAATTCTGTCCCAACTCCGCTCGCGGCACAACGTGGTCGAGGCACCGCCTGTGCTGAGTGATCCGCCGCGAACAATAAAAGCAGCGGCCGCGCTCGCGTTCGTGGATGGCCTTGCGCAAGACCTGCTTTTCCAGGAAATCTGCCTCCTCGATTTTGATAACGACGCGCGGTGCAGCCGCTGGCCAATGGGCCGCGATTTTCGCGACGCATATTCCTCTAACCTCTAACGGGAGCCGCAAACGCACGACGTGTTGGGCCCGGCAGTTGCATTCGACTAAGTGCAAAACGCCTCGCGCAATCAGCCGCCGCACTGTATCGCGTGTGAACTTGCTGGAGAGGCCACGCCACGGGCTAGCCAGGAAATCGAGAACTGGAACTGTAGATTGCCTTCGAGGCGGCTGTGGCGAAAAAGATGCGAGTAGATGACGCGGTCAGCCAGGGAAAAGTTGAGCTGCGGCGCGAGCAGATCTTCCATTTGTTTCCACACTTGTACAGCATCGAAGTTTTTTGTTGTTCATAGGTTGAATCCTGGAAGAAGAAAGGTGGAGCCTTTCCTCTGTAGTGGCGGATCTTTAGACCCGTTCTTGAGGGTTGACAGCTAACAGCAGAAGAAAGACAAAGGCGGAACACGGAGAACATAGAGACGGAACATAGAGAACACGGAGAATAGTGCTAGCGCCGGAGGCGCTTCACAACATTAGCCCAGCGCGTAAGCGCTGTGCATAGTTCCCTCCTGAAGCCAAGCGCCGTAGGTGCGTCACAGGGAACAGGCACCAGAATTCCGGCTGCTGTCCGGAATCGGCGCCCTATAAAGAAAAAGCCCCGACTGGCATCGGGGCACACTGTTCTACGCTGCCAACTCTACCAGAATGTAATCGCCTTGTCAAGTACAAAGTGAATTACCTGTAAGCGATTGAAGGCACGCACCTTAGCCTGCGCTGAATCACGAAAGATTCACCCGGTGATTTCTAGCGCGAGCTCGCGCTGGGCCGGAGCGCGCTAGAAACTCGGAAATTTGACCAGGTTGGCAGGCGACGGTAGAATTTAGCTTCCACGCGCTAGGGGCTCGCGTTTCACACCCGAAAGGCTAATGGCGAAATCAAATCAGTAGGCTTCAGGAATCGAGGAGGAAGTATGGCTACGGCAGTCGCGCCCCGGATTTTTAGAAATTTTATTAACGGTGAGTGGGTGGAATCGCGAAGTGGCAAAGCCTACGAGAATCGCAATCCCGCCAATACGGAAGAATTGATCGGGATGTTTGCGTCTTCAACCGTTGAGGACGCAGATGCGGCCGTGGATGCCGCGAAGGAGGCGTACAAGTCCTGGCGGCTTGTGCCGGCGCCCAAACGCGCAGAGATCTTGTTTCGCGCGGCGGAACTCCTCGTGCAGCGCAAGGAAGAGTTTTCCAAGGACATGACGCGCGAAATGGGCAAGGTCCTCGCGGAAACTCGCGGTGACGTCCAGGAAGCCATCGACATGACGTATTACATGGCGGGCGAAGGGCGGCGGCTGTTTGGGCAGACTACGCCTTCGGAATTGCCGAACAAGTTTGCCATGAGTGTGCGGCAGTCCGTTGGCGTGTGCGCTATGATTACTCCGTGGAATTTTCCGATGGCGATTCCGTCCTGGAAGATCATGCCCGCCTTGATCAGCGGAAACACCGTGGTGATTAAGCCTGCCCAGGACACGCCGCTGTCGGTTTACAACCTGGTGCAAGTGCTCACCGAAGCGGGCGTCCCGCGCGGCGTGATCAATCTGGTAGGCGGCAGCGGGTCCGTGGTGGGGGCGGCGCTGGCGGGGCACCGCGACGTGCCGGTAATCAGTTTTACCGGATCGACCGAGGTTGGGCGAGTGATATCGAAGACCTGCGCTCCCGATTTCAAACATTGCAGCCTGGAAATGGGCGGGAAAAACATCATCATCGTGATGGACGACGCCAATCTGGACCTGGCGGTAGACGGCGCGGTCTGGGGCGGATTTGGCACCACAGGCCAGCGCTGCACGGCGGCGAGTCGCGTCGCCGTACACAAGAGCGTCTACAGTGAGTTCGTTTCGCGATTTGTGGAGCGCGTGAAGTCTCTGAAGGTGGGCGACGGGCTGGATGCTTCCACGGAAATGGGGCCGTGCATCAACGAGTCGCAATTGAAAACAGTGATGTCGTACGTGGACATTGGGAAAAATGAAGGCGCAAAATTACTGACTGGGGGGAATCGCCTGGACGGCGGCGTGTACGCGAAGGGCTGGTTCCATGAGCCGACGGTTTTCGGTGATTGCTCGCCGGACATGCGCATCGCGCAGGAAGAGATTTTCGGGCCGGTAGTGTCCGTGATTCCCATCAGTAGTTTGGAACACGCCATCGACGTGGCGAATGGCGTTGCCTATGGACTTTCAGCTTCCATCTACACGCGCAACGTGAACCGCGCGTTCCAGGCCACGCGCGATCTGTACACCGGAATTGTCTACGTAAACGCTCCGACGATTGGCGCAGAGACGCATCTGCCCTTCGGTGGCACGAAGCAAACCGGCAACGGCCACCGCGAAGCAGCCATCGCAGCGATCGATTTCTTCACCGAGTGGAAGACCGTGTACATCGATTATTCGGACAAGCTCCAGCGCGCTCAAATCGACAACAATTAGGTTACCCGCGAAGCGTAAGAGATGACCAGGAAGCGGCTCGCAGGGCGGGGCAAGTCCTGGTCTATCTATTTTTTATGCAATCCGAGAACCGACTTACGTTGACCCCGCTTGACACGCTTTCTACAATATAAGTAGCGCTCTTTAGCACTAGGAGTAGAGTGCTGCTATGAGGAATTCAGCCCTCCAGGAACGGCGCAACCGCCAGATTCTGGCAGACATCGTGCGCGTGTATATCGAGACGGGCGAGCCCGTGTCCTCGCGGGCGATATCCAAGGGTTTTGAGGAATCTCTGAGCACCGCCACGATTCGTAACGTTATGGCGGACCTGGAGGATGCTGGCTTTTTGTACCAGCCCCATACGTCTGCGGGGCGCGTGCCGACGGCGGCGGCATACCGGTTTTTTGCGCAAGAGATTGCCTCGCAGGCCACCATTACTACGGTGGATCGAGAATGGATCCAACGCGAAATGGGTGGTGCCACCAGTGCGGCGGAAATCACCGAGCGCGCCGGGCACGTGCTGGCGGAAGTGTCCAACGGTCTTGGCATCATTGTGTCGCCTCCTTTAGGCAAAACCGTTTTGGAGCATGCACGGATGTGGCTCCTTCCCGACGGGCGCGTAGTTGTCGTGCTCATTTCGCCGGGCGGGAATACACGGGACAAGATCCTGCGGCCGAACCGGTTGTTCACCCAGGGGGAGCTGGACGCGACCGCGGACTTCTTGAATCGCCATTATTCCGGCTGGACGCTGGAAGCCATTCGCAGCGATCTTTTGCAGAAGCTGGCGACCGAGCGCGAGCGTTACGAAGGCATGGCGCAAAGCGCTTTGACGTTGTGCGACCCGGCGGTGTTAGGCGACGAATCTGCCATGCACGTACACGTGGAAGGCGCTGCGCAGATTATTGGTGCGGCGGAATTTGTGGATCAGACGCAATTGCGTGATTTGCTGGCAGCCATTGAAGAAAAGCATCGGCTCGTGACGGTGCTAAATGCTTGTATTGAAACGCCCGAACCGGTGCACGTGCAAATTGGCGTCAGGGAAATTTCCGAGGCTGGCGATAATCTGGCGCTCATCAGTGCGGCATACACCAGGCACGATTTGGTCCAGGGTTCGCTTGGTGTGCTGGGGCCAACGCGCATGCACTACGAGCGCGCTATGACCGCCGTCGCCTATGTGGCTCAGCTCTTCAGCGAAGCGCTGAGCAAAACTTGAAAAATTTCTGGCACAGGAGAAGCAGGAAAGTGAGCGACAAGGAAGTGAAAGGCAATCTCAATGTCAACAAGGACGAGAACGGCGCAAGCGCCGAACAGTCCGCCGAAGCGCAGGCCGTCGCCGCAGATTCGGTGAAAGCCGATGCGGAGATGGCCAAGCTGACCGCCGACCTCGGGGAATTGCGCCAGACCCTCCAGCGCCGGCAGGCGGACTTTGAAAACTACCGCAAGCGTGTCGAAAAGGAGCGCTTTGAAGATTCTAAGCGCGCCACCGCTCGCGTGATCGAAGGGCTCATTCCGGTGATCGACGGGTTTGAGCACGCGCTCGCGGCGCATCGCGAGGCCGAATACGACAGTTATCGCAAAGGGTTTGAACTCATCTACAAGCAGCTTTTGGAGAGTATCACCAAGCTCGGGGCGGAGCGCCTCGATCCCGCCGGCAAATCATTTGATCCGCACCTGCATCAGGCCGTGGATCGTGCGGAAACATCGGACCACAAGGAGGGCACCATTCTGCAGGTGTTCCAGCCGGGATACGTGTTTCATGGACGCGTGCTGCGTCCAGCAATGGTGCGTGTAGCAGTGCATCCCAGCCCAGCATCGAAAGAAGCGGCGAACTAAAGGAGATCGAGAGTTTCCATGGCTAAGGGAAATCAAAGGGACTACTACGAAGTTTTAGGCATTGCGCGAACCGCCGCGGTTGACGAAATCAAGTCCGCCTACCGCAAGGCGGCGCTGAAGTGGCATCCTGACCGCAACCCCGAAAATAAGTCCGAGGCGGAGGTTAAGTTTCGCGAATGTACCGAAGCCTACAGCGTTCTGAGCGATGCGCAAAAGCGCCAGATTTACGACACCTACGGTCATGCGGGCCTTTCCAGCGCAGGCGCTAGTCAAGGTTTTGACAGCACTGTTTTCCAGGATTTCCACGACATTTTTGGGGATTTCTTCGGCTTCGAGGATTTGTTTGGAGGGGGCGGCAGTCGCCGTGGACGCAGCCGCGCACAGCGTGGCGCCGACTTGCGCTACGACATGTCGCTCACCTTCGAGGAAGCCTCCGCAGGCGTCACCACCAAGATCAAGCTGCCGCGCCAGGAATACTGCGAAGCCTGCAACGGCACGGGCGCGAAAAAGGGCACAGGCGTTCAGGCATGCCAGACGTGTGGTGGCCGCGGTCAGTTAGCCTATCAACAAGGATTTTTCACCATCACGCGCACGTGCCCGGCGTGCCAGGGCGCGGGGCAAATTGTGAAAGAGCGTTGCCCGGAGTGCCGCGGCCAGGGGCGACGGGAGCGCGAAAAGACCATCGAGCTGCGGATTCCGCCGGGAGTGGACACGGGGACGCGGTTGCGCGTCGCCGGCGAAGGCGAGCCCGGACCAAACAGCGGGCCGCCTGGCGATTTGTACGTAGTGCTCGACGTCAAAGAGCATCCCTTCTTCGAGCGGCGCGGCGCGGACCTGTATTGCACGATTCCCTTGAGCATCGCGCAGGCGACTCTCGGCACGGAATTGCAGGTGCCGGGGCTGAACGGGGAAGAGAAGCTGAAAATTCCAGAAGGCACGCAGAGCGGCGCTGTGTTTCGCATCAAGGGCCGGGGACTGGCCGATCCGCGCGGCGGAGGCAAAGGTGATTTGTACTACCACGTGCGCGTATTGACGCCAACCAAGCTCACGCGCGACCAGCGCAACTTGATCGAACAGCTCGGCGCCACTCTAAAAGTGGAAAACAAGCCGGCCGATCGCAACTCTTCGATCTTCGATAGAGTGAAGGACATCTTCGGCTAGTGGTTTCCGTGTTCTTCTCTGCGAACTCTGCGGCTCTGCGTTCCATTTATCCTTGCTCCAACGCAGGCAGCCATGCCTGTATCTAAGATAGAATCTCCGCGTGCGAAGGCGATTCTTCGTCGAGCAATTTGAGGGCAAAACCGCCGTTATGGAAGGTGACGCGGCGCATCATTTGGGCCGCGTGTTGCGCGCCCAAACCGGCCAGCTCTATGAGTTGAGCGATGGCGAAGAAGTGTGGCTCGGCCGGATCGATAGCGTCAGCCGCGACCGCGTCCAGTTCGCCTTGATCGAGCAGTTGCCCGTTGTCCATCCCAGCGTGAACCTCACCTTGCTGCTGGCCGTTGTGAAGTTTGACGCTTTCGAATGGGCGATTGAAAAGGCCACGGAGCTCGGGGTGAACACCATCGTGCCGATCGCCGCGGAGCGCAGCGAGAAAGCCTTGCTCTCCGCGGCAGCGAAACGGGAGGAACGCTGGAAGAAAATCCTGCTGGAGGCATCGCAGCAATCCCGGCGCGTCAACGTGCCCGTGCTCGACGGATTGGCAAAGCCGGGACACGCTTTCACCTCCAGCAGTGAAGGTTTGCGCGTGCTGCTTTCCGAGCGGCCAACTGCCTCGCCCCTGCGACAAGTGCTGCAAGGCCAGAGGGCGGCCAACGCAATCCTAGCGATCGGCCCGGAAGGCGGCTGGACGGACGAGGAATTCGCCGCCGCTGGCAAGTCTGGATTTACGGAGGCTTCGCTTGGCCGCAGGATTCTGCGCACGGAGACAGCTGTCGTTACCGCGTTGGCCTCTCTGAACTTTGCGCTCGGGGATGATTGAAGTCGTACCCAGTTGCGAAATTTCCCTTCACCATGCGTCAAGTATCCGATATTGAGTGAGCAACGAGCCGGCGGCTCAGCGAATCTGAATAAGTGTGCGTCAGGACACGCCCTTTGTCTTCCCAGGGCACCGGCGGCAAAATCGCATCTGGCGCGGGTCTCAATGGCCATGCTATAAATACAAGGCGCCTCAAAATGGAAAGACTGGACGAGAAACAGCCCGCAACCTCGACATCACCGGAGACCCCAGCTCCGGCATCGTCCTCTCTTGTGACTGTTAATCCAATGGCAGTGAGTGTGAGAAGCGACCGCTCCGATGCAAGCGCTGCCGAAAGGCCAGCGCCTCCGCATTCTTTGCGCAACGAAATCCGTGTGTGGACGCGCGACCTCCTGATCGCCATCGGCCTTGCGCTGGTGATCATCGTTTTCTTGTATCAGCCGGTCAAAGTCGAAGGCACCAGCATGGCCCCGCTGCTCTCCGACCAGGAACGCATTTTCATCAACAAATTTGTTTACCGCTTCGAGCCCATCGAGCGCGGCGATGTGGTCGTGTTCTGGTATCCGCTCGATCGCTCGAAGTCCTTCATCAAGCGCGTGGTCGGTTTGCCGGGCGAAACAGTGGAAATCCGCCGGGGCGCCCTATACGTTGACGGCAAGAATATCCCCGAGCCCTATGTTCCCGCGCAGTATGAAGACCTAAGTGATTTTGGGCCGGTGCGCGTGCCGAAGGACAGTTACTTCGTCATGGGAGATCACCGCGTCAGCTCCAACGATTCGCGGGTCTTTGGGCCGGTCGAGAGTCAGTTCATTTACGGGCGCGCCGTGTTTGCGTATTGGCCCGTCGACCATTTCGGCTCGCTCTCGACGACGGACGCAGACACAAAATGACTGGCACATCTTAATGACAAATAGGGGAGGCCCCACTGACCGACGTTCAGCACCGACCCGCGACGCTCGCGCTGGAAGACGGGCGCGTCTTTAACGGCCGCGCGGCGGGCGCGATTACGCGCCGCGGCGGCGAAGTCGTTTTCAATACCAGCCTCACCGGTTATCAGGAAGTCTTTACCGACCCCAGCTACGCCGGACAAATCGTCTGTTTGACCTATCCGCACATCGGAAATGTTGGCGCCAACGTCGATGACGAAGAATCCTCGCGCCCTTACATCGAATCGCTCATCGTGCGCGAATTTTCGCAGGTCTCCTCCAATTGGCGTTCCGCGGAGACCGCACAGCTTTATTTGAACCGGCACAAGATTCCCGTCATTTGGGACATCGATACTCGCGCGCTGGTGCGCCACATTCGCAGCGTCGGCGCGCTGCGCGGAATTGTCGCTACGGACGGAACGCCTGCCGAACAATTGGTCTTCGAAGCCAAGCAATTGCCCAGCATGGCGGGGCAGGAACTTGCCGGCCGTGTCACCTGCGGGAAACCGTATGGGTGGGACAAAGGCTCCGTCGAGGTTGCCGTCTCGCCGTGGTCGGAACAAATGGGCGAATCAGACGCGGAAGCCGAGACGCGGAAACACCGCGTAGTCGCCTATGACTACGGGATTAAGCAGAACATTTTGCGGCTGCTCGTGGACCACAATTGCGAGGTGTACGTCGTGCCGGCGCAGACCTCCGCCGAAGACGTTCTGGCGATGAAGCCCGACGGTGTCTTCCTTTCGAACGGACCGGGCGATCCGGAGCCCATGGGGTACGCCGTTGAAAACGTTCGCAAAATGATCGGGCACGTCCCGGTTTTCGGGATTTGCCTTGGGCATCAAGTTTGCGGACTGGCTCTGGGAGGGAAGACCTTTAAACTGAAATTCGGCCATCACGGCTCCAACCATCCAGTCAAGAATCTGCTCACCGAACAAGTCGAAATCACCGCGCAGAATCACGGTTTCTGCGTGGACCCGGAATCACTGCCCTCCAGCAAAGTGGAAATCACGCACGTCAATTTGAACGACCACACCAACGAGGGCATGCGCCACAAGTCGCTGCCGCTTTTCAGCGTGCAATATCATCCTGAAGCGTCGCCCGGGCCGCACGATTCGCACTATTTGTTTACGCAGTTCACCGATTTGATGAAGGAATTCGCACAGCCAGGGAGTTCGCGGCGCTGAAAAGTCTCACGGGAGAATATGCCGAAGCGCAAAGACATCAAGAAAATTCTGATTATCGGGTCAGGCCCGATTATCATCGGCCAGGCTTGCGAATTCGACTATTCCGGTGCTCAGGCGTGCAAGGCGCTGAGCGCAGAAGGATATAAGGTGGTGCTGGTCAATTCGAATCCCGCCACCATCATGACCGACCCGGAACTCGCGCATCGCACCTACATCGAGCCGCTGACGAAAGATTACCTTGAAGAGATTATCGCGCGCGAAAAACCGGATGCTCTTTTGCCGACGGTCGGTGGACAAACGGCGCTGAACCTGGCTGTGGAACTTTCCGAAAGCGGCGTCCTCGAAAAATACAAAGTGGAAATGATCGGAGCATCTCTGCGCGCCATCAAGGTCGCAGAAGATCGTTTGTGGTTCAAGGATGCCTGCCGCAAAATCGGGTTGGAAGTCCCAGCCTCCGCCCTGGTGAACAACGCGAAGGACGCGTTGCGGCTTTGCGATCAACTGGGATTTCCGCTGGTGATTCGCCCATCGTTCACGCTAGGAGGCACCGGCGGCTCCATCGCCTACAACAAGGAAGAGTTTGGCGAGGCTATCGCTCATGCTCTGGACATGAGCCCGGTTCACGAAGCGCTCGTCGAAGAGTCCGTCCTCGGCTGGAAGGAATATGAACTCGAGGTGATGCGCGATTTTCGCGACAACTTCGTGGTTATCTGCACGATCGAAAATTTCGACCCCATGGGCGTGCATACCGGCGATTCGATTACCGTGGCTCCCGCGCAGACGTTGACGGACAAGGAATTTCAGCGCATGCGCGACGCTTCTGCTGCGATTATTCGCGAAGTCGGCGTCGAGACGGGCGGTTCGAACGTGCAGTTCGCCGTGAACCCGGAAAACGGCCGCATGGTGGTCATTGAGATGAATCCGCGCGTTTCACGCAGTTCGGCGCTGGCCAGCAAGGCCACCGGCTTTCCCATCGCGAAAATTGCCGCACGGCTGGCGGTGGGAATGTCGCTGGACGAAATTCCCAATGACATTACGAAGAAAACACCTGCATGCTTTGAACCGACCATCGATTACGTAGTCGTGAAAATCCCCAAATGGCAATTCGAAAAATTTCCCGGCGCGGACAGCACTCTCGGAACGCAGATGAAATCGGTCGGCGAAGTCATGGCCATCGGCCGGACCTTCAAGGAAGCGCTGCAGAAGGGAATTCGCTCGCTGGAGCCGAGCACGCCTTGGCGGGCCCCGTCGGAAACACCGGACTCGTTGTTGCGTGAAAAACTGGCCACGCCCCGCCCGGACCGCATCCACTGGCTGCTGACCGCCATGGATCACGGACTCCCGGCGCATGAAATCTGCGAGCTGACGAAGATCGATCCCTGGTTCATCCAGCAGATTGGAGAATTGACCGCCATGAACCGGCGCGCGGCAGCGGTGACCGTGGAGACCGCTTCGAAGGAACTGTTGCGCGAGGCCAAGCGCCACGGAACCAGCGATGAACAATTGGCGCAGATTTGGAGAACGACCTCCGCTTCTGTTCGCCTGCAGCGGGCGCGTTACGGCGTGACGCCGGTTTTCAAACGCGTCGATACCTGCGCCGCGGAATTCGAATCCTTCACTCCGTATCTCTATTCCACATACGAAGACGAGGACGAATCCGACGCCCGGACGCGGCCCAAGGTCATGATTTTGGGCAGCGGGCCGAATCGCATCGGGCAGGGAATCGAGTTCGATTATTGCTGCTGCCATGCTTCGTTTGCGCTGCGCGAAGATGGGTTCGAAACCATCATGGTGAATTGCAATCCGGAGACGGTTTCGACGGACTACGACACGTCCGACCGACTCTATTTCGAACCGCTCACGCTGGAAGATGTGCTCGCTATTGTTGAACGGGAGAAACCGCAAGGAGTGATCGTTCAATTCGGTGGGCAAACCCCGTTGAACCTTGCTCTCGAATTAAAACGCAACGGAGTTCCAATTATCGGGACAGCGCCGGAATCCATCGATTTAGCCGAAGACCGTCGCCGATTCGGCCGTTTGCTCGATGAGCTGAAAATTCCTCAGCCGCGCAACGCCACCGCGTTGGTGCCGGAAGAAGCAGCTCGCGTGGCGGGAGAAATTGGATTGCCCGTGCTAGTCCGGCCAAGCTACGTGCTTGGCGGCCGCGCCATGGTGATTGCATACGACGTGAATACGGTGCAGGATTACGTCGCGCAAGCAGCGCTGATGGGGCCGGCGCGACCGGTGCTGATCGACCAATTTTTAGAAGAAGCGACGGAGATCGATGTGGACGCGCTGGCTGATGGAACGGACGTCGTTCTCGGCGGAATTATGGAGCACATCGAAGAAGCCGGAGTGCATTCCGGAGATTCTTCTTGCGTCCTGCCACCGGTGAGTTTATCTCCCGCAATTCTCGAGCACATCCGCGAATACACAAAGCGTCTCGCGCTGGCGCTGAAAGTCGTCGGCCTGATGAACGTGCAGTACGCGATTCAGCGTGACACCGTGTACGTGCTGGAGGTGAATCCGCGCGCGTCTCGCACCGTTCCGTTCGTGAGCAAAGCGACGGGAGTGCCACTGGCCAAGGTCGCAGCACGTTTGATGACCGGGAAAAAATTGGCAAACATGAACCTTCCCATTGTACGGCACAACGGGGTCGCGGAAGTTGCCGTGCACGAATTCTATTCCGTGAAATCGCCGGTGTTTCCATTCAACAAGTTTCGTGGCGTCGACACCATCCTCGGCCCGGAGATGCGCTCTACTGGCGAAGTCATGGGAATCTCGACTTCGTACGGACAGGCATTTGCAAAGGCCCAGCTTGCCGCGGGGCAACGCTTACCGCGCAAAGGCACGGTCTTTCTCAGCGTGAACGACCGTGACAAGAAACAGCTCGGAGCCCTCGGAAAGGAACTTTCGTCGTTGGGTTTTCGTTTGATGGCCACGCGCGGAACCGCCGCCTCGTTGGAGTCCGCCGGCATCGAAGCCGAACCCGTGTTCAAAGTAAACGAAGGCCGCCCCAACATTGTTGACCTGGTGAAAACAGGCAAGATCGACCTGGTCATTAACACTCCTCTTGGGCGCGAATCCTTCTACGACGAAAAATCGATCCGCCGCGCCGCCATTCGTTACAATATTCCGTGCATCACCACGCTGGCGGCCGCACACGCCGCGGCCCGCGGAATTCGCGCGCTTCTCGAGCAGGGAACAGAAGTTGCCGCCTTGCAGGATTTGCACCGTGGACGGGCCGCCGCTTCCGGCGTGCCTGCCTCAGGAGATTAAGCCGTGGTACTTTCCGGAGTCTTTGCCGCATTAACCACGCCCTATGGGCATGACGGATCGGTTTCTCTTCCCGACTTGAAGCACAACGTTCATCGTTACAACCAGACCGACCTGGCGGGATATGTCGCTTTGGGTTCCACGGGAGAATCCGTGCTGCTCACTCGAGCAGAGATGGAAGCAATTCTTGCCACCGTAAAGGAAACGGCGGCGAAAGGAAAAATATTGCTGGCCGGCGCCGGTGCGGAGTCGACTGCAGAAACGATTGAACGAACAAAACGCGCGGCGGAATTCGGTTATGATGCGGCGCTGGTGAAGACGCCTTACTACTACAAACCCGCGTACAAGCCTGAAGCGCTGATTGCCCATTACCGGCGCGTGGCGGACGAATCTCCTATTCCTGTCATGCTCTATTCCATTCCGCAATTCACCGGCATCGCGCTGGCGGCTACGGAAGTGGCCAAACTCGCCGAGCATCCCAACATTATCGGCATCAAAGACAGCTCAGGAAATGTGCAGGGCGTTGGGGAAACGATCGCAGCAACTCCTTCGGTGTTTCACGTGTTGGTTGGCTCCGCGGCGACGGTCTATCCGTCGCTGGCCATTGGCGCGCGAGGAGCAATTCTGGCGCTGGCGTGCGCGCTCCCGGAAAAGTGTGCGGCGCTGTTCGAACTGTTCCGTCAAGGTCACCACGAAAGAGCGCGCGAGCTGCAATCGATCCTGGCGCGCGCGTCAAAACTCATCGTTTCCGAGCTGAGTATCGCGGGCGTAAAGTACGCCATGGACCAGCGCGGCTACCGCGGAGGAATTCCCCGTTTGCCGCTCCTCCCCTTGCACGCTGAACAAAAGAAACGCCTTACGGAGTTTCTGCTGAATCTTGAGCCGGCGGCCGTGAGGGCCTAATTCCGTGCCGTCCGGCTGAATTGATGAGACGTTTTCTCGCGAGGTTCATCTAACCGCTCATGGATTGTCGCCCCCTTGCCTTCCGCCAGGTTCCTCATCAACCGAAACTATTTCTTGAATACCTGGATCGCTTTGAAAAGGTGAAGTCATTCTACTTTCACCTACCTGTTTTGACGGCAGTGACCCGCGTGGCTCGGAAATTGGACTATCCGGGCGAGCGGCGAGCCGAAGTATCCACGATTCTTCGCAAACAGAACATGGCGCTTGGAGCTGGAGCGGACACGCTGTCCAACCTGGACAGGCTTGAAAAGGGCGCCGTCGCCGTCGTTTCCGGGCAACAGGTAGGACTGTTCAGCGGGCCGGCTTATTCCGTTTATAAGGCGCTGACGGCTATCCAAATCGCAGAAGAATTGACGCTCAGCGGAATTCCGGCCGTGCCGGTCTTTTGGATGGCCACGGAAGATCATGATCTCGATGAAGTCCGGCACACCACTTGGTTTGACAAGGGGAAGCTGGTCCGATTTGAATTGCCGGCGCTCCCCGAATCGAGGCGGCCGGTGGGAGAGATTCCGCTCGGCGCACAAATTGAACCATTGGTCCAGGAAGCCGCGGAGTTGCTGGCGAACCAGGGCAGCGACTTGCTCGCCGAATACCTGATTGAAAGTTATGGCCCGGAAGAAACATACGGCAGCGCCTTCGGGAAATTGTTTACGCGCCTTTTTGCGCAGCACGGCCTGGTCCTGATGGACCCGCTCGATGACGGTTTGCACAAAGTAGCGGCTCCGCTCTATCAGCACGCGCTGGCGGAACGCGACGCGTTGAGCGAAAAACTTCTCGAGCGCGGGAAGGATTTGGACCGCGCAGGATTTGATGCTCAGGTGAAAGTAACAGCGCGGAGCACGCTGCTCTTCCGAATGGATGAAGGCGGGCGGCAAGTGATCACCGCCAGCGCGGACAAATTTCAATCCGGCGAGAGAACGTGGGAGCGCGAGGAGCTGGTGCACAAAACGCATACCGAGCCCGAACAATTCAGCCCCAATGCGCTCTTCCGGCCGGTGGTGCAGGACTATTTGCTTCCGACGGCTGCGTATATTGCAGGTCCGGCGGAGATCGCGTACTTTGCGCAATCGGAGGTGGTGTACCGGCACCTGCTCGGAAGGATGCCGGTGATCCTGCCGCGCGCGGGATTCACGCTGGTGGACGCGAAAGCCAACAAACTTCTGCGACGTTATGGCTTGGCTGTTGAGGACGTTTGGGCAGGGTCGCAAGGCTTGCGGCACAAAATGGAGCGCCAATCGGTACCAGGCTCATTGTCGAAAAACTTCGAACGCAACCAGAAACAAATTGCCAAGATGCTTGCGCAGCTTGGTAAGCAGATCGAAAAGCTTGATCCGACGCTAAAAGGCACGGTCGAACGCGCGCGGAAGAGAATCGAATATCATGTCGACAAGCTGCGCCGCAAAGCGGGACGTGCGCAGGACCAGAAAACCGGATTGCTCTCCGAGCATGAGCGCTACCTGGAATCGCTGTTGTATCCGCACAAGGGCCCGCAGGAGCGAGATTTGTGTTTGCTCCCGTTTCTGGCTCGCTGGGGCGCGGGCGGGCTGAGCGAATTGCAGAATCATTCGACGGGAAAGAAAATCGGGCATCACTTCATCATCCAGGTTCCGTAGTCAACTAATCTAAGCCAGCGAAGATGCCTGTGCCACCCAGGCATGGGTGACGTCCATGCAAACACTAAGCGTAAAAACGGACCGCCGGACCCAGCTTGTGGATGTTACCGCGCAAGTACAGAAGGTGGTCGCGTCGTCAGGTGTGGTCACGGGAGTCTGCTATTTGTATGTGCCGCACACCACCGCGGCCGTCACTATCAATGAATGTGCCGATCCGGACGTCGCGCGCGATGTCGAAGGTGCGCTGGACCTGCTGATTCCAGCGAGGGGGCCCTACCGGCACAGCGAGGGCAACTCGGACTCTCACGTAAAGTCCGTGCTTGTGGGCGCGAGCCAAGTCATCCACGTGGAGGGAGGCAAGCTTGTACTGGGGCGCTGGCAGGGCGTGTTCTTCTGTGAATTTGACGGTCCTCGCGACCGGCGGCTGCAAATAAAAGTTGTGGCGGATTAAGCCCGGAAATTCCACTATTCATGGTTTCGAAGTGGCAGGTTTGAGGCAGGGGTGTGCTAGAGTTTTTGGATGATGGAGAAGCTCGGGATATACGTACAGGTGCCGTTCTGCCAGACGAAGTGTACCTACTGCAATTTTCATACGGGAGTTGTGGCCACCAGCCGGTTTGCGCCGTATGTAGAGGCGGTTTGCCGGGAGATACGTGGGCATCGGGAGTTGTTGCGGGCGGCGGGGGTGGATTGGCGTGCGGGCTTTGCAGGAAAGGCGCACAGCCAGGAGTGGCTGTGCCAGGAAGATGCAGCGGACACGGTTTACATAGGTGGCGGGACGCCGAGCCTGCTGGACCCTGCTCATTTGCAAAAGATTTTGGATGCCATCCGGGAGACATTCGCGGGGAATCTCGAAGAGGTGACGCTGGAGGCGGACCCAGAGACCGTTGAAGCTGAAAAGGCTGTGGCTTGGGCGCGCGCGGGAATTAACCGCGTGAGCTTTGGGCTGCAATCGTTTGCGGACAAGGAATTGATTGCGGCGGGCCGGATGCACCGGCGGACAGATATTTACCGTGCCGTTCCGATCTTGCGCGAGGCGGGCATTCGGAATATCAGCTTTGACCTGATTGCAGGGTTGCCACACCAAACGAAAGAAAGCTGGCGGCAATCGCTAGAGGAATTGGCGGCGCTGGTGCCGGAGCACGCTTCGGTTTATTTGCTGGAGATTGATGAAGGCAGCCGGCTCGGCAAGGAATTGCTGCAGGGCGGAGGGAAGTACAGCGCCGGAGCAGTGCCGAGCGAAGATGAGATGGCGGAGTTTTATGAGATGGCGCAGGAGGCGCTGGGCGCGGCGGGATATCATCACTACGAGATTTCGAACTGGGGGAAGCCGGGATTTGAATCGCGGCATAACCTGAAATATTGGCGGCGCGAACCGTACCTGGGATTTGGTGCGGGTGCGCATTCGTTTTCAGGAACCGAGCGATGGGCGAATGCCCACCATGCAGCGGCTTATGTTGCAGCAGTACAGAGCGGGCGATTGCCGGTGGAGCAGCACGAGACACTGACGGCGGGAAGCGCGCTGGAAGAGGAATTGTTTCTTGGGCTGCGGCAACTGGATGGGATCGATCTTGCGCGAATCGAGCAGGAGTATGGGGTGACGGTGACGGGAAGATTTGACCGGCTGGGGTCGGCGGGATTGGTAGAGCGCCAAGGCAGCGTGGTGCGGCTGGCTCCAGAGAAGCTGAGCATTTCAAACGAAGTGTTTGTGGAACTGATGAGGTGAGACGTTGCATGGGTCGATTTGAGTGAGGCTGCGAGCTACTTTTAACACAGCGCGGCGGAGCCGCAACCAAAAGCAAATGACCCACCCATCGGAAGGTATTGCGACGGACGATAACATTTTTGCGCGGCGCACAACGAATTTGAGGATTAGTAGTACAGAGGGCGCAGAGTTCACGGAGACGGAGAAGAGAGAAGAAAATGAGTTACACGGTGGCGAAGGGGAATCAAAGAGTGGATCCGGATCAGGTGGGGGAGGCGGGGAAGATTCCGGAGGGAGTGGTGGACCTGCGCAGCGATACGGTGACGCGGCCAACTCCGGAGATGCGGCGCGCCATGGCGGAGGCGGAAGTCGGCGACGACGTTTACGGAGAAGATCCGACGGTCAACCGGCTGGAAAGGCGCGCGGCAGAGATTTTTGGGAAAGAGGCGGCGCTGTTTGTGCCCACGGGTTGCATGGGGAATCTCATTTGCATCAAAGTGTGGACGCATCACGGCGACGAAGTGATTTGCGAAGAGCGGAGCCACGTCAACTTGTACGAGTTGGCGTCGATGTCGGCCATCGCCGGCTGCATGCCGCGAGTGGCGCGTGGAGAAGACGGGATTCTGACGTGGAAGCAAATCGAGGCCGTGATCCGGCCGAAGATTTATTACGATTCGCAGACCGCGCTGGTATGTCTGGAAAACACGAGCAACATGGCGGGCGGAACGGTTTATTCGACCGCGCAGGTGGAGGATATCTGCGACCACGCGCATAAGATGGGTTTGAAGGTGCATCTGGATGGAGCGCGGATTTTTAATGCGGCGACGGCGCTAGGAGACCACGTAGCCGTGATGACGCGAAAAGTGGATTCGGTGATGTTCTGTTTGTCGAAGGGACTCGGCGCCCCGGTGGGATCGATGATTGCGGGCACAAAAGCGTTCATCGAGAAGGCGCGGGTCTACCGGAAAATGTTCGGTGGCGGCATGCGCCAGGCTGGCGTGATCGCCGCGGCAAGCTTGATCGCGCTGGAAAAGTCTCCGGCGCGGCTGCACATCGATCACGAAAACGCCAAGCGCTTGGCGGAAGGCATCGCGGAAATTCCGGGGTTGAGCATCGATCCAAATAAAGTTCGCTCGAACATTGTGATTTTTGATTGCTCGAAGACTGGGAAAACCGCTGTGGAGCTTTGCGATGCCCTTCATCCGCACGGCGTGTGGGCGCAGGATACGGCGCTGTATTCGGTTCGCGTCGTTACGCACTGCGACGTGGACCGGGCAGGGATCGAGCGAGCGCTCGTGGTATTGAAGGAAGTCGTCGCAAGGACGCAAAGAGCGGGCGCCTCATGAAGATTGGCGCCGCCGGCAGCTTATTTGACGCTTCGAGCCAGCCACGCCGCTCATTGTTGAAATAGAAAAAGCTGCCTTTGACGAAGAGGACCGCGATGGTCGCTCGTGTAGAATCATAAGATAAGCAAAAGCTTGCCTGCTTATTGCCAATACCAATAGTTTGCCGAGGAGACCGTGGAATTCAGTTTTACTGAAGAGCAGCAGCAGCTTCGCCGCAGTGTGCGGGAATTCGCCGAGGGCGAAATCGCTCCGCACGTCATGGAGTGGGACGAAGCGTCCCATTTTCCAATGGAGATCATGCCGAAGCTAGCGGAAATGGGGCTGCTCGGCGTGATTTTTCCAGAACCATATGGCGGCGCAGGGCTGGGTTACATCGAGTACGCGGTCGCGATTGAGGAGCTGTCGCGAGTGGATGGCTCGGTGGGCTTGATCGTCGCCGCGCACAATTCGCTTTGCTCCAACCACATTTTCAAGTTTGGCACCGAGGCGCAGAAGAAGAAGTACCTTGTGCCGCTGGCTTCGGGGAAAGCGATTGGTGCGTGGTCGCTGACGGAGCCGGAGGCGGGCTCGGACGCGGGCGGGACGCGAACGACCGCCGTTCGCGACGGCGATCATTGGCTGCTCAACGGCGCGAAAACCTTCACCACCAACGGCCACTATGCGAATTATTGCGTGGCCATGGCGGTTACGGACAAATCCAAGGGCTCGCACGGAATCAGCGCGTTCATACTGGAAAAAGGAATGAAGGGGTTTCGTCCGGGAAAAAAAGAAAACAAACTGGGGATGCGCGCGAGCGATACGTCTGAAGTGATTTTCAACGATTGCCGCGTGCCGCACGATAACTTGCTCGGAGCGGAAGGCGAAGGATTCACCGGCAGCTTGAAGATTCTCGACGGGGGACGAATTTCGATTGCAGCGCTGGCTCTAGGCATGGCCCAAGGCGCGCTCGAAGCGGCCACCAAGTACGCGAAACAGCGAAAACAGTTCGGCCAGCCGATTAGTGAATTTCAGTCCGTGCAATTTAAGCTGGCGGACATGGCCACGCAAGTGGAGGCGGCGCGGCTGCTCGTTTATCAAGCGGCATGGCTTGCGGATAAAAAGGACGTGCGCTTCACTCGCGAGTCGAGCATGGCCAAACTCTTTGCCAGCGAAATCGCCGTGCAAGTGGCCAACGAGTGCGTGCAGATTCATGGCGGCTACGGCTTCATCAAGGATTATCCGGCGGAGAAGTATTATCGCGACGTGAAGCTCTGCACCATCGGCGAAGGCACCAGTGAAATCCAGAAATTGGTGATTGCCCGCCAGCTTCTTGGCAAGAAATAATAGCGAAATGCGCCTGGCTCCCGAGAAGTCTCCACAGGAAAAATATGGCTCTGCCCGTTGAGAAGTGGGCGGAAAGCGTACGCGCGGGCGATGTGCGTGCCGTATCGCGCGCCATCACGGCGATTGAGAATCATCAGCCCGAAGCGGAGGCGCTGCTGCGGCTGCTCTTTCCGCACACGGGGCAAGCGTATCTCACGGGAGTCACCGGCGCGCCAGGAACGGGGAAGAGCACACTGGTCGATCGTTTGGCTGCCTTTCACCGCAGGAAGCACGAACAAGTGGGCGTCATCGCCGTCGATCCGACGAGCCCCTATTCCGGAGGAGCCATTCTGGGCGATCGCATTCGCATGCAAGGGCACGCCGGCGATGCGGGAACATTTATTCGCTCGATGGCCACGCGTGGGTTTCTCGGCGGCCTGGCTCGCGCGACCGCTGAAGTGGCGCTGCTCCTGGATGCGGCCGGGAAGAAGCATGTGCTGATCGAGACCGTGGGCGTTGGCCAGGATGAAATCGACATCGTGCGCCTGGCCGATTGTGTGCTCGTGGTGCTTGTGCCGGGGCTCGGTGATGACATCCAGAACATGAAGGCCGGTCTCATGGAGATTGGCGACATTTTTGTTTTGAACAAAGCCGATCGTGAAGGCGCGGATCGCCTGGAGCAGCAACTGATGGCTATGCTGTCGCTGGTGATGCCGCGGGACGGCTGGCATCCTCCGATTGTGTGCACGGTGGCAACCGAGAACAAGGGTGTTGAAGAGTTGGCCGAGACGATTGCTAAATTTAAAAAACATTTTGAATCGAGTGGCCAGCGGCAGCGAAAGCACGTCGAGCTTTGGAAAAGCCGTCTAATCGAACTGCTGGGGTCCCGGTTGCTCGAGCGGGCTTTGGCTGGAGCAGGCGGCGAATCGCGGCTTGCGGAATTGGCAGCAGAGGTGGCGGACCGCAAGAAGGATCCATTTTCGGCGGTGAATGAAATCCTCAAGAGGAGCGGCCTTCACGGCTAGGGGAGAGAAAGAAGATGACGGCGAAGAAGGCCAGCAGGTCGAAGAGCGCAAAATCCGCAGCCCGGGCGACGATAGGAATCATTGGCGGCAGCGGACTCTATGCGATGGGCGGACTAAGTGAGGCGCGCGAGATTCGCGTGAAGACGCCGTTCGGTGAACCTTCCGATGGCATCGTGCTTGGTACCCTGGAAGGGAAGCGCGTGGCGTTTCTGGCGCGCCACGGCCGCGGGCACCGCATCTTGCCCGGCGAAATCAATTACCGCGCGAACATTTATGCGATGAAGCTTCTGGGCGTGGAGCGCATCATCTCTGTGAGTGCGGTCGGCTCGTTGAAGGAAGACCTCCGTCCGGGAGAGTTTCTCGTGCCGGACCAGTTTTTCGACCGAACAAAAAATCGCATCTCGACTTTTTTTGGAGAGGGAATCGTTGCGCACGTGGCCTTTGCGCATCCGACGTGCAATCAATTGTCGAGTGTTCTGGCGGATGCCTGCGTTCACGAAGCCGTCATGGTTCATAGGCGCGGAACGTATATTTGTATCGAAGGACCGCAATTCTCTACGCTGGCCGAGGCGGAAGTGCACCGGCAGCTCCGCTTCGAAGTGATCGGCATGACCAACGTGACGGAGGCGCGGCTGGCCCGCGAAGCGGAGATTTGTTACGCCACAATCGCTATGATCACCGATTACGACTGCTGGCATCCGGCGCACGAATCGGTCACCGCGTCGCAAATCATCGCCACGCTGAATCAAAACGCGGAAAATGCGCAGAAAGTGCTGCGAACCGCGGTTCGAGAACTGCCTGCAGCCAGGTCCTGCAAATGCGGGTCGGCTCTGCAGCATGCGCTGGTTACCGATTTGAAGATTGTCCCCAAGGCAACAAAGAAGCGGCTCGCCGCGATCATCGGGAAATATATCTCTTAGGAGCATATTGTGTCCTTACTCGTCGTGGGTTCCGTTGCATTTGATGCTTTGGAAAGCCCTTATGGAAAGGTGGAGCGCGCGCTCGGTGGCGCGGCCACCTACTTCGCGGTCGCAGCCAGCTTTTTCACGCCTGTAAATCTCGTCGCCATCGTGGGCGACGATTTCACTGCGGAAGATGAGAAAATCTTTCGGGGTCGGCATATCGACACCGAAGGGCTGGAGCGCGCCACAGGAAAAACATTTTTCTGGGCCGGACGCTATTCCCAGAACCTGAACGAACGCGTAACGCTCGCGACGGAACTGAATGTGTTCGCGGACTTCAAGCCACGTTTGCCGGAGAAATACCGCGCATCACAGTTTGTTTTCCTGGCCAACATCGCGCCGGAGTTACAGCGCGACGTGCTCCATCAAGTCAAAAAGCGCCCCAAAATCGCCGCCCTGGATACCATGAACTACTGGATCGAGCGTTCGAATGCGGAGCTGCGCGAAACGTTGAAGCACGTGGATATCCTGATGATCAACGATTCGGAGACGCGCGAGCTTTCCAGTGAACACAATTTGCTGCGCGCCGCCAGGCACATTTTCAAAATGGGGCCATCGACGCTGGTTGTGAAGCGCGGAGAGTACGGCGCCATGCTGGTGGACAAGCGCGGCGTTTTCTGCGTGCCTGCCTTTCCGCTCGAAGAGCCGCACGATCCAACCGGCGCGGGCGACAGCTTTGCCGGCGGTTTCATGGGCTATCTGGCGGGGAACGGCGAGAAGAGTGACGCTGCACTCCGCCGTGCCATGGTCTTCGGTTCCGTGCTGGGAAGTTTTGCCGTCGAACAATTTGGCTTGGACCGGCTGCGCCGCTTGAAGCGCAGCGAGATACACGCCAGGGCACGGCACTTCTCGAAATTGACGCAATTCAAATTGTAAATGGCTAGAATTTTGTTCAGGCGGTCGGTGGGCCGTCTAGGGCATGCTTTCACTTCACGAAATAATTCTACGGCTTACCGTGGCGGCGGCGCTGGGCGCCGTCATCGGCTTGGAACGCGTCGTGCGGCGGAGACCTGCTGGCGTGCGTACCAGCCTGTTTGTATGCCTCGCTACGGCTCTGTTCACCATTCTTTCTAACGAACTTGCGCACCGCTTTGGAGATTCGAGCGGCACACGAATCGCTTCCAACATCGTTCAGGGCATTGGTTTTCTTGGTGCGGGCGCGATTTTGCGTGGATCGGGCGCCGTTGTGGGGATGACCACTGCGGCGACGATCTTTGTGGAGGCCGCTATCGGCATGGCCGCCGGTGGAGGTCTTTACGCCGTCGCCGGCTATTCGACGGCGCTGGTGCTCTTTGGCTTGACGGTTATCGGGTGGGCGGAGCAATACTTCAATTTGAAGTGCCGGCCCACAGCGTTCCGCGTCACTACCAGCCATGCCGAGAGTGTTGCCACGGAAGTTCAGCGGCTGATGGCGAGCCTGAAGATTCCCATGCAACGCTTCCGCGTTTCGATGGCGGGAGGAAACTCTATTGTGGAATTTGAATCCGACGTCAGCCATGGCCAGCAGGAAAAGATTGTCTCCCAGCTCAATCGCCAGGGCGTGGTCACCGAAGTGATTCCAGTCGAGGGCCATCACGAATGAGCGGGAACAACGGGACTCCGCGTAAGCCCAGGGCGCTGGCCGCAGGTTCACGCCTGGGAGTGTTCGCTCCGGCGTCTCCGGCGGAGTCTGTCGAAATGATTGCTGGGCTTGCGGAGCTGAAGCGCCACGGTTTTCAGGTAGTCGCCAATCAGGACACCAAAGCGGAAGGCTACTTTGCCGGTCCGCCGCTGGAACGTGCCAATAGTTTTCTCGGGACGCTGAATTCGGATAGCGTCGACGGGCTCGTGGCCTTACGCGGCGGTTATGGTTCGAATTACTTGCTGGAATTCGAGCTGGAGAAAAGCATCGCCAATCTCAAGAGCGTGATTGGATTCAGCGACCTCACTACTCTGCAGATTTTTCTCTGGCAGCGGTGCAACTGGATTACTTTTTACGGTCCCATGGTAGCTGCCGGGCTCAACGCGGGTTCGGGCGCGCGCAAGGGCTATGATGAAAGCTCACTTCTTCAAGCGGTGGGCAGAACAGAAGGCGGTTGGAAGTTGCGGCTAAGGGGTGAAGCGGTCCTCGCGGGTCAATCGATCGGCACAGTATTGGGCGGATGCCTGACGCTGCTCGAGGCCACCATCGGAACTCCCTGGGAATTGGACACAAAAGATTCGATCCTGGCTCTTGAAGATCGCGCCATGCGGCCCTATCAGGTGGACCGCGTGCTGATGCATTTGAAACAAGCTGGAAAACTTGAAGGAGTTCGCGGGTTTGTGCTGGGAGATTTTCCGGAGAGCGAACCGGCGGTTGCCGGAGCCCCAACCGTAAAGGAAGTCTGCGCTCGAATTCTGCGGCCGCTCGGTGTCCCGATCGTCTTCGGTGCTCCCATTGGCCACACCGTGCGGCCCATGCTTACGATACCGCTGGGCACCAAAGCGCGCCTGGACGCAGACGGAGAAGGCACACTCGAATTTCTGGAATCGGCGGTGGTCCCTTGAACGAATCAAGACACGTGCATGTAATTGGGATTGGCGGATCGGCGATGGCGCCCCTGGCCGGGATGCTGCGTGAGCGCGGCTTTCGCGTGACTGGTTCGGATTCCGGAGTTTACCCGCCCGCATCAACACTGCTAGAAAGCCTTGGCATTTCGTTTTTTCACACTTTTGATGCCGCTCACATGCAGCCGACGCCCAACCTGGCGGTGATTGGAAATATCATCGCGCGTGGAAATCCTGAACTGGAAGAAGTGCTGGACCGCAAGATTCCCTATCGCTCGATGCCGGAAATTCTAGAAGAAGTCTTTCTTCCGGAAAAACATTCCATCGTCGTCAGCGGAACGCATGGAAAAACAACCACCACGGCAATGCTGGCTTGGATTTTCCATACGGCGGGGAAGAACCCGAATTTTCTTGTGGGCGGCGTTGCGGAAAACTTTGGCAAAAGCTACGGTCTTGGTGGTGGCGGGGAGTTCATTCTGGAAGGCGACGAGTATGAAACTGCCTTTTGGGACCGTGGGCCGAAATTCTTCCACTATCATCCCGATGATTTGATTATCACCTCTCTCGAATACGACCACGCCGACATTTATCCTGATTTTGAAGCCTACCAGTTGGCTTTTCGCCGCCTGGTGAATCTTGTTCCTCGGCGTGGACGAGTGGTTATTTGGGGTGACGCGGAAGAATCGGGCCCGGCTTTGCGGCGCGCTGCGGAAAAAGCTTTTTGTCCCGTGGAAACATACGGTTTCAACGACGGGAATGATTGGGTGGCGAGTGGCTTCACCATCGATGGCGAAACCATGCGGTTTCGCGTCGCGCAACGTGGAAAACCGTTTGGAGAATTTGCGCTGGTCGCCACCGGGCGCCATAACGTCTTGAATGCTATGGCAGCGCTCATCGTTGCGCAGGGACGCGGCATTCCGGCTGCGGACATTGCCAAGGCGCTCGCGACCTTTCGCAGCGTGAAGCGTCGAATGGATGTGCGGGGTGAAATCGGAGGAGTGCTAGTGGTCGACGATTTTGCGCATCATCCCACTGCCGTCAAAGCCACGATTGAAGCCGCGCGTGGCCGCTGGCCCGGACGCCGGCTCTGGGCCATTCTCGAACCGCGGTCAAATTCCATGCGCCGCAAAGTGTTTCAGGATGCCCTGCCAAAGTCCCTCGCTCTTGGCGACCGCGTCATTCTCGGCGGCGTTTTTCGCGCCCAGCAATTGGGCGGCGAGAATCGCCTCGATCCCGAAACCGTTGCGGAAAGTGTCCGTGCCCTTGGCAAGGACGCCCGTGTGTTTCCCAGTTCTGACGCCATTGCCGAGCACCTTGGAAACGAAGCCAAGCCCGGGGATCTCCTGCTCATCATGTCCAACGGCAGCTTTGACGGCCTGTGCGAAAAAGTTCTGAAGAAACTTGGCGCGCCTACTCAACTTGCGGGCGAGGCGAACAAGCGGTGACGTTTTCTATTCCTCGTGGCAGGCTCTTGGTTCCCGCCAGTCTGTGCTTTCTATTGGTCCTAACATTCAGCGCTGCTGCACAAGCGACAATTCAATACTCCGTCCTTCTGGATCATCCGGAGAGGCATCTCTTCCACGTGACAATGACCATTCCCAACGTGGCCGGTGAAGTCGCCGTTCGAGTGCCCGCGTGGAATGCGCTTTACCAGGTCCGCGACTTTAGCAGCCACGTGCAGCAGGTGGAGGCCTTTGCGGATTCTCAGAAATTGTTTGTCGAAAAGCTGGACAAGCAAACGTGGCGGGTTAAGGGTACGGGAACGATCAAGATTTCTTACGCCACCTATTGGGACGAGGCCGGTCCTTTTGCGTCGCAGTTGAATTCCGAGCATGCCTTTATCAATCCGGCGATGATTCTCATGTACGTGGCGGAGCGGCGTGCCGAAGCTGTGCGCCTTGCGATGCCAGATGTCCCCGCGGGATGGCTAGCAGCCGGTGCGATAATTCAGCTGATGGAGTCGATGGGCGGGGCTCGAATGTTCAGCGGTAATGCCGAGAGCTACGACGCTCTCGTCGACGCGCCCATCGAGGCAGGGAAGTTCGAAATGTTTCCGTTGAGTGGAATCAAACCGCAGATTTGGGTTGTGATTCACGGTGATAACTGGAGCAAAAAACAGGTCGAAGAGGATTTGGGGCGCATCTGCAAGTACGAATTGAAGCTTATGGAGGGAGCGCCGTTCGAACGCTACATGTTTATTCTCCACATTGGCAAAGGTGCTGGCAGTGGAGGCATGGAACACGCGAATTCGACAGCCATTGGCACGTATTCCGATGAATACTTGCCGAGTGTCGCGGCACATGAATTTTTTCATCTGTGGAATGTGAAGCGCATCCGTCCCGCGTCGCTGGAACCTGTGGACGATTCGAAAGAGCAATACACGCGCGTTTTGTGGTTTGCCGAAGGCGTAACGAATACTTATGGTTCGTATACGCTTGTGCGCAGCGGCATTTGGAGCAAGGAACAGTTTTACGCGGACCTCAGCGAACAAATCACCGAATTGGAAGGCCGGCCGGCCAACCGCTGGCAAAGCGCGGAGCAGTCCAGCCTGGATGCGTGGCTTGAAAAATATCCACTCTACAATCAGCCGGAATTCAGCGTTTCGTACTACACCAAGGGACAAGTGCTGGGAGATTTGCTGGACATTCTGATTCGTGACCGCACCGGAAACGGGAAGAGCCTCGATGATGTCATGCGCTCGCTGAATATGAATTTTGCGAAGCAGGGAAAAACGTATCGAGATAGCCTGGACGTCCGTTTGACGGCGGAAAGAATCACCGATAGCTCGTTCGAAGAGTTCTTCCGGAAATACGTTGCGGGGACGGATTCATTTCCCTATCAGGAAATTCTGACGCTGGCAGGCTTGGCTCTGCGCACCGTGGAACGCCGCAGACCGACGCTTGGTTTTTCCATGGAGCACGAACCGAACGGCCGGTTCGTGGTGAGTAAGGTGGATTCCGAAAGTTCGGCAGCCCAGGCCGGCTTGAGGGCTGGAGACGCCATCGTGAACTGGAATGGCGGCGAAGTGCCCAGGCGTGTTAATCGCTGGCTGCAAGAGCAGAAGGCCGGCGATTTGCTGAAGCTGCGGATTCGGCGCGAGGAAAAAGAAATTACCATCGAATTCCGGCTCGGTGAAATCAAAGAAACCCTTTACGTGGTCGGCGAGGATGCCCACGCAGGGGAGAAGGCGCGCCACATTCGCGAGGGGATTCTTCGCGGGGAGACCAGTGCGTCAGCGGTTCGTTAAAAAATGCCGGCCGGCCCACGATTCGCTTGACCGGCCACGCGGGATTCGAGGGAGTTTTGCCTGCCTATGCTCCGCACTCTTTTTATCGGCGTTTTCTTATGGCTATACATCCTGGTCGTGGGGCCGCCACTGCTCCTCTACACCTTCATTACGCGCGATCCGGACCCGATTTACTGGGCGGGTGTGAAGGGCGTAATGTTTTTTGTCTGCGCCGTTGGCGTGAAGGTTCGCGTGAAAGGCCTGGAGCGTATCCCTCCGGGCGTGTGCCTGTTTGCCGCGAACCATACCAGTTCGGCTGATGCGCCGGCAATTGTCGGCGCCATCCCTCGCCGGATTGCGATTCTCTTAAAGGAATCGCTCTTCAAATGGCCGATCGTGGGACAGGCATTTTGGTCGGCACATTTTATCCCTGTCAATCGAAGCGCTCGCGATTCGGCGATTGCCAGCGTGGAGAAGGCGACGGAGGCTCTTAAGGGCGGGCAATCGCTCCTGATCTATCCCGAAGGCACGCGCAGCCCGGACGGGCGCCTGCAGGAGTTCAAAAAAGGTGCCGTGATGATGGCCATCAAGGCAGGAGTGCCGATTGTGCCGATGGTGTGTGCTGGGGCGCACCGAGTGATGGAAAAACACTCGCTGGTGATTCATCCCGGGGAAATTGTGGTCGAATTTCTCGAACCGATTGATGCTTCCAAGTATTCCCTGGAAGAGCGGGACATCTTGAACGAGCGCCTGCGCATAGCGATGGGTGGAGCCTTGCCCCCGGACCAGCGGCCCGCTGGTCTTTCTAGTTAACAATAATTTTCCCCTCCCCCGTGTTTTGTGTAAGTGTTGCATTTAAAGGGTTTAGCTGTTTCGTAAGTCTTTTGTCTGCAACACTAACACTTGCGAGGAGGCGCGGAAAATTCTGAGGAAGGTACTAAGAGAGTATTTGGGGAAGGGGGAAACTAGAAGGTAGAAAACTAGAATGTGAAAATTGCAAAGAGAAGAGAGATTCCTCGCTTCGCTCGGAATGACTAGTGCGGGGAGGGGAAACCAGAGAAGAGAGATTTCTCCCTGCGGTCGAAATGAGGGGCGGGGGGATGAGAAGTAAGAGCGGAGAGATTCCTCACATTCGCAGGCCGACCCGTTCGGAGGACCGAACGGGAAAGAAAAAGTCGGCCTGCTTCGTTCGGTCCCGTAGACCCATCCGGGACGCACAAGACGCACCCCGCAAAAGCATCCGGCACGCACAAGACGCAAATGACGGGCGGGGGAGTGAAAAGAAAACTAGAGTACAGAAACTAGAGAAAACCGAAAGGCAAGAGTAGGTGTGTCAGCGGGGCTTGAGGAGGTCGAGTTGGGATTCGAGTTCGCGGACGCGCTTTTGAAGTTCGGGAAGGCGGTTTAACGCCGCCATGGTTTTTAGCCATTCGCGATTTTCGACGGCGGGATAGCCGGAATACAGCGAACGCGGAGGGACATCGTTGGGAACGCCGCTCTGCGCAGTGATCACGGCGCCGTCGCCCACGGTCAGGTGGCCGGCGGTGCCTACCTGGCCCGCAAGGATGCAGTTGCTGCCGACCTTGGTGGAACCGGCCAGGCCCACTTGGCCGCAGAGCATTGTGTTCGCTCCTACTTGCGAAGCGTGGCCAATCAGCACGAGATCATCGAGCTTGGTGCCGCGGCCGATGCGGGTTTCGCCGACGGTGGCGCGGTCCACGCAGGCGTTGGCTTGCACTTCGACGTCGTCTTCGAGGACGGCCGGGCCCGACTGGGTCATCTTGTACCAGGTGCCGTCTTTCTGCTTGGCGAAGCCCAAGCCGTCTCCGCCGATGACCACGCCATTCTGCAGAATAACGCGATTGCCGATGCGGCAGAATTCACGCACGACGGCGTGCGCATGGGCAAAAAAATTGTCGCCAATCTTTGCGCCACGATAGATGGTGACGAAACTGTGCAGCGTGGCGTTGCGGCCGATCTCGACGTCCTCGTCGATGTAGCAGTAGGGGCCGACGTGGGCTCCCTCACCGATCTTTGCGCTTTTCGCGATGATTGCCGTGGGATGAATCCCGGGCGCATAGCGTGGCTGCTGATAAAAAAGCTCTAGCGCATGGGCAAACGCGAGATACGGATTCGATGAGCGCAACGCGGCCAAGGCAGGCATGGACGCCTCACGATCCAGGGCAATTCCTTCTTCGATCAGGATCGCAGAGGCGCGCGTGGTCTTCAGCAAAGGGAAATAGCGCCGATTCGCGAGGAACGTGATTTGCCCCGCTTCGGCATGTTCGATGCCGGCGACGCCGCGAATGTCGATTTCGGGCGGGCCTTCCAGGCGGCATCCGAGTTTCTGCGCGATTTCAGCAAGTTTCATGGAGAGGCTCCTGAATGTTTGGTGAGGCTGCCTGCGAGTCTCGCACAGGCGAAAGAGGGAAGTACAGCCGAGACGGAGACTACTCGTTGAAAAGGCGAGGCTGTGAAGCGCTGGCCGCAGCAGCGGCGGGCTTTCTGCGCGCGACACCTACGACGCCTAGAACGGTGACTTCTGAAAGCGCAGCACGTGGAACGAAGATGCGGTCCGTGGAAGAGTTGAGGTCGGGCGAAGTGATTTGCAGTCCGTTATCGAGGAGCGAAAGCAAATCGTTTGGAACCACACCTTCCAAGGTTTCTCCGTCGTTATAGTGCAGCTTTACCCAAAGGCCATCCAGCTTGGGCCGGCTGAGGAAGGCTTTGCGCTCGGGTTCGAAGTCGTCGGAAAACTCGCGCACGAAATAAACGGACCGCACGCGTGCCAGGGGGATGGCCACGTGTTCCCCGTCGGGCGTCAGCAGGTCTAGGGGATCGGCTTGCCCCAGACGGACAGGGTTCAGGTAGCCGCGCAAGGGCTTTTTGTCGGCGAGCACAACAATAACCTTCTTGTGCGTTGAGGCTGGGGGCTTATTCTTCAAGATGGCGTGTTTCCCGTGCCGGAAGGCCGAAATTTGCCAATCGGCAAAATGTATGTTATGTTAAGCACGTTTTTCCTGTCAAGTTGTTGTTTTCATTAGGGTTAGGGCCACGGAGCACCGCCCTTTGACCGATAAAAAGCATATCCTCAAATCGGCTTCGATCATCTCCCTGGTCACCGTCGCTAGCCGCGTCCTAGGGTACGTCCGCGACCAGCGCATTACCCTCCTGCTGGGCACATCTTTTGCCGCCGACGCGTACGTGCTGGCCTATCGTATACCCAATCTCTTCCGCCGTCTCGTTGCCGAAGGGTCCATGACTGCTTCCTTCATCCCTGTATTCACCTCCTATATGCGGGAGAAGTCCAAGGAAGAGGTTTGGGATTTCGCGAACCGTCTGTTCTGGACCCTTTCTTTGGTCGTGGCGGTGATTACGATTTTGGGAATGGTTTTTTCACCTGCGGTCGTTCAGCTGTTCTCCGGCGAAAATGTGGCTCGCGCGGAGGCAGTCGACCTCAACCGCATCATCTTTCCCTATCTGTTTTTTATTGCCCTTGCGGCGTTGGCCATGGGCATCCTCAACTGCTTTCATGTTTTTGGTTTGCCCGCGGCTACGCCGGTATTGCTGAACGTGTCCACCATTGCCTTTTCGGTTGGCATCGTCTGGCATTATGTAGGGGACCCGGCCAAGTCTCTTGCGATTGGCGTTTTGGTGGGCGGAGTGCTGCAATTCCTGATTCAGGTGCCCTCGCTGGTCCGCCGCGGGATGAAGTTTACGTTTGGCATCTCGTTTTCCCACCCGGCAATTCGGGATGTAGCCCGCCTGATGCTGCCGCGGCTTTTCGGAATCGGCATCGGCCAGATCAATCTATTGATCGATACGCGGTTTGCCACCGCCGCGCGCATGCCGCCTGGAAGCCTCGCTGCGCTTTACGTCGCCGATCGGGTCATGGAATTGGTGCTCGGTGGCTACGCCATTGCGGTCGCCACGGCTATTCTGCCGATGATGTCTCACCAAGCGGCCGCAAAGGATTATGATTCGCTGAAGAAAACGCTGTCGTTTTCGGTCCGCATCGTGGCTTTCATCACCATTCCCGCGGCCCTCGGCTTGATGATCCTGCGCGAGCCGATCATCCGCGTGCTCTTCCAACACGGCCAGTTCGTCGCGGAATCCACGCGCCTGACGGCCCGCGCGCTGCTCTATTACGCGGTCGGGCTTCCCGCCCTCGCCTCGGTTAAATTAATCGTCCCGGCGTTTTACTCCACGCGGGACACCAAGACGCCCGTCATCATCGCTTCCATCTCACTTGTTTTGAATATTGTGCTGAACGTCGTCTTCCTGGAATTCTTCTTTAAGCGTGTTCAGAACGGCGGGCCGGCGCTGGCCACGGCGCTGGCTACGTTCTTTGATTTCTTGGCGCTCTTTATTATTTTCCGGCTGCGCTACGGCCCGCTGGGAACGATGGATATTTTCCGTTCGTTTACAAAAATTTCCTTGTGCGCCGGAATTATGGGTGTCGCCTGCTGGTTTGGGAATTATTACACGGGGTTCGCCTTGCACTCGCGCTTCCTGGTGCAATTTCTTGTTTTTGCTGCTCTGATCCTCGGAGCAACCGCTCTTTACCTGGCGCTTGCCTGGCTGTTCCGCTGCCATGAGATCGAGGAAGTCTATGGAATTGCCACGCGGCGCGCTGCCGGCGCCGGTGACGGATATATGGGGAGCTGATGGAAATCGCCGCAACCATTTCGTCGTTTTTAACCCACGTGCGGGTGGAGAAGGGGCTTTCCTCGAACACGGTGTCGGCCTATCGCCGCGATCTCGTGAAATTCGATGAGTTTGCCCGCAAGCGCAAGCTAATGCTCGAAGCCGTCAGCCGCGACGATTTGGTGGATTTCCTCGCGGGACTCTATCGTCAGAAGCTCGAAAGTAAGACGGTGGCCCGGCACTTGGTTACATTGCGCAACTTTTTCCGTTTTGCGCAGATCCACGAGCTCATTCGCGAAGACCCGTCGGTGAATTTCGAATCGCCAAAGATCCATCGTGCTTTACCTGGCTATCTTCGCCTCGAGGAGGTCGAGCGCCTTCTCAACCAGCCCGATGTGAAAACTCCCATCGGCTTGCGGGATCGCGCCATGCTGGAAGTTCTGTACTCGACCGGTTTGCGCGTGTCCGAGCTCATCGGTCTTCGTACCAGCGATCTGGATGCGAAGGTTGGCTGCGTTCGATGCATCGGCAAGGGTGACAAGGAACGCATTGTGCCCGTTGGCAAAAAGGCGCTGGCTATCGTCGAACGGTATCTCCGGGATGCCAGGCCGAAGCTGCTTGGCAAAGTACCCGGCAGTCCTGCGTTATTCGTGAATCGCCGCGGGGCGCCATTGAGCCGCGTAGGCGTCTGGAAGATACTTTCGGCTTATGGACGGCTGGCCGATCTGCGCGTGGCCCTTACGCCTCACATGCTGCGGCACAGCTTTGCCACGCACTTGCTTGAGCGCGGGGCGGACCTGCGGTCCGTGCAGCTCATGCTCGGCCATGCCGACATTTCCACAACACAGATTTACACGCATGTTGTCGAGGAGCGGTTGAAGCAGATTTATAAAGCGCATCACCCGCGCGCATAGCGCGGCCGGCCCCGGGAAACTCATTGCGGGTGCCTCTGCGGCGGTCAGCGCGGACACCCTGAAGCAGAAGGAGCGCAATGCCAGACTATATGTTTTTGTTGGAAAGCCGGCTCTCGCCGGAGCAGCGAGCCGTGATGCTGCGCGTGCAGGAACTTTCCGCCGCACTGGGATTCAATGTGTATCTGACGGGCGGAACCGTTCGCGACCTCGTAACCGGCGCTTCGCTGCGCGATCTCGACTTCACCGTGGAAGGAAACCCCTCGAAGATTGCCCACGAACTCGAAAAGGGCGGTGCCAAAATCCTTCACGAAGATGAAAAGTTTCGCCACGTCGAACTGCTCTTTGCCGGCGACTGCGAAGGCAGCATCTCCGCTGCCCGCGACGATCATTATGTTCGTCCCGGAACGCGCCCGGAGATTCGCTGGTCGACCATCATGGAGGATTTGCGGCGCCGCGATTTTTCCCTCAACGCCATCGCCATTTCGCTGAACCCGGCCTCGCGCGGCTTGCTGCTCGATCCCACTAACGGCCTCTCCGACATCGAACGGGCCGAGGTTCGCGCGCTCACCATTCATAGTTTCACTAACCAGCCGGTCCGTCTGTTGCGCGTCTTGCGCTACGCCGCGCGCATGGGCTTCAAGATCGAGCAGCGCACCCAGGAATGGTTCGACCTGGCCATTGAGCGCAACCTGCAGGAAACCATTGCGCCGGAAGATGCCGGCGATGAACTGCGCGCCCTCGCCCGCGAGGAGCGGCCAGCCGTCGTGCTGAAAGCTTGGGAAGAGCACGACCTTCTCGAGGCCGTCAATCCCGTGCTGGCCAAGAAGCATCCGTCATACGACGCCATCGCCCGTCTCATGAAAGTGCGCGAGGATCTCTTCACGGCGGGCTTCCGTCCACGTCTCGCCTCTCCGATGCTCCTTGCCATTCTTGGAAAGCTAAAGGATCGCGAATTGGCGAATGTCCTTTCCAAAGCCGGATTCCGCTCAGCGGAAGTGGAGGCGGCGCTTGGTTTTGAAGAAGAAGCGCTGGAGGCCCAGAAAGAGCTTCTGGGACGAAAAATGAACGCCCCGGTGGATGCTTTCCGGTTTCTTGAAAAAATGCCGCTCGACCAGATCGCCTACCTTATGGCCGAGTCCAATAAATCGGCCGCGCTTTCGAAAATTCGCGCCTTTCTGAACAAGTGGCGACCCATTCGCAACGCTTTGCCGGTTGTGGCCACCGAACTCGAAGCTCTTGGTATGGTGCGTGGGCCCAAGTTCGACGCTATCGTCGAACAGGTCTTCGCCATGCAGCTCACCGGTCGCGGCAAGACCAAAGAAGAGCGCGAAAAAATCCTGCGAAAGCTTTCCGGCATCAAGGAACAGCCGAAGAAAAAAGAAAAGGAAAAGAAGGCAAAGGGCACAGACAAAGCTCATGCTGCCGCGGCCATGGGCGACGCCGCTCACAAGAAGCACGCAGCCGCAAAGGCCGAAGCCAAACAGGCTGCCAAGGGGAAGCCTGTTCCTGCGAAGGCTCATGCGAAGCATATCGCCCGGGCACCTCGCGGCAAGAGCGCTTCCTCTGGCAAGAAGAGTCACGGACGGAGGTAGCGGCCATGGCTGACGATTCCGTGCTGCCTGTGGGAAACCTCACAATGCGTAATGCAAAACGGGCCCCAGCGTTCTAAAATGGAGTTCCATGGGCCAACCGCAGTTCGTGCATCTCCACGTTCACACGGATTACAGTCTGCTCGACGGGGCTTGCGAAACTTCCGAACTCCTGGATGAAGCATCCCGCCAGAAAATGCCCGCGGTGGCCATCACCGACCACGGCAATCTTTTCGCTGCCGCTAATTTTTTCTACGAAGCCAGCAAACGCGACGTGAAGCCCATCATCGGGTGTGAAGTTTACGTCGCCAAAGGCAGCCGTCATGAGCGCGGCGAAAAGACCAACGGTGGCAACGGCCCGGATCGTGGCGACGCCGAGCCGGGGATGCGCGGCAGCAATCACCTTGTGCTCCTCTGTGAGTCCCTGGAGGGCTATCACAACTTAATCAAACTGGTTTCTGCGGGCTTTCTTGAAGGTTTCTATTACAAACCGCGCATCGACTACGACCTGCTTGCTAAACACAGCAAAGGCTTGATCGCACTGTCAGCCTGCCTCCGTGGACCGGTGACCGAAGCAGTCGTCGATCAGAAATACGATCAGGCGCGCGAAAATGCTTATCGCCTGCGCGACGTTTTCGGCAAAGGCAATTTCTTCCTCGAAATTCAAGACCAGGGATTGCCGATCGAAAAAGACGTGAATCGCGACCTGGTCCGTCTCTCGAAAGAGACGGGCATCCCGCTGGTGGCCACTAACGATTGTCACTATCTCCATCACGACGACGCTCATGCCCAGGAAGTGTTGCTCTGCATCCAGACCGGCAAGACCATGAGCGACACTAATCGGATGAAGTTCCAGACCGATCAGTTCTACTTCAAGAGTGCAGTAGAGATGGCGCAGGTCTTCGGCGAAATTCCTGAAGCGCTGAGCCGCACTGTGGACATCGCTTCGCGCTGCAACGTCAAGGTCGAGCGCATCCCCAATCCGTTCCCGGAATTCAGAGTTCCCGAAGGGCATACTTCGGCAAGCTATTTTGAATCCGTTGTGCGCGAAGGATTTGCCGCCCGCATCCCGCAGCTCGAGCGCCTGGCGCAACAGGGCTTTCTGCGAAATTCCCCGGCCGAGTACGAACGCCGGCTGACCTCCGAAATTGAAATGATCAAGAAGATGCGCTACGAGGGCTACTTCTTGATTGTTTGGGATTTCATACACTACGCGCGCGCGCAAGACGTGCCGGTCGGGCCGGGGCGTGGTTCCGCGGCGGGCAGCCTGGTCAGCTACGCCTTGCGCATCACTGACGTCGATCCTTTGCAATACAACCTGCTCTTCGAGCGCTTCCTGAACCCCGAGCGCGTTTCCATGCCCGACATCGACATCGACTTCTGCATGCGGCGACGTGGCGAGTTGATCGAATATGTGACGCAAAAGTACGGGCGCGAAAACGTTGCGCAGATTATTACTTTTGGAACGATGGCCGCCAAGGCTGCGGTCAAGGACGTTGGCCGCGCCATGGACATTCCCTACGGCGAAGTGGACCGGCTCGCCAAGCTCATTCCGACGACGCTGGGCATCGAGTTGAAAGACGCACTTGAAGAAGCGCCCCAACTTAAATCGGCGATCAACAGCGATGAACGTCTCAAGGATTTGATGGCCGTGGCGCTACGTCTCGAAGGACTATCGCGGCACGCTTCCACGCACGCTGCCGGTGTGGTCATTTCGCCGCGACCGCTCACCGAGGTCGTGCCGCTCTACAAGTCAAACCGCGAGGAAATCACGACGCAGTACGACATGAATGCGCTCGAGCGCATCGGGCTGCTAAAGATGGATTTTCTTGGCCTGACGACGCTCACGGTGCTCCACGATACCGTTCGAATGATTGAGCAGAATCGCGGCGCAAAAATTGACATTGACAGCCTGGCATTGGACGACGCCGAAACCTACAAGCTCTTTGCCCGTGGGGATACGACGGCCATCTTCCAGTTCGAATCGCATGGCATGCGGGACATTCTGCGGCGTTACCAGCCGACCCGGATCGAAGATCTAACTGCGCTGAATGCACTCTATCGCCCTGGCCCCATCCAGGGCGGCATGATCGATGATTTCATCAACCGCAAGCAGGGCAAGACCAAGGTCAGCTACGAACTTCCGCAGTTGCAAGACATACTCGAGGAAACGTACGGCGTCATCCTGTACCAGGAACAGGTGATGCAGATCGCCAATCGCCTGGCGAGTTTTTCGCTCGGCGAAGCGGACATCCTTCGCCGCGCAATGGGCAAAAAAAAGAAGGAAGAGATGGCGGCCCAACGCGCCAAGTTCATGACCGGCTGCGCTACCAATAAAATTCCGGAGAAAAAGGCCGAACGCATTTTCAACTTGATGGAGGAATTTGCCGGCTACGGGTTCAACAAGTCGCATTCCTGCGCCTACGCGTTGCTTGCATACCAGACGGCTTACCTGAAAACGCATTATCCGGTGGAATTCATGGCCGCGCTGTTGACTTCGGAAGCTGGCAACACCGAAAAAGTCGTCAAATATATCAATGAAGCGCGAGGAATGAGTATTTCCATTCTTCCGCCCGATGTAAATGAGAGCGACCTCTACTTCACTCCCGTCGGCGAATCGATTCGCTTCGGTTTGGCAGCGATCAAGAACGTCGGAGAGAATACCGCCAAAGCCATTCGTGAATCGCGACTCAGCCAGGGAGAGTTCAAATCGCTGTACGATTTCTGCGAGCGCATCGAGTCGCGCTTTCTGAACAAACGCGTATTTGAAAGCCTCATTAAATCCGGAGCGGTGGATTCTCTCGGACCGCGCGAATCTATGCTCGCTTCGGTAGATGATGCGGTTGCGGCCCTGCAGCGTGCTTCCCGCACCCGCGAATCCGGCCAGCACGGGCTGTTCGGTACTGCCGCCGCCCCTGCGCCGACGCCATTCGAATTGCGCGAAGCTGTTCCGTGGAGCGAGGAAGAGCGCCTCGCAAGCGAATACGCCATGCTCGGCTTTTATGTTTCCGGGCATCCGCTGGCGAAATACGCTTCCCGCCTGATGGACCTGAAGACAGTTTCTCTCGATCAAGTGGAAGAGCAGCGAAACGGAAAAGAGATCACCGTGGCGGCGTTGATCGTGGGTACTCGTCCAATGCGCTCGAAAAAAGGCGCTCGCTGGGCTATCTTCACGATTCAGGATATGACAGGAGTTCAGGAACTGCTCGCGTTTCCGGAGAGTTTTGCGCGCGTTGAGGCGGTATTAAAGCCGGGGAATCCGCTACTGCTGAAAGTCCGCGTACAGGTCGAGGAAGCAGGCACGCGGCTTTCCTTGCAGGAAGCACGCCGGCTGGACGAAATCGCTGAGCGCGCTACATCCAGCGAGATTCGCGTTCGAATCGAAATGCAAGCGCTGAGCGAAGAGGCTCTCGATCGTCTGGAAGACTTGTTTGCCGCTTCGCCTGGACTATGCCAGGTGGTGTTTGAACTGTGCTCGCAGGACGGTTCCGTGGCCGTACTGCAGGCGCAGCAACGCGTAAAGGGTTCGCCAGAACTTGTGGACGCAATCCGCGAAATTTGTGGCGGGTCCGCCGTTCGAAAGGTGCCGGAATGAAAACAAAAGAGAAAAACAAAACCGGCGCTCCGCCTGCGACCCATTCAAAAGAGAACGACCGTCAAAAAGAAATCGAGCGCCAAAAGGAAATCGAACGACTCGAAAAAGATGTCGAGGAATTGCGCCACCTGGCCGGCAATGCCGACGCCGACAGGGAAGTGGAACGCATCCGCGAACAGGTTGCGGAATTACGGCGCGAGTTCTACTCGCACCTGGGGCCGTGGCAGCGCGCGCAAATCGCGCGTCATCAGCAGCGCCCGTACACTTTGGATTTTGTTAGTTTATTGTTTACCGATTTCATTGAACTGCATGGTGACCGCGGTTACGCCGACGACAAAGCGATCATCACGGGACTGGGAAAGTTTCACGGTCGGCCGGTGGCTATCGTCGGACACCAAAAAGGACGTGACACCAAGCAGCGGCTGGCGCGCAATTTCGGCCAGCCCAAACCAGAAGGTTATCGCAAGGCTTTGCGGATCATGCAGTTGGCGGCGAAATTCGGGCGGCCGATTTTCACTTTTATTGATACGCCCGGGGCGTACCCGGGGATCGATGCCGAAGAACGGGGACAGGGCGAAGCCATTGCGCGCAATCTTCGCGAGATGGCCCGGCTGCCGGTGCCGGTAATCGTCACGGTGACGGGCGAGGGCGGGTCGGGAGGCGCGCTGGCGATTGCCGTCGGCGATCGCGTCAACATTCTGGAGAACAGTTTCTACTCGGTGATTTCGCCGGAGGGGTGCGCTTCGATCATCTGGCGCGATTCCACGAAAGCGGAAACGGCGGCGGCGGCCATGAAAATCACGGCAAAGGATTTGAAAGAACTGGGCATCGTGGATGAGATCGTGGCGGAACCGGAAGGCGGAGCGCACAGCGACCATGAAGCGGCTGCGCGGTTCCTGGACGAAGTGCTGGACCGGCAACTGGTGCTACTGACGAATCAGCCCATCGCGGGACTGCTCGATGCGCGGCATGAGAAGTTCCGGAAGATGGGACAGTTCTTCGATTTGGGACACTGAGGTTTGAGCGGCTGCGGGGCGGGTGAAAGGGTCTTACGGACGCGAGGTGAGCGAGGAAGGATAGCCAAAGACAGCACGCTCGGAAGGTTCAGACGTCGAGAGGGGGCTTGATATAGGCGGCGCCATGGCGGTAGAGGCCAGCAGTGGGGATGGCTTGGGAAAAAACGATACGGATGGGAACAAAGATGGCGCCGGTGCCGGGGGTGAAAGGAACGGCAACTTCGAGGCGCGTGCCTTCGGGATATTGATTGCGGCTGCGGAAGCTGAGGCCGCCTTTGGAGAGATCTTCGCAGACGGCAATCTCTTCCTGAAAGCCGCGGTGGCGGATGGCGGCGAGGACGCGGGCTTTGATGCGCGTGCGGTTACGGCGGGGAATGACGCGCTCATCGACGGGGAGTGTGGATACGCCGTTCTCTGGATCGCGAATTTCGGATTGGGATTCGACCCAGATCGAAGGCGAGTCGCAAAGTTTGCAGACGCGCGCGACGCATTTGCGGACTTCGAAGGACTTCAACTGGAGCTCGTTGAGATAAACGACTTCGCGGCGCTGGCAGAAACTGCACTCCATGAGAAGGCGCGCCAGAGCTTCTTCACCCTTGTGAGGGGCGGGGAAGTCGATGTCCCAGAAGTCAGCCCGGGGATCAAGAATATGGACGGCGTAGAGGAAGTGGTTAGGCGGGTCCTGGTCGATTTCGGCGACGACGCGGGCGCGAGTGTTTTTCCACTGGTCGTCATCGAGTTTGCGGCGGAGGTGGAGCTCCTGGCCCATGGAAAGCTTCTCGGTCAGGCGGAGGACGCCGCCATTACGGCTGACGAGCAGCGTCTCGGCATTCTGTGTGACTGTGGCGCCCGCGCTGGAGACCCACGACGCCTCGACAGACATGCGGAAGCGTACGCGGTCACTTTGGCGGAGGCCGTCAGATAGTGTGGTCATAGCGCGATAAACGAGAGTCCTGCAATCAGGCTAGCATGGCCGGACGGGGCGGAAAGGCTGGAGAAACGAGGTTTGTCGTTCCAAGTAATAACGCGCAGGCGAAACGCGGGGGCGTTGCACGGGAGGGGTTGGTATTGACTTTTTGGTGTGAAGACCAGCTCGAACTGCTTTCGGGAAGGCATTTTTGAGGCAAACTAATACGTGCCGGACGCGCCCCGGTAAAAAAGAGCCGTTTGCGGCCCGGCGTAAACGACTGTGAGCAACGTCATCTCCATGGACGACAGGACATCGAAAGGCGACGCGCGGGGACTCTCTGTGCGCGATCGCCGGTACAGCATTCGTTATCCTTTTGCGGCGGATGCGGAGTTGCTGGACCTTGAAAGCGGCGCGAAGGCTGTGGGTGTTACGTCCGACATTTCGATGGGCGGGACGTTCATCTGCACAAGTAAACCGTTTGCTTCGAACGCCCGCGTTCGACTCACGATGACGCGGAAAGATCAAAAGGTAGAGGCGCTGGGCGTGGTACGTATCGTGAAGCCGCGCATCGGCATGGGCATCGAATTCATCGATCTGGAATCACGACACCTCGAAGTGCTGCGCCGCTGGGTGGAACAACTTACTAAGTCCCGCTAATCGTTCCTAATCTCTATCGGCCGATCAACTTCCCTGCGTGAAGCATTACGCGGATTTAGGGCCGCGTGTCGAGCGGGTGTTTGCTCTTTTCGTAGAATTCGTTTTGGAGCTTGAGGCTTTGGTCATCTGTTTTGGCTGCGCGAATGGCTTCAACGGTGGCGGCGATCCAATTGTTCATGTTCCATTCGCCGAGTTCGCGCGTGGCGACCGAACCGTCTCCTGAGTAATGGTTGGGAAAGCGGGCGTACCACCAGATGCCGGTGTAGACATCTTCGGGTAGGTGCAGGCGCTTCTGGTCGATTCCGGATTCGGTAGCGGCGCGCTCGATGTGAACCAGGTCGGGCCGGGAAACCATGGTATTCGAGGTTTCGTTTTCACCAGCGTGGTAATCGATGGCAGTCGACTTTTTTGGCGGACCGCCGGGGCGGCTGCGCTCGCCGTCGAGGACATAAACGACATAGTCGTGCGGGCGATCGAGTTGTGCCTGGGCGAAAAAGGGAAGCAGATGCTCGTTTCCTCCGTGGCCGTTGACAATGACGATCTTTTTACAGCCATTGCGAGCCATTTCATCGGTGGTTTCCTGGAGCAGCTTTAATTGTAGATCCATGCTGTAAGCGACGGTTCCAGGTTCGTGCTTGGCTTCGAAAATTTGTCCGAAGTAATACTGTGGAAAAACGACGGCGAACTCCTGCTGCGCAGCCTGCAAGGAGGCATGGCGCACATTGAGAAGATCCGTGCCCAGGGGCAGATGAGGACCGTGTTTTTCCAGGATGCCGAAAGGCAGCAGGCACGTTCCTTTGGATAGCTGGATGGCCTCGCGAAAATCCGCCGCGGTCAGCTCTTCCCACTTCACGGAGAGCTTGGACTGCGCCCGGATGGAACATACAGTGATTATAGATACGAAGAGAAAACAGATTGCCGCGCGCTTCATGGATATTCCTCCTGAACCGCCCTGCATTCTAGCTTTAAAGCCTGTAATTCGGAAAAGCAGGTCTACAACGATCCGCACCAGAGGCGCGGGGACCTGCAGACTGGGAACAAGAGCATCGCAATCAGAGCGAGGGCCGAAGGAGGCGACAGAGATGGCGGGCGTTGCGCGCGGCAAGGTTCATGGATTACAGTACGCGACTTAGCAAGGCGACTATATGGGGAGGCCACGGATGTTGCAGAGCTCGAGGGGTCGTTTTCTCCGCGAAGTCACGGCAGTGGAGTTGGTGCGTCAGCGAGTGCGCTTTTTGGCGACTTTTTGAGAGCGCAAGCGCCTGCTTCAGAAGTGGGGACCGGGCCCATTCGCGTGTATCTCGACACGCGGCGTACGCGTGCGGCGCTGGACCGCAACATTTTTGGTTCCTTTCTCGAGCATCTTGGCCGCGCCATTTACGAGGGCATATATGATCCGAAGTCCGCGCTATCGGATTCGAATGGATATCGCAAGGATGTCCTTGAGGAAATTCGCAAGCTGAGCGTGCCGATGATCCGCTATCCGGGCGGGAATTTTGTTTCCGGGTATAACTGGCTCGACGGTGTGGGGCCGAAACAGGGCCGCCCGCGAGTTCTCGACAAGGCCTGGAATTCGATGAACAGCAACGAATTCGGCACAAACGAATTTCTGGCGTGGTGCAAGGCCGCGGGAACGCAGCCGCTCCTCGCGGTCAACCTTGGCACCGGCACTCCGGAAGATGCGGCAGCGCTGGTGGAATACTGCAACGTGGACCAGGGGACACGTTGGAGCGAGTTACGGCGTAAACATGGAGTTGCGGATCCGCATCGCGTGCGGCACTGGTGCCTAGGAAATGAGATGGACGGGCCGTGGCAGATCGGTCACATGTCCGCGACCGAGTACGGATGGAAGGCCGCGGATGCGGGCCGCCAGATGCGTTACGTGGATCGCGATTTGACGCTGGTTGCTTGCGGCTCAAGCGGGCCGGGCATGCCCACGTACCTGGAGTTTGCGGAGGTAACGGCGGTCTGCGATTTCGTCCGTGGGCGGCTGCGCTCCAAGAAGAAGCTTTGGCTTTCGTTTGACGAATGGAACGTGTGGTACCGTGCGCGATCCGGCTCTGCTACCGACGGACATCGGCAAGAGGCGCCGCATTTATTGGAAGAAGTCTACAACCTGGAAGATGCGCTGTTGGTCGGCGGTTGTATCAACACACTTCTGCGCTCCGCGGATCGCGTGAAGATCGGCTGCCTGGCGCAGCTTGTGAACGTGATCGCTCCCCTGATGACGAATACGACTGGATTGGTACGGCAAACAATCCTGTATCCGTACAGTTGGGCCTTGCAGTATGGCCGGGGCAGCGTTTTGGATGTGCTGATGGAGAACTGCCCGACGTATGAATCGTCGGGAACGGAAACAGCGGCATACCTGGACGTCGCCGGTCCGATACAAGCTGCGGAGGGCGTGCTGTCTGTCTTTGTATTGAACCGCGACCTGGCAAAGCCGCGCGAGGTGGAACTGAATTGGGAAGACAGAACGGGCGGCCGGCTGCTGATGGCGCAAGTCTTGACGGGATCGGACCTGAAAGCAGTGAATGACTTTGCTGCCCCAACTCGCGTTGTTCCCAAGGCAGCGGACAAGCCCGTGGCCAGCGGAGCACGCACGCGAATTGAAGTCCCGCCGCGGTCGTACTCTTCTACCAGTGGCAGCTTTAGGACCCCGCTCGGACACAAGCCATGCCAACAGACTCACAAGTGAGCCAGCCCACTGATCCTTCGCAGCCTCTGACCCGGGCGAGATCTCATTTATTCCCTGCGGGACAGCTCGTTCCTTTCATTCTTGTCACCGTGTTGTTCTTTCTGTGGGGGATTCCGAACAACCTCAATGACGTGCTGATCCGCCATTTCATGAAGTCGTTCGCCATCTCGCGCTTCCAGGCTGGATTAGTGCAATCCGCTTTTTACATGGGATATTTTCTGCTGGCCATGCCTGCCGCACTCTTGATGCGCCGAGTGGGATACAAATCCGGGTTTGTTACCGGGCTGGTGCTTTTTGGCGCTGGCGCTTTCTTGTTCTGGCCTGCCGCACTCGCCGGGAGTTACGGCTTTTTTCTCTTCGCGCTTTTCGTAATCGCCAGCGGCCTGTCGTTCTTGGAAACCGCATCGAACCCCTTCATCGCGCAGTTGGGCGACCCCGACAGCTCGGAACGTCGGTTGAACTTCTCGCAGGCCTTCAATCCGCTTGGGGCGATCACCGGAGCGTTGATTGGCACCATATTTATTTTCTCGGGAGTTGAGCTAACACCGCAGGAAATCGCAGTTCGACAAGCGCAGCATACTTACGAAGCGTATCTTCGCTCTGAAACGTTGCGTGTTGTTAAACCGTATTTGGTAATCGGGGCGGTTGCGCTTATATGGGGGATGCTCATCTTGTGGACCAAATTTCCGGCCATTCGAAGCGAGCACGAAGATGAGTCCGGCGACCGAGGACATTTCCGCGAGCTCTTTCGTTATCCGCATTTTCTGTTTGCGGTTGTCGCGCAGTTTTTCTATGTCGGCGCGCAGGTGGGGACCTGGAGCTACTTCATCTCTTATGTCCAGGAGTACGCACACCAATCCGAGAAGGTCGCGGGTTATTTCCTGACGGGCACGCTGGCGGCCTTTGGGGTAGGACGCTTCGCCTCCGCCTGGCTGATGGGATTCATTAGTCCGAGCAAGCTCATGGGTGCGTATAGCGTCGCGAATATCGTGCTCGTGGGCGTTGCTGTCTTTAATCCCGGTTGGCTCGGACTTTGGTGCGTGTTTCTGACCAGCTTTTTCATGTCCCTCATGTTCCCGACGATCTTCGCTCTCGGACTGAAGGGCCTCGGGCCAAACACCAAGCTGGGAGGATCGCTGCTCGTGATGGCCATTGTTGGAGGCGCGGTTTTGACGCCGATGATGGGGTTCATCTCGGTGAAAACTCACAGTCTGGCAATCGCATATTCGGTGCCGCTCGTTGCGTATGCCGTTATTGCGCTTTATTCATTCTGGGGCTCGCATCAGCGGAGCACAGACGTTACCACGGGCTGAGTTCCCACAGCCGAAGAGGAGAAATTCATGAGCAAGCGATACTGCCTGGCGCTCGATCTGAAGGACTCTCCCGAACTGATTGAGGAGTACAAGCGTCATCATCAGAACGTCTGGCCGGAGATTACGAAGAGCATCAAGGACGCTGGGATCGAAGACATGGAAATTTATCTGCGCGGTACACGCTTGTTCATGATTATGGAAGTCAGCGAACGTTTTTCGTTTGAGGCAAAAGCGCAAGCGGACAGGAGCGATGCGAAGGTGCAAGAGTGGGAGAAGCTTATGTGGAGATTTCAGCAACCATTTCCGCAGGCCCGCCCGGGAGAGAAATGGGTCCTCATGGAGCGAATCTTCAAGCTGTAATTGCAGCGCGCCGTTCGTTCGCTAGTTTGAACGCCTAGAAATTCGACGTCCCATCTAGTGTTGTTTCCTTTGATCCCTGACAACGGCTCGTCTGAAGCTTAAATTCCGTCGGTGCTGTGCCGTGGGTATGCTGGCGGAGGAGGAGGGATTCGAACCCCCGAGACCCTTTCGAGCCTAACGGTTTTCAAGACCGCCGGTTTCAACCGCTCACCCACTCCTCCGGTTCCAATTCTAGCGTATTCCCCGAGATACCCGTACAAGAGAGAGAAGGGGGGCCGGAACTAGCAAGCGAGCCGGGGAAAGACGGGCTGAGGAAGGGAGGGCCAGCAGGGAGGCTGTCGTTCCAAGAGAGGGAGCCTAGCGGGAGGCAGTAATGGGAACGCCGAGTTCCTTGAGTTTGGCGCGGGCGAGGCGATCTTCGTCGCTGCCGGGGAAGCGCTTGATGACTTCGCGGAGTTCGCGAACGCCGCCCGTTTTCTGGCCGAGATCGAGAAGGGCCATGCCTTTGCGGAGGCGCGCGGGTCCGAGCTTGAAACTCTTGGGATAGTTGCTGAGGACTTTGTCGTACGCGGCGACAGCGTCAACGTACTGCTTCTGCTTGTAAAAGATTTCGCCGAGGTAGAACTGGGCGTTGGAGGCAAGATCGGTTTCGGAGTAATACTTGAGGTAGTCCTCAAATTCGGAGCGGGCGAGATCGTATTTGCCGCTGGTGATGTCGCGGAGGCCGTTGGAATAAAGCGTGTCGGCCGAGGGTGCGCCGGCTGGGAGGCCAGTCGGACCGGCCAAGGAACCGGCGGAGCCAGCGGGTCTTGGAGAGCCCGTCGAAGAAGTGGGAGTAGCGAGGCCTGTCGTCGGAGCTGGCGCGCCAGCGCCGGAAATTTTGGCGTCGAGAGTTTGCACGGAATTCTGGAGATCAACGAGCTGCTGGTTAAGCTTGCCAAGGCGGGATTTGATTTCCTCGAGGTTGTCGGAGAGGCCCTGGACTTGCGTGGACATGGTGTCCAAGCGCGCACCGGAATTGGCTTGAACATCCTGGACGGACTTCTGGAGCGAGCTCATGGTGGAGCCCAACTTGCCAACCGTGTCGTTGGATTGGCTGATGAGCGTCTTCATGACGGTGTTGTCTTGGGTGACTTGGGTGGAAAGATCCTTCTGACCCTGAAGCAAGGAGGTGACGTCGCGCTGGAGTTCAATAAGTTCGCGAGCGACGGCTTCCGCGGGACGAGGGCCGACGAGGCTTCCGGCGAGCGCGCCGGCTAAAACAGCGGCGCTGAAAATGGCAATGTGACGAATACGCATGACCAATCCTCCTAAGGGCTCCTAAGGGATTCCGCAGGGCTGCAAATGAATGAAGGCCGCTGAGCAGCCAACAAAAATCATACAGGCCAGGGAACACCTTCCACTCTAATAAGAGAGCCGCGAGGTGGCAAGGGTTTGCCTGGCCTCGCGGCTGATCTCGTCACCAAACGGTCATCGTGGCGAGCAGGATGAAGCGGGTCAGTTTGCTCGAACGAAATGGCCGCGACGATTCTGCTGCCAGCAGGCTTCGGTGCTCTCCATGCAGAAAGGCTTCTCCTTGCCGAAGCTGACGGTGCTGAGGCGGTCGGCAGGGACGCCCAGAGAGACGAGATACTGCTTGACGGCACTGGCGCGGCGATCACCGAGGCCGAGGTTATATTCGGTCGAACCACGCTCATCGCAATGACCTTCGATGGTTACCTTGAACTTTGGATTGCTCTTCAGGAAGTCGGCGGTCTTCGAGAGGGCCGTGCGAGCATCGGGACGAATGTCAGCCTTGTCATAGTCGAAATAGGCGTCGCGGACTTCTCGCAAGAAAAGTTCATCGTCCGTGGGCCCCGCTGGCGCAGGTGGCGGTGGAGGAGGAGCATTAACCGCGACGGTTGCCGTGGCGCTGGCAGAACCGCCCGGACCAGAGGCCGTGATCGTGTAGGTGGTGGAGTCGGAGGGCGTGACCTTGGTCGTGCCCTGAGCGGTCACTGCGCCAACTTCAGGCTCGATGGAGAGCTGCGTGGCATCCGTGGAATTCCAGCTCAAGGTTGACGACTCACCTTTATTGACGGAAGCCGGGCTGGCCTGCAGCGTTACAGTGGGACGCGCGGGCGCCGGCGCGGGCGCTGGCGGCGGGGGCGGTGCGACGGTTTTCTTTCCGCAACCAAAGGAAAGAGCAGCAGCAGCGAACGCGACGAGAAAACTGGCGCGGTAGAGCGAGCGTGAAACCAAGTACATGCTTATCCTCCTGGACTGTAAGATCCCGTGAATGTCCCACCAGGGCCAACATCGTACCACCAGCGGGCTGGGTCCGGGTAATATCTCGTATCACGATATATTATACATGGTGCAAAAAAGCCTGCTTGGCGTTTTGCGCAAAAGTAAACCCAGGCATTGCAAGAGAGAGCCAAGGCCAATTGCCGCGCATGTGTGTGATGCATCGGCTGGGCGGTCAGTTTCTAAAGAGTTTTTCACTTTGGCGACCAATTCGGCGACTCGTTGTGACCGCTGGTTGTCAACTGGTGCGGCTGCGAGCCATCAGCCAGCATGGTCCAGATCTGCCGCGTGCCACCGCGCGTTGATTCGAAAACGAGGTGGCGGCCGTCGGGGGCCCAACTGGGGCGTTCGTTGCGCCCCTGGTCACGCGTCAACTCTACAATCTGGCGGGTAGCGGCGTCCATGATGTAGATGTCGTAGTTGTCGTTGGGGCGTCGCCAACTGAAAGCCAGGAGCTGGCCGTTGGGAGCCCACGCGGGGTCGATGACGTAGCCCTTGTCTGGGACGTCCAGTTTGGTTGCGCTGGTACCGTCGGAATTCATGAGGTAAAGCTGGGGAGTGCCGCCGCGATCGCTGACGAAGGCGATGGTCTGGCCGGTTTTCGGATTCCAACTGGGAGACATGCTGGCGCCGTTGGCGTTGGTGAGGCGCTTGGGGCGGCCTCCGTTGATGTCGGACACGTACAGTTCGGGATTGCCTTGCATCGAGGATGAAAAAATAATCTGTGTGCCGTCGGGAGACCACGCCGGCGTGATATTAGTGCCGCGAAAGCGCGGGAAGGAAACGAGCTTGCCGGTGTCCATCGAATACATGCAAATTTGCGCGCTGGTAAGGCCGGCAGAGGGCGCGAAACAAGTGAAAGCGATGCGCGAAGCGTCGGGCGACCAACGCGGCGTGAGAGCAATGGACTTCAGGTTGGTCAACTGACGCTGGTTGGAGCCGTCATAATCCATGCCCCAGATTTCCTTGGAGCCGTTACGGGAACTGACGAAAGTGATCTGCGTTGAGGCCACGCCGGGGAGGCCGCCGGAGAGTTTGCCGATGATTTCGTCGGCAAATTGGTGAGCGAATTTGCGGACTTGAAGATCCGTGGGAGCGCCGCGATAAACCTTGCCGACGACGGCTTGCGAAGAGGGATTGCGAACGTCGTAGAGCCAAGCTTCGATTGCGACTTCGGCGGTGGATTCCGTGAGATTGCCGAAGCCGAGGAAATTGGCGTTCGTGGGAGGATCGATCCAAATGGCCGGCTTCAGCTCCGCGGGTACACTGGGAGCCTGAGGCGGATAAAAGCTAGGGCTAGGGACTTCGAGAATGCCGCTGAATTGGAGGTCGTCACGGACAATCTGGGTGAAGAGGATGGAGTGGGATTTGGCGGAGTCGGCGCGTGGAGTGAAGTCAGCGATGGCGACGCGAGGCTTGTTGGCGTCCATGCCGATTGCGGTACGGAACCAATCTTGTGCTGACACGGATTTTCCGGACAAAGCGAGAAGAATCAGGAACAAAAATGTTCTAAAGCCTCTGAGCTTTGGTTGCACCCTCACCTCCGAGAGTATGGCTAATTCCAGAAACCTGAACTCACGTCCCTAGCGTATGGACGGTGGATTGAAATCCAACGTAGCGACTACATAGCCGCCCGAATAGTCTCCGGGCAATTTGGTCACGGGATTCGAGCTCATCACCGCCCGCAGCGCCGAATTATCATATGAAGAATTTCCGCTAGACTCGGAGATATGCCAGTCCTTGAGTGAACCGTCCCGGTTGATCGTAAACGTGACTGCGCAGTGCATCGTTCGGGAGGAGCGAGCGGCGGCATCTATCGTCCACTGCTGCCAGTTGCTATAGATTCTGTTCTTCACAGCTTCGATGTACCAGCCATAGCGGGTCGCGAAATCTGCGCCGCCCTGGCCCTGAACAGTAACGCCGCTGGAACCGCCACCTGGAGTTTGAGAATAGCCCGTCGGCAAATCGGGATTGCCGCCTTGGCCGTAGGGGACGTCGTTGTCCTGAACAGGTGTCTTGTTTTCGAGAGTTCTGGACTTGCGTGACGGCGGAAGAGGTTTCTCTTTATCAAATTTCGGGATTTTTGTAGCGTCGGTTTTTGGCTCAGGTGGTTTCGGAGGTTCTTCCTTGTGAAGGCCTTTGGTGGGATCAACGGCTTTGCTTTCGGTGACCACCGATTCCTTGGGCATGGGAATGCCGGCGGCGCTGACCAGGTTCACTTTGGCACCACCCAAATTGCCACCAACGCCGCCCCACGCTTTGCCATGGTATTGAATATAGGCAGTGACAACGATGACGACGGCCAGGCTGCCATGCATGATGATGGAGTAGAGGAGGTACTGCCTGAGGTTCTGGTCTGGCGGATTGGCGACGGCGGTATTCATGTTTTATTGAGTACGCGCCCGCGAGGTGATGGGCTCGGTGACTATGCTGATGTTATTGATGCCCGACACGCGAAGCGCGTCGACCACGGCAGCAAAACTGCCAAACGGAACGGTTTCGTCGCAGCGAAGGAAGACGCCTTGCTGGGTGTTTTTCAATTGCGCGCGGATTTTGGGGCCGAGCTGGTGAATGCCGGTTGGCTCATTGCCCAGGTAGATGCGCTGAGCCTTGTCCACGGTGACGACGAGGCGCTCCTGGTTGATTTCCTTCACCGTGCGCGTCTTAGGGACGTCAACTTCGATGCCCGACTGGAGGATGGGGGCGGTAATCATGAAGATGATGAGCAGCACCAGGACGACGTCCACAAACGGGACCATGTTGATTTCGGAGAGCGAAGTCTGCGTCGATTTGGAGAGTTGCGGCATATTCCCATTTTACCAATACGGCCGGGTTGGGGCGGCCAGGAAAATCTAATTAACGGCTTTTTCGATCAGCGAGGTCACTTCCAAAGCGAAGGTATCGAGCCGCTGAGCGAGATCGCGAATGTTCTGCAAAAAATGGTTATAGAAAATGACGGCGGGAATGGCGGCGAACAAGCCGGCGGCGGTGGTCACGAGGGCTTCGGCGATGCCGGGCGCGACGGCACGAAGGCTTGCAGCACCCGCGCTGCCAAGACCGGAAAAGGCATCAATGATGCCCCACACGGTTCCGAAGAGGCCGATGAACGGGGAAACCGCGCCGGTGGTGGCGAGCCAGGACATTCCCTTTTCGACACGACGCACCTCTTCGGCGGAGGCAAGCTGCATGTTGACCGTCACGGCCTGCAAACTCTTGAGTTTGGGGGGATGCGGGTTGCTAGCGATGCCACCGATTTGGCTTTGCAGTTCGCGATAGCCCGCGGCATAGACGTTGGCGAAGGGCGAAGCGACGGCCACGAGCGCCTGCGGGTTGGCGACGCCGCGCGTGGCGCGGAAAATGCGTAGGAACTCGTCGCTTTTCCGCCGAATGCGGCCGAACATCCCCAGCTTCTGCAAAATCATGGCCCAGGAAACGACGGAAAAGAAAAGCAGAAGCAGGAGAACGATGCGCGCAACCAAGCCTGTTTGCTTGAGGATTTCAAAGAGATCGGTGACAAAAATCGCGGTGAACAGAAAAATGACGTACCCCTCAGTGAGAACGAAAGTTTTTCTGGGCGTTCAAAACGTAGCATACGCATCCAGAGCACGCAACAAATAGGATGCGACTGTTTCTAATTCTGATGCTTATCGGGCAACGGGGCGTCGGCGTCGTTTCCCGTGGCCCAGGAGTTCAGACCCATGCGCGCGTTGATATGGTGGCCCCGTGCTCTTTGAGATTGAGGTCGTCGCGGTCCAAAGTGTAGTTGTAAAACAGGGCCCGCGGCTTCGCCTTTGTGACCGACAATTTCGTCGAGTTTGCCGAGATCAAAAACAGGTGGAGCGTGCACATTCGCAGAGGCTGAGGCTGGCGGCTTCGGGATAAGGTCGAGCGCCCGCCCCGACACTATAAAAGAGGTGTGATAAACTGCGATTTGGGCATGAGCAAACCATTCGACATCGAATTGGAGAGACTGACAGGGCGAACCTCTTATTCCGCGGTATTTCCTGGTGAGGCCGCAGGACAACGGGGAACATTTTTCCTCGAGACGTTTGGCTGCCAGATGAACGACCACGATTCGGAAAAGGTCGCTGGCCTGCTGCTTTCACGTGGCTATCAACAGGTGGAGACGCCGGAGGCGGCTTCTCTAATCCTTTACAACACCTGCAGCATTCGCGAGAAGGCGGCGCAGAAGGTTTTTTCGCGGCTGGGCGAATACCGGGAGAAGCAAAGCGAAGGCAAGGTGATCGGAGTGCTGGGCTGCGTGGCGCAACAGGAAGGCGAGGAGATCTTCAAGCGCGCGCCCTGGGTGAGCCTGGTTTGCGGTTCCGCAAGCTACCGCAAACTGCCGGAGATGCTGGCGCAATTGGAAGCAGGGAATCAACGCGTCACCGGGCTGGATACGGATACCGACGAAACGTTTGAGACGGAGATGACGCGACGGGATAATCCGTGGCGCGCCTACCTGACGATTATTGAGGGCTGCGACAAGGCGTGCTCGTATTGTGTGGTGCCATTCACGCGCGGTCCGGAGCGCAGCCGCGCGAGCGATTCCATTCTCAGGGAAGTGAAACAACTCGCGGCGCTCGGCTATTCGGAGGTTCAGCTTCTTGGGCAAACGGTGAATTCCTACGCCGATCCGACGCCGCGCAAGATGCGTTTTTCAGAATTATTGCTGGCGGTGGCCGATGTGCAGGGAATTCGGCGGGTGCGGTTCACTACGTCGCATCCCAGTGATTTCACACGCGATATTGTGGAAGCCATCGAGCAGCAGCCGAAAATCTGCGATCACGTTCATTTACCGGTGCAGTCTGGTTCGACAAGAGTGCTGCGGGCAATGCAGAGGACGTATTCGCGCGAAGAATATCTGGAAAAGATCGCCATGATACGCGAGGCGAGCAAGCCAATTACCATCACGACGGACATTATTGTGGGCTTTCCGGGCGAGACGGCATCCGAATTCGAGGAGACGGTGAGTTTGCTGGAGGAAGTGCAGTACGACAGCATGTTTTCGTTCAAGTACTCACCCAGGCCGAATACGCCGTCGCTCTTGATGAGCGATTCGATTTCCGAAGAGGAAAAAAGCAGACGGCTTGCGATTCTGCAAGACCGGCAGCGTGAAATTCAGGCTGCCAAACATGCGCGCCTGCTAGGAGAGCGTTTCGAACTTCTCGTCAGCGGGAAATCGCGGCGGGAAAACCAGTGGACCGGGTATAGCACTTCGCACCGCATGATAAATTTCGCTTCACAAGAGAGAGAGCTTCTGGGAACCTACGTGCAGGTGCAAGTTACGGGAGCGACACCAAACAGCTTGGTGGGAGAGCACGTCACCTAGCGGAGGGAGGCATCGATGGAAGTGGAGATGAAGATCCGCGGCCTGATGATGGATCCCGTCACGAACATGCCCATCGTGGTACTCAAAGATGTGCAAGGGCAGGCGATCCTGCCGATCTGGGTGGGCGTGTACGAAGCGAACGCCATTGCCCTGGAAATCGAGAAAGTCCAAACTCCCCGCCCAATGACCCATGATCTGCTGAAGAATGTTCTGTTGGGGCTTGAAGTGCGCGTGCAGAAAATTGTGGTGAATGACCTGAAGGACGATACGTTCTACGCCCTGATTTGGGTGGAACGCGAAGGACAGATGATGACTATCGATTCGCGGCCCAGCGATGCCCTAGCCCTGGCGCTACGCATGGACTGCCCAATCTTCGTGGACGAAGCGGTCCTGAAGAACTCCAAGATATCGAGCGCATTCTCCGAGCGCAACACTAACGAACAACTACGAACCTGGCTTGATGGGCTCTCCGATGAGGATCTCGGTCGCTACAAGATGTAAGACGTCCCGAGCCAGCCATTCGATCTACCATCCTAAAGTGAAGTTCCCGCCAGCTAGAGTTAGCCCAAGTGTTTTAAGCGACGGACTGTGCGCCGCCAGGCGAAGAGCAAGACGATACCAATCAAAATGAGCGCCAGGCTGAGGCCGGACCACAAGCCGAAAGCGCCCCATCCGCGTTGAAAACAGAGCCAGGCACCCAGCGGGAGGCCAACGATCCAATACGCGGTGAAGTGGCACAACATGGGAGTACGCGTATCGCCCGCGCCGCGGAGCGCACCCGTGGCAACCGTCTGTATGCCATCAAAAAGCTGGAAGGCAGCGCCGGCTGCAAGCAGGATCACAGTGTTTTTGATCACAACAGGGTCTGGGGTGTAGAGGCGCGCGATCGCATGCGGAAATAGCAACAGAACGATGCCCGCAAGGGTCATAAAAGCTGCGCCGAAGAAAATGGCGCTACCACCCGCGGAGGCGGCCGCGGAAGGATCCCTCCGGCCGATCGCTTGACCCACACGCACGGCAGCCGCCGACGAGATGCCGAGCGGCACCATATAGGTGAATGAGACAGTGTTCAAGGCGATCTGGTGGCCGGCAAGAGAAACGGCTCCCAGGCGGCCGATGAGCGCTGTGACCAGTGCAAAGACCCCGATTTCCAGCGTGATCTGCAGAGCTGCGGGAAAGCCCAGTGCGATGAGGCGGCGAATGCGCATCAGATCCGGCTGCATCGGTGTGCGGAGCAGGTCTGTGCGATGTTTTTGATCGTACCATAGCAGGTAGCCGACGAGGACGGCCGCTAGGTAGGTGCGAGCCCAGGCCGTAGACCAGCCAGAACCGACGGCTCCCATAGCTGGTGCCCCAAGCTTGCCGTAGATGAGAATCCAGTTGCCGATGGCGTTGATGATGTTCGCGGTTACCAGTGCGAAGGCGATGGGGCGAACCATGTTCATCCCTTGCATACACCGGCGCACAGCAAAATAGAGGAGAAGTGGCAAGGTTCCCCAGGCGAGCGCCTTTGAATATGGCCCGGCCAGAGCAAGGATGTCCGGCCCTATGCCTGCCATTCGCAACAGAGAATCGAAATACCAGACGGGCGTCATCAGCAAAGGAGTGAGGGCCAGGCTGAGATAGATTCCGTGCACAAGTGAGCGGTGGCAATCCTCCCGTTGGCCTGCGCCGAAGGCTTGCGAGACCAGCGTGTCCAGACCGATGAGAAGCCCACCGCCAAAGAAGGCAAGTACATGCACAAGAATGCCTCCCAGGCTGACGGCGCCCATAGCAGTGGCGCTGTTGGGAAGCCGGCCGACCATCATGGTGTCGACGATAGCCATGCTCATCCAACCGAGTTCAGCGAGGACGAGCGGGATCGCGAGACGCAGGGTAGGGCGGAATTCGGCGCGAAGTGTCTGGAGTCCAATCATGGGCGAAAGACAAGAGAAAAGAGTGTAAGCGGCGTGGAGAAAAGGGGCAAACGGGGACGGCCTGGAGCCGGAAAGGTGAGAAGGGAGATTGAGGACGTGAATTATTCAGCGGGAATCAAGGGCAGCAGAAATTCCTGCAGTCTCTCGCTGTCTGAGAGAGTTAGCCGGTTCAATTGAATTCCCATTTGATTCCCGCCTGGAGGGCACTGGGGAAAGCCTGCGAAATCGCGTCCGCCAAGAATGGAACCTTATCTCGCAAATACCCGTCCTGGTTCCCTTGCTGGGTGGACCGATCTCAAAACGAGGCATCGGTCTTTGACGGCAGGATTTCGTAGTAGTCGAACTGCACGCCCCCACGCAGATTGCCGCGAAACGTATCGAGCCGCTGGAGGCGCACCACGTGCCCCGCCACGCCGTGGGGGGGTTGCCGGTAATCTCCTCCGCCATCTTCAGGAGGATTTCGATGACTGACCCGATTGCTATAGGCGCATCGGTGGCGAAAAAGGCCCCTGTTTCCGAAAGATTTACCGATTCCGCTCTGCGCTCGGTCGGGCCAGATTTCCAGACGCGCACGTGCAGGGCGGTTTTGAACTGGAGTCGACGGGTGGAACGACGCTCAGCTGCGCGCACTTCCATGAAGACCTCCTCGCACCAAGGAGGGGTTATGGCGCGGAATGAGACCTGTGTGGAGGAACACACTCTGAAACGAAAAGGCTGCGTTGGCAAGGTTCAATTTAGTACTCGGCCCGTGGGCCCTTAGGATTGGCGTTAGGAGGAGATGGTCCTCACGTCAGAGTAATCGTTTGGACGTACTGGAGACTAAGTTCCATTGACTGGGTCCGAAGACATTCATAGGCTGCTGATATTACTGAGTTTGTGGACCTCAACATTGGCAAACCGACTGCCAACAAATGAATGGCGTGCCCAGCGCGAACGCTGTCCTCGAACCCGGGTACTGAGGAGAAGATTATGGCGCTCTTACAACAAACCAATTTTGACTCCCGGTTCAGGCATGTCCGCGGAAGCGGGCGGCTCAATTCACGGGTAGCTGTGGCGGTCGAGTGGACTGATGCGGGCCAGAACTTGCGCGCGGAGGGTTACACGGTCGATATCAGCGCAAAAGGCTGCCTTGCCGTGGTACCGCAGGGTTTCAACGTAGGACAGAAGCTGCGGCTCGTTAATCTCACGAATCAGATTTCTTGCGACGCCGTATTGGTGTGGCGTGGCCACGAAGGCCGGACGGGATGGGAACTCGGTTTAGAATTGCAGGAGCCTTCGCCGGATTTTTGGGGCCTGGATTTCTAGCGGTTTATCGGACAACAGTTACCTTTGTCCGGAAAGCCGGCGTCCCGTTTTCCACTGGAATCTCGCTGGCCGGTCCACTTTTTCCTTGCCAATGAACGGGGTGGAAACGTAGAGTTAGCCTAGGCCTTGGGGGTTTTCTGGAGGCGGCACCCATATATAGGAACCCAGTTGCCGGATCGCTGCGGCTCGATTTTCTGTGTGCGAGCGGAGGCGAAAATAGATGACTGCCATCATCACGGTTGCGAATCAAAAAGGCGGCGTCGGAAAGACCACGACGGCGATTAATTTGTCCGCGGCGCTGGCACATCGCGGCAAGCGCACGCTGCTGATTGATCTCGATCCGCAGGCCAATTCGACGATTGCATTTTACGATACCGGCGAGATTGCAACGAGCATGTTCGATGTGTTGAGCGACAGCCGCGTCACGCTGGCGGCGGTCATTAAGCCGACTAAAGATCCACTGCTGTTTCTGGGGCCGGGAAGGCTGGCGCTTGCAAAGCTGGAGCAGGTTCTCGCAGGACAATTCGATGCTCCCTTCAAATTGAAGGACGCGATAACGCCGGTGCTGAAAGACTATGACTACGTCATCCTCGATACTCCGCCATCTCTGGGAATCCTAACGGTGAACGCGCTTGTGGCTTCGACGCATCTGCTTGTGCCGATTCAGGCGGCATACTTTGCGATCGAGGGGACCGATGATTTACTCGAGACCTACGAGAGAATCCGCGCGCGCCCCAATCCGGCCCTGAAGGTTCTAGGCGTAGTGATTACGCTTTTTGACAGGCGGACAAATATTTCCAAAGATACGCACGGGCAAATTCGGTCGGTGTTCGGCGAAGTTTTGTTCAAGACGAAAATCACGAAGAATGTGCGGCTGGAAGAGAGTCCGGCATACAAGGAAACGATTTTGACGTTTGCGCCGAAATCACCGGGTGCGGTCGAATACAAGAAATTGGCAGGGGAGGTAATCCAACGTGTCGAAGAGAATCGGGCTACCCATCACGCTGAAGATGCGGCATGACGCGCACTATGTCGAATCGCTGACAAGTTATAGCGGCGCGGCGGTCGGGCGGATGATTCGTGTGGACCAGATCCGCCCGAATCCGGATCAGCCGCGCAAGGCCCTGGGCGACCTGCGCGAGCTTGCGGAGTCGATTCGCGAAAAGGGCGTGCTGGAGCCGCTGCTGGTGCGTTACGTCCCACGCGAGGACTGCTTCCACATTATTTCCGGAGAGCGACGCTACCACGCGTCTCGCGCGGCCGGGCTGCGTGAAGTGCCGTGCATTGAAAAAACGGCAGACGACGCAGAGACGCTCGAAATCGGGCTGATCGAAAACATTCAGCGGAAGGATTTGACGCCGTTTGAAGAAGCGGACGGGCTGCACCGGCTGAGCACGCAGTTTGAATATACGCATGAGGATATCGCCAAGAAGATCGGGAGGGCACGTTCCTCGGTGACGGAAACTTTGTCGCTGCGGAATATTCCTGATTCGCTGCGAAAAAAGTGCATCGAGCATGGAATTCTTTCGAAGTCGCTCCTGCTGCAGATTGCACGCCAGCCCATCGAGAAGAAGATGGTGGAGATGTTTCACCGCATCATGCAAGGCGGACTGACGCGCGATGAGGCGCGACGTGAACGCCGCGAAGAGCAAGCTGGGCCGCAAAGGCCTCAGCCGTTCATCTTTCAGTTCGAACCGCCCTCGGAGACCTTTAAGTTTCGAATTCAGTTCAAGAAGAGCCATGTGTCGCGCGATGAGCTGATTTCGACGCTGCGCGAAATTCTGGCGCAGCTCGAAGGATCCTCGGCAGCCGATTCAACAGCGGCCTGAACTATGCAAGCCAAGGAACCGAACTGAAATTCGCCTCGCAAGACCCTCTCGCAAACATGCAGGAACTGACGCCGCAGCAAATGCAGGTCATCGAGCGGCTATTCGAAGCCGGGTTTCGCCCGATTGCGATTCCACCTTACGAGAGCGCGTTGTGCATGAGGAAAGGGGATTGCGCGGCGATCCTAGCTACCGTTCCGAACGGGGGAATTAGACTGCTTGCGCCGCCGAGTTATCTCGTGGACGGAAACTTAAGTGTGAAACTGACGCGCGGCGCGGGGGAAGTGTTCGTGTGGAAGAAGAAGGAAATGGAGGCGACGCCCGAGCGATTGAAAGAATTAGAATCCTTTCGGCGGGAACTCGCCGAACTCCTGGATATGCCCCCGAAGCAGTAGGCCGGCGGTGGTTTGCAATTCCGAAAAACTCTCGTCAAACTGAAATCCTCATGGATGCTTACGACATTATTTGCGTTGGCGCAGGCCCAACCGGCCTTGCGACTGCGATCGAGGCCAAACGCGCGGGCATGCGACCGCTGGTCATCGACAAAGCTTGCCTCTGTAATTCGATCTTTCATTACCCAGTGAACATGGTGTTTTTCACGACCCCGGAACTGCTTGAGATCGGTGACTTGCCGTTGGTTTGCGCTGCGGAAAAACCTACTCGCGTTGAAGCGTTGAAGTATTACCGGAGGGCGGCGGAGCACTATGCACTTGAATTGCGGCTGTACGAACGCGTGGTGCGCGTGGATGGCCAGGATGGAAATTTCACGGTTGTAACCATGACCGAGAAGGGAGCCAACCAGAAATACCAGGGCAAGAAGATTGCCGTAGCGACAGGATATTACGATTTGCCGACCAAACTAGGAGTGCCGGGCGAGGAACTGCCCCACGTATCGCACTACTACACGGAACCTTACGAATATTGGAATCAAGACGTTGTCGTGATTGGCGGGAAAAACTCCTCCGCAGAGGCGGCGCTCGATCTCTATCGAAACGGGGCGCGTGTGACGCTTGTGCACCGCAAAAAGGAGCTTGGTGCGACGATCAAGTATTGGGTGCGGCCGGACATTGAGAATCGTATCAAGGCAGGTCAAGTGAAGGCCATGTTCGAGACGCATGTAAAACGGATCACGAGCGACGAAATTGTGGTTGAGAATGGAGCCGGCGAAAGCAGATTGCCCGCGCGGCGGGTGTTTGCGCTTACGGGCTACCACCCCGATTTCACGTTCATTGAAGGCCTGGGGGTGCGGCTCGATCCGGAGAGTCGCAAGCCGGCGCTCGATCCGAACACCCTCGAAAGCAATGTCCCGGGGATTCATCTGGCTGGCGTGATCATTGGCGGGCGGCATACGGGCGAGATATTTATTGAAAACGGACGCTTTCACGGAAAGCAAATCATTCAAGCCCTGACGGCGGGACCTGCGTAGAAACATAATAACGGGGCCAGATTTGCCCGCCCCCTACCCCTTTGCTAGACTGAATGTATGGCATCGATCATTCGGGAAGTGGGCGAGACATTTGGCGCGCTGGTGAAGGGTTTCGGCGTAACCTTCCGAAATATGTTTCGTAAAACAGTTACGGAGAATTATCCATACGAGCCCGTTCATTTTCAGCCGCGCTACCGTGGGATCCACGTTTTGCATCGCGACGAGAATGGTTTGGAGAAGTGTGTTGGCTGCTTTCTCTGCGCGGCGGCCTGTCCCGCGAATTGCATTTACATCGAAGCCGCTGAGAATGTGGATGCGAACCGAATTTCCGCAGGTGAGCGCTACGCCACTGTGTACAACATCGATTATTCGCGCTGTATTTTCTGCGGTTATTGCGTGGAAGCGTGCCCGACCGATGCCATCACGCACGGCCATGGCTTCGAGCTCGCGACCTACGATATTAATTCTCTTGTTTACCGCAAAGAACAACTTCTTGAAAAAGAACCTGCTCCTACGGTGGTGTCCGCACGTTAGCTTACTGCCCGTTTTAAATTTCGCATCGTTTCTCGTGCCATTCAGCGGCAGTGTGCCCGCGCTTGAACGAGTGGGTAGCGGATTTCGCGCTGGTGGGGAAGGCTGCTCTCGATGGGCCGGACTGGGCGTCGCGCATTGTGCTGTTCCGCCTTTACTATTTGGGACTCGCGCCATATGAAACGGCGTGGCACTTTCTTGGCTTGAGCGAAACGAACTGGGTGACCTGGACGGAGCAGATCCGCCATCGCTGCGGAAAAGAGCTTCTGAGCCGCGGCATGTTTCCTCCGAGGAAATATTTCACGTCCGCGGCCTAGTCGACGTGGGCATGTTGCGCTGAGGCTCTCGTTTGGCGTCGCGCGGGCGACGGCGTTAAAATAGGGGAGACAGCCCAGAGTGGAGGGAAGAGACGGACCCCGAAACGAAGCGCGCCTGCCGCAGGCTGCAGAAAGAAGTACGAGAGAACACGCCCATTGTGTTGCGCGGACTGGCAAGCTCAGGGAAGCGCATGCCCGGGAAAGTCTATTCCGCCGTTGTTCGCGGCCTCAAATCCTTGACCAGTCGAGCCAAAGAATGGGAATTGCCATTCGGCGACAGAAAAGCGCTGGTCTCCCAGCTCGCCCGCGTGCGATTGCGCTCGCCGATTTACAAGGTCTGAAAAGCCCGCAGCAATCGGTCAATTGATCCGGTCAATGAGGAGCCATGGGCCGTCCCTAGCTGTTCAGGGAGAAGTGTCGCCAGTGATTTGATTGCGGCTAAGCGGCATCGGACCGGGCTGCGGCGACGCCCGGCCTTTTTTCCTGGGCTACATAACGATCGTAAGCGGCATCGTCGTAGACATAGTCGAGAGTCGGCACGAGGTGGACTTCCTCACCGCCGAACTTGGCTTTGAAGGCGGTGAAATTACGCCAGGGATGTTCCGGCTGATTGGCTGGAGCGATACCCCACAGGTCATACCATTGATGGCCCAGCGCTTTGGCTTTGCGCATGATCTCGAAATGAAGAAGATAGGGGGCCATCACGTGACGATGAACCTCGCGCGATCCTCCGAAGAAATACGTCGCTCGCACTCCGAAATAAATGACCAAGGCGCTGGCCATCCGTTCGCCCCGGTATTCGGCGAAGAAAATCGAGCGGTGGCGCGCAGGCGCAAACACGGACACGAGTGGCTGAAAGTAGTCGCGAGGCTTGGCCCGCATGCCCTGGCGGGCGGCGGTTTCTTCGTAGATGGATTGAAAGTCCGCAAGGCCCTGCTCGGATGTGTCTTCCGTGATCGAAACTCCGTGCTTGTGGGCGACATGAATGTTGTACCGGCCTTTAGGCTTCATCTGCGCCAGGATGGCGGCTTCCGAAGGGCGCAGATCGATACAACGCGTGTCTCTGGCCTCCAGGTAAGGATCCGCAAGTGGCGGGATGGCGCGAAATCCGCGAACAAAGTTGGGCAGGCTTAGCCAACGCGGCTCGATGCGGAGATGGCTGACGGTGCCAGGCTCGGTTTCGCGCCGTTCTTCGATCTCAGTAAGGAGGACACTAAAAACTTCTTCGGCGGCGAGCGGGTCGCGCGGAAGCACCGGGCCGTCCTGGATGTAATAGAAACACTGGTCATCGGCGTACCAGAATTTCAAAACCACGGCGCCGCCGGCGATGCCGTCTTCGCCTTTGAGGGTGATGCCAAAGTTTTCAAATCCGCAGGTGTTGCGAAAATCCACCCACCAGGATGACTGCATGAATCCTGTTTCAGGATTGGCCTCGACGAACTCGTTCCAGGCTTTCCAATTGTCCGAAAGCTCCGGTGGAGGAGTTACCGGCGCGGGAATCATTTCCTCGCTCGGCGGACAAGCCGAGGCAGCAACCAGGCCGGGCATGAGCTGATTGTCCATTTTTTTCAGGCCGCGGGAAGCCGGGGCGATCTTGCCGGAGTAGAAATCTTTTCGCTCTGGATGGCGGGATAAATTGTGCCGTCATAATCCCGGCAGTTAGGCGCGCTTGGACGCCGGTCCCAATAATTGACCAACAGAGTCAAGCGCAATTCGGGATAGTCCTCATTCTTCTTGGGGTGGCCGAACTGTTTTTTTGAGCCGTTGGCTACCACGCCGTGGCGCAAATCGCCGCGAAAAGTTACATAGTGGTTCGGCACGGCGTCGAGGGACCTGCCCGCTTCTGCTACCGGCGGAATCCAGGAATTCCCATCCGCACTCAATACTTGATCCAGGACGACGGTCGGACTGGAAGGAAACCGGTTGAGGTACAGAATGCTCGACCACAATGGATGGACGATTTGCCCAGTCTGGTGCCTGAGACTGCGGTCGCGATCCGTGTGGAAGGGAAGCTCTTCGCCAAATTTGAGCCGGCCGAGCCACCACTCCATCCCAATGCACTTGGGGCCAGGGCGGGCCAACTCATACAGTTTGCTGATGCTTTCCTCAACGATGTTCGTGGGCGTGGCGCCGATGGGAAACCAAAAGGTTGTGTCGTAGCTGCCCATGTTTTCCATCCGTTCCGTGCCCACGGCTTGCACGGCGCGCGCCAGCCGGCGAAAGGGCGAAATTGGCAGTGCGTCCTTGAATAGGTTGATCTTGTCCATGTTGTGTTGGCCCTCCCAAGCCTTGCCTTGCTGGTCGACCGTTCAGCAAAAAACAGTTGGCGTGCGCGTGTGTCGCGCATCTCAAATTGCGGGCGCGAACGTCACGTCCACGTCAAACTTCACGGTGACCTGGCGTAACCGCCGGTGGATGGACATGACTTTGCGCAAGCGCGGGTCGAAATAGTCCTTAAGCATCATCGGCCGCGGATCCTGCAGGAAAAAGTTGGGGGCGTCCGCAACGGCCGTGCAAGCCAGGACGCTCAATTCGTCGCGCGATGAAACGTGCTGGACGATGCAAGGCACGCGGGTAACCCCCAGGTCGCGGAGCGCATAGGCGCGGTGGCTTCCGTTGTTGAGGATGAGCCTCTTCTCCGTGTAAATGGCGTTCAAGAAGTTGCTGCCGAATCCCACCGCAAGCCCGACTACGCCAGCGAGGTTGCCCGGGGGAGGGTAGTCCTTAATATTTTCAGCTTCCATCTGCATGGCGCCGAGAAAGCGCATGTCGTCTGAAGGGGACACGAAGACGAACGTGTCGCGATGAGTGCGAGTCCATTTCACGGGTGGAAGAGAAGGCGCGCTCGGGAGGCAGGCGCGGAAGATTTCTTCTTCGCTGGGCGATGGCCCCAGCTTGCGCTTCAATTGCTCGACGAAAGTGAGGTCGATGTGGTGTTGGTAGACCACCATGCGGTCCAAGTCGACATAGGCGACTTCCGTCGGCACGGTATTGAAACTGTGGCGCACCAGGGGCACTTGCAGGAATTCAAGCAGCAACTCGTTTTCTGGATCGACCGGCTCAATCGAAGGATTGTCGGCTAGGCCGGCCTGTTCTTTTTCCAGCTCGCGAACAATTTTGTTGGCGGCTTGCCACTCTTCGACGAGGTGGCCCGAACTGGGAGAATGGATGGCATTATCTTTGACGAAGCGCAGAAATTGCTTGAGCGTCGGACGGCCGATCAAATACAAGTTTTCGGTTGCATCCGGTTGCGGGTTGAGCGTGGTGATCGTCTTCGGGTCGTCTCCTGTGATTACCGGTTCCGCGACGACCACAGATTCCTTCCTGACAGGCGCTAGAGCCATGTTTTTCTTCCTTTCCTGCTGTTGAGCTTCGATTGGCATGCCGCAAACCCTCACAACCATGACCAGAATTCAACCTTGATGGTGTGCGCCAATCGCCGCGTAACGAGGTCCAGGGCGCGCCGCCGGCCGCAGAGGATTTTCGCCTGCCCGGTCATCTCCGGCTTGAGCAGGAGCGAGTGATTGTCGATTTGCGTGGTGATCAGGATGGTCCTCTTGGCTGCGGCGGATGAGCTCGGGGAAGGCAGCGGCAGGGAAGCACCCTCTGCGCCGCTAGCGCCGGCCGGAGCGGTTCCCAAGAGGCTGGTGGATACAAAATTCACCTTGCCATAAAATATTTCGTCGGGATAGGCACGGGCCCGGAGCACAACTTTCTGATCTACTTGCACATCGGCAATATCTTTTTCATCGACGGCGATTTGCGCCGTCACCGTTCGCAGATCAAAAATCTTTGCGATCAAGTCTCCTTTTTTCACCAGTTGATGCGTTAATTGCTTCAGTTGGAGGGTGGGCGTCGCCACGACGCCGTCGGAAGGGCTGTAGACCATCAGCATGCGGCGTTGCTCGCCCAGGTGACGCTGGTCGGCCTTGAATTGTTCGATTTGCGCTCGTGTTGCTTCGATGTCTTCCGGCCTGGTGCCGCTGAGAAGCAGATTGAGTTGGTCCTTGGCCACGGCGAGGTCGTTGCGTGCGGCGCTTTCCAGAGCGGCCGCATCCTCGTACTCCTTTCGGGAAATAAGATTTTCATCAAACACTCTTTTAACCATCGCCAGCCGGATTTGCGAGTACTTAAGGTTGTCCTCCGCCTTCGTGACGTTGGCTTTAGCAACTTCGATCTCGTTGGCAGTAGGACCTGCCACTTGCATCTTGAGCTTCGCGCTCGCTTCCGCAAGCTGCGCCTCGGTTTTTTCAAGAGCGGCGCGTGTATCGATGTCTGTGAGACGCGCAATGGGTTGCCCTTCGTGGACGTAATCCCCTTCGTGCACGTAGATCTTGTCGACCACGCCATCTACGGACGCGCGCACATCGGAGTTCTCGACCGGCAGAACGTTGAAAGGGCCCCCTACGCGCAGTTCCGCGTGCCCGCGAACCAGGGCAAACGCGGCCACCGCTGCCGCCGCAACCCAGACAGCTTTTCTAACGCGGCGTCCCCAGCGGCGACTTTTCTTTTTCGTCTCTTCGGCAGGCTTTTCCGGACTGCTGTCCGGTTTGGATTGGGATGGCTCTGAGTGTTCGCCATTCTTTGAAACTGCGTCCGGTTTAGCAGCGTCGGTCACGGCATCGGGTGCCCTGTGCCCGTTCGTCGGCGACGCGGGCTCATGCATCGGGACGGCTGGTGAGCGTGCACCCTCGTCGTAGTCTTGAACAGGCGTCTCATGCGGCTTGCCAGTCGCAGTTTCGGTTACTAGGGCATCGCCGTTCGCAGGGTGAGTTGGTTCGTCCAAGGTCGTGACCGTGTACGAAGTTTCAATCGCACCGCGACCAAAGGAACCGCCAGCATCCAATGAGTTGGCCTGCAATTTACGGAGGTGCCGCGCATACACCATTTGAAGGAGCTTGTCGTGTGTCAGCCGCCCCTCTGATTTTGCGGATTCAGGTTCTTTATTCCACGCCACGTGCTTCTCAGGCTCCTTCTCCGGCGCTAATGGTGTCTGGCGCTTCGGCTGACCGCCGTCTGTACTGGCGGAGGCGTATCCGGGACCATGGCGTCTTCCGGCGAATCGAAGTCTTCGTCATCGAATCCGGCGGACGATCCGGACGGCTTGCCAAACATTCGGCGAAAGCGTCTGCGATACCTCATTCCCAGGAACCCCAAAGCGAGCAATATGGCCGTCGGCGACCGGCCATCCACGAGCGCCCCGCCCGCGGTCAGGATGATGTACCCCAGGATGGAGAAGGAGCCCGCCAACGCCGTCGTGCCGTAGAGGGAAAAAATCAAGCGTTCGCGCGGCGCCAAAGTCTCTTCTTCGTCCGGGCCAAAGCCGAAGAGTTTTTCTACCACGCTTCCGACGTAGCGAAAGGACCTCCTCCGCATGTTGGGCACTTCCAGGTAGTCGCTCAGCAAGTAATAGCCGTCCAGCTTGATGAGCGGGTTGAAGTTAAACAGCGTCTTGAGGCCGGAAGTGGCCATGACGCTGAGGGTCACAAAGTTGATCCAGGTATCTGGTTCGGTCATGCGCCAAGTCAAAACGGCTAGCGACCAAAGAAACAACTCGAAGTAAGGACCGGCAAAACCTACCCAGAGGCGCTTGTACCTTTCTGGAAAAAGCCAGGCATCGCTTACGTTGCAATAAAAGGCGGGTTGCAGAAAGATCATGGCGCAGCCCATCTCATGAACTTCGCCGCCAAACCGCGTGCAGGTGAGGCCGTGGCCAAACTCGTGCGCGCAGATGACCAGAAAATTGAACAGGATGACCACGGCAATCGAAAGCCAACTGGAGTAAAGCCGGGGCAGCTCCTCGCGAAATTCGCCCCAATGGCTGATGATCACGCCCCCGGCCACCAGAATGGTGACAGCCGAGAGTGCTACGAAATAGGGCGTATAGAGGAAGCCCGTTCGGGTGACCAAGCGCTTCAGAAGCTCGCACGGGTCGAAAACCTTGAACCGGCAATACAGGGCACTGCCGCGAAAGCGCGGCGGCTCCCGGTACGGTTTGCCGGTTCCGCCCTCCGTTTCCAAGAAGCCGTACTGCTTCAGGTTCTGGAGGAAGCCGTTCAGGGCTTCCATCGGAAGTTCCCCGCCAAAACGAACTTCCACTCTTTGGCGAATCACCTCCAGAGGCGTTTTTCCGTCCAGTTGCTCCGCAATGAATTGCTCGGCTTCCCCCATCCGAAAGAACTTGCGGGACACCGGATCTTTCACGATGACAGACGTTTCGTGGGACGTCTGCTGGGTGCGGACGATCAGGTCGGTCCGGAGCCTTGGAAGACTGGATGGCATGACTTCCTTAAAGAATCGTATCCTGGTGAAATTGAGGGGACGGAAATTTCTCCGCCACCCCCGATTCACCCTTAATGAAACCACCAAGCGTGCAGGTTGCCGCTGACGCCTGGTGGTCGCCCTGAGTCTGATTACGACGGAGGCGCGTCACTTGGAGCCGCCACTCTTGTGGCTGCCCGTGGCGTGGCTCCTGTGGCTCTTGTCGCTCTTATGGCTGCCGCCAGTTCCGCAGCCACAACCGCCGGGGGCGATGCGCTCTTCCAACTTCTGTAGTTTGAGACTGATATGCTTCATGGTTTTCACCTCCTTTCTATCGTCGTCTAGGCGTCCGGAAGATTCCCGGGGCTGCGAGACGCCTATTCAAAAACCCCTGAGATGGTTAGCCAGGGTTTCGAAAGTTAGTAGCAAAGTGGGCCGGCAGCCTTCACCCGGCTACCCTGCATCTTTGCCGTCTCTGCCACTAAGCGGTTTGATAGGTATTAAAATTTTTGTTGTCGGGCGCGATGGGCTTCGACTAGGCCCCGACAGGGCCTTTGTCATCGAGTGAATCCCTGGCGCGCTTAACAACGTAGGCTTCTTTCGCCGGGGTGATCGTGCATGGTTGAAGGAGGCTCTGCCCCGCAACACCACGGTCGGTGTCTTCCGCATGGAAACACCACACACAACGCAGGGGCCGCCGCATAGGAGCGTTGTCCACTCAACCGGCGGTCGGGATCAGACGCGGCATCGTCTGCGCTAGGTTGCGTGGACCAGACAGTCGTACGCCAAAACTCAGGGTCCGGTTCTCTTATACTTTCGAGGAGGCCGCGCTGCAATCGGGTTGATTCATCAAATTTTAATGAGGGAATAGCTGAACGCTAATGCGGCATATCCCCGAACGTCGAAGCACGGGATGGAATACAGGGCCGGGAACTTATCCGCTGCCCTCCCTTTCACGCCCTAAATTTCATCCCTAATGAAGCCACCAGGCGTGCAGATTGCCGCTGACGCCTGGTGGGCGCCCTGAGTTTTTCATTACACTACGAGTACACTTCACTTGGAGCCGTGGCTCTTGGAGCCGTGGCTCTTGGAGCCGTGGCTCTTGTGGCTGCCGCCGGTTCCGCCAGTGCCACAGGAACACCCGCAGGGAGCGATGCGCTCCTCCAGCTTCTGCAGTTGGAGACTGATATGCTTCATAAATTCCACCTCCTTCCTGTCGTGGATTGGAGAGACTTCGAGGGTTTGTCCATTACTGAATGGTGGGCCAAGTCGCCGACCATCGGACGGAGGATGGGCGCTGTGCGCAGGGAAATCAATTCCCAACAAGGCCTAACCCAAAAGGATTAAAGGATTCGGTGTACAAGCGGTGACGCGGGGAACTTGCGGATCAAACGCAAAGAGGTACTGCGAAACTAAACGACAAATTGCAAACCAATGCGGTACTGATTTGTGCCGGAGCGTTTCTCGCTCCAACACACTTTCGCTAGTAAAGGGACACGGACAGGAACGCCGGGCAAGCGAAGCTCGCAACGCACCAAGCCGGTGCTTCCCAGCGGCCGATTGGTGCGAATACACAAGCCCCCGCTACTGATATTCTCGGTCTTGGCATGCAGCAGTTTCGCACTTGGCCGCGGTTTATCGGCGGGAGACAGCCGGCTCGCGTCTAACTCCGTGGCAAAGGGAAACCGTGCGTATAAGCGCTTTGGCTGCCCTCTCTGCGACTTCATGAGTTCAGGAGAATGCCGTCCCGGTTCCCGCACGTCTATACCCTCGTTGGGTTAGCCCCAGGGATGGGGCCGGGCGGGCACCCAAAGGCAGCAAGAGTGTACCGCGAACTAGGTCTTGGCGTGGATAAATTTGCTCATGATTCCAGAGCGCGAGGTGACTCCCATCTTCATCATCGCCAGGCGCAGAAAAACCTTCACAGTATTAGGGCTGATGCCCATGCGTGCGGCGATCTCTTTACTCGCTAAGCCCTGCACCAGAAGGCGAACTGCTTCTCCCTCGCGCGGCGTAAGGTGGTACTGCTGGCAGATCTTGAGAACATCCAAGTCAGCTTCGGAGCCCCGCTCCAGAAGAAGCGCCAAAGACGACCCGTTTGTCCCGTTTGACTTGCTGCCCGGCAGCTGCACGTTAAAAAGCCGGCAGATGTAATGCCTGTCGCCAGAGAGGATCTCCTTGCACACGGGGATTCTTCCTGCGGGCCCGCCGTTTATAACCATTGCGCGAACTTTCAAGGCCAGTTGGTCGGCGAAATCCCTGGACTTGGCGGGTTTCTCCGGGTGGAAGAGGATCTCCGCTGCCTGTGGGTTTACATACAGCGGTTTAAGAGCAGTGTTGAGCAACAAGAACCCTGTGTCGGAGTGGTTTGGTGTGCGAGTGGTCTTTGAATTGGTTCCGTGACTGTGGGCGTTGCCAACTTGTTTGAGCTTGCAAGCCTGCTGGGGGGAACGCATCGTTGGTCTCCGAGCGTTGCCCTGGGTTCTTAGCGCACTGTCACGCAAGTGCCTGTAAACCTGCCTCCGTTTGAGAGACCGGTCAGACTTGCGCCAAAACTCAGGGTCCGCGCCAACTTATACTTTGGAGCGTTCCATCCTTCAATCAGGTCAATGCCTCAAAATTACACAAGAAATTAACGGAAGATTCAAGGTTGCTCATGAATGCGCAACGGGAGAATTCCGTATGCAGCCTGTGGGTAGAGAGGACGTGTGGGTGGCGCGTGCGCAAGGCTGCTAGATGTCGAGTGGGTCGCCCACACGCAGAATTTTGCCTGATTCCGTGGACGCCACGCGGGTGTTGGTGGCCAGTCGGTAATAGTGATCGAAGCGGGATTCCGGACTCCAGGCGGGGAGACTCGCGCGGCGGAAATCGGAGAAGCGCTTCTGGAAGCCGGGGATGATTTCTCCGGTGCTTGGGCTGCGCGGGGGAACCGGGCAGCGGGCGCAAGGATTACTGCCCTCGAAATTCACCTCGCCGATGCGGAAGCGCACGGCGCTGCGTTCTTCTTCGCTAAAGAGTTGATCTTCCCAGAATGCCGGCACGCCGTCGATTTCGAGCGTGGTGCGAAAGCGGCGGCGCGCTTCGTCGGAGTCCATGCCGGCGAACAATTCGCTTATGGCTTCGAGCGTGGCCGTGGAAACAATGGTTGGCCCGTTGGCAATGGTGTCGTCGGGAAAACCTTCGCGGGAATAACGAACGGTGATGGGCTGCTCGAAGAACCCGGAAAACCATTGGGAGGCCGCCGCGGTATCGCCCGGGAAAGCGAATGTTTTGGCAGGGACTTTCCGGCTGTCGCCTGGAACAGAGAGCGTGACGGAGCTAATGCCTGGCGCGAACGCCGCGCGAATCAAGTGGACGGCCGCAGTACGCTTGCCGTTCACCCATTGGCCATCGGCGGAATAGAGCGCCCAGGCACGGTCAAATTCGAGCCCGCCGCCCGGGCCGATGCGCACTTCGTTTACCTGGATTGGATCGAGCGACTTGATGGGATGAATACGAATGTTGGCGAGGCGCGCCGATAAATTTGCAGAAATCATCGGAAGATTTTAGCAGAACGAGGCTGGGAAGCAGCAGACGGGCGGCGTCTGCGCGCGTTATCCGGAGAGGCGCGCCGTGCCGAAGATCAGCCAGGCAAGAAAAACAGCGCCCACGAACGCCAGCGAGACGCTCAGCAGCGTACCAATCAGAACGTATTCGGCAAAACGCGCGGATTTGAATTCTGGATAGCGGGTGATGGTTTTCGCGGCGAGAATCAGCCCCACAGCCGCAGGAGATTGCAGGAGCAGTGCGGTGAGAATCAAGAATCGTTCGAGCCAGCCGATGTACAACCCCGCATTTTGCAATTGCTCCGCGGCTTTCAGGAACTCTTCCTCTTTGACGCTTTCCGTCAGGGAACGTGTCAGGAAGCGAATCAGATAGCCTCCGCCGAAGATCACTCCGAGGTAGATCACCGGCACGGCGAGGAATTTGTTCCCCAGGCTTCGGGATACTTGCAGCGGGGCGGTGAGCGCCCTGAAGGACATCCCCGGCGAGAGCAGCCCGGCGGCAAGAACCACACTCAGCAAATGAACCAGTTGATCGGCAATGTAGGATCCGGCGCCGCCACGGATCACCCGTTTGGCTGCAAGCTGCACTTTTGTAAAATCGATCAGCAAATGGACCAGCGTGAGCGCGGCGATCACCAGGTGCGTGGAGAGTGCGGCGATCGAACCGGGGATAAAAAATCCCACGAGCAGGATGGCGGAAAGATAATGAATGAGCCCGTGCAAGAGATACGCGGAGAGCCGTCCGCGCAGCTTCGCCTCGACGAGCCGGCGCGTCTGAAAAACAAAATCGGCCGCCAGGTGGCCCAGATATATGGCCAGGAGAGTTCGCAGGAAGATTTGCATAGTTCCGTGCAAGTTTAAGAAGTTGTACGTTTTCGTACAATTAGCCAAAAGTGCGTTCGATGAACGATCCGGCCCGGTTCACCGTTTCCGCCAACTGCCAATAGTAGCCGCGTTTGAGATTCCGGGAAACCGTGGAAATATCCACCCGGAGCCGCCGGGCGGTTGGCGCAAGGGTCTGACGGCTGAGGAATGCCCCAATGGCCTCCCATTGTTTTGAGGTGATCTGCAGCACCAGGGTGTCATGTAAGCCGCAGATCAGGTTGATGGTATCGTTGAAGTCCTCGTTGCCGGACGCAAAGGCCGTGAGCACGTCGAATTTGAAGAGGCGGCCCTCCTTGATGCTTTCCATGGCGCGGCGCGCCAATTCAAACGCCTCGCCGGTGAGTTGATTGACGGGCGGTTGAATGCGGTCGGAAACGCCGCCGATGCCGACTCCGATGCGCAGAGACAGAGGCTGCAGCGTGGACCGCAGATCCAGAATCAACGCGGGAACCGCTGGCAGCTCTGCGGTAATGGTTTGAAATTCGTCCCCGGCGGTCACGGAATATGGCAGCCGGATGAGTTTCTGGCGCAGATGTTTTTCCGATGCGGCCGCGAGCCTTTTCCCCAGCAGGGCGCGCACATCCCTGCGGGCGGTCGAGGCGATGATGTCGGCGATCAATACGGCGTAAATTCCGTCAGCCATAAAAGCATCCTGGGGGATCCTGTTCATTGGTACGAAATCGTCCAAATACTGTTATTTGTACAGATTCGTACAAATCATGATATTTGTACAATAACGTGCAACATAGGAATTGTCAAGCGCGGAGCCCCCGGGATTCAGTATTGTTCGTGCAGCTCTGGAGGGTGGGGGCGGCTGGCGGGCGGAACGATCCCGTTCTCGCGCAAGTACAGAAGCATTTGGCCGTAGTGGTCGGCGGCGTGCCAGATGACCACCGTGGCCAGGCCTAGGCGCGTGTTCGGGCCAGCATAGGGGCCTTCGATGGGGCCAAACATGTTTTTGGCGTCCACGGCCCCGAGCGATTTGCGGATGGCGGCGAACGAATCGCGCACGTAAATCAACAATTCCTTCTTGGTCTTCGCAGGGCTGGGGCCCCCCTTGTCGCAGGCTTCGGGCGGCTTTTGCCCGTCGAATTCGGCGGCAAACCCGAAATTGCTGCAGGCTACGTGCTTGATTTGCTCGGCGAAGGTGCGCACTTCGGCCGGACCGAACTCCGGCTTCTCATTTTTGAATTTTCCTTCAGCGGGGCGGTAGCCGTATTTCTCCTCGGGCATCGCTTCTGCGGCGGAGCGCACTTCGTACTCCTGATATTGCAGGCCGCGCAGCAGGGCGGACGCCACGGTTTCCTTCCTGCTCATTTCCGCGGCCGTGGGTTGTTGCTGCTGAAAAGCGCTTTCGGCACTCCTATCCTCCAGAGGTTTCGTCAGATCGAGCCGCGCCGACAGTGCCGGAAAAGGCGGTTGTTGTGAAGATTGAGCTGCCGTGAACTGACCGGTGAAAGAGCAGACCGCGAGAACGACGACGGCCAAGGCAAGACATGAGAGGTGCGCGACAAGCAGAGGCTTCGGGCACATCAGATTCTCCTTCCTGCGAAGTCTATAATCAGCGAATTGCGAATGCGGCGATAACGCACACGTCCCTCTTGGCCCTCAGCGGGTAAGCCTACTGAGCGATGCTGGGGTTGAGATTGGTGCCTCGGTCGGAATGTTTCCGACTATGGCCGTGCGGCGGCGCCACTCGCGGCGGCAGCGACCGGTCTATATCCACAAGTCGCAGCCTTGCGCATCGCCTCGAGGCCCTCGGCGTTGGACATCAGTGCCGTGGTCTGGCAGTTGCGCAGCGAGCCGCCCGCGGCAAACGCCAGGGAAATGGCCGCAGCCGAAACGTTGTCCGGCATCTCGGTGATGAGCACAGCGTCGAATTGCCCGAAGGCGAAGTACGAGTTCAGCACCCTTCCACCGAGTTTTTCGATCGGTGCCCGCACGGCATCAAACCGATCCTGGGGATTGGCAAGCAACCGCGTCAGAGCTTCGGGTGTATAGCTGACTTGATGAAGAAAAAACGGCATGGCAGGTCTCCTTTCGAGGAAAAAGCTGGGGGATAGGCGGGACTATGCTCCCAGGAGTAGGAGGTGTCAAGCGCTATCGCGAGAACTCTGTGATGAATCTTCGACTAGGTTGATCGCTCCCGGACGATTCCCATGTCGCTGAAAATAGAAGAATAAAAAGTTTTTTCAAGGGATTGCTAGATTTTACCTGACAATACATTATAGTGTGATATACTCGTTTTTGTAGAAAGCTGCGTCCCGATCCAGTCGGGGCGTTTTGCTTTTTAGAGGCGCCCAGCCATCCGCCTTACCGTTAAAAAAGAAACATCGCAAGACAATCCGCCCGCGTCTCCAGTCTTTCATCGCGCTGAGCCTGCGGAACCTGGACTCAAACGACGTGATTTCGTCTTCTGTGGTTAAAACTGAAGTAAATACCCGAGTCACCATGGGGAGATTACCTGATTGAGTTGCGTGACCGGCTCCGGCACAGTCTTTTGTATCGTCCTCCCAGTCCGACGGTCGCCGCTCGTTCTACTTGCGGCACTCGGATGGTAAATGGACTCGCGCCCTTCGCGCCGTTCTGAAAATCGCACACCTCTTGAAGTGACTATAACGCTGGTGAGCATGGACCTCGTCACCTACGAGGTTACGACCACCCGCGAGGTAAGCTTGCACGGCGCCAGCGTCTTAACGAGGCAGCAGTGGGCGCCCAACCAGCGCATCGACGTGCGGTCTCTGCAGGGCAGTTTTAGCGGCTTTGCCCGCGTGGTCCACTGCCAGCTGCGAAAAGGCCCTAGCTTCGTCATGGGGCTGGAATTCTTTTTCACGGACGGCCACTGGAAGCAAAATAACGCCGGAGTGGCGGAGCCTCGAGTGGCTAAAGATTTCTCTTGACATTAATTCATTCTGTGATACACGTGATTCACGTAGAAAAGTGCGTCCCAGTGCAGGCCGGGGCGTTTTGTTTTTAAGGCCACCGCCGCGGGTTCTCGCAGCAATCTCTCATTTCTCGAAAGACATTAACTCGTCTACGGTCAAGAAGTTCGCGTCACACCCTGATGCTGAGGCAGGCCGAGCCGCGCCGGAACCTTCCTGGTCCGCTGGTCCGTCAGCCGCTACCCAGCGCGAACACCGCGCGGGATTTGCTCGCGGCGGCAACGCGTGGCGCCGCATTTAGCCGTGCCGCCAAATGGTTCTTTATTTGGCGCCGCTGCCGGCGCTGTTGCCGCCAAAGCCGCTCATTGATATGGTTTTCACAATTCCCGCACAATTCCTGAGGTATAATCCACGCACCAACTAGAATTAATGTCCATCCCTGACATTCCGGCAAGCGGAGCCACGCCAGGTCCAAGAGGGCCAACTTCTCTAGGCAAGAAGCTCGACTCCTGGGGAGAGATCGCTTCGTATCTGGGCCGCGAAGTCCGCACCGTGCAGCGCTGGGAGCGTACCGAAGGCCTTCCGGTCCATCGCCACGAACACAAGAAAAAATCCACGGTCTACGCTTACGCGGGCGAACTCGACGCCTGGATCAAGCAGCGCCAGCCCAAAGATGATCCCGAAGCCGACGACGCCTTTGCCCGCGAACAGGAACTGAGCGGCACGGATTCTCCTGTTGACATTGTCAATCCGTCGGTGATGCCCCCGGCTCCGGGTCCTGCTCCAAATCCGGACGAGCCAGCTCCTCCTGTAGGGAAGCGCGTGGTCATTGCCCTCTTCGCGCTTGGGATCCTGTGCGCCGCTTCGCTTGGGGTGTACCGTTGGCTTCAGCCCGCGGATTCGACACAGGAAAAAGTCCGTATCGCCGTTCTGCCCTTCACCTATGCGAGTGGCGATTCCAAGCCGGACTACATCACCTCCGGCCTCACCGACCTCATCCGTACCAAGCTTGGACAGCTTGACCCTCCACACCTCGGCGTGATTGCCGCCACCTCTTCAAGAATTGTGGCTGGCCAGCCCGTCCCTGAAATTGGCCGCGTACTCAATGTAAAGTATTTGCTCGAAGGTGGTGTGCAGCGCGCCGGCGAGCAAGTGCGCATCGACGTCCAATTGATCCAGGTCAGCGATCAGACCCATCTCTGGTCCGAATCTTTCACTCGCGAACTCTCCGATGTCTTGCAGGTGGAATCAGATGTATCCGCAGCCATCGCCAGGCAGATTCTCGCGACGCTTCCCGTGCCGTCTGATCCGCAGCCTAAGGCGCTTGTGCAGCCTGGAACCGTTCACGCCGCTACGCCGGAGATCGTCAACTCCCGCCACGCCTTCCTTCAAGGTGAATTTGCCTGGGGCAGCCGCGGTGACTTGCGCAGCAGCATCGTTTTTTTTGAGCAAGCGATACACGACGATCCAAATTACGCGGAGGCTTACGCTGGCCTGGCTGCGGCGACCGCCATTCTCGGCCAGGTGCCCAATGACGGGTTGCCCCCTGGCGATGCTAAACCGAAAGCGAAGGAAGCCGCCCAGCGGGCCCTGCAGCTCAATCCCAAGCTCGCTGAAGCTCACGCTGTCCTCGGCAACGTGGCCATGAGCTACGACTGGGACCTGGCTACGGCCGAAAGGGAACTTCGCCGTGCCATCGAACTGGCCCCCAATGATCCCACTCCCCACGAGTGGTATTGCCACCTGCTCATCGTCGAGGGGCACCCTTCCGAGGCCTTGGCCGAGGCCCACCGAGCGCTGGACCTTGATCCGGTCAGTCCGCTCTTTCATGACGTGGTGGCCGAGACGTACTATTTCGGCCGGTCCTATGACGCGGCGATTGAAGAAGCGCAGCAAGTCGTCAAGCTGCATCCCGGCGATTTATCCGCGCAGTTCTGGCTCGGCTCCGCGTATCGCGAGAAAAAAATGTACCCGCAGGCCATCGAGACCTTCCAGCACGCGCGTCAAGCCTCCGGCGACAATCCCGCCATGCTCATGGCTTACGGCCACACCCAAGCGCTGGCAGGGAATGCCGCCGAAGCGCGAGCTGCGATCCAAAAACTGCAGCAACTAGCCGCTACCCGCTTCGTTCCCAATCTCTATCCGGCGGCCATACACGTCGGTCTGGGAGAGAAAGACGAAGCCTTCCGCTTGTTGAACCGTGCCTTCGAGGAAAAAATCGACCGGCTAGTCTACCTGAATGTTGATCCCATGGCCGACCCCTTGCGCTCCGACCCGCGCTTCGCGCAGCTCATGGCCAAGGTTGGGTTCCACTAGCCCCACGCGAACCCCTCGGCGTTAGATGTGCCAGAAGGTAAGAGGCCCCGTTTGCGGATTAGCATGCGGTGGAAGTTGGTAGCCATCGCGGTTCGGCAAATGCAGTTTAGACGCCGGCCGCCAGCAGGGAAGTGGCTTCCATGCCGCATCTCACAGAAAAAACAAACAACCCGGCACGCAACACTCGCGAATCCCCGTTTCACTCTCAAAAATCTGAACGATTCGTGTCTGTAGCGAAGCAACTCGCAGCTCCCTTGGAAATGGAAAGATCCTCCTTGAGAATGGAAAATTCGTCCACCATCCGCCGCTTCCGGCTGGCGCACCCCCCGCGCCAGCCGGAGGAACGCCCCCCCAACAGGCCCTGTCGCCAAGCCCACCCCCTTAATCTAAGGACGAGCCCGTTTTTCCACAGGAAACGCGTACCAGTCTGCAGATTCCTCTTTACAAGACGTCCTATAAGTAATATTATGTTAACCACGAAATCGGTCTGAAGAATAGAGACGTTTCATCCTCTGGCTGGGCGGATTCCAGCTTTCTCCCTCTTACTTCTTCTCTGCTGCTTTTCCTGATTCCTGGGTGAGTTCGTAGTTGATGTACTGCTCGAGCAGGTGGGCATCGGCGCCGACAATGCGGCGGCCATTCACGAAGATCGTCGGCGTGCTGCTCACGTCCAGCAACTGGCCGTTCGCGCGGCTGGCGTTGACGGCGGCACCCGCTTCCGGGCTGGCCATGCACGTCTTGAACGTGTCGGCATCCAAGCCGGACTGACCGGCGTAGTCCATCATTTTGGTCCACGCGTTGGCGGCCGAAATAATCTCCTGATTGTCGTAAATGAAGTCATACATTTTCCAAAACGCCTTGGGGTCCTGTTGGTAAGCGCAGCGACCCGCGATCGCCGCGGTTCGTGCCCAAGGGTGAAGCTGCTCGATGGGAAAGTCCTTGAACACCACTCGTACCTTGCCGTCATAGTTCGGCAACAGTCCGCGCAACGCGTCGTGAAGGTTGCGGCACACCGGGCACTCGAAATCCGAATACTCCACTAGAGTGACCGTAGCGTTGGGATTTCCCAGCGTGGGTGCGTCGGTCATCTGAATCTTCGCCCGGTTTTGTGCCAGAGGATCTTTCGTCAGGTCTGAGAGTTCACCCTGAAAAAGAAATCTGCCATCCTTGCTGACATGGAACTTCACGGTTTGTTTGTTCCCGTCAATGGTCAGGTCAATAGTGGTTTCAAGCAGCCCTTCGACGTTAGTTGGTCTTGGTGGCCCGACCACCAGCGTTACATTCGGACCAAAAGCGTACAAATGCCGGAGGTATGCTTCGATGCTTTTCTGAGTCGCCGATGTCGCTGAGGCTGCCGGCGCCACTACCGCTGATTGCGTGTGCTGTCCTTGCGCGCGGGACGCAGTTGCGCTAAGAGCAAGAATCAAGGCAAGGGTGAGTGCTTTGTTCACAAGGACCTCATGGATTTAAGGGATGAACTTCTGCGCGATCGGGAATGGCCTGCCAAATCCGAATGCTCGCGAAGTGATCTTGAGTCCTGGCGCCGCTTGTTTGCGTTTGTACTCGTTGCGATCCACCAGGAGCGCTATGTCTCGCACCAGTTTTATGTCGAAGTCGTAATGGTCAGCAATCTCCTGGGGACTATGCAAGTCCTCGATATAGGCCTTGAGGATGCGGTCCAGGACGTCGTAAGGCGGCAAGCTGTCCTCATCCTTCTGGTCGGGGCGCAGCTCGGCAGAAGGCGGTTTCTCGATGGTCGAACTAGGGATTAGTTCCCTCTCGCGATTAATCCAGGCCGCCAGCTCATACACCATCAATTTCGGCACGTCGGAAATAACCGCGAGACCCCCAGCCATATCTCCGTAAAGAGTGCAATATCCGACCGCGAGTTCTGATTTGTTGCCGGTGCTGAGCACCATCGATCCAAACTTGTTGGAGAGCGCCATCAGGTAATTTCCGCGGATACGTGCCTGAATGTTCTCTTCCGTCACGTCGGCAGTCCGGTCGGCGAACGCGGGTGCCAGCGCCCGCTTGTATTCTTCAAATACATCTGTAATCGGCAAGCTAATAAACTGAATACCGAGATTTTTCGCCAGGATGGCCGCGTCGCTTTTGCTTCCTGCCGAAGAAAATGGGCCCGGCATGGAAACGCCAAGGACGTTTTCGGCTCCCAGCGCATCCACCGCGATCGACGCAACCACGGCAGAGTCGATTCCCCCGCTCAAACCGACCAGCACTTTCTTAAACCCGCATTTGCGCACATAGTCCGCCGTTCCGGTCAGCAGGGCCTCGTAGGCATAGGCGATCTCAGTCGGCGGTTGTTTGTGAATGTCACCCTGCCCTGTCGCGGTGTCAAAGAGGACGAGATCCTCTTTGAACGCCAGGGCTTGTGCAGCCACATGCCCGTCGGCCGTAATCGCCATGCTCGCGCCGTCGAAAATCAGGTTGTCGTCGCCGCCGACCTGATTGACATAGACAACTGGACGCCGCTGTTTCTTGGCGATGGCGCGCAGCATCTCAAAGCGCAAATTTCTCTTGTCGATGGTATAGGGCGAGGCGGAAAGATTCAGCAGGACGCTGGTTCCTTGCTTGCTGAGTTCCACCACCGGGTCACGCTCATACAAGCGTGTGGGCCAGAAATTCGGGTCATTCCACACGTCCTCGCAAATCGTGATGCCAAGGTTTTCATCCTTGAAGCTGTAGACCACTTGCTTCTCGGCAGGCTGAAAGTAGCGTGACTCGTCGAACACGTCGTAGGTTGGCAGCAGCATTTTGCTTTGCTCAAAGACGACTCGCCCGCCGCACAGCAGCGCCGCTTTGTTGGCCACGGATTTGCCCGCGCCATTCTTGACTCTCCCGGCGTAACCAACGAGCCCCGGCAGCGGAATCTTGCCTGCCAGCGCTTTCAGTTCATCCATGTTGCGGTCCAGAAATGCCGGCCGTTCCAGGAGATCTTGAGGTGGATAACCGCAGAGGCAAAGCTCGGTAAAAACGGCAAGGTCCGCCCCTCGCTGTTTGGCTTGTTCCGCCAAGCTCAAGATGCGAGCGGCATTCCCTGCGAAGTCGCCAACGGTGGGATTGAACTGCGCGAGCGCTATTTTCATGCCCGAACTACTGTAGAATACGGTTGGAACCCGAAGATTGCAAATTCTGACGTTTCGCGAAGCGACGCGCTGACCGGAAAATGCCCTAAACATGCTTACGCGGTCTCCTCGCCACCAGGCTGGCAATTCCCTGCCCGGCCCACAATTCGCGGTAGAACAAGACACACAAGTCCGGAAAGGCGTCTCTCAGCTCACCGGTTTCGAAAAGGTAAGCCGGATTCCGTGGGCCTCTAGGAAACTCAAGCTGCGCGCGTGTGTACGTCTCCAGCAGCAGAACACCGTTCGGGCGAAGAGCCCTGACTATTTGTGGAAAGACTGATCGTTGCAGAAATTGAATACACACGATCAAGTCGTAAGCGTGAACCGGGAGATGCGTTCTCTCCAGATCCGCCTGGATCAACTCGAGCCCTCGGCGATGAGCGCCTCGAACGTCATGGAAGCTCTTGGCGCGCCTGACCGAAACGTGCATGCCGCGCGCGTGAACTTCCAGAATGTCCAGGGCCACGCCGGAAAAATCCACCGCTGTGACATGTTGCCCGCGCGCGGCAAGAAACAGGGCATTTCTTCCCGTGCCACAAGCAATGTCCAGCGCCGGGCCCGACGGCAGAAGCGGCAAGAGTTCCCGGACGATACTCGCTGGCTCGGCGGGGAGCTCCCCCGTCGCGAGCCTGTGCTTGGCATCCCAATCGGTCTGGCTAGAAGGCATAAAAAAGGCTCCTGAGCTTGCCGCTCAGGAGCCTGTAGAAAAGTCTGAAAGCGCACGCGGCGCTTCCCTGCTTGCAATTAAACGCTGAAGGAGCTGCCGCAACCGCAGGTGCTCTTTACATTGGGATTGTTGAACTTGAATCCCGCGCCTTCAATCGTCTCGATATAATCGATTTCAATCCCATCCAGATACATCGAACTCATCTGGTCGACCGCGACCTTCAGCCCATCGAACTCAAAAACCTGGTCCGCGTCGGTGGTCTGGTTTTCAAACGCCATGTGGTATTGGAAACCAGAGCAGCCGCCGCCCACTACGGCCACGCGTAGTGCCGCTGGAACCGGGCTCTGCATGTTCATGATTTCCTTCACCTTGCTGCTCGCAACGGGCGTCAAATTGATCATAAATCCTTGGCCTCCGCTCGCGGGCGTACCCGCGAAGCTATCAACACTTACATTATACCAGAACTCTCAAACGGCGGCGCAACTCTGCGTTCCCGCTGTGAAACCCCTGGCTTTGCCGCCTTTCGACACGGAAACGCGCTTCGCATACAATGTGATGCAATGACCAAACACAAAGTTACTCTTATCCCCGGCGAAGGAATCGGCCCGGAAGTTGCCGCCGCGACCCGCCGCATTCTGGAAGCCACCGGCGTGCAAATCGAGTGGGAAGAGATCGCCGGACGCTCCGACAATTCCTCCGATCAAGGAAAAACCGTCAACCAGGCAGCCGTGGAATCCGTGCGCAGGAACCGCGTAGCCCTCAAGGGTCCTATGGCCACGGCTATTGCCGGCGGCGCGCCCAGCGTGAACGTGGCGTTGCGCAAAACGCTCGACCTGTACGCCAATTTACGCCCGGTGAAAAACGTGCCCGGCGTTAAATCCCACTTCGAAAATGTAGACTTGATTCTCGTCCGGGAAAATACCGAGGACTTGTATTCCGGCCTCGAGCATGAAGTCGTTCCCGGTGTGGTCGAGAGTCTGAAAATCATCACCGAAAAAGCCTCCACGCGGATTGCAAAATTCGCGTTCGAGTATGCCAAGTGCCACGGCCGAAAAAAGATTCATGCCATTCATAAAGCCAACATCATGAAGCTTTCGGACGGTTTGTTCCTGAAATCAGTGCGCGCGGTGGCGGCAGATTTCCCCGCCATCGAATACAAGGAACTTATCGTTGACAACGCCTGCATGCAAATCGTGATGGATCCCCTGCAATTTGACATGCTTTTGTTGCCGAATCTTTATGGCGACGTCATGAGCGACCTGGCCGCGGGCCTTGTCGGGGGCCTCGGCGTGGTGCCCAGCGCCAACATCGGCGACGAATGCGCGATGTTCGAGGCTGTTCACGGTACCGCTCCCGACATCGCCGGCAAGGGATTCGCCAATCCTACGGCCTTGCTGATGAGCGGTGGTTTGATGCTCGATCACCTCGGCGAGCAAAAGGCGGCGGGGCGCATCCAGAACGCCCTGGAAAAGGTTTATCGCCAGGGAAAACATACAACCCGTGACGTCGGCGGCAAAGCCGGCACGGAGGAATTCGCCGATGCCGTGATTGCCGCCCTTAAACAGAAGTGATCCTAGATAGCAGGTTTCCAAAGTACTAGAAGTTCTAAATCGTTAAAATGCTTGTTTTTTGGCTGCGACCGTGCCAATATTTGGGCCTGTAGCCTCGGGTGTTTCCTCCAAGGCGGCTGTATGCAACGAACTCGCTATCCAGAACGTCGGCGTACCACGCGCCTTTCCCTTCAGATTCCTCTGACGGTGCGTTGCCGCCTGCCCGAAGGTGAAACCATCGACCTCAGGGCGTCGACTTATATCGTTAGCGCCCACGGCGCCTTGCTTCTCATGGACACGCCTTTAATTCCCGGCCAGACTGTTAAGATCTTCAACCAACATACTGCCCATTCGGTGGATTGCGTCGTGACATCCTTGCGGGAAAAGCGCGAAAGACGATTCGTGGGGATTGCATTCGTCAATCCCAATATCGACTTCTGGCACGTGGTATTCCCGAAGGCGGGCACCCGCCAGGCGATTCGCTCTGCGGTTACGGGAGCGCTCGTGCCGCCGGGTTTTCGTCAGAATAACAGTCCTCAATTTTAACGGGATTTTCTGCAACCCAGATTTGGCGCGGCCTCAGCTACTCTTTCCTGCATAGATCTGATAAACCATCAGATAGACAATCACGCCCGTTACGCAAACATAGAACCACAGCGGCAGCGTCCATCGCGCGATCAGCCGGTGTTTGTCGAATTTTTCCACCCACGCGCGGCGCAGCGTAATCAGAATCATCGGCACGATCACGATCGCCAGAATCGTATGCGAAGTCAGCAACGTGAAGTACACCGGCCTGATCCAGCCCTGCCCCTGAAAGAGGACAACATGTCCCACACGAATGTGATAGAGCACATAGGACGCCAGGAAAACAGTTGACACCGAGAACGCGCCAATCATGAAAGCCTTATGTACGTCGCGCTTTCCGGCTCGGATCGCCGCGTAACCTCCAGCCAGCAGTAGCGCGCTGATTCCGTTCAGAGAGGCGTTGAGCGCGGCTTGGGAAAACATGACGTGCGAATTCGTCCTTCCTGCAGCGGCACTTCTACAAACCACTTTCTTGAAACCGTCCAATTAGCGCGGGAGCTTGTCGTAGACCATTAGGCCTAGCAACAGCGGGATGTGCACAACCGTCGCGTGCATCAGCCATTTGGCGCGAGCATTCGTCTTGTTGCTGGCTGCCCACAAGCACACTTGCACCAAGGCGGTGCTGATAACGAGCGCGCCAAAGAAATACATCACGCCCGCCAACCCCAGAATTGCCGGCAGCAGGCTCATGCCAACCAGCGCGACGGCGTATAGGATGATCTGCCGGAACGTGCGCGTGCCCTCGCGGTCGACCACCGGCAGCATCATGATGCCCGCTCGGGCGTAATCTTCGCGGTACATCCACGAAATGGCGTGAAAGTGCGGAAACTGCCAAAGAAACAGTATCCCGAAGAGCAGCCACGCGCCGCGATCAAGCGAACCCGTCGCAGCCACCCAGCCGATCATTGGCGGAATCGCCCCGGGAAATGCGCCGACGAACGTCGCCCACACGGTCCGTTTTTTCAGTGGAGTGTAGGCCAGCAAGTAACTCAAGCAGGTCGCCACGCCGAGTCCTGAAGCAAGCGCCCCCGCGGCTGCATACAAATCCACAGCGCCCGCAATCGCCAGCGCAACGCCAAAGATCAGCGCTTCGCGCGGTTGCAGCACGCCGCTGGGCAATGGCCGCAGTGCTGTGCGCCGCATGTAGCGGTCGGATTGGCGCTCAATGTAATGATTCAACGCCGCCGTGCCCGCCGCGATCAACATGGTGCCGAATACCGCATGGAGCATGTGCAGCCATCCGACGGGGCCGCGCGCACCCATGTAATAGCCGGCGGCCGTGGTCATCAATACAAGGAACGAAACGTCCGGCTTCGTCAGCGCCACGTAGCCGTTCGCGCGTGCGGACAGTGTCAGTTCCGTGCTGCGTGCCGTGCTCATCCGGTAGTCACTTGCCGCGGCGTTGTAGCGGCAACTTCTCTTCCGCGCGGAACCAGCCGGTAACACGCCAGCACAACCAGCACGGAAAACGCGAAGAGCAACGCGCCCACGACGGTATGAATCACGGTTAACGTTACCATGACGGGCATCGGCTGCGGAGCATCCGCGGTCGTGAGCCGCGACCAGTAGGCCGCAAGGCCCAGCAGGAATTGCGCCCCGAAAATGGAATGCAGTAAGATTCGCGCCCGCGAAAGTTCTCGCGATTGCGCAAATCGTTTACGCAGCGCGACGGCCGTCCAGATCACCATTCCGAGCACCAGCATGGCCCCCGCCATGTGCGGCCAAATCGGAATTTCCTTGTGACGGAAGCCCGCGCCGAGAATCACCTGCACATAAATGGCGGCCGCATTGAGGATCGCCAGAGAATGTATCGGAGGAGTTCCACTGTCCTCCAGTTGCGGCTGTTCGGAAACCCACCATTTGTTGGTGAACATCGCAATGCCCACCGCGGCGCCAAAAACGATTTGCGCGAAGCAAGCATGGATAACAGGCAACCAATAGTGAAGCAGCCGGATAACCACTTGGCCGCCTAAAATCGCCTGCACAGCAACGCCAAGCACTGCAATCAACCCAAGCCACCGCAGCCATGGCCGTTTTTCTTTCACCCGAAGCAACGCGGCCAGCGCAAGCGTCAAAAGGCCCAAACCGCCAGCGAAAACACGGTGCGAGAACTCAAACAAGTCGCCACCCTGAAGGGACGACAGTGGGGGAACCAATGCGCCGTGCGACGTCGGCCAGTCCGTCACGGAAAGCGCCGCATCCTTCGAGGTCACCAGCGCTCCGGCGACGAACAGGAGGATCGTCCAGCACACCGTGAATACCGCAAATTTGTGCACTCCGGAATGGTAAGTGGAAGCCATCTCCCCCGTCCCAGCGGCGAATTATACCTTGACTTGGATCGATTTTGCGAAATCGAGCCTTCGGACAAGCGCGCACTTTGAGAACCAGCGCCGGGGTTCGTACATCGCCTTCAAGGTATAATGACCGCATGCGTCACAGTGACCTTGTCGTCGTGCAGGCATTCGGCACACAAGCTGAGGCGGACATTGCCAAGAGCGTGCTCGAGTCTGCAGGCATTGACGCCATGATCCAGGCCGACAGAGCGGGCGGAATGCGCGACCATCTGGCATGGAGCGGCTCGGGGTTTCGAGTGTTAGTGCGTGAGGAAGACGTTGCAGCGGCCCGCGATGTGCTTCAAGCCCCCAACGAAGCGAGCACCTAGTAGATGGCATCAGACTTCCACCGCGGAGCCCTCAAACTGCCCCGCTGCCAATTTGGGCTGAGGCTAGTGATGTCGACGATGGTGCCTCGATTCCCACGGCTCGCAAAACGAGATCCTTCAGCGCAGCGATAAACAGGGCCGAATCGCCTACCGCGGGCATCATGCGAAATTTTTCAATACCCAGCTTTTCCGCTTCCTCGCGCGCTTCGATATTAATCTCGTGTAGCGTCTCGATGTGTTCGGTGACAAACGAAATGGGCACCACGAGTATCTCTTTCACACCTTCGTGACCTAGCCGCTCGATTGTTTCGGTCAGCGGGGGCTGAAGCCATTTCGCCGGGCCCACGCGGCTCTGGTAGCACAGCAAATGCGTCCTCGGCCAATTGGGATATTGCTTTACGCCAAATTCGCACGCAAGACGCACCGTCTCCTCGATCTGCTTCGGATACGGGTCGCCCTTCTCGACCAAACTCATTGGCAGACCATGCGCGCTGAATACCAGATGAATTCGCGAACTGTCCGGAAATTGCCGCAGTACCGATCCGATCCGTTGAACAAGCGCCTGGATATAGAGCGGATGGTCGTGAAAATTATCGATAGTACGCTCAGGGGGTCTTCCGTTGGACGTATCCCAGTTTGCTTCGTTCGCGACGCGGCGCCATTCTTTCAAGCTGCTTAATGTGGTGGCGTAGGAATAGTGCGGATAGAGCGGCAACAAAACAATTTCATCCAGCGGGCCGGCTTTACGCAGTGCGTCCACTGCCTCCGTCGTAAGTGGATGCCAGTAACGCATCGCCGTGACCGCCACAGGGTCAACATACGGCGAAACGGCGTCCACCAGCCGAACGCGTTGTCGCTCCGTGAGAGCTCCGATCGGCGACCGTCGGCCAATCTCTGCGTAACGCCCGGCTACAGGAACAGACCTTCGCGAAGAAATGAGCTTCGCAATCGGGCGCCTCAGCAGTCCGAAAGGACCGAGCGGAATAATGTCCGGGTCCAAGAACAAATTCAGCAGAAACGGCTCGACGGCCTCCAGCGAATCCGGCCCGCCGAGCTGAAACAGCACAATGCCGACTCGCTTCTTCCCTGCCAAGCTACTTGCCCCGGTTCAACGAATTCTTCAAGCGCTCGATTTGTTCGCCCAGCGCCGCGGTGCGCCGCGCCACGGTGACGTAGTAAAAAAAGAAAACGCCCCAGCCGATCATGTAAGCCCAAAACACGCTCCAAAAATGTTCTTTCATGCCGCCTCCGCCTCACGCTCGATCAATTGCACTTCCCCTCGCATCGCCTCTAGTCGATAGCGCTCGCGCACAAGAAAAACCATGAGGATTACTAGATTGAAGAACCAGAACCAGAAAACCTTTGCCATCGTCGGTTCGAGCCCAGACCCCGAACCGCCCATAATCACCGGCTGGGGATGCTGCGTGCGCCACCATCGAATCGATCCGTAGACCAGAGGCACGTCCAGAAACGCGAAAATCCCGTAGATCGCGCTGACCAGGGCTCGCCGATCTGGGTCTTCCACGAGCGTTCGCAACAACAGATAGGAGATATATAACAACCAGAGCACAAAGGTGAGCGTGAGTCTCCAGTCCCAGGTCCACCAGATGCCCCAGACTGGATGAGCCCAGATCGGACCGGTGATGATGTTTACCGTGCAGAAGGCCACCCCTACTTCGGCAGCGGATACGCCCAGCCAATCCCATTTCGACTCGCGTTTGAGAGTATAGGCAAAGTTTCCGACAAAACAGACAAAGAAACAGAGCAGGGATACCATGCCTGCAGGCGCATGGAGGTAAAAGATTCGCTGGATCGGTCCCATTTTGCTTTCAGTGGGCGCGATAAGCAGAGCCGCATAGGCCGCAAAACTCATCAGTATGACCACCACCGCAGCAATCAGGATTTTTTTCTTCAATCCAGCACCTCCATCACTTCAGAAAGCACGCCTTCGCTCACTCTTCCAAAAGATATTCGCCGAAAAGCCATAGCGCCGTCAAAAAAACCACGTCAAATCCCAGCAAGAAACCCAGCCAGTCCCAGCGCATCGCCGGATTCGGGATCAGCAGAGCGGCGGTCGCTTCCGTGCTTGCGATCAGCACGGGAGTCAGCAGCGGCAAAAGAAGCAGCGGGAGCAGCAACTCGCGCATTCTGGCCTGCGCGGAAATTGCCGACAAAGCCGTGCCCGTCACGGAAAGTCCCAGGCTTCCCATGAACATCACCAGCACCAGCTGCGGAAATGCCGCCAACACAGGAACGTTGTACAAAATGGAGAACACGGGCAGTAGCAGAACCTGGGTAAATAGCAAAAAGAGCGTATTCGCCGCCAGCTTGGCAAGAAAAATAGCAAAGGGATCGCTGACCGAAAGGCGCAGCGCGCCCAGCGTGTCGTTCGTCTGCTCGCGCAGAAAACAGGGCTGCAGCATCAGCGAAGCCGCGAAAAGAAATGCTAGCCACAGCAGCCCCGGCCCGAAGCGTCGCGACTCGCTCACAGACGGATCGAAGGTGAAGCTGAACAGCACCACAATCGTGAGGATGAAGACCACTGTCGTGGTGAGCAATTCGCGCGAGCGAAACTCCGTGCGAAGTTCCTTGCCCAGCAGCACCGCGGCGTTGGAGAGCAGCGCCATTCACGCGTTCGCAAATGCGAGGATTGACCGAAAGTTCGCGCCGGTTCGCGTGTCCGCGACCACCGAACCTGCATCCAGCCGTATCGCCCGTGTCGCCAGTGCGGAGACTTCTGACTCGCCGTGCAGGCTCATCAGAATCGTGCGTCCCGAATCTCTCAACTGGCGCACCGTTTGCGCAAACCAGCTCGCTCCCTGCGGATCAAGCCCGGTCGTCGGCTCATCGAGTAGAACCACCGCAGGCTCGTTCAGCAGCGCCCGTGCAATGGCGATGCGCTGGCGCATCCCGCGGGAAAACGTACGCACCAGCGAGTTCCGCCGATCCACAAGGCCCACTTCCCGAAGCAGCGTCTCGGTGCGTGCGGCGGGCTGCGCGATCCCCTGCAATCTCGCAAACAGCAGCAGATTCTCTTCCGCCGTCAACTCGTCATAAGCCATCGTGGCGTGTGCCACAAAACCGGCTGTCGGCTGGGTCTCGAGTTTCTCTTGGCTTCCGCTCAGAAAATTCACCGTCCCCGACGATGGACGCGCGAGCCGCGCCGCGATTCTCAGAAGCGTAGTCTTTCCGGAGCCGTTCCGTCCAGCGAACGCCACACATTCTCCGGCGGAAATCTCCAGGGACACGCGGCGCAGAGCGTAGAGCCCGCCATACCTTTTATCAATGTTCTCGAAACGGATTCCTGTAGGAGAAAAACTCGCGGGCGTCACGGGACCGCCTCGGAGGTGGGCAGATCGCTCCCGGTCTTCAACATTCAGCCTCGCACGAGATCGCGCAACACCTTCTCCGCCCGCGCGCGTTCCTGTGCATATTCATCTTCAGAGATGGTCCCCGCTTGATGGCGCAGCTCCAGCCGGAACAGCCGCTCCTTCAGCGCATCCAGGCTTGTGCCAATGGCTGCATCAACTTCGGCGAGGCTGGAAGCTCCGTTCGTGGGCGCCGCAGGTGCATTTGACGCTGCGGCGACGGCCGGTTTGGATTTCTTCTGCGCCTGAATTTTTTCCGTCTCAGGCGCTGGCCCAGCTATCGCCACGACGGGCCTACGTGCCAGCAGAATCGCACCCAGGGTAAAAACGAAAACAAAGCCTGCTATCAAGGGCCATTTCAAAACATCCAGGCGTCCCGGAACCTGCTGGATGCGGACTCCCGCCGATTCGCCGCCGCCCTGCTGTGCGTCCCGTCCTTGTTGGCCTTGTTGTTCTGCTCCAGCGTTCGTGTCCGGCGCCGGCGCCGTACCGGAAACGCTCACGGCCACAAGCGTCCCCGCGGGAACATCCTGACGGCCGTAAAGATTCATGCCCTGCTCCTGCCCGTCCAGTGTCAGACCCTCACTGCTGATCTGCATGCTCGGCGGCGCAGCAATCAGCAACCGGCTGCGCGGATAAATCGTCGGGATTTTCACCGTCGCCGCGTTTTCCGGATAGGGCAGCTCATACGAAAAACGCACCGAACTTGGCCCCGGCCGAAACGCGAACGCAATCGAATAGCGATTGTGCTTCTTGTCGATCGGAAGTTGCACCACCGGCATTCCCGCAGGTCCGGCAGCGGATACTTGTTGAAGCTCGCCCTTCTCCGGCAACGCAAAATCAAAACTTCCTTCGCTTCGGTAGAAGGCCACCGGCGGCCGGGATTTGTTCTCGATCTGATATTCTTCGCCGACAATCATCGTCGCGCCCTTGGGTTGAAAGATCACCACGTGTAAAGGAACGTTGATCGTCTTCGCATCCTCAGACGATTCATAAATATCCACATGCGCCGTGCTCGTGCCCGGTGGCAAGGCCTTGTTGAAATTGACGCGGCGGTACGTCGCGCGGACCAGCATCGGTTGAGCTCCGAGCCCCGGATGGTCAAACGTGAATTCTCCCTGCGCCCCGCTCTTGGAATGCGCGATCTCCTGCATCCCTCCTTGAAGCTCAACAAGCGTGAGTTCAATCCCCGCCGCGGGTTTGCCCGTGGTGCCGTTCATCACCGTGCCGTGAACCGTCCCCGCCTCGGCGATTGCCAGCGGCGTCACGATGAGCGCGATCACCAAAGCCAGCCTCGCAGTGCAAGAGCGCCTCACTGCGCGCCCCCATCGGCCGAACGCGTTCCGCGCGGGCGGCGGACCTGTGCGTCCGTCACCTGGTCGATCTCTGCAAGCACCAGCGCCGCCTCATTCTCAAGGGCCGTTCTCATCGATTCGAAATCACCTTCCGAGTATTTTCCGGAACGATACTCAAATCGCAAGTCGCGCAGATTGTCGTAAATCGTGTCGCGCCGCTCCAAGAGTTGATCGAGCTTGGTCCGGTGCGGCGCAAGGTCCGAAGCATCCGGCTGAATGTAAAATATGAACAGCAGGACCGCCACCGCCAGTGCCAGGCAAGCGCCCAGCACCGCCCAATCCGCGGAGGCAATCTCGAAGTTCGCAAATGCGAGGAGAGCGAGCACCATCTAGTCCTGAGTCTCGCGTGATACCTTTGCTCTGGCGCGCTCCAGCATCTCCGGCGAAAAGCCCGGGACGCCGGCCACGAGAGACGCTTGCTGCGTGGGGCGCTTTCGCCAGCGCGCGATCACGAAAACCACTACTCCTGCGCCCGCGAAAAGGTAAACGCTCGGCAATATCCAGGCGACCAGACTGAATCCCGATTTCGGCGGTTCCGTATACACTTGTGGCCCATACTCCCGCACGAACGCCTGCAAAATTTGCTCGTCGGTCTCGCCCTTGGCGACGTGCTGATCGACTTCCCCCAGCATCATTTTGGCTGTTCCGCACGGCCCGGAGAACTCTCCACCAGGATGCGAGCAAATTGCCGCAGCCATGTCGCACGTGCCGCACATGCACTTAATTTTCATGCCCACTTGTTTTGCACGGTCGGAGAACTGCTGCGCCCCAACTGGCGTCATCAGCAGCAGCACTATCGCGAACGTCGCCAGCGTCACTATGGCCGCAATCGAGCGAACTCTAATCATGACCCTCTCGCATAGTGGCGGACGGGGCAAGCCCATGCGCCATTGGCTGTGCGGCCACTGCCAGTTGTTGTGCGCCCGCGAGCACGAGCACCGCGCGGCGATTCGGCAACAATGCCACCAGCGTTCCAAACACCACCACGACTCCGCCGAACCAGATCCACTTCACCAGCGGATTCAAATACGCATGCAGCACGGGCAGTTGCGTATCGGGACTATTTCCAGCATAGACCACATACAAGTCTTCCTTAAGCGTCGAGTAAATCGCTACCATCGTGCCATTTTCCTCGGTGGTAGAAAATCTTCGCTTCTCCGGATACAGCATCATGATCGGCTTCTTGTCCCTCAGCACTTCGACGAGCAGCCGTTGCGCGGTGTAATTTTTTTCCGGCTTGGTGTCGAAACCCTGCAGAACCAAAGTGTATGGCCCGATTTGCAGGCTATCGCCCTGCCGCATATCTTTCTGGATATCGTGGTTGAAGGCTGCGCCGGCCAACCCGATAAATACAAAGACCATCCCCATATGAACGATGTAGCCCCCGTAGCGCCGCGTATTGCGCATCGTCAGCTCCACTGCCGATGTCACAAACGAAGCGCCGGAGCGCGCGCGAATCACTTTTGCGCCGCGATAAAACTCCAAGCCCACTGTGGACGCTACAAATACGCACAATATCAGACAAATCCACGAATAGATTTGCCGGAAGCCAAACATCAGCGCAATTACGCCCGCCGCCAGCCCGATCGCCAGCGGCCAGCCAAAATTCCGCTTCAAGCTGTCCGTGGAAGTCTTCCGCCAAGCCAGCAGCGGCCCGACTCCCGTCAAGAACAGCAGCAGCAGCCCGATGGGAATGTTCACCTTATTAAAGAACGGCGCGCCCACGCTGATGCGGTCGCCAGTGATCCATTCCGAGAAAACCGGAAATAGAGTCCCCGAAAGTATGGCCACGCACGAGACCAGCAGAATCAAGTTGTTGAACAGAAAACTCGATTCGCGGGAAATAATCGAATCCAGTTGATTCTCGCTCTTCAGGTAGTCGCGATTTTTCAGATACGCTCCGAAGCACACCAGAATGATCAGCGCGAGGAATCCCACGAACCACGTGCCGATGCTCGATTGCGCGAACGCATGAACAGAACTGACCACCCCGCTGCGCGTCAGGAACGTCCCCAGGATGCAGAGCAGGAATGTGATGAATACCAGCCATACGTTCCAGACCTTCATCATGCCGCGCTTTTCCTGCATCATCACGGAGTGCAGGAACGCCGTGCCCGTCAGCCACGGAAGGAAAGATGCGTTCTCGACCGGGTCCCATCCCCAGTAGCCTCCCCAGCCGAGCACCGCGTACGCCCAGTGGGCTCCGAGCAGAATTCCCAAACTCTGAAACATCCACGCAATCATCGTCCACTTGCGCGTCAAGTGGATCCACTTCTCTCCTGGGTAGCGCCCCAGCAGCGCGCCCAGCGCAAAAGCAAATGGAATCGTGAACCCGGTGTATCCCGAATACAAATTCGGCGGATGAATCACCATTTCCGGATATTGCAGCAGCGGAGTCAAGCCGTTGCCATCGGCGCGCGCGACGTAGTTCATCATGCCGTTCGCGCCCGGCGCCGCAAGCGCCTTGAACGGGCTGGCAACAAAATTATTGAGAGTAAGGAAGAAAATCTGCACGCCGGCCATCACCACGCCGACGTACGGCATCAGCTCGCCGTTCTTGTTCCGGTACGCGATCAATACTGAGAAAACATAAATGGAGAGCAGGAAGCTCCAGAACAGCAGCGAACCTTCCTGCCCCGACCACAGCGCAGCTATTTTATAAAATGTCGCGAGGTCGCGGTTGCTATGCGACACCACATATGCGATGGAAAAATTATCGCTGAAGAAAAGATATTCGAGGCTGAATGTTGCGAGGAAAATCAGGCAGCAGGTGGCCATCCCGGCCTGCCGTGCGCTCTTGATCAGCAGCGGGTGGCGCGTAATGATCGCGGCAATGCCCCCGCCAAATGCATAAACTGCGCAGACAAACGCCAGGACGAGTGCAAAGGAGCCGAATACATCCACAACAACCCGCCTATCCCCCGGAGATCCCGGGCCCCCTACATCCCACTGCGTTCGGTGGGGCTGGCCGCGGCGCCACCCTTGCCTCCAGGCGCTGCTTCATACTTGGAAGCGCACTTCGCCTGCACGACCTCGGCGACAAATCGTCCATCTGGACCGGGGCGGCCCTCCACGAGGGCTTGGGATTTGTCCACAAATGTGTCCGGCAGAGGGTCCGTGCCAATGTAGCTGACCGGGAGCGTCTTCCCTTCGCCCTCCAGCACAAAATCAACCCGGCCGCTCAGGTGACGAATGCTTCCTACTGCGACGGTTCCGCCGATGCGCATGCGTTGGCTCAGTGCTGACCCTTTCAGGGCCTCTAGCTCGGCGATGGTGTGGTAATAAGTCTTGCTCTCTCCGTAGCCAAGCCACGCCAGGAATCCCATCGCGGCTACGATTACCCCGATTCCAACTCCAAACTTTGCTTGTTTCTTCACGGCGGTACCTCTGCGGCGCTTTCCATCCAGCTATAAGCCTCATTCTAGCATAGTTAACAAACGCTCTTTAGTCTTCCCCGCCCGTGCACTTGCAGCTAGTCGGCAGTCCGCGGCTCTTTCTTTCAGCCCGCGTTCGATGCAGCCAGCGCCTCTTGCAAGCGCGTAACGGGATTTTCTCCGGTGCGGCTTTCCAGCAGGAACGGCTTCCCGTGATCCAGGAGCACCGGGCATCCCAAGTCCATTGCCAGAATATCATCCAGGACGGCCGCAAGTTCTTCTGTGACGGCCATCACACGCTTTGGTTTGAGTGACCGCCGGATTCGCGTCGCCACCGCCGCCAGGCGCTTCTTCAGAGCGGCTGGAGCATCCGCTTGCAAACTCCCCTCAGCCTCGAGCGGGCACTCCAAGACGTGCGTCAGGAAAAACCCCGCGCGCTGAAACTCCGCGTGCACCGCGTCCCGCGCCTTTCCGGCGGTCGAAATCCCCACCCCATCCAGGATTTGTGCTGCTTCGCCGCGAAACTCTGCGCCGTATTCGCCACCGCTGGCGTACAGAAAGTCCTCATCTCGCAGCGGAGATAACGCACTCAGCAGAAGCGTGTGGATATGCACCGGCCGGTAACGCGTTGTCCATTCCAGGCGCCGAAGCCGCCGCGCAAAATGTTCCGTCGACGCCGTCTGCCCGCAACCGTCACACGGCAATTCAATGGCTTTTGACATGATTCGTTCAGAATGTAGTGTATTGCCGGCCGGACTGCAAATTTCTGATTTGTGGACCTTGTAGAGACGGCGGCATTTATCCCGACCTGGTCGGGATCCTAATTTGTAGAACTTGTAGAGGCGGCTTTACGCCCCTACTGCCCGCGGGGCACGCGCCGGCACGTTGTGGAATCTGGCCGAAACTCTATCTGGCTAAGTCGAGGTTTCTTCGTTGTTTCCTCTTACCGGGTTCTGAGAATACTTACGTCGTAACCGGCGTGTCCGCCGGCAGCTTCGAGCGCAGGCACCACTTCAATTCCTGGCTCATTTCCGTGATCTCCATCCCAGGCATCACGATGAACTTGCAGCTCAGCATCTCGTGCGGTTCGTCCTCGTCCGGCAGTTGGCACGTCACCCGGCAATACTGGCAATCCTGGTTCCAGCAGAAGCGCCCGTAAGGAATCGTTTCCGGGCTGATGAACTGAAAACATCGCAAAAGCGAATTTCGCTCCGGGACTTGAAACTTTTTCCCGAAGACCGTGATCTCCACGAGTTTTTCATAAGGACGGAAGGGTTCCGACATATTGAGTCCTGTTCTCAATGGCCCGGCTTGTGCGTCCTCGCGGGACTTCCATGAACCGGAACACCAGATTGAGTGCCTCATCAGAGTAGACCGCAGGTTCCTCGGGGCACAACGCCCCGTCTCGCCCGCGTTCCCAATCCGCCACGGGGGTAAAACCGGCGCCCTTAGGCAGTCGTCAGCAGCCGCTCTTTGCGATATCCACGGTGGGTCAATCTGTGTGAAACGCTTTGTTGGTCATTTCAGGTCGGTAACATAATGACTGAACATGACACAGTTGCGTTCCCAATTAGTTCTACGGGGCCAAGGTCATATCAAGCCAGGGCTGCGCGAGCGTTGTCCACAAATGACGCAGCAGCCGTCACGTCGAGTGCGCACTCTTCGCAATCGAAAAAATGCTCTTCAAACTCGTCGCGGATCGGCTGGGGCAGCTCGCCTAATCGCTCCACTGTTGCGGCCATTGCCACCGACCACGCCACCGCCGACACTGTTCTCCGAGGAGGAGAGCGTATCCATGCTCAAGCAAGTCCTTGAACGGATGCGGACAATTGCGGAAGAGATGAAGCGCATTGCGCGATCCAAGTGGAAATGATGGAACTCTTAAAACAGAACGCCACGCTTCCAATCGTCCCGAATTGTACCCGCATTCAAATCATCGCCTGATTCATGTTTGAGGAATTTCCCTGATTGATTGGAATAGTGCTCCATTGAGTGTGACTCGGGAAACGGGAAAGGGTACAGGAGTTTCTGTGCGCTGCTCTTGAACTTGGTTCCTGTTGCTCCTGCGCTCGGCTGCTTCTAAGTGCTGGCGGTCCAATTGGCAGGCGGATACGCGATGCGCCAGAACGTAGCTGCGGGCTGTGTGAATTCCACTGCAACCTTAGTTGGTCCGGTCGGCTCCTTCTCCACGTAGACCACACGACACTCTTTCTGTTCCCCGCTGCTTATGTTTTGCATCAGGAGCCTTTGCTTAGGGGCTACCTTTTCCGCTAAAACCATCAACGCACCGTGTGCGTTGACTACCAGCGTTTGCGTTCTTTCATAGAACTGCGAGCCTCCCTTTTGGGGTCTGTGAAAGACAACTGGAACGGTCAACTCAATCCGCTGGCTGCGCCGCTCCCTTAACCATTGTTTTGTGTTGGTGAGCTGCTGGTCGCTCATAAGATCGATCTGGCTTGCACCCCATATTTTACACTTAGTGCGGAGCGTGGCGAATTGCATGCACAAAGGGGGGCGTGGAGAAACTGTGGGAAACAGTGGGAAACCTATGGACAGACCGCCCTGCCTCCCCTAGACTGGCTGCTCCCTTTCCGGCAATGATGTCGGCTCCACAGAGCTTGTCGTGAGCAATTACGAAAAGAGAACAAAAGATATTACAAGGGCGGTCCACCTGCTGCGGCAACATGGAGTAGCTGTGGATTTCCCAATGCAAACCGCCGATGGGAAAACAATCTTCGCGGTGGGCCAACATACGCTGACGGCAGAGCAGATTCTCGAACTTCTCGACCGTGGCGAACTAAACGCAGAAGGCGTGCGCAAATTAGTCGAAGCGCATGCATCGGCCATGCGCAGGCGAGCTGCATCTTCCTAACACAGCGGTTACGCGAACATCCTGGCTTGCTCGTTACAATGATCCAACTGGATTACTGCAGGACGAAAACATTGTTGCAAGGTTCCCCCATCCCCAAAGCCCGCCGATCCAAACGGATTGCTACGAAGGAGCGTGCCAATCTTGTCTTCGACCGAAGTGGAGGCCAGAAAATGTTTCCCTGTCTCATTGTCGATAGGTCGCAAGAAGGATTTAGATTGCGGGGTAGCTTCAGACTGAAGCGTGGACAGCTTGTGGAACTCGTCCTAGATGACCCCGTTGATTCTATACGGTGCGAAGTTATATGGATCGGGAAAGGCGGGTTAGAGCAGGCAGGGGAAGTTGGGCTGCAAACCGTGGGCAAATGACAATAACGCTTCGAACTCGATCCGGTTGAGAATCACCGTGCTCTGCCGTAGCAAGTCACCTTTCCATCCACCACGTTCGCTACGTATCGGCCTTCGCTGAGGAACTGCATCACCTTTTTGCCGGATCGTGCCATTTGTGCCCAACGGGATTTCGCGTCCGGGTTCTGCTCCAATCCTCGAATCTCGTTTCCGTCGAATACGAAATCCACCTGTCGCAAACTGAGCTTGGGGGTCCGACAAACTTTCTCGGCCTACCTTGACGGCCTTGGCGTTTTCCACGAGCGTTTGCCGCCAGACTTCAATAAGCGTTTCGTCCAATGAGTGTTTCGTCATGGCTTGGTTGCGAGTATCGCTGTCCGGTCATGGTGCAACCGAGATGTTTTGCCGGATGAAGTTTTCCATCTCGTTCAAAGCATCATGGCATAGCCCAATCAGATTCGATTGGTGCCCTTCGAATTGCCAATCCACAACGGTTGCCACTTGTGTTTTTGCGCTCCGCTGGAAACGCGGCTGAAAGCGCGGAGGCCTGCACATTTCGGATTGATCCTCGAAGAGTTCTGCGTCGTGGGTCCATGCACCACTGATGGAATCGCCGATAGACAGGTTGTACCGCTGCCAAACCTTCACGCCATCCGCATGAACTTCCACGTTGCTCCTGCCAATCAAGAATCCGACCTGCGGATGTGTGTGCAACTCTTTTTTGAGGGTAATTTTCGCGGTTTTCCCTCGCTGCTTTTCCGTAACGCCATAGAGCTTGTAGGCAATCGAGCGGAAAGCGGAGAGGAAGGCGCTCAAGCAAAAGAGAAAGTTTTCGATATCCTCGGCACTTTCATAGTCGGCCATGCGTGCCAAGAAAAACCGACACTCTCTTACTTTGTCAAAGACTCGCTCTGGAATACTCGTGCCTGAATACATTTCATCGCCTCTTCTGCACGCTCTACTTGCTTGTGAGCATCTGTGCCAATATCGGGAGAAACGGCGCGGATACGGTCACGTGATTAGTGGCTGAAGCCATGAAGTTCTGATACGCCTGCAAGAACCCACCTGTTCCCCGCGCTTTCTCCAGTTCGGGTAGCCGGGACACAATCTCGTTACGTTCGTTTTCATCTGTAATAGAGCGGGCCGCCTCTTGCATTTGGACGAATAGCTGCTCGTTTGTCTCAGAAGTGATATCCGTGGAGTTGTCGGTGCTGTTTATGTTGAAAGTCGCATTGTCGCCGTGAAAGTGAATGTTTTCGGCCAACTTAGTGCTCGATCTTGTCGCAGGGGATTTTTGGGTAGCCTTGTACCCCTTTTCCGTCACGTATACGAACTCCCGCTTACTGAAAACGCCCATCACCACAAACTGTGAATCCGGTTTATTTTCAAACGGCACCATTGGACCAGTATTTATGAATTTGCTTTCCTCAAGCAGTTTCACAGCAAGATCGAAATCGACTTTAGAATACGGTCCATCAGCGCAGTATTTCATTCCGAGTGCAGCGATGGACGGGCCAACATATCCCTTGCTTAGTGCACTTGTTCCAAGGTCTTTGGGGCGGAAATAGGCAACAACATCCGCAAGGATTTGCTTCGAGAGATCATCGACAGTACTCATAACCGTACCCTGCCGTGCCCAGCCATTCAGGTTTCCGAACGGTTTGAGAACAATGAACCGTACATGGCATCCAAGAACATCGCGGGTCCTGAAATCGGAAGAATTTTTTCCTCTACAAAAGTATCAAGAGCACCGACTGCCCAACCCACAACTGGAATCAGTCCGGCTAAGTTGCTGACAGCGAATCCAACGACGTTTCCCGTCGCTCCGCCGACCAGAGTTCCAATTGCCTACTTTCCTGCGCCTTCCTTCGGCACCAACTGGTAGCTCACAAACGCGAACTGCTTCCCGTCCGGCGACCATGACGGCACATTCATCGTTCCCTGCCCGCCAAAGAGTTTCGCAAGAACGGTAATCTTTTTGTCCTTCAGCGTCATCATGCGCAGCATCACATCTTTGTTTTCCGGGTGGCCCTTCACGCTCGCGTCGTACGTCAGAAACACCATTTTTTCACCATCGGGTGAAATGTGCGGAAACCAATCGTTCCCTTCTCCAAACGTAATCTGCTCCTGTTCGCTTCCGTCGGCTCGCATTCTCCAGATTTGCATATGCCCGGTGCGCTCGGAGTTGAAGTAAATGTAATTCCCGTCGGGAGAATATTCCGGACCATCGTCCAGTCCCTTGGCGGTCGTCAGTTGCTTCTCCTCGCCGCCTGCCGCGGGAATCGCGTAGATATCGAAATCGCCGTTCCGCTCGCCGACGAACGCAAGTGTCTTTCCATCCGGAGACCAGCCATGCCAATACGAAGGAGACTTTTGCGTGATGCGTCGCGGCGCGCCGCCGCCGAGCGGCAAAATGTAAACAAGCGAGCGATGCTCCTCCTGCGAGTTGTCGCTGATGACTAATTGCGTCCCGTCAGGTGAAATGCCGTGGTCATTGTTGCAGCGCGTTGCGAATCCCGTGTCCAGAATCTGCGGAATGCCCCCCGCCACAGCAATCTTCTCGATGCGCCCGTTTCTGTTGAAGAGCAGGTTCTTGCCATCGGGCATCCAGTTAGGGGCCTCGAACCGCTCTGGGGCCACGTAAATCGCGCGCCGGTCTGTGGAAGCAACCGTAATGATTTCCAGCGCGCTGTACAGCGTGGAAGCGGCGGCCGTGGCTGCAGGCTCTGCCGGCTTCAATTCGACGTTTGAGAACACCGCTTTTTCCACCACGTCGTGATCGTGGCTGCACACGCCGATGCCCGCGTAAAACGGCTCTTTCAATGCGATTCGCGTGGATCCGCTGGCCAAATGGGATTCCCCTTTTTCGTCCGCGAGCCACATCGAAAAGTACGCGCCACGTTTTTCAATCCGCAAACGCTTGGGCGCGGAAATGTCGGCTTGGATTTCGTGCGTGGCCGCGCCCTTCTCCTCGCGGTATTGCAGTGAAGTCAAGCCGCTGCCATGCAGTGCGACGTCCACATACGGAGAATCCGCGTCCAGGTTCTGGCGAATCATCAGCACTGCTTTGCGGTGCTCGTTCACTCCCTTGCCGAGAAACGTGATGTCCGCCGTAAGCGTAATGTCGCCGGAAAGTTTCTTCCATGCGAACTGGAAAGCGTCGCTGCCCAGCCATATATTCTCGCCGCTGCCGGCAATCGTGTAGCTGCGTTTTGCAGAATCGTATTCCACCGAACCAGGGTGCAGAACGGTGCCAACATCACCGTGACTATCAAATGTGCCGGCTGGCGTGGCAGCCGTCGCGCCAGCTTGTCGCGCCCGTGTGCCATTTCCGGCGGCGAAGGCTGATACTGTTGCGAATGTGAGCGCCGTCAGCCACATAGTTTTCTTTCCGGGCATGAGGGAAGTCCTCCATTCGCCAAATCGCAGCGCCACGTATCACAGCGCCACGTTAGGATGCTCACTATCAATTGTCAATTCGCCTGCTCTCCGCTCGGGCGGCTGGGATCTCCGTCGATCCATTTCCCTTCCCACCTTTGTTTCCCTTTTCTTCGCTCGCATGCTATCTTCGCGGTCTTAGGGGGGAGTTCCATGTCTGTTAATAAAGTCATTCTCGTCGGCCGTCTCGGCCGCGATCCCGAAACTCGCTACACCGGTGGCGGCCAAGCCGTCGCAAATTTCTCCGTGGCCACGGATGAATCCTACAAAGACAAGAATGGCGAGCGCCAAAAGCGCACCGAGTGGCACAAGATTGTCGTGTGGGGCAAACAAGCCGAAATCGCGCAGCAGTATCTCAAGAAGGGTTCATTGATCTTCATTGAGGGCCGCATCCAATCCCGCGAATGGCAGGACAAAGAAGGCCAGAAGCGCACCAGTTTTGAAATTGTGGCCAACAATTTCCGCATGCTGGGAGGCCGCGCCGAAGGCGCTGCCGCAGGCGCTGCTGGCGGCGCAGCACGTTCCGGCGGTGACGATCTCGAGAGCCACGCCGCGCCCCCTGACGATTCGTACGGCGGCAGTAGTGCCCCTTCCGGCGGCGGCCCCGAAATCTCCGACGAAGACATTCCCTTCTAACGTGCCGGAGATCAATCGTCAGCTTCGGCTGCACTCACGTCCCAAAGGGCTGCTCGCTCCAGGCGATCTTCGGCTGGCCGAATCTCCTGTTTCTGAGTTGAAAGACGGGCAAGCACTGGCCCGCGTGAAATATCTCTCCATCGATCCCACGATGCGCGTCTGGATGGTGGCCGATACCTACCTCCCCGCTGTGCCCATCGGCGAAGTCATGCGGGCGGCCGGTTTTGCCGAAATCATCGAGTCGCGCCACCCCGATTACAAGAAGGGCGATCGCGTCACCGGGCTTACTGGCCTGCAGGACTACGTCATCATCGATAGATCCGCGAAAAACTTCTTCCAAAAACTCCCGAAGATTCCTTTTGTTTCGGACACTGTCTTTCTCGGCGTTCTCGGCCTCAACGGTTTGACCGCATTTTTCGGCATGGAAATCGCCGCACCGAAGAAAGGTGAAGCGCTAGTCGTCAGCGCCGCCGCTGGAGCTACGGGAAGCATCGCTGGACAAATCGGAAAGATTCACGGCTGCCGCGTTGTGGGCATCGCCGGCAGCGACGAGAAGTGTTCCTGGATCACCAAAGATCTCGGCTTCGACACCGCCGTCAACTACAAGCATCCGGACTGGAAAGAAAAGCTGGCCGCTGCAACTCCCAACGGCATCGATATTGATTTTGAAAACGTCGGCGGCGAAATCATGCAGGAAGTTTTGAATCGCATGAACCTTCACGGCCGCGTCGCACTCTGTGGCCTCATCTCCGGCTACACCAAGGAAGATCCCGCCCGCGTCAGTCTCGGCAATATTCTGGTAAAGCGCCTGCGCGTCCAGGGTTTTATCATTTTGGATTACGCCGCGCGCTTCGTGGAAGCCGCCACGCAACTGGGTCAGTGGAAAATGTTCGGCAAACTGAAGGACCGCGAGACGATCGTGGAAGGATTGGAAAAAGCGCCCGACGCCATCAACATGCTCTTCACCGGAGGTAATACTGGCAAACTGATTGTAAAGCTCTGACGGGTTGGCTGAATCGCGGGAGTTTACCTCGAGGCATTGCGTTTTCTTTGCTGGTCGAGGTTCTTCAAAAACTCTTCAAACTTAGGTTTTTGTTCCGGCGTGAGGATGGCCCGGATTTCGTCCCGTCCTTTTTGATGGACCTGATCGAGTTGCGCGTCCGCTTGATCGTGAACGGCTTTTGCCTCGGTATGCTTCTGCAGCAGGATGGCGTCCACTTGCTGGCTCTGCGCGCTTGTCAGGCTCAGCAACTCAGTGAGTTGCTTCCCACGCTGCGCGCGCCGCTCCGGCTCCGGCAAAGGAGCACTTGCACTTGCCGCCGAAACCGGATGATGCGCAAAAGAATAACCCAGCGTTCCTCCCAGCGCCGCACCCAGAAGGAACACTAGGCCCACCCAGAGCGCCGCCTTCCGGGTTGCCGAAATTTCACTCATGGATTGTTCTCCTGCACCGGGACGAGCACGTCATCCAGATTCGCGGGGGGTGACGACTCAAAAAGCGATTCCTGTGCCGCCAGTGAGACGGCCTGCTGATTCGGTGCCGGCAACGGCTTCTCGTACAACCAGGTGCTTGTCAAAAGCAGGAGCGCCGCCGAAGCCAGCGCCAGCCGCGAAGCAAACTTCGGCACCGCCAGCCACGTGCTCGCCGCTTCCGTCAATTCCCTCTCGCGTGCGGCAATGGCCGCCACAACGCGCGTCGAAAACCAAGGCCTCACCATTCCAGTGGCAGATCCAACGCCTTTGAAGATTTCCCGAGTCGCGAGAAGGTCCTGTGCCGCCTCCTGGCAGCGGCCGCATGTTGCGAGATGGTTGCGCTGCGCCGCAGGCCACGCCTCGCTCAACTCCTCCATACGCGTAGCTGCGGGAAGACCCGCCGCGGAATCCTCCAACAGGTCCCGCAACTTCCCGCACTCATCATCATTCTTCTTCAGCAGGCTCCACATGCCCGCCTCCTTACGCTCTTGCCTTGGCCATCAATCTACGCGCTTCTTCGCCCGGCTAACCACGCGTCGCCGTGCACGAAAGAGCCTCACTTTCACCGTGTTGCCATTCAGATTCAAAACTTCCGCAATCTCCTCGATCGAAAATCCATCCACTTCCTTCAGGATCAGCATCAGCCGGTCTCTCTCATCCAACCCCTCCAGCAGCTGCTCCACGCGCTCTCGCGCTTCCATCTTCTCGCTGGCATCCGGCCCCGGATTCTCTTTATCCCCGGCCGTGATGACTTGCCTGGCCTGCTCCTCGCTCAAGTCGGACTCGTATACCAGGGGCCGCACTTTCTTTTTTCTGAGCAAGTCCCAGCATTCATTCACGGTGATCTTGTACAGCCAGGTGCTGAATGCGGCTCGCTGATCAAACCGCTTCAGCGAAAAATACGCCTTAACAAAAACCTGCTGCGCGATATCTTCCACGTCCTCGCGCCTTCGCAAAATCCCGCCGGCAACGGCAAAGACACGGTGCTGATGGCGCCGGACAAGCTCCTCGAACGCCTCCTTGTCTTCTCGTTGCGCACGGCGAACCAGTTCGCGGTCATGCGCCGCGGCGCCAGCCTTCGACCCATGCCCCTGGGCGGCCGCTACTGCCGGAGGCATCTCGACTGGCTCCACTTTTGGGACGCGCGCCATACGCATTTGGTTACGGCTATTCTCTCCGGGTTGCCAGAGCCTGCATCAAGTGTTTCACTTCCACGTCAGCAAGTTTGTACTTGCTTCCTATCTTACCTACATGGAATAATACCTGCATGATTATTGGCGACCGCCTTCGCGCACTCCGCGAAGAAAAGAAACTCTCCCAGGGCGACATCGAAAAGCGAACGGGGTTACTTCGTTGTTACATTTCCCGCGTTGAGAATGGCCATACAGTCCCGGCCATCGAAACGCTCGAAAAACTGGCTCGCGCTCTCGAGTGCCCACTCTATCAACTCTTTTATGACGGTGAAGAACCGCCGCAATTACCGAATCTGCCCAAGCGCAAATCGTCTGACGACATCGCCTGGGGCAGCGTCGGTAAAGATGCACGCTTCCTTAACAAGCTTCGCCGCTTGCTCGGGAAGGTCGAAGAGGGTGACCGCAAGCTCATTCTCTACATGGCCCAGAAAATGGCCAACCGCTAGTCTGGCATCCGGGCTCCTGCGGTTGTCGCTATTCTCCATTATTGGAAGTTTCGGGAGAGGCCGCGCAAACCCCGCTGCGCGCCTCTTTTTCTTCTTGCCAGCCTGTAGCTTGTCAGCGCGCATACTTTCCCGTTGCTCCAACTCCGGTACCCCCCTCTGTAGCCGGCCACCAGGCAGAACTATTCCCATTCAATCGTGCTTGGTGGTTTAGAACTAATATCATAGACAACCCTTGTGACGCCCGGCACTTCGTTGACGATTCGCGTGGAAATCCGTTCCAGAACTTCCCCAGGCAGCCGAACCCAATCCGCGGTCATTGCGTCATCCGATTCCACAACTCGCACGGCCACGGTCAGCCCGTAGGTTCGTCCGTCGCCCATGACGCCCACGCTCCGTACTGGGAGCAACACTGCAAACGCTTGCCAGATTTTCTCATACAGCCCGGCGCGGCGAATTTCCTCAACCACGATGGCATCGGCATCCTGCAGAGTTACCAGATGGGGGCGGGTGATCTCCCCAAGCAGCCGCACCGCCAGCCCCGGCCCCGGAAACGGATGTTTCACCAGTATTTCCTGTGGCAGGCCCAGGTCTTTGCCGATCCGGCGAACTTCATCCTTAAAGAGGTCCCGAAGCGGCTCGATCAGGGCGAAGGGCATCTTCTCCGGCAATCCGCCGACGTTGTGGTGCGTCTTGATCGTGGCCGAAGGCCCTTTTACAGAAACCGACTCGATGACGTCCGGATAGAGTGTTCCCTGCACCAGGAATGCAATCTCCCCGTGGGCTTCCCCCGCCTGGAGTTTCTGCGCTTCCTCCGCAAAGACGGCAATGAATTCCTTGCCGATGCGCTTGCGCTTTTCCTCCGGGTCCGTAACTCCCTTTAATTGCGCGAGAAAGCGATCCGAGGCGTCCACGCCAATGACGTGGAGTTTCAGGCGGTCCCGCAGCATCTCCAGCGTTTGTGCAAACTCGTTCTTCCGCAACATCCCGGTATTCACGAAGATGTTCGTCAGCCGCGCTCCCATCGCCCGGTGCACGAGCACGGCCGCCACGGTGGAATCCACCCCGCCGCTCAACCCGCAGATGGCCCACTTGTTTCCCACCTTTTCGCGGATCGCCGCCGTAGTCTCTTCAATGAAAGCCGCGCCGCTCCACTTCGGCTCTGCCTTGCACACACGGAACAGAAAATTTCGCAGCAACTCCGTTCCGCGCTCCGTGTGGTTCACTTCGACGTGGAATTGAACTGCGTAAATCTTCCGCTTTGCATCCTCCAGCGAGGCGATGGCATTGTCAGTACGCCCCGTGGCACAAAATCCCGGCGGCAGCGTTCGAACATGATCGCCATGGCTGTTCCAGATGCGAAGAGACTCGGGCACGCCGGCAAACAGCTCGGACTTTTTTTTCTGGCCCTGGCATTCGACCTTCAGGTGCGCGCGGCCATACTCCCGCCGCGTCGCTTTCTCGACTTTGCCGCCCAGCGTGTGTGTGATCCACTGCATGCCGTAGCAAATCCCCAGTACGGGGATCCCCAGCGCCAGCACTTGCGGGTCGCATTTCGGCGCCTCCAGGTCATAGACGGAGCTTGGCCCGCCGGACAAAACGATCCCAGCAGGCTCGAACCTGCGGATTTCTTCGATCGAAGACGTGCACGGCAACACGGCGGAAAAAACCTGCTGCTCACGAATCCGGCGCGCGATCAGTTGCGTATACTGGCCGCCGAAGTCGAGAACCACGATGCCGCCGAGTTCCGCCTTCATCCTGCCTCCCTGCTCTCGCGCTCGCTCCGTCGCTTGTTTTGCCGCGCTCTCCATCATGCCATCCCCCTCACGCCACGACGAGATTCAATAATTTGTCCGGCACGAAAATGCGCTTCACGACAGCTTTGCTTGCCAGGTGTGGCGCAATCGCCGCCTCGGCGCGCGCCAGTTTTTCGACTTCTTCTGCTCCGGCTCCCACGGCGACTTTCACTTTGCCGCGCAGGCGCCCATTCACCTGGACGGGGATTTCGACTTCGTCCTCGCGCGTCAACGCCTCGTCAAATGCCGGCCACGTTGCCTTCCTTAATCCGCCGATGTATCCCAGCATTTCCCAGAGCTCTTCCGCGAGATGCGGCGTCATTGGCGCCAGCATCAGTGTCAGCAGTTCCAGCACTTCTTTGCGAACTTCCGGACGGACGTCCTTGTCCAGCGGTTCCTGCAAGTAAATCTCGTTGGTTAGCTCCATGACTAGCGCAATTGCGGAATTGAAGTGCCAGCGCGTCTCGAAATCCTGCGTAACTCGCCTTAACGTCTGATGCGTCTTGCGCAGAAGGATTTTTTCCTTCGAAGAAGCTGTCGCTGCGTCCGTGTTCTTGCTTTTCGCTCCCTTTACCGCCGGAGCGTGGCGCTCCACCAGCCGATAAACGCGATTCAGAAATCTCCAGGAGCCCTCGATGCTTTCCTCACTCCACTCCAAATCTTTCTCAGGTGGCGCAGCGAATAACGTATACAGCCGCCCCGTATCGGCTCCGTACTTCTGCGCCATTTCCTCAGCCCCGACCACGTTGCCGCGTGACTTCGACATAGCCACGCCGCCCTTTTGCACCATGCCCTGGGTAAAAAGCCGCGCCGCAGGCTCGTTGTGCGTGATCATCCCCAGGTCGCGCATCACCTTGCACCAGAAACGCGAATACAGCAGGTGCAGAATCGCATGCGTTATTCCTCCGATGTACTGGTCAATGGGAAACCAATAAGCGACTTTCGATGAATCGTAAGGGGCTTTGTCATTGTGCGGATCGCAGTAGCGGTAGAAATACCAGGAGGAATCGACGAACGTGTCCATGGTGTCCGTCTCTCGCCGCGCTGGACCTCCGCATTTCGGGCAAGTCGTATTCACAAACTCGGGGGTCGCCGCTAGTGGAGACCCGCCCTCCCCGGTCAGTTTGACTTTTTCAGGAAGTATCACCGGCAAATCGCTGTCCGGAACCGGTACAACGCCGTCCGTCGCGCAATACACCACCGGAATCGGCGTGCCCCAATATCGTTGGCGCGAAATGCCCCAATCCTTCAGCCGGAAAATCGTCTCGGCGCGCCCGAATCCTTTTTGTTCCGCGTCCGCCGCCATCTTCGCGATGGCTTTCTCTGGCGAAAGCCCGTTGTACGGTCCTGAATTCACCAGTTTTCCCTGCCCGTGCTCGTCGAACGCCGCGGTCATTTTTTCTGTAGCCAGCGGTTCGCCTTCAAGCGGCTGTACGACGACGCGAACCGGCAATCCATACTTCCGGCAGAACTCCAGATCGCGCTGATCGTGCGCCGGAACGGCCATGATGGCGCCTGTCCCGTATTCCATCAGCACGAAATTGCCGACCCAAATCGGAATCTTTTCGCCGCTAAAGGGATTAACGGCATGTCGTCCCGTGAAGAAGCCTTCTTTCTCCATCGTCGCCAGATCCTCGGTTTTTACCGAGGTCTGGCGCATCTTGGCCAGCTTGGGCTGTGCTTCCGCACGTGTGGGCGAATCTTCTAGCAGCTTGGGCACCAACGGATGCCCGGGCGCCAGGATCACTGCGGTCGCGCCGTAAATCGTGTCAATGCGCGTGGTAAAAATCTCGACCGGCTCCGCGCCCGCGACGTCCGCCACAGCAAATTTCACTTTCGCGCCTTGCGACTTCCCTATCCAGTTCTGCTGCATCAGGATGACGCGCTCCGGCCATCCGCCTTCCAGCTCCTTCAAATCATCGAGCAGCTGGTCCGCATACGCGGTCGTCTTCAGGAACCACTGTTTAATCTCGCGCGATTCGACCAACGTGTCTTCGTGCCGCCAGCAGTAGCCGCCGTTCACGACTTGTTCGTTCGCCAGCACCGTGCAGCACTTCGGACACCAGTTCACGCGGCTCTTCTTCCGATACGCCAGCCCGCGCTCCAGCATGCGCAGGAAGAACCACTGGTTCCAGCGATAATATTCCGGCTCGCAGGTGGAAATCTCCCGCCGCCAGTCATAACTGAATCCAAAGCGCCGCAGCACTCTCTGGAATTCCGCAATGTTCTTGTTGGTCCACTCGCGCGGGTGGGTATTATTTTTGATCGCCGCGTTTTCCGCCGGCAGGCCGAAGGCGTCCCAGCCCATCGGATGTATTACGTTGAATCCGCGCATGCGCTTCACGCGCGCCACGACGTCCCCGATCGCGTAGTTGCGCATGTGGCCCATGTGCAGCGTGCCGCTCGGGTACGGCAGCATTTCCAGCACGTAGTACTTCGGGTTCGCGGTATCCGCTTCCGATTCGAATACGCGCTCTTCCGCCCAGCGCTTTTGCCACTTCTGCTCGATTTTCTGCGGATCGTATCCTGGCCCTGCCGTTGTTACGCCGCCCGCGATGTTCTGCTCCGCCACGCCCGCCTATCCCCTTTTCTTCTTCGCTGAACTCTTCCTGATTCCGGTCTTCTTCGTGCGCGCTTTCTTTTCCGCGCTATCTTTTCTCTTCTTCTCCGTCTTTCTGTTTTCTGAAATCTTTTTCTTCAACGCCGGCGTCAGCATCGAGAATCCCTTCTCCGCTTCCGGCGCCTGCTCTTTCAATCCCGCCAGCTCCCACAACGCGGCCACGTTCCGCCGGTCATCGCCCGGATCGTCAATCGGCGTCTCTGCGACAAACGCCCGCCCCGTCAATCCTTCCGGCATCGCCGCGCCAAATCGCGGATGCCGCAGAATTCTTGCAAATGCCTCTGCCCCAATCTTCCCTTTTCCAATATGTTCGTGCCGGTCTACTCGCCCGCCGAGCGGAATCTTCGAATCGTTCACGTGAAATATCGGCACGTTGTCCAAACCGATGGCGCTTTCGATCTGTCCGATCGTCGAAGCTAGTCCGCCCTCGCTCTTGATGTCGTATCCGGCGGCAAAGAGATGCGCCGTATCCAGGCACGCTCCGGCAGGCAGGTCTCGCAGAGCCGACAAAATCTCTCCCACTTCTTCCAGCCGCGCACCAACCGCCGAGCCCATCCCCGCGGTATTCTCAATCAAGATTCGCAGGTTACCCATGGGCGCGCGCTTTGACGCCTGCTTCACGGACTCGATGATTGTCGAGAGTGCATGCTCCGTTTTCGCTTCGCCGCGCGCACCTGGGTGCACCACCAGAAAATCCGCTCCGAGCGCCACGGCGCGCACGATCTCATCGTGGAACGCCTGGATCGACCGCGTCCTCAACATTGGCTGGGAAGCCGCCAGGTTGATCAGGTAATTGGCGTGAATGACCAAGGGCCCAAGCCGCAGCTCGTCCCGCCGCGCCCGAAACGCCTGCGCGTCCACGTCCGGAATCCGCGCCGACCCGCCTTGCCACATACGCGGGCTGGCTGAAAATATCTGCAGTGCATTGCAGCCTAGTTTGCGAGCTGATTCCAGCGCATTCAGGTAGCTTCCGGCGATGGAGGTGTGAATCCCAATCCGCAGGCTCCCGTCCATCCACGATGGTGGCAGCGGTTCAGGCTCAGGTTCAGGGCGATATTCGTCTTCGGGGTCGAACTCTGTGGTTGGAGTGATGGGCTGTTCAGGCATGCTTAATGAAAATTTCCGCTCCGTCTTAAACTCCCTATTCTAGCACATGCCCCAAATCGTTCTCTCCGCAGTAAAGTCTTCGATAGCCGATTGTCAGTTCCCCGTTTGGGAGTTATAAGTCCATGTGGATGCGTTGATCTACTGAGAACTGCCGCCCAGTCGGCGGCCCGCGTTCTCCAGAGTCTTGTCGAGTCGGTCCATCTGGTCGCGGAGATCGCTGAGTCGGACCTCTTCGGCTCGCAGTTGTTGCTCAGCCTCTATTTCTCGCGTTTGCAGTTGTTGTTCTTGGTTTTCTAGCGATTCGAGTCGTGTCTTGAGCTGGGGAAGCATACCCTGCTCAATCTCTTTCCGTTGGGTTGGAGGATTCTCTGAGCTGCTTAAGGAATCTTCGAACCGCTTGACATCAGCGGCCACGTGCTTCCGCTCATCTTGAATTCTCGCGAGCTTCTCCCGGAATTCATCGAGACGCTGAGAGGCGCGCGCGACCGCCGCCTCCTGCCCCTGCACCCGATAGATGAGGATTTGCGCTCTTTGCCCCGCGATGGTCGTCGTCTGCAAATCCTGCCGCAATTGGCGTACTTCCAAGAGCAAAGACTGCAAGGTTTTAGAGTCATTCGGAGTTGTCTGCGCTAAACAGGCTGTTGGAAAAAGCAGAAGACTCAGGACAAATAGTAACTGGCGATTCATCGGCTGCCTCCAAACGAATTGTATCTGATGACCCCGCCCCAAATCCTCAATCGGATGACACCCCTGCCTTTCCGCGCTCCCACGTACACGGTCCGGTAGAAGCCGTTGGTCCCTGGTCTTTAGGAAACTATCGCCCAAACATGGAGAGCGGAATGCGCCCGCCTGTCGATTCGTCTGTTTCTCTGCTGGGCGCGGCAATGTACTGGTCCACTGGCCGATTCGAGATGCGATCGAGAGCATCCGCGATCCGCGACAGCTCATAGACGATCTGGTCGCTCACCACGGAGCGTTGCAAAACCACGGCCCGCCTCCGGCGAAACTGCTGCACCGCCCACGCGGTCGCCGCCACGACGAGAACCACAATTATAAGAAACTCTTCCTTGCCTGTGATGGTGATCGTGCGGCCAAAGAGATGAAAGACATGATCCGAGAGCAATTTTTCCTCCCGGCTGGGGCAGAATCTACGACCCCTCCATTCGATGCTATTTCCGCGATAGTTGTCAACCACATTCTCAGAGTCACAGCGTGACAACGAAGAGGCAACGAAGGTCCAAATCTAGTCTCGTTGCCAGTAGCTCATTGGCCCGCTCGCCGTCTAGTCTGACTCCGAAGTTAGAACAGCAGTTCGGGCAAGACACTTCGGCGACCTCAGCGAATTCCACCCAGTTTTGGTCCCAGCGTTAATTCAGGCCCGCAGGAAATCATGGAAATGAGTGCGTACAAGTGTGCTCTTTTTGTTGCATTACTGGCCGCTGTAAGCGCCTTCAACCCTAGTGCATCTTAGGCAGGAATGGGAGTCAATCCATCATCGTTAAACTTCGGCGCAGTCAGCGTCAACACTGCCAGCTCGCGGAGTGTCATCACTTTGACCAATCACGGCACCCACAAACTGACAATTCAGCAAGCCTCCAGTAATTTGCCGGAATTCATTTTGACGGGACCCTCTCTGCCCTTGACTTTGAGAAACGGACAAACGGCGTCCTTTCAGGTCGTGTTCGAACCTGACTCCGCCAACAGTTTTTCCGGAAGTCTCTCGTTTATGACCATGTCTGGGCCAATCAATACGGTTTTGGTTTCGGGGGCCGGCGTTGGTCCTCAGCCCTCCCCGACCCAGAAGTACCTCCTTTCGACAAGTACGAACAGTTTGAGCTTCGGAGACGTAATCGTGGGCAGCGCGAGCGGCGCGCAGACGGTTGCCCTAACGAACTCTGGGAACAGCAGCGTGACCGTTTCACAGGTGAATACGACGGGGCGGGCTTCAGCGTCAGCGGTATTTCGTTGCCGTTCAGCCTTGCGGCTGGGCAGAGTGCTTCGCTGGGTGTTGGATTCGCTCCAACGACCGCAGGGAGCGTAGCGGGCATTGTGTCGGTGGTCAGCAACGCGACCAATTCCCCAGCGACAATCTCGCTTTCAGGTGCGGGTATACAGCCACAAATTTCGGTTGTGCCGACGAGCGTGAGCTTTAGCAACGTTACTGTTGGTCTTGCCGGCACTCAGACCGTAATTCTGAGCAATCCTGGCAGTGCAAGCCTCAATGTGTCGCAAGCCACGATAACTGGCGCTGGCTTTGCTCTCACTGGGTTAAATTTGCCGCTGACCGTGGCGGCCGGCCAGTCGAGTGCGTTCACAGTGAAGTTCACTCCCACCACTACCGGCAGCGTGGCAGCCACGCTTTCCCCAGTGAGCAACGCGCCTAGCTCGCCGACAAGTATCCCTATGAGCGGTACAGGCGTCGCTCCGGTTTTGAATCTCTCGGCCAGCCCGACATCCTTGAGCTTTGGGAATATCACCATAGCAGCAGTAGTGCCGCGCAAACAGTTACGCTGACGAACACGGGCAACACGAACGTGAGCATTTCTCAGATCAACGTTTCCGGCACTGGCTTCAGCGTCAGCGGTTTCACGCCGCCGTTAACTTTGGCGGCCGGACAAAGTACCACCTTCGGCGTGCTCTTTAATTCAACGATATCGGGGAGTTTGGACGGTACCGTCAGCGTCGTGAGCAATGCGACCAACTCTCCAACAATTGCAGCGTCGGGCACAGACATGCAGACGGTTTCGCACTCGGCGACGCTGAACTGGACGTCCAGCGCCTCGACTGTCATGAGTTACTACGTTTACCGCGGCGCGCAGACAGGCGGGCCTTACGCGAAGTTGAATGCCGCGCCGGCATCGCTGACCACGTATACAGATAGCACGGTTCAAGCCGGCCAGACCTACTTTTACGTGGCTACATCCGTGGATTCGAACAACGTCGAGAGCGCCTTCTCAGACGAAACATCTGCCACTATTCCTACTCCCTAATTGCTGCATAACATTGGAGTCTAGGCGTTGTGCGGCAGGCCGGAGGCACGCTTATCTATGATGGTGGAACCACGGCCCGGATCATAATCGTGGATTCGCTTTCTTTGCCTTTGGCGTCTATAGCCGCGACTTTGTAAGAATAAGAGTGACCAGCTTGGACTCCGGTGTCTTTGTAGTTCGTTTTGGGGATCGGAGACGAATTCAGTTTCGTGAATGGACCTTCGGATTTCTCTGCCCGGTACACGTTGTAACCGACAACTTTAGAGGTGCTAGCCTTCCAACTCAGACTTACAGAGTGAGCTTTCGGTTTGGCATCTGGATTCTGAGGTGAGTTAGGCTGCGGCACTTCCTGGCCAGAACGTAAAAAAGACTGAATAGGCGGCGTCGCGTGAATCAGCCCGAAGCATATCGTGATGACTGCCGCGGACACGATTTTGGGAACTTGTATCATCAAACCGGCCATCAAGCCCTCCGGCTGGGGCTAAAGTAGATAACCAGAATATTGAATGCTTTTTCGTCCGCCATCGTCAACCGAATTCGTAACGCCCCTTCCCCCTGAGCCGTGAAGTGCATCCCTGCTGGCCGTCCGGCGGAAGAAAATGCCTCTCTCTGTCAGCGCCCTTGCGAGCCCGGACAAAGGTCTTCATTGACACGATTTGCGATCGGAAGAATACTTCGAGCTTAGCTGTTCTGCTGTGCCTGCTGGAGCAAAATTGAGGTCGTTGCGTCTATTCCTGGCTATCCTGGCTGCCGCAGCAATTTCCCTGGGATTCGCGCGTGCCACCACGGACCGAATTTTACTGCCGATCGAAGTTCTGGGCGCACAGGGCACGACGGCAAGCAGGACCATCACCCTTCAGGATGGACAAGCCGAGTCAGTGCGATCGCTCTGGCTGCAGGTCCACGCGCTGCGCTATGCGGATCAGGCCAGCGTTCAAGTCAACACGAGCGCCTGGATACCCCTTAACAACAACACTGTCTCAATCCCCGAGCCTGCCAAGAGTTTCGGTGGAATTGGCGGAGGCTTCTCCACACTCGTAATGACTCTCTCGCTCCCGAACGGCTCGGTCGTCCCTGGCACTAACACACTCCGCTTCCGGTTCAATCAAACCGACGGGATCGTCAGCGCCTACCGCGTCCTTGCATTGAACTTCCTGACCAGCGACGGAAGCAAGATCGTGCGACCAGACGATTTTGTGGAAGATGCGCCCGAAACCTGGACTCCACCCTTACCCGATCCGGCCTCTATCCAGGCTGGGCGGGAACTCTGGCAGACCGCCCCCCTGGTGGCAAGCAGCCTCCCCAATAGTCCGAGGATTCAGGCGCGCTGCGCGGACTGTCATGCGAAGGATGGGCGCGACCTGAAATACTTCAACTTCTCCAACGGAAGCATTGTTGACCGCTCACGCTTCCATGGCTTGTCCACGCTGCAGGGCGAACAGATCGCTAGCTATATTCGCAACCTGCCGTTACCGAGTGCGGGCCGCCCGTGGAACCCACCTTACCAGCCCGGACCGGGGCTCGACGAGCAGCCTGTCTCGAACTGGGCGGCTGGTGCCGGACTCTCCTGGGTTCTTGACCGGGATATGGGCGCGCTGCCGTATCTGGTCAGCCAGCACGGCGCCAAGGTGAAAGGTGATGCCGCCAGTTCTCCAGGAAACGTCTCCAGTCTCCGCGAAGTCGCGGGAAAGATTACTCCCGACATTTTTCGTCCCGACGGCAACCTCAATCCTCGCGAGATTCCTATTGCCTTGCAACTTCCCGATTGGAGCGGTTGGCTGCCCCGCGTGCATCCCAAGGATGCCTGGGGACCAGAGTTTGCGCAGAGCGAATTCGCAGCCCTGTACGATGGCGAAACGCAGCCAGAGGGCAAAAGCAAACGCAGCGCGAAGCAGCCACTGCGCACCCTTCTGGCGGCTGCCCAATCTTCCGATCACAACGTTCGCCCCATCCCTGCCGCCTTCGACGACTGGACTCAAGCGCGGCGTGCTTTCCTCAAACGCTTCGTCAGGCCAAAGATAGAGTGGTCGCCCGCGCTGACCGACAAAGTGTACTCGACCCAGCTATGGCAGCTCGTGAAGACGTGGGAGATGGTGCAGGAGTTTGGGCTGGAAGGACGCGGCCGCGAAATTTTCGGATCGCTTGCGGATTCCCGCACCTGGTGCAACACCATTCCGGCAGAGACCGCTCCATCGTCAGCGCTCATTCCGGATGGGGCGGCTGGAGTTGGCGGTAGTGCGTTGACCAACGAATATTTCATGGCGGCCTGGTATGAGTTGCAAATCGTCCTGAACAGCGGCAATCATCAACATCGGGATCGCGGTCCCGTGGATTGGGTTTATGTGATCGGCCGGTTCAACGACCTATATGCCCAGACGCACCAGCCGGAGCCGGCGCGGCTGCTTGTGGCCGTAACCAAGGCGCTGCAGTCCACCGATCCTCACTTGGGTCCCGACGATTACAAGCAAGGTTGGCGGCCGGAGCAGAATGTCGATCCTCGCATCATGATTAGTCCCGTTTGGGAACCGATCTTCAAGCCGCTGCCGATCGAATTACGTCGTGCGCTAACCGCTTCGCTACTCGCCGCATGGATGGATAAGAATCTGCAATACCCGGTCGCGAAGTACTTGCCGATGGGTGGATCGCCCGCGCGGCCCTATGCTCCTCCCCAGGCCTACGGTGATATCAGTGGCGGAAACGTATGGGAAGCGGCGCAACAGTTCCGTGATGCTGGCGTCGCGGCCGAACTCGTCAGGCGCTTGCAGCAATGGGGAATTGCATACGCCGACCGGGCAGCGCGCCTCCAATACGCTGGTAACTCTTCATCCCGAAAGATGTAGCCATTGGCCTCATGATGGGCTGAATGAGCTACATATTGTCGTAAAATGGACAGGAAATGCGAAGCTTCGGGCGTGTTGCCCAATGTAGCCGATGAGGGTTTATGCCGCTTGAAAAGAAGCAGGTTTTCCCGAACCTGTTTCGATACGTGTGTGATTCCTGTTCGTTCGACTGGCCTAGAACGCCGGTGAAAGAAAGCGATTTGCCGCCTCCGCCGGCCCACTCATGTCCAAAGGAGGACCAGACTGATCGGAAGGCAGTCCTTGAAGAACAAGAAAGGAAAACGAGCGAGAACACGAAACCCAGGCCCGTGGCTGTGTGCACGCGCTGCGGCGCTGTTTCCTATGCTGCGAACCTCGTTAACGGCCAATGTGCGCAGACAGTCGCAGGGAAACGGTGCGTTGGAGTCAATGGAAGCGCTCTCAACGCCGACGATTGGAACCAATGTTCTGCGTGCGCGGGCACAGGGATCACCGAAGCGACTCGTTGCGGCCTTTGCGACGGCACCGGCTGGTTGTACGCCCACAACAAGGGAAGGCGCTAGGACTTCCGTGGGGTGAGGCGGAAACAGGAGTTTTTCTGCTTAGGCAAGCTGCGGCGATCAAGCTAATTAATAACTCTCATTCCTGAAACGTCACGCACACCCCGTTGGGGTCAACCGCGCCGAACTCTTTCGTCCCCCAGGGCTTGGTTTGTAGTGCACCATTGGGGTGCACTTTTCCCCCGCGTTTCTGGTATTCCGCATACATGGCCTCAATGCCTTGAACGGCGATGCGCACCATGGTCTGGTCTCCGACCTTGCGCGCCAGTTCTTTGTCCCTCATACCGGCTATGTGCAGGTAGGCTTCGCCGCGGTTGATTCCAGCGTAGTTCGGTGGCGTGGCGTCGCGAAAAGTTTCCTTGAAGCCACAGATCTCCGTCCACCATCTCAGGGATTCTGTCGTGTCGGCGGCAGGAAGAACGGGGATCGCGCCTGTGATAATCGGATCCATGACCGAAGGATAACCGAATTCCAGTCGAGCGGCCTAGATCCATGCCGCCAGTACACGAGTCTTTGGAGTAGCACTTCATATCAACGCGGTCGTACTGACCGACCAAATGCGGGCCCTGGATTTGCGGCAGTTCGACACCTTGCCGTAAACTCAGTATTCACTCGCCACGCAAAGGGAACCCTTCATGCTTGTCGTCATGCAGTCTCACGCTACTGAAGAACAGGTACGCGAAGTCTGCAAGCGCATTGAAAGCCTGGGCCTCAAGGCGCACCCCATCCCCGGATCAATTCGCACGGCGATTGGCATCACTGGCAACAAAGGCGCAGTCGACCTTGGCGTGCTCGAATCCATGCCCGGCGTCGGCGAATGCATTCCCGTCAGCAAGCCTTACAAACTCGTCAGCCGGGACGCCAAGGAAGAAGACAGCATCTTTCGAATCCCCACGCCTTCTGGAGACGTCATCGTCGGCGGCCAGCATGTTGCACTTGTCGCTGGCCCCTGCGCCGTGGAATCCGAGGAGCAATGTCTGGCCATCGCTGAGCGCGTAAAAAAATCCGGCGCGCGACTCTTTCGTGGCGGCGCCTACAAGCCCCGCACTTCCCCGTATAGTTTCCAGGGCCTTGGCGAAGACGGCCTTAAGATCCTTTCGAAAGTACGCGCCAAGTATGGCTTCGGCATCGTCACCGAAGCGATTGACAACGAATCGCTCGACCTCGTCGAAGAATACGCCGACGTCATCCAAATCGGCGCTCGCAACATGCAGAATTTCTCTCTGCTCAAGCGCGCCGGCCGCGCCAAAAAGCCTATTCTTCTCAAGCGCGGCATGTCCGCCACGCTTGACGAATTCCTTATGGCTGCCGAGTACGTGCTCTCCGAGGGAAATTACAACGTCATTCTCTGCGAGCGCGGCGTCCGGACGTTCTCCGATTTTTCACGTAACACGCTGGATCTCGCTGTTGTGCCCGCGGTAAAAAAACGCAGCCATCTTCCCATCTTTGTCGATCCCAGCCACGGCACCGGGAAACGGCACAAAGTCTTGCCGCTTTCCCGCGCCGCTGTTGCCGTTGGCGCCGATGGCCTGCTCATCGAAGTCCATCACGAGCCGGACAAGGCACTCTCCGACGGCATGCAATCTCTGCTCCCTGTGGAATTCATCGCCCTCGCCGAAGAAATGCGCCAAATCGCCGCCGTTCTGCATCGCTCCATCAACTGATACTGCCCAGATTTGCTCTTTCGAACCCTCTCCGACCGCACTCGCAAAAAATTCAAACCGGTCTGCAACCTTCTTCCGCGTCCCGGCTCTCATGGGCACACCGGGGCGTCTGCGTCTTGGTGTGCCGAACAAAACCAACTTCGAAAGGGATACTCATGAAAAAGCTCCTGATGACCATCGCTGTGTTCTGTGCCTTGGCTACCGCGGCGCCAGTTTTTGCTTTTCACCCGCCGCAGGAGAAGATGCAGGACCAGGATAAGAAAGATGAAATGAAAAAAGACGACATGAAGAAGAACGACATGAAAAAAGACAAAAAGTCCAAGAAAATGAAGAAGGACAAAAAAGACAAGATGGACAAGAAAGACGGCATGAAAAAGGATCAGCCGCAGGGCTAGATTCCTCGCGATCTCCAGCACCCGGGCGGTTGCGTCTCCAACTGCCGGTTTAGCTGTCGCCCGGGCTGCTCAATCTGCTCGTGGCCTCCCGTGGATGTTTCTCCTTTTGTTTTTTGCGTCGCTTTCTTTCCTTTTTCTAACTACCTTTTCGCGCAGTGCCCAGCTGCTCCTGAATTCTCAGCCACGCCTCAAGATTCTCTCGCCCCGTTCCGCGAAAATTCTGCAAAATGACTCCTGCCATCCCCTCCGTGTTGGTCCACGCCACTTGCCCCCTCCCCGTAACACTCGCGCGCGCCGGCAGATCAAAGTCAAAATCGATGAGCGCGTTATGTTTGAGCGCTCTCGCGGTGCGCACCGCCATGCCGCCTTCGCTCAGGTTGGTCATGCGCGCATGTTGTTCCACTTCTCCCTCTTTCAAAATCACCGGGACGCTCGCCGCATGCCGGAAGTAGCGCCTCCGCTCGCGTTCGAGCAGTTCCTTCGCAATCGTGATGTGCAGTGCAATGCTGTCCTCGTTCAGCGGCTTCCGCAGAAGAAAGTTCGCCCCTGCGCCTAGTGCGTCCGTGTACTCTCTTGCATGGACAACACAGGCAAAAATCACAACCTTGGCGTTCGAAGTCCCTTTGCGGATCGATTCCATCACGCCCAGCGCCCCCGCAACTTCCAGGTCCACAAAGACGCCGTCAATCGTGCACGTCAGCAACATGGGCACCTAGCCTCTCCACCATGGAATCGGGCATTGATCTGCCTAAAATGCCTTTGTCCTATGGAATTCCACATCGCTCAAAATTAGGGTTTTCACCTGATTGTTAAGGATTCTGCTCGGTGCTAAGTAGAAATGAGTAGAAACTCGCATCAGCCTGACCGTCGGCGGCTCCCACTAGCTCAACGCCGCAGGGTTTCCTCGGTAATGCCCATGTCAGGTGCCCCGTATGCGAACTTTGAATGGACGAACGGACAAGCGCCGCCCCATAGCCGTGGTGGTGTACCTGGCCCACACACAGGTTCGGACCGCCAACGGATCTGAATTAACTTGCACGGACAACATATCCCTTAACGGTGCCCGGGTAATTTCCAACCATCCTTGGGAAACCGGCGAGATGGCTCAGCTCACTCCATTGAAGGAAGAAGCGACCGTCCGCGGGAAAGTGGTCTATTGCAAGAAATTCGGGGACGACCGATATTTCATCGGATTAAATATTCAAGGGCTCAGCGTTAGATGGCCGTCGTTCCGGACTTACATTGGCGCCTGACACCGTCCGCTTCAAGGTCACTTGCAGGGAGAAGCCGTGACAAACATGTTTCCGCCGGTCCGGACTGAAGGCCGCATCCCAGAGACAATGTTGGTGGAACTCTGTAGCCTTGAGAATGCCGCGCATGAGATTGCATCCACAGTCAACGTCAGCCATCACGGCGCACGCATCTTGGCGAAAGCTCCGTGGAAGCCTAATCAGGATGTTTCCGTTCGAACTATTTCCGGCAACCTCTATTCACGCGCGCACATTGTTTACTGCAAACCCCTTCCAGACCATTCGTTTTCCATCGGGCTCGAGATGCTTCAACCGACCACGGATTGGCTTGTGTTGAGCAAGACTTCCGAGCCGCCGCGAACCCATTGATTCCTCGTCGACTGTCCGCTCTTTTCTCCCTCCCTAGTGCACGATGGGCAGGACCACGTGCGAAGGCATCGCCGGTGAGCAATAAATCCGCTGCGATGCTGGAGTGAAGTCGGACGCAACTGCCTTGTAAATGCTGGGCACAAATTTTTGCGGATTCCGGTCAATCAGGGGGAACCACGTGGACTGAATCTGCACCATGAGGCGATGCCCTTTCAGGAAAACGTGGTCGTGGTCGCGGAGGGGAATGTTCCATTCGATCGGTTGGTTTGGCGCAAGCGCGTGCGGCGTCTCAAAACTTTGCAGGTAGCGGCCGCGGCGCACTTCCATGGCGATCGGTAATTCGTAGCCGTTCAGCGATTGGGCATACTGGCCGGGCTTCGGCCCGTCATCGGGCGCCCAACTATTTTTCTGCGCATTGTCGGGGTAAACGTCGATGAGCTTCACCACGAAATCACTGTCCGTTCCGGAAGTGGAAGCGAACAGCGCTGCCGCCAGCGGCCCGGTGACAGTGATGTCGTGCTCTAGCGGCGCGCTCAGGAAGGACAAAACATCGGGTCGGCCATCCACAAAGCGCTGGTCCGCCACTTCCCACGTGCGCCAGTCCCCTGCAGGATAGGTTGGCGAAATAGGCCGTTGCCGGTAGGGCACCGGATTGGCGGGATCTGAAATATATTCGCGATAAGTTTTCGCGCTTTCTCCCGCGTTCGGCGCGGTAAAAGAAAGCGTGCCATCTGCGTGCAAATATAAATTTGTCGCCTGCGCTTCCTTCGGCGGCCAAACCGCGTAAGTGTGCCAACTGTTCGAGCCGCTCTGGAACGTGCTGGCCTGCCAATTCGGCTTCTCGCCTTTACCGTGCAAGTAATACCTGAAGAAAGGAGCCTCGATGTTTTCGCGGAACTCGCGCGCCGTTTCATGTCCAGCGAAAGGAATCAGGCCGATGCTGTCCGCCTTCGGCGATTGCCATTGGCCGTGAAACCATGGTCCCGCAACGATAAAATTCGTGTGCTCGGGGTCGTGCTCCTCCGCGTGGCGGAAAATCTGCCACGGTCCCCAGGGATCTTCCTGATCCCAGAATCCCGCCACGTTCAGGTTGGGAACCGTTGACGCGTGAAGCTGGCGCACCCACGCTTCTTTTTTCCAGAAGTCGTCGTAGTCCGGATGATCGATCGTGGAATTCCAGTAAGGAATCTTGCCGTGAAGATATTTTGCATTGATATTCGAGAGCGGACCTAAATCCTGATACCACTGATAGGTGTCGTAAGTTTCAAACTCGAAATGCGTGTTTGAATTCTTGTCGGCTTGCTCCATCACGGCATATTCGAAGTCGTAGCTTTCGCGCAGCGCACCGAAGCGGTGGTCGTCGTCGTTCATCCACTGGTCGACAGGCGAAGCTTGTTCGCTCATGGCCTTCAGCGCCGGATGCGGATGCAGGAGCGCCAGCGCGGTGGTCAGGCCGTCGTAGGAGACTCCGTACATTCCCACTTTGCCGCTGTTGTTCGGCACATTTTTTACCAGCCACTCAATGCTGTCGTACGCGTCGGTCGTTTCGTTGGTGGACTTCGGGTTGGTCAGGTCCACCTGCGAGGTCAGGTCGAACACGCCTTCGGACTTGAAGCGCCCGCGCAAATTTTGAATGACGAAAATGTAGCCATCCTGAGCGAGCTCTTTCCAGGACGCCGGAATCTGCTCCGGCGGTCTTTCCGGAACGCCGTAGGGCGTGCGTCGAAAAAGAATGGGGAGCGGTCCGTGCTGATCGGCGGGCGTTAGGATCACTGTCTGGAGTTTTATTCCGTCCCGCATTGCAATCAGCACTTCTTGCAGCTTGAAAATTGGCTGGTGCACAGGCTCTTGCGCACGAGCGGGAATCGCGAGCAATCCTGCAAGAACGAGAACCTGTACCGATGAGCGCACGATGCTTCCTCCACTTGTTTTTCTAACTTAACTGAGTATCGCCGGGTGAGTATAGCAGCAGATTCTTCTCTTGAGGCGCGTGGTCTCCCAAGCGCGTTGACGGAAGGTCTTGAAAAACCGCAGCAAGTCCATAAGGGGGGTAACACTTAAATGCCAGGGTGCAACATACGCATTTGCAGACTACAGGATTGAAAAGTGAAGTCCGGAACCTAAGTTTGTTCAGCTACCCCGTCCAGGTGGGGAGGCTGAGGGCGCGCTCGAAGGCGGCGCGGGTGTGAACGGGTTCGCCGTGGGAGACGATGACGCGCTCGAACGGAAGGTCAAGGAGGGCGCGCAGCGCGGGCAAGGCGCGCTCGTAATGCGCGGGTGACGCCCAGACGCGCAGTTCACCTGCGGGCGCGGTCAGTGCATCGGCGAAGACGATAGTGCGTTGCTCGGGCAGCCACAGCGGCGTCTCGTTGCGGCCGCGGCCGTCGTAGAGGGCGATGAGCCCTCCCGGAAGGTGGCTGCCGGGCTCGATAAATTGCAGGTCGGTCTTGGGAATGTCCTCGCGAAAGAAGAGGCGCGGGCCAAACGCGCGGGCATTATAGCGGCGGACGAAGAGATCGACGTCACGAACGTGATCGGGTTTGAGAACCACGACTGCGGTTGGCGGGCGGGCGTCGAGGCGCTTCCAGAACTCGGCTGCGGCTTCGGACGGAGCGAGCGGATCGAGAAGCAGTGTCTCGCCGCGTAATTCGACGCAGGTCGAGGCCACGATTGGCTCCCATCCCTGCCCTGGCTTCCAGTGGGGATGTTCGTGACGCCAGATCCACAGGCCCGGCGCTACATCGCGGAGCTCTACTTTGGGTAGCGGGCTTTGCTTCATTTCATATGCCTGCCCACGAATCTCGCCGAACCTCCCCGGGCATAACAGAGAAGGAATTGCTTTACAAGACTACAACTACGTGAAGGTTACTGAAGATTGAGGAAAAGTCAAAAGCCCCAAACGCAAATCCGCGCATGGGGCACCCACGCTTAGGCCCTTTTTTGATTTTTTCTCGAAGCAACGTCAAGCGAAGGCGAGGCGGCCACGCGGCGCGGGGATGGGACGGCCGAGTTCTTTAGCGGTTTCGATCCATTCCTGAATGATGATCTCGACGTTGGCAAGAGCTTCCTTGTAAGTCTGTCCGTCGGCGGCGCAGCCGGGCAGCTCGGGAACTTCCGCAATAAACGCTTCGTCCGCATGACTCCAATAGACGAGGATCTCGTACCTCGGCATCGGCTTCTCCGGCCAATCGAGAATTGATTATAACAGGGCACGCGGCGCGGGCGTTTTGTCCACGGCGTCAAAACGACAGTACGGTTGACCCTAAACTGTTCGTCAGTACAGGTGGCAGTTCCCGCTCCGCGGACTAATCTGGCGATACACAGCCCTATCTCTAAGGTCGAAGTGTGGAGGCACAATGCGCCGCCTCAAGATCCTGCCTGCGATTCTGATGCTTCTTGCGATTTTGATTCTGCTCACGATGCCCATCGCCGCAGCGGCCCAGCAACCGACAACGGTAAGCGAAGTGGTGGACAAGGTCGTACGGCAGGAGCAGGCGGAAGTGCAACTGCTTCGCCAATATTCGCCGTTGGTGGAAACCTACATCCAGAATCGCCGCGCGGATAAGCAGGTAGGAGCGGTACCGGACGGCGACAAATACTTTCTGGGGCGGGCTGAGCTGGCGAAGGACGTGGAGCTTGAGCCGCTGGAGCTAGAGCATAGCGCGGGCATAAAGCACAAAGTTCTCGGGGGATGGTCTAGCTTTTTCTCCACGGAATTTCTTCCACGCGGCTTCCTGCAGATGATCTTTCTGGATATGAACGGCTTCGACCGTCAGCACTACAAGATTGAGTATGTGCGGCGCGAGTTTTTGGGCGAGGTGCGTTGCCTGGTATTCGACGTCGATCCTTTGCCGAAGTCGGGCAAAGGGCGATTTGTCGGGCGCATCTGGGTGGAGGATCAGGATTTCCACATTGTGCGTTTCAACGGGGCGTATGGCGGCTCGTCGATGACCAGCCATTACTTCAATTTCGATAGCTGGCGCGTGAATACTGGAAAAGACCAGTGGCTTCCGGCATTTGTTTACTGCGAACAGGGCAGCGTGCGGGACGCGCAGACGAGGAGGATGGGGTTCAAGGCCTTCCGAGCGCAAACGCGGCTATGGGGCTACAACATTGGCAATGTGCAAGGAGAGCAGGAGCTGAGCAAGATTCTGGTGGAAGGCGCGAACCCCGTCAATGACCAGTCGGAAGCAGCCAACGACTATTCGCCATTTCAAGCGGAGCGTGCCTGGGCCCGGCAGGCGGAAGAAAACATCACGGAACGACTAGAGCGGCAGGGTTTGATAGCGCCTCGTGGGGAAGTCGATAAAGTTCTGGAGACGGTGATCAACAACCTAGAGGTAACCAATAATCTGGACATTCAGCCGGAAGTCCATTGCCGCGTGCTGATGACGTCAACGCTGGAGTCGTTCAGCATTGGCCACACTATCGTGCTGAGCCGCGGGTTGATTGACGTGCTGCCTGATGAAGCCAGCCTGGCGGCTATCCTGGCACACGAGCTGGGTCACGTGGTGCTGGGGCATCACATGGATACGCAATTTGCGTTCTTCGACAGCCTGCGATTCAAAGAGAAGGAGACGTTCTGGCACTTTGACTTTGCGCGTACGCCGGAAGAGGAAGAGGCGGCCAAGCAAAAGGGGAACGAATTACTGAGCAACTCACCCTACAAGGAACAGTCCATTCCAGCGAAACTGTTCTTGCAGGCGCTCACGAGCCGGGCGAAGGAGATTCCCAACCTGATTAGCCCACACCTGGGGGACAGTGTTTCGACAAGCTTGACGGTTGTTGCGTCCGCGTTCTCCGCGCAGCCGTCCAGTGCGGAGCCGAAGCCGCCGCCTAACGGCATTGCGGCGCTGCCGCTCGGAGGACGTATCAAGGTCGACCCTTGGAATGACCACTTGCGAATGCTCAAGTCCAAACCAGCGGGCACGCTGGCTGAATCAGAAAGAATGCCGTTTGAGGTGACTCCGGTGCTGCTCTATCTCACGCGCCAGGGGGAGCACACGTCGACAGAAGCTGCCAGCGCCGTGGCGGCGAAATCCGATTCGGAAACAAAACCGTAGGCGCTCAAGAGAAAGTCTCCCCAGCGTCCCACAAACAATATCCTAAGGGCACCGCGCGTTTTGGTTTTTAGCTGCAACCTTTGACCTTTCATCGAACCGTGGGACAATTTCTTTGCCCACATGAACCGGCCTAAAAACTTCCGCGCCTACTTCCTGATTGCTGTTCTTGGTATCTCCGGACTGGTTTTGCTGCTGCGCGAGCATCGGCCTTCTTTCCTGCAGCCGGATTTGCACCTCTCGGCATACGTCTCGACGGCGGACGGCAACGTGACCGTCGTAGACCTGGTGAAGCTCAAGACCGTGGCGCGGATTGCTATCGGGCCCGGAGTTTCCGGGATGCGGGAGCACCCTACGCGGCCAGAGATTTTTGGTGTCAGCACGGCGGGCGGCTACGTGTGGATCCTCGATCCACGCGCGAATCATTCCATGGGGCAGGTGACCGCGCGAATCGCGGTGGGGCCGCTTCCCTACGCACTGGATTTTTCGCCAGACGGCAATCGCGTTTACACGACGGCGTCGGGAATGAACACGCTCGTTGCGATTGACGTTAAATCGCGCGCCGTCCTTGGTCGGGCGGCGACGGGACGCGAGCCCGTCCTCGCGCGAGCTACTCCGGACGGTAATACCGTGCTGGTGGTGAATCGGCGCGACGGCACGCTGGGCATTCACGATGCGGCCAGGCTGGCGCTACGCGCCAGTGTGGTCGTGGTCGCGCAGCCGGAAGACGTTGCGGTGCTGCCGGACAGTTCCCTAGCGTTTGTGCTGAGCCGTTCGGAGCGGCGCATGTCCGTGGTGGACCTGCGACGCGGTGTTCTGGTCACCAACCTCGAACTGGCCGGCAAGCCGACAGACATGCTGCTGAAACCGGATGGCGGCGAACTTTACGTGATTTCTCCGGAAGCGCATGGCTTACAGGTCATCAACACCTGGACGCACGAGGTGGGCGATTACATGGTGCTGGGGGCCGCGCCGACTCGGGGTGTGCTCAGCAACGATGCCGGCCTGATGTATGTTTCGGACACGGCTGCCGGCCGGGTCACACCGGTGGATATTTTGAACCGGCGAATTATTCGTGAGGCGCTATCTGAAAAGCATCCAGAAAAAGGTTTTCCGATTCCCGCCGGCGATTCTCCCGTGGCGTTGCGCTTTGATCCTGCAGAAAACCTGCTCCTAGTGGTGAGCCAAGGGTCGGGGGATTTGGCGGTGATTCGGGTGCGGACGAATTTTCTGTTGACGATGATTCCGGTGGGCGAGCATCCGCAGGAGCTTGCGGTGAAATTGTTTTAGTGAAGCCGCATGAATGCAGAACCTTCAAGAACAACTTTGAGTGTGGCATAAGGCGAACTGATTATTCCGGGGGCCAGGCAAAATGGTCTTCGCCGAGGTGGACGTCCAGGAAACCCTCAGCAGGCAAGACGTCGACGGGCAGGCCGCCGTGCCAAAGGGCGACACCCAGCCGCAGCTTGCTCTGGCCCTTAAGGTTAAACTGATCCCGGTGAATGGCAACTTCCAGTACGCGCTCGAAGGCAGCCTCAGCGACGAGCTTGGGATTAAGCAAGCAGACAAGGTCCTTTTCGACGGCAAAGCCCTGGACGTGGCTGCGCTGGAGATTCACGACGATGGTCAGCTCCTCGGCACCGCCGATGGTGATGCGAAACTCGGGGTCTTCCAGTTCGCCGAGCGCTTCAGAGAAGGGATCGATGCGCACGCAGAAGCGCTCTTGCTCGAAGCCGTAGCGCAGCTCGTGGAGGTAGAAGACGCGGCCGTGCATGGAACCGCCACGGCGTTCCGGTGAATAGAGGCCGGCGCCGAGCCATTCGAAATACGAGGTGTCGCGGCCGTCGACCGTAACGTTCAGCAGACTCGTTGGTGCAAGTTGCAGCGCGTGTTCAGGCCTGCGCTTGATGGGTTTGGCTAACTCTTCGGGCGCCACCTGGCCCAGCGAGAGATAAATGGCCGTCAGGTGCTTCCGATAGAGGGCGTCGAACTCGGCGTCGTTCGCGGTGCTGTGCTCTGGGCCGAACCACCAGCACCAGTCGCTGCCCTCTGCGGCCAGAAGCGATTCGCGGGCTTCCAAGAGAGCGGTTTCGGTGGGGGCGTCCGCTCTTCCTTGTTTGCGAGCCTCAAAGGCCCGAGCGTAGGCTTCGCGGGCGTCCCAAAGTAATTCCCATGCCGCGACGTCTTCGGCGTGGCCAATCCACACGTCGAAATTTGCGTTGATCCACGAGGCGGGGAAAATTCCAGCGGTGGCGGGAATTCCGCCGGCGGCGGCGATGGCTTCGGTTGCAGTAAGCGCGCGGAAATCCTGGTCGTCCTGGATGCGTCCGTAAAACTCGCGGAGAAACGCGCGGCCGTTCCCTGGATAGTATTCCCAGGCGTTTTCGCCGTCGAGGAAGAGACAGATCGTGAGCGGCTGATTGGTTTGCACTGTTTCTCCGAGGTGCCGCATGCGGGCGTGGAGATCGGCGGCAGCGGCCTTGGCATCCATGCGGCTGTAAACGAAGCCGACGAGGTCGGACAAGTGGTGATCGCGAAACAAACCGGTAATTCCGTTTGGGGCAACTTGCACTTGCCAGGGTTTATAGAGGCGATCGGCGTTGGCGGGAATGCCATTGCCATCGCGGAAAAACCCGACGTTGAGCGTGCGGCCGAGGACGCCTTCATCCGTGCCGAACCACTGAAAACCTTCTTCGGCGGCGATGGTGAGTGCTTGGTCGGAAACCGAACCTTCAGAAGGCCACAGGCCAGCGGGCTTCGAGCCAAAAACTCGCTCGTGATACTCGCGAGCAAGCCGCAATTGCTCGCGCGCATCTTCGGGACGGCGGTAGGCGCGGCGCGGCAGAGGCGTGCCGGGATTGGCGACGCGGGCGATATCGGAATCGCAGATCAACGGAAGGATGGGGTGGTAGAAGGGAGTGGTGCTGAGTTCGATCTGGCCGCTCTGCGCCGCATTACCATATGCCGGGAGCACCAGACCCAGGAACTCGAGCTGCTTTTTTCGGAGCCCGGATTTCTCTTGCTCTGTGTAATCCTTTCCTTTCGTTGCGAGACGGCTGACGAGGTCGTCCTTTTCGAACCAGGACTCTTCCATCCACGCCAACTGAGAGAGGAGCTGCAGGTCGCGCCAATCGCGTGGGGTGAAGGAGACCAGCGCCTGCGCGCCGCCTGCGGGCCGTGACCATTCAAATAGCTCCACGAAACGCGGCCAACGAGACATCAGGCGCTCGTGATTCACCTGAAACGCGCGCGCGATGATTTCGGCTTTGTCCTCGCGGGTTAGTTCGTCGGTATTCTTAAACGCCAGCGAGAACCAGGGCTCCTTGAAACTGCAGCTGGCGTATTCCTCGAGTTGCATGCCTAGCGAAGGCACGACGTTGAAAGTGGCATGAAAGTTGGGAAATTCGCGAAGCACGTCGACCATGCCCCAGTAATCTTTCAGAGCGTGCAGGCGGGTCCATGGAAGGACGTAGCGCCCGCTTTCGGGATCGCGGTACTGCGGCTGATGCATGTGCCACAAGACAACAAGATGGACCCGCTTCATTTCTCGTGTCGCTCCCGTGCTAATTCGATGACCGGAGTGTGTCCGGCTGGCCGTTGAAGATTCAAGCAGTGGTGCAGGCCCGATTCAGTAGGTACGTGCCCGCCCATCTTGGATACGAAAAGAACCACTGTAAGAAAAACTATCACGTAATCGGCGGTAAGAGAAACCGGCCGGCGCGCACGCGTTGAATACTAGTGTCGTAGCGAGGCCTAGTATAGAATCCGCGACTGGCAGCTGGGTTTCTCCAGAGGGTGAAGAGTGCAAGCGGGCGGAGTTTGCCGCCAGAAACGATCGTCTCTGATGACATTGCTACCGCGGCTCAGAATGTATCCCCGGAAACAATTGGATATTCGGTGGCGGGATCTTGCGTGCGCGGCGTTTCACTGTGTTTTCCGCAGGAGCATTCGCGCCAAGGAGGCGGAGGTCGAAGGCAGGTTTGCCCCGGGTTACCCGGTGCTTTCGGCGTTCACGGTTCGAACCGGGTTTGATCTGCTCCTAGGTGCGCTGGAGCTCCCAGCCGGCAGCGAAATCCTGATGACCGCGCTGACGATCCCGGAAATGGTGAACATCGCGAAGCATCACGGATTGGTTCCGATTCCCCTGGATATTGAAAGCGGCACGATGGCGCCACAGATTTCGACGATTGAATCGGCCATTACGGAGCGGACGAGAGCGATCGTGGTGGCGCACCTCTTTGGCACGCGAGTGCCAATGGGACCGCTGGTCGAGTTGGCGAAAAAGCGCGACATCCTGGTGATCGAGGACTGTGCGCAGGCGTTTACGGGACCGGACTACACCGGTCATCCGGAAACGGATGTGGCTATGTTTAGCTTCGGATCGATCAAGACGATGACGGCGCTGGGAGGAGCGCTCCTGCGTGTGAAAGATGCCGAGCTGCTCCGGAAAATGAGAATGATCCAGCGGACACACCCGACGCAGACCCGCAAAGAATTTGCAAAGGTGGTGCTGACGCATGTGGTCCTGAAACTGTTTACGCTGCCCCTGATGTTCGGCCTGTTCTATCGTGGATGCCAGTTCCTCGGAGCAGATTTCGAAGGCGAGATCGCAAAAATGCGGGGATTGGATGACAAGGATTGGTTGAAGGAGATCCAGTGGCAATGCTCGTACCCGCTCTTGGCCCTTCTTGCATATCGATTGCGCACGTTTGACGCGGCGCGGCTGAGGCAGCGAGTTTTGGTGGGCGAGGAGTTTGCGAAATCGTTGCCGCCGGAGATTTCCTATCCCGGGAATCGCGCGGAGTTCCACAGCTTTTGGATCTTTCCGATTCTGGTGGAGGCGCGGGAGCGGTTCATGGAAGAGCTTCACCGGCAGGGATTCGATGGCACCGCGGCTGGTTCGGCCCTTGCGGTTATCGAGCCGCCGGCTGGAAGGGAGAATCATGAGCCGGCAAAGACACGGGAGATTTACGGAAAACTGCTCTACCTGCCGGTGGATCCGAAGGTTCCGCCACGGGAACGCAAGCGATTAGGCGGTGCGATTAGAGAAACCTGCGAAAAGGCGCCACATCTGCGGTTGACAGATGCGCGTCGCGTGTATTCGGCCGTTGCTCGGACGATTGAAAGGCCGAGGAGCGTTGCCGATATTCGGAGCGCTTTGCAGCGCGCGCAGCGTGACGGCGTGCCTGTCTGCATGATGGGAACCGGCCACAACCTGGGTGGGCATGCCTTTGTGAACGGCGCCATGGTTCTGGACATGCGGCAATTTAACCGTGTGCTTTCCCTTGACGCGGAGCAGAAGCGCATCACTGTGGAGAGCGGAATTACGTGGGACAAAATACAAGAGGCGTTGAGTCCATCGCGCCTGGCGTTAAAAGCTATGCAGTCTGACAACATTTTCACCGTGGGAGGCTCGCTTGCGGCGAATGCCCATGGGCGCGACTCACGCTATCCCACGCTGGTAGACAGCGTGCTTGGATTCCGAATCCTGCTGGCCGATGGATCGGTGAAGTCCATAAGCAGAACGGAGAATCCAGACTTGTTCCGGAACGTCATCGGCGGTTATGGGTTGTTCGGAATAATTCTCGATGTGGAACTGGAGCTGGTAGAAGATTGTGTCTACGAGCAAAGCTCTGCCGTCATTCCGCTGGGCAGCTTGGTTGGATACTTTGAGCGAGAAGTAAGCGAAAATCCGCTGACCGAGCTTTTTCTAGCGCGGCCGTCGATTTCGTCGGGGAGCTTTCTAAACGACACGATCGTTACCGTGTGGCGAAGGACGGACCGAACCCGCAAAGGGATTTTCCAATTGGATCATGAGCGCCACGTGGCGCGCGACCGTTTCTTGTTTGGATTGTCACGAAGCTACCAATGGGGGAAGGCGCTCCGGTGGCAAGCAGAAAAATACATCGCCGCTGGCGAATCACGGAAGACGATAGTATCCAGAAACAATGCCATGCGGCCGCCGGTATCAGCGGTAAAAATGCTGGAGCATGATTCTGTGAAAGACTCGGATGTGATCCAGGAATTCTTTATTCCGTTTGCGGGTTTTATGACCTTCATGGATGGCATGCGCCAAATCGTACGGGAAGACGGCACCAATCTTCTCGGCGTGACCCTGCGGTACGTGAAAGCAGGCAACGAAACGGCTCTTTCGTATGCGCCAACGAAAGACGCGTTTGCGGTGATATTTTACTTTAATGAACTCTGCTCGGAGGAGGGCCGCGCCAGGGGCAATCAGTTGATCAACCGGCTGAACCGCCTCGCACTCCAGTGCGAAGGGACGTTTTATCTGACTTACGTGAGGAATCTCGACAGTGATACCTTGAGGCAAGCTTATCCTGGGATTGATGCCTTCTTTCAAAAGAAACACGCCTTCGATCCGGAGGGCCGCTTTACCAGCAGATTTTTTGAAATGCATGGAAAGCGGAAACTGGCAAGACGGGCGGCAAGCGGAAGGTGAGAGAAGGCGCGGGTGCCCCCAGGCTGCGCACTTGGAATTAAAGATTCGGCAGTGGCACTATTTTCGAGGAATTTAAACAGAAAGGAGAACATTCCGTGGCAACGATCACGACCAAAGACGGCACGACGATCTACTACAAAGACTGGGCCAAAGGACAGCCTGTGGTGTTCAGTCACGGATGGCCTCTAAGCGCCGACGCTTTCGAAGACCAAATGCTGTTTCTTGCCGACCGCGGCTACCGTTGTATCGCGCATGACCGTCGCGGTCATGGGCGTTCCAGCCAACCGTGGGAAGGCAATGAAATGGACACGTACGCGGACGACCTAGCGGAACTCGTTGAGAAACTTGACCTGAAGGACGCCATTCACATCGGTCACTCGACTGGAGGCGGAGAAGTTGCGCGCTACATCGGTCGTCACGGCTCAAAACGCGTGGCAAAAGCTGTGCTGATCGGCGCGGTGCCTCCGCTCATGCTGAAGACGCCTGCCAATCCTGGAGGATTGCCCATTGAGGTTTTCGACCAAATCCGCGCGGGCGTTGTCAATGACCGGTCGCAATTTTTCAAGGACCTTAGCGCCCCGTTCTACGGCGCCAATCGGCCAGGTTCAAACGTTTCCCAGGGCCTGCGGGACTCGTTCTGGTTGCAAGGAATGTGGTGCGGACTCAAGGCCGCCTATGACTGCATCAAGGCCTTTTCGGAAACGGAGTTCACCGAAGATCTGAAAAAAATCGACGTGCCGACACTTATCCTTCATGGCGACGACGACCAGATCGTTCCGATCGCCGATTCAGCGCTTTTATCCGCGAAGCTCGTAAAAGGAGCCACGCTCAAGGTCATTCCCGGCGGGCCGCACGGCATGTGCTCGACCTTGAAGCAGCAAATCAATGAGGAGTTGATCGCATTTTTCAAAGCCGGAGCAGTCGCGGCGTCGGCGTGACGAGATCTAAAGTCCTCTGGAACTGGGCAGCAATAGTGTAATCAAATTCATTCCGCAGAAAAGGGCCTGTGGTATTTTTATGTTGCGCTGGATTCAGCGCACGCCCACCGAGGCCGACGGTGTTTATACCATGGTCGTGAACATCCGGCTCGCACGAGGCCGCCTGAATTCAAAGGACTGCGGCGAGCTTCATAAAGTGGGGAGAAGAAAATGATTCTTATCACTGGCGCCAGCGGGAGCGTTGGCAAAGCGGTTTTGCTCGAAGCGATCCGAAGAGAGTCCAAAGTCCGGGCCATGTACAGGTCCAAGGAGGAGGCCGCTAAGGCGCCCTCGGGATGCCAGGCAGTGCTGGCGGATTATGCGGACAAGCATAGTCTGGGCAAGGCGCTGGACGGAGTGAATTTCGTGTACGTGGTTTGTTCCCCGATTCCGCAGCTCGTGGAACTGGAAAGCAATATGCTCGTCGCGTGCAAGCAAGCTGGAGTAAAGCACGTGGTTCTGAATTCAGCCCTCGGAGCGGGAGATTACCCGAAGTCGTTTCCGAGCTGGCACCGTCAGGTTGAAGATAAGCTCAAGTCGTCGGGAATGAGCTGCACGATCCTGCGGCCCAATGGCTTTTTGCAGAACATCGTGACCTACAATGCTGCGAGCATACGCACGCAGGGCGCATTCTATGCAGCAATGGGCGACGCTAAGGTCAGCTATCTGGACGTTGGGGACATCGCCGTTGTGGCCGTCAAAGCGCTTCGCGGTGGTCCGCACTCCGGAAAAACGTATGAATTGAATGGACCGGAGGCGATATCGAATGAAGAGCTGGCCAAGCGAATCTCCAAAATCTCCGGCCGCACCGTGAATTACGTGGACATTCCGGAATCGGCGCAGCGCGAAGCGATGCTTGGCATGGGTATGCCGGAGTGGCAGGTGACGGCGCTTCTGGAACTTCAGCAGTATTACAAGCAGGGCGGCGGCGCGAAAACCGATGGTGTGCTTCGATCCTTGATTGAGCGCGCTCCCGTGACACTCGATCAATACCTGAAGGCGAATGCCAAGGAATTTCGAGATCAGGCCGCGTCAGCCTAGAGATAGAGAACCGAAATGAGCACAGCAGCGGATTCGTCGGAAGTCAAGAATCCCAAGACCGGAATGACGCATGCGGAGATGAAGGAATTCATCCGCAATCATTTTGAAGAATTCGTTCTCAGGAATCGTGATTTGGCGGATCGCCAACCGGCAGATCGTGGAGCGCTGGGCTTACCTGGAGAGTTCCCACCCGGTGCGTGGCTAGAGTTGCAAACTTAAAGGATTCTCAGGGGCCTGCGGAAGAGATACACAGAACGCGGCTAGGCGAGCGTTGTCGCGACCGTGTTACACTCACCGTTCGCGTCATGCGCATCCTGGACCGGTATATCGTCCGCGAAGTTTTCCGCCACGCATTCCTCGGACTTATCGTCTTCACTTTTGTCTTTTTCGTGCCGCAATTGGTCCGGTTGATGGAGCTGTTTGTGCGCCACAGCGGTTCCGGCGTGCAAGTTTTGACGCTCTTTGTCTGCATCTTTCCTGCTGTGTTTGTGTTCACCGTGCCGATGGCCACGCTGATCGGCGTGCTGCTGGGACTTGGGCGCATGTCGGCGGACAGCGAGATCATTGCCTTGACGGCGCTGGGCATCGGTCGCCGCCGGATTCTGCTGCCGGTGGGTGTTTTGGCGCTCACGGGCGCAGTTGTGACGCTGGCAATGACGACCTGGCTTGGACCACTGGCTCTGCGGACGTTTCGTTCTTTGCAGGCCGACTTGGTTACCTCGCAGATCTCTTTTGCTTTGCAGCCGCGGGTATTCGATGAACGCTTTCCGCGCATGGTTCTCTACGTTAACGATGTGACGGCGGCGGGCACACAATGGCACGGCGTATTCCTGGCGCAGACGGGCGGGGAGGGCGGCTCACAGTTGACATTGGCTGAGAAGGCCATCGTGATTGCCGAGCCGAAACAAGGCAAGTTGGAGCTGCACCTGCAGGGCGGCACGACCCACGAATTTTCGCGCGAGGACGCAGACCACTACTCCGTTACCGCATTTGGGCAGAGCGATTGGCCGATCGAGTTTAGCGGCCTGGCCGCGGCTCCACCGCGTCAGCTCAACAATCCCGAGCGCTCGGTAAGTGAGCTTTGGAATGATAACGGCCCGGGCTGGCGAGAGGCCCGCGTGGAGCTTCACCGCCGCTTTGCATTTCCGATTGCGTGCTTTGCCTTTGCGCTAATCGCGGTACCTCTCGGAGCCCAGCCACGGCGCGGCGGCCGGGCCGCGGGCGCGCTTCTTGCCGTCATCCTGATCGCTTCGTATTACTTGCTGACCGTGACGGGGGCGAATCTTGCCCGGCAAGGTGCATTGACACCAGGGGCGGGAACCTGGGCCGCCAACGTCATCGTTTTCCTGCTTGGGCTCGTACTGCTGCCGCGGATGGAGCAATTCCGTGGCGAGAACCGCTGGCTCCGTCCCATCAATTACCTGAAATCAAGAAAGCGCCTCTTGCGCCGGCGAAGAGCGCTAGCGCGCGCCAAAGCCGCCACGGCAAATGGCGTGAATGGCGAACACCCAGCGCAAGAAGTCTTGTCCCGTTCCAGCGGAAGCTTTCCGCAATTGATCGACATTTATGTTTTGCGGCGGTTCCTTTATTATTTCGTGCTCTTAATGGGCGCGTTTGTTTTTTTGTTCGAGACATTTACCTTCTTCGAGCTCCTCGACGACATTGCCCGCCATCGAGTTCCCTTCCTAATCGTGGTCGATTATTTTCGCTACCTTGCGCCCTACCTCCTCTATCAGCTCGCGCCCCTGGGTGCGCTGGTGGCTGTTCTGGTGACGCTGGGAATCATGAGCAAAAACAACGAAATCGTGGCCATCAAAGCGAGCGGAATTAGCATGTACCGGCTGGCGGTGCCGTTGTTGCTTGCGGGACTGACGCTCGCCCTAGCTATGATCGGGCTTGACGATACGTATCTGCCCTACGCGAACCAGCGCCAGGACGCCCTTCATAACTTGATTAAGGGCCGTCCGCCGCAGACATATACCCACCCGCAGCGCTGGATCTTTGGGGAAAGCTCGAAGATTTATAATTACGACCTGTTCGACCCGACGCAAAACCTTTTTGGCGGGCTCACTGTGCTGGAAATCGATCCGGTGACGTTTCAGGTGCGCCGGCGCGTCTTTGCCGCGCGCGCGCGATGGTCGGAAACGCAAAAGGTCTGGGTTCTCGAAGGGAGTTGGGTGAGGGATTTCGCCGATGGCGCGATTGTCCGCTACGAGCACCTGCCTCCTGTGACCTCGCTGCCGGAACTCACGGAGCCGCCCAGTTACTTCAACCGCGAGGTGCGGCAGGCGTTTCAGATGAGCTGGCGGGAGCTGCGAAATTACATTGACGGACTGCAGCGCGCGGGCTTCGATGTGTCGACGCTGTCCGTGCAATGGCACGAAAAGGTAGCCTTCCCGTTGATGGCGCCCGTGAGCATGCTGCTGGCGATCCCATTCGCATTTCTGGTCGGGACGCGCGGCGCGGTGGGAGGGGTGGCGCTGGGGATGGGATTGGGGGTTGCCTACTTGTCGGTGGCAAGACTCCTGGAAGCCATGGGAGGCGTGGGGCAGCTTCCTCCGTTCCTGGCAGGGTGGTCGCCGGACATCATTTTCTTTTTCCTAGGGCTGTACTTCTTTTTCAAAATGCCGACGTAGAAAAGGAAATCGGCAGTGACCGGCGGCGTTACATGCGCGCTCACTGCCGACTTCAAGTATTACTTTAGGCTGGCTTGGGGCGGAGATTCCGCTTCTTTTTCCGCGCTTCCTTTTCTTCAACTATTACTTGAGCTGCGGCCAGGCGCGCAATGGGAACGCGGAACGGTGAAGCGCTGACGTAGTCCATGCCAACTTGATGACAGAACTTCACGCTGTCCGCATCGCCGCCATGTTCGCCGCAGATACCGATTTTGAGTTTAGGACGTGTTTTGCGGCCGCGCTCGATGCCCCAGCCCATTAGCATGCCAACGCCTTTGGTATCGAGCGATTGGAAGGGATCTGCAGCAAAAACGCCTGCTTTCTTCTCGTCCACGTAGTCCGGCAGGAAGCGGCCGGCATCGTCTCGGGAGAGTCCCATTGTGGTTTGCGTCAGGTCGTTGGTACCGAAAGAAAAGAACTCCGCCACTTGCGCAATCTCGCCGGCCAACAATGCCGCGCGCGGCAGCTCGATCATCGTGCCCACCAGATAATTTAACTTCACGCCGGATTTCTTGATCAGATCCTCTGCGACACGACGGGTCGCTTGTTCGAGAATGAAGAGTTCCTTACGATCCAGGGTGAGCGGGTGCATGATCTCAGGTAATACTTTAATTCCTGATTTTTGGCATTCGATGGCTGCCTCGATGATGGCGCGCACCTGCATCTCGAGAATCTCGGGATAAGTGATAGCCAGGCGGCAGCCTCGATGACCGAGCATGGGATTCGCTTCGTGCAATTGCTCGACACGGCGGGCGACGACCTCGACATCGATCTTCAAATCACGGGCCAGCTCCTCTTGCTTGGCGCGCTCGTGGGGGACGAACTCGTGGAGCGGCGGGTCAATCAGCCGGATAGTGACCGGGAAACCGTCCATGGCTTTGAAGATGCCGACAAAATCGCGCCGTTGAAACGGCAGCAACTTATCGAGTGCCTTGACGCGTGCTTCCCTGCTGTCGGCCAGGATCATTTCCTGGATGGCACGCTGGCGTTCATGGCTCCTCTCCGGCTGCTCGAAGTCGGTGAAGAACATGTGTTCCGTACGGCACAGGCCGATGCCCTCTGCGCCGAACTCAATGGCCTTGCGCGCATCTTGCGGGGTGTCCACGTTCGTACGGACACGCAGCCGGCGCGTCTCATCGGCCCACTTCATCAGCGTTTCGTAAGACTTCGGAAGCTGCGGAACAACCAATGGCATCGCTTCGGTGTAAACCACGCCTTCGCCGCCATCGAGCGTAATCCAGTCTCCTTCCTTCACGACCTTGCCGTTAGTGGACATCGATGAGGCTTTGTAGTCGATGTCCAGTTTTTCTGCACCGACCACGCAGCACTTGCCCCAGCCGCGCGCGACGACAGCGGCATGGCTGGTCTTGCCGCCGGTAGCCGTCAAAATGCCCTGCGCGACTGCCATGCCACCAACATCCTCAGGGCTGGTTTCGCGCCGGACCAAGATAACTTTCTCGCCGCGCTCGGCCCACTCTTCCGCTCTCTGCGCTGAGAAAACAACTTTGCCGACGGCCGCGCCGGGCACAGCGTTGATTCCAGTGGCCAGGATTTTTGACGTCAGGGACTTCCTGTCGACCTTGACATCGATCACCGGATAGAAGAGGCGCTCGATGTCCTCGGGCTTGATGCGGAGAATGGCTTCTTCCTTGGTGATGAGTTTTTCGTTAGCCATGTCAACGGCGATGCGGAATGCAGCGGCCGGTGTGCGCTTCCCGGTGCGCGTCTGCAGCATGTACAGCTTGCCGTCTTCAACGGTGAACTCCATGTCTTGCATGTCGCGATAATGCTTTTCAAGTTTTACTCGAACCTTTTCGAGCTGCCCGTAAACCTTGGGCATCGTCTTCTGCATTTCGCGCAAAGGCATCGGAGTGCGAATGCCGGCCACCACGTCTTCGCCCTGGGCATTCACAAGATAGTCGCCGTAGAAAATCTTCTCGCCAGAACTCGGATCGCGAGTGAAGCAGACGCCGGTACCGGAAGTGTCGCCGGTATTTCCGAAGACCATTTGCACGACGTTGACGGCGGTACCGAGCAGGCCCGTAATTTTCTCGACGCGGCGATAGGTCACTGCCTTCTCTGCCATCCAGGAACCGAACACGGCGCCAATCGCTCCCCAAAGCTGATCAATGGGGTCATCCGGAAAATCTTTCCCTGATTCTTTGCGGAAATAGGCCTTGTATTCCGCCACCAATTCTTTCCAGCCGCTGGCGGGCACAGCGGTATCTTCCTTAACGCGCAGCCGGTCTTTTAGGGCGCGAAGGCGGTGCTCAAGATCCTCTTTGGACATGCCCATGACCACCGTCGAATACATTTGCACGAAGCGGCGATATGCGTCATAAGCGAATCGCTCATTCCTGGTTGTAGAAGCGAGGCCTGCGACAGAGCGGTCGTTCAAGCCGAGATTGAGAATCGTCTCCATCATTCCGGGCATGGAGCGAGCAGAGCCGGAACGCACGCTAACAAGGAGTGGATTCTTCGGGTCGCCAAGCTTCTTCTTTGTGGTGCGCTCGAGCGTCACGACGTTATCGGCCACCTGTTTCTTCAACTCGGAAGGATACTTCTTTCCGTTCTTGTAAAAATAGTCGCAGGCTTCCGTGGAGATGGTGAAACCAGCTGGCACCGGCAAGCCGATCTTGGTCATCTCGGCGAGACCCGCGCCCTTACCACCGAGGAGATCTCGCCAGGTTCCATCCCCTTCTGCCTTGCCGGCACCGAAAAAATACGCCCATTTTTTCACTGTACGCCTCGCTTGTCGTTTTTTGAATTGTGGAACGCTTTCCTAGTACCGCCATTCCGCAGCGGCGTCCGGAAAAATTGTCGGCACGCCGACTTTGCATTAGTTCAAGTAATACTTGAAATTGCTAGCGCCGCTCTTCACCGCCAAGTTCAGAGAAGTCGGCCACGGTCGTGAACTCGCGCAGCAATTCCGCGAGCAATGCCAGGCGGTTGTTTCGTACGGCTTCGTTGTCTGCCATCACCATGACGCCATCAAAAAAATGATCGACGGCTTTTCGCAACCCGGCAATGGTTTCCAAAGCCTCCTGATACTTCCCTGCGCGCTTCTGCGTCTGCACTTTCGACGCGGCATCCCGAACTGCGGAATGGAGCCCGCGTTCTGCGGCATTCTCAAACAGCTCCGGATTCACATGGAGAGAATTGCCTGGCGCCACATTGGCCTTCTCCAGGATTTTGCGAATGCGCTTGAAGGAAACCGCAAGCGGCTCGAAGTTCTTGGACTTGCGAATGACCCTTAAGGCGGCCAGGCGTTTTTGCGCGTCCACTAAATCATCGGCGCCAGCCCGGAAAACAGCGCTAACTTCGTCGTATCCGAAGCCTTCCCGTTCACGGAAGACAAACTTGGCGCGGTCGAGAATGAAGTCAAGGATTTGCGCTTCCTGGTCCGGCGTCACGCCGCGCTTGGGCTTGTGGGTCAATAGCGCCTTAGACGCCGCGCCGATTGCCAGGGGAAGCGGAACAGGGAGCTTCTTCTCCAGAATGATCTTGACCATTCCCAATGCGGCGCGGCGTAAGGCGTAGGGATCGCTCGATCCAGTGGGGATCACTCCCACTGCAAAACAGCCGACCACGGAATCGAGCTTGTCCGCAAGCGCGACAGCGCACCCGGTCAGATTGCGCGGTATGGGATCATCCAGCCCGACGGGACGGTAGTGATCATAGACGGCGTCAGCAATTTCGTCAGACTCGCCTTGGGCGCGTGCGTATAGCCCCCCTACAATGCCTTGAAGCTCGGTGAACTCGCGCACCATTTCGGTGGCCAGGTCGCACTTGGCCAGCTCTGCGGCGCGATCGGCTTCTGCGACGTGGGCAAGAACCATGCCCAGATTGAACCACTGCTCTGTGAACCAGCGGGATATGGTGCGGATGCGCTCGACCTTGTCGCGATAGCTGCCAAGACGCGATTCGTACGTAACACGCTCCAGCTTGGGTAAATAGTCGGCGAGCCGACATTTCTGGTCAGCCTGCCAGAAGAACTGCGCGTCGGCAAAGCGCGCCCGGAGGACACGCTCATGTCCGGCGCGGATCAACCCCTTGCCATCCTTGTCCAGATTGATGACTGCCAGGAAGTGGGGCGCCAGTTCCCCGTTCTTCTTTTCCACGGCGAAATACTTCTGGTGGTCGCGCATTACCGTGACCAAAATCTCGTCGGGGAGACTTAGAAAGGCCGGATCGAAATTGCCCTGAATGACCGTAGGGTATTCGTTGAGATAGGCTACCAGCTTCCGAAGCGTCGCGTCCTCGTGAATGCGGTAGCTCCCCTTCTTGGCATGTGCCTCGAGTTCCGCCGCGATTTTTTCCTGACGCTTGGCGGAGCGAATGATCACCCCGTTTTGCTGGAGACGCTTCTCGTAGTCCGCAAAGTTGCTGACGGTAACGGCACTCGATCCGAGAAAGCGATGCCCGCGCGTGGTGCGTCCGGCAGCGATGCCGGCGACAGAAAGTTTCAGCGGCTTGCCGTCGAGCACCGCCACGATCCAGCGGATCGGACGAATAAAGCGTGCGCCGTCGAGGCCCGTCCATGTCATGGAGCGCGGCCATGTGAGATCGTGCACAGCTCGCGGGAGGATGCCTGTCAGGATTTGCTCGGCGGTCCTCCCCAGTTTCACTTGTTTGGCGGCCAGGTACTCACCCTTGGGCGTTTGGACCAGATAAAGATCACTGACGTGAACGCGCTGCTTCTCGGCGAAGCTCTGTGCCGCGCGTGTCGGCGCGCCGACGGAATCGTAAGCCACAGACTTGGGTGGCCCGGTCACTTCCGTTTCGACGTCCGGCTGTTTGGCGCGCAGCCCACGGACCCAGGTAGTCAGTCGGCGCGGCGCGCTGAAAGTCTCCACCGACACCCCGTCCGCGAGACTTTCGGCGGTGAGCAGCTTCTCAACATTCGTACGAAGTTCCTCTTCGGCTTTAGGGAGCATCCCCGCCGGAATTTCTTCGCAGCCGACCTCGAACAGGAGTTCGACGCGCTTGTCTGCCGTGGGTACCTTCATGCGCGCGCCTCGCGCTGGGCTGAAGCGCTGCCGATTTGCGAAAGGTACGCTGCGGCAGTCCGGCAAGCAATGGTTCGGACGCGGGCCATGAGGGCGGCGCGCTCCGTGGTGGAGATTACGCCGCGCGCGTCCATCAGGTTGAAAAGCTGAGAACACTTGAGGCAGTGATCGTAGGCGGCAAGCAGCGGATAACGAACGCGCTCCTTCCCTTCCAGGCCCTTGAACCCGTCAAGAAGTTCCTTGGCCTGCTTCTCATGCAATTCAAATTCGGACCGAATCGCGGACGCATCGCTGCGATCGAAGCTGTATTCCGAAAATTGCTGCTCCTCCATCAGGCGAATGTCCCCATAAGTTTTGTCCTCGGACCACCGAAGGTCGTAAACGCTCTCGACGCCCTGAAGGAACGCGCAGATGCGTTCGAGACCGTAGGTGAGCTCCACGGAGATAGGGTCAAGATCAATTCCGCCGCTCTGCTGAAAGTAGGTGAACTGTGTGATTTCCAGACCATCCAGAAGCACTTGCCATCCAATACCCCACGCTCCCAGGGTGGGAGACTCCCAGTTGTCTTCTTCAAATCGAATGTCGTGTTCCTTCAGGTTGATGCCGATAGCGCCCAAACTCTTCAGGTAGATGTCCTGCACATCCACCGGAGAGGGCTTAAGGATCACCTGAAACTGGGAGTGTTTGTACAGCCGATTGGGATTCTCGCCGTAGCGGCCGTCGGCGGGCCGACGACTGGGCTGAACGTAGGCAACCCGATAGGCATGTGTCCCAAGCACGCGCAAAAACGTTTGCGGGTGCATCGTGCCGGCGCCAACTTCTACATCATACGGTTGTTGCAGCACGCAACCTTGCTTCACCCAAAAGTGCGAGAGTTGAAGAATCAGATCCTGGAAGGTGAGGCCCTTTGGTTTTTTCTCAAGTTTTACTTTAGATTTCAAGCAGTCTCCAAAAGTTCGCGCGTTGCTAAACGTCGTTCCAGGTGATTCTCGATCCAAACCAGCCCTGCCTCACGGAGTTGCTTAACGCTGGGCTGCATGGACTTCTCGTATTCGATGCGATCCAATCGTTCGCCCGTGAAGCGCTCGGCAAGGTTTCTTGCTTCGACGTGCAATGGCTTTATTCCGCCGCGCCGGCACTTCTCGCAAAAAAGGCCGGACTGGTGTGCGTCATAAAAGGCCGCCTTCGCGCCAAATGTCCTATCGCAAGCGACGCAGCGGTCGAAACGCGGAAGCCAGCCGCCTAGTCTCACCGTCCAGAAAACGAAATAGCTCAACGGCAAAGCCCAATCGCCGCTGCGCTCTACTTCGCGTGTGGCCAGCAGAATCAGTCGGAACATGGCCTCGGAGACTTCGTGCTCCGGCAGAATCAACTCTGAAATCTCGCTGATCACCGCGAGCCCGGTACTGAGACTGTAATTGCTCTGCGCCTGATGAAAGGACTCGAGCAATTCTGCCTGCTGGATGCGCACCAGTTCGCGCGTTTCCTTCTCGACGTACCAGATCTGGACATGAGAAAGAACCTCGAGCGTCGACCCATAGCGGTTGTTCAACCGCCGCGCGCCTGCGGCTACCCCGCGTACGCGTCCCGAAGAGCGCCCCAGAAAACTCACCAGGCGGTCCGCCTCGCCTAGGGGAAATGTCTTCAGGATGATGGCTTCCGTTTCCCGCGCAGGCATGAGCAGTCGGCGCGCCGACGCTGCGCCGGACAAACTGGAACCCACCGTCCGAAGCGCGCGCACACGCAGAGCTATTGTAAATACCACACGCGCACCCATCGTGCAATGTCTGCAAGTAGATTTCTCTCCAATTCAAGCGCGCGCTCCTCTGGATGTGCATTTCATGCGGGTGAAATTCTCCTGAGTTCTTCCACAGAAAGACGGGGCAAAGCTTGCAAATGGAACGAATTACGGCCCCAGAATTATTCTGTTAACTAGAGGTTTTTCAGCGGCAACATTATCGGACGCAGTAAACCGTTCATCGGCTCTTTCCATTTCCCGCGCGTTTCGCTACTCTGCTGCGGACCTCAACCTATGTTCATCCCCCTCAAGGACCTGAATCCCTCGCGCACCTATCCGTTCGTTAACATCACGTTGATCTTTGCCAACGTTGTCATATTTCTCTATCAAGTCGGTCTTGAAGCCACGCTTCCACGGCGCGCCTTCGACGCCCTTCTCTTGTCGTATTCCACGGTCCCGGCTCGTTTCCCGGCCTACCTTGCCGGGCACGTCAGCTTTGAAGTCTCTTTCGTTCCCCTCTTAACCAGCATGTTTCTCCATTCCGGGTTTCTGCATCTGGCCGGCAATATGCTCTTTTTGTGGATCTTCGGGGACAATGTTGAGGACTTTTTCGGGCACGTTGGGTACTTCTTCTTTTATCTGGTGTGCGGGATCGGGGCGGGGCTGCTGCACGTGGTTTTCAATTTTCACTCCAACATCCCTGCGGTAGGCGCCAGCGGGGCCATATCGGGTGTGATGGGCGCGTACATGCTTCTCTATCCGCGAGCTCGAATCCTTACTCTCGTTTTCATTTTCCCCCTGCCCGTTCCAGCCGTAGTCTTTCTGGGCTTATGGTATGTCATGCAGTTTCTTGCCGGGCTCAGCACGATAGGCGTCAAGGTTACGGGAGGAGTGGCCGTCTGGGCCCATGTCGGGGGGTTCCTGTTGGGGATGCTACTCACAACGATGGTGAGGCGACGGTAGGGAGAACGCCGGCCTCGAGTTCAAGTATTACTTTACTTTGGGCTTAAGCCTAAGTCCAAACATGCATCGCGAAAACCACAACTGCCTCGCCGTGCCCCTGTGGTCGAGGCCTAGACTACGTTTGTCCGAGTGCCTCGACGGCTTTGGCGGCAAGCCAATCGCCCACTTCCGGCGTACGTTTATTGCCGCCGAGGTCCGGCGTTACGTAGTTCTCGCGCAGAGCCGCGCGCACCGCGGTACGAAGCGCCGTAGCGTCCGGCGTCCAGGCAAGAAACTCCAGCATCATCGCCGAAGTGAGGACCGAGCCCAATGGGTTGGCGATGCCCTTTCCAGCAATATTCGGGGCCGACCCGTGTACCGGCTCGAACAGTGAAGTTTTGCCTGGATGAATGTTTCCCGACGGTGCAAGGCCAAGCCCGCCTGCAAGCTGCGCACCCAGGTCACTGATGATGTCGCCGAAGAGGTTGCAGGTCACGATGACGTCGAACTGGCTCGGGTCGCGCACGATTTCCATCGCCAGCGTGTCAATGTACAAGTGGTGCGAATCGACATCCGTATACTCCCGGCGGACTTGCTTAAAAACCCGCTGCCAGAGGTCATGGGCGAAAGTCATTGCGTTGGATTTGTCGCTCATGCAGACCCGCTTCAGGCCGTTCTTGCGCGCGTATTCAAAGGCAAAGCGGATGATGCGCTCCACCCCTTTGCGGGAGTTCACGTCTTCCTGAACGGCAATCTCGTCCGTTGTATCTTTCTTGAAAAACCCACCAACGCCAACGTAAAGGCCCTCCGTGTTTTCGCGGAAGACCATCATGCGAATGTCTTTTTCGGTGCGGTCGCGCAGCGGCGTGAGCCGATCCTGAAGTAATTCGACAGGGCGGGCATTGACGTACAGGTCAAGCTTGAAGCGCAGACCGAGCAGGATGTCGGCAGCGTGTTGATTCGAAGGGACCCGCGGGTCGCCAAGCGCGCCGAAAAGGATGGCGTCAAACTCGTCGCGGAGCATTTCCACCGCGCCCGGCGGCAATGAAACGCCTTCGCGTAGATACTTGTCCGCGCTCCAGTCGAACTCGACAAACTCCATCGCGCGCTTGCAAGGTGCGGCCACAGCCTTCAGCACCTTGACGGCTTGCGGCGTAACCTCTGCCCCGATGCCGTCGCCGGGAATTACAGCGATTCGCGCCGCCGGACCGCCATTTCGCAAAGGAATGACGGGCAAAGTCTTGCCTCCTCGATAGCCAAGGTTGTGCCGCCAAATGAACTTGCGTGGTCTGAAAAAACGCCGGCGCTATTCTTCCATCAAAATACAGTTCGCGCCACCATTACCAGAATCGGTTTTCGGATGGAAACGATTGCTACTTCAGCTTGGCGAATTCAGCGCGGGCGGATCTTAGAATCGGAACATCCGGGTCGGCGTTTTTCCAGAGGGCGAGAAATTCCTGGTAGGAGGTTCGCGCGGCATTCATCGATCCTGCCAACGCCTGTGCGCGGCCCCGCCCTAAGGGAGCCAGCGCGCCGGACCAGCAGTTGCCAACTACGCCCCGGCTATCAACCAATTTCTGGAATTCCGCCGCGGCTTGCGGACCTCGTTTCGCCCCCAGGTACGCCTCCGCGCGCAGATAGACCGGGATCATGCAGGAATAACTTAAGTTCCCAATGAGCTGCCCGCGCTCGTAAGGCTTCACAGTCTCGAGCAACTCCAGGGCTCTTACGGGTTTTTGGGCGGCCATCTCTGCCTGCGCACGAATCGTGGGCACCCAGGCGGATTGCACAATCGTATTCGTGATGTTGGCAGCGGCGAGATCGTCGACCATGGTTTGCGCGCGTCGCAAATCGCCAACGCGAGTGAGGACAAGAATCGCCAGGATCTGAGCGTCGCGGCTTTTCGGCGCGAGATCGAGAACCTTGTCCGCGCCCTTGCGAGCCTCCTCGATATTGCCGTACATCGTTTCGCGCAACGCCGCAATCCCTTGCCATATGGCTGCGGGTTCATTTAACTGTGCGCTCTGCGCAACCTCGACGGCCCGGCGGGAGAGCTCGCGGGCCTTTCGCACATGCCCCGCGTACGCTTCGGTGTCCGCCTGCAGAGCCAGCATGGTGTCTTCACCGCCCGGCTTGCCTGCGGACCAAGCCAACTCGCGCTCCATGCCTGCGGGCTCGCTGCGCAGAAAGGCCAGCGCATAAAGATCGGCGTGCATGGAAGGATCATCAAGCTTGCGGGCAAACGCCTGGTTCAAAACGTTCTGTGCCTCTTCCAGGCGCTGCAAAGCGATGTAGGCGGTCGCCAGATTCTCGTACCAGGCAGTGCTGCCGGGATCAAGGCGCAGCGCTTGCTGAGCGAGAGTTGCCGCCTCCTCGTAATCTCCAATCAAAAAATATTCCGAGGACAAATTGCCCTTCGCAATGTCGTCGCGGGGATAGAGTTGGACCCACTCCTTGTAACTTCGGATCGCCTTTTGAACGTCTCCCGTAGCCAGGTCGTAATAAAGCGTGGTGATGTGCAGGCGGTCACGCAACGTCTGGCGGTCCGCCGCTTCGAAAGCCTGCCGGATGTGGTCGGCGGCCAGAGCGTTCTGATTGAGATTGTAGTAAGCGACCGCAAGATTGGAGTGTGCCAGAGCAAACTTGGAGTCCAGCTCCACGGCCTTTTTAAGAGCGGGCATGGCGTCCATGGCGCCTTTGTCGCGCACCAGCCGGCGTCCCTCCGTGAATGCCGCAAGAGCTTCCAGGGAACCAGTCGTGGCGCGCTCGAGGGGCAAATTGAATTTTTGCAAGGAGGTTGCATCTTCGCCGAACTTGCCGCGAAGCTCAGACGCGGCAACCCCAAGCGCGTGCAATGCTTCCCGTTTGCTTGCGGCTTCGCTCTTCACGCTCACGACGGCGTCGCCAGTCGCGCACTGCGTTGCGTCCAGCTTCAACGCGTAACCACTCCCATCCTTCGCGATGCTTCCGGCCAGGTAAACTGTCGCACCGAGCCGCGGGCATAGGTTGGGCGCGAGGTCCCGCGTGACGGGCATATCGATTGGGCGGCCAAGGGCACGAAGGGCTTCCCCGACTTTTTCCACGGAGACGAGGTTCAGCGACGGCGATTGGGCCAGGCTAACAGCCAGTGCTTCCCGGAGCGTGCCATCAAATACAGCATCGCCGGCGGTGTTCGCAAAATCTCCAATCAGAATTGTGTCGGTCTCAGAAAGTTTCGTGCCGCGTTGCTGTGAATACCAGTAGAATCCCGCGCCCACAAGGGCGAGCAACACTCCGGCGATTGCGAGCTTGACCCTCATGAACGGTGACCTCTCTAACCGAAAGTCAGCTGCCGCGTTGTCTCGCGGTCGCTCTAGGAGCCTGTTTTCTCGTATGCATGTTGCGGGAATGTCATAGAGACATCAGGGCTGCTTTACAGTAATGGTAGGTGTTGCATCGAAACCGCGTCAACGACGGTGGTGAAAGGAGTTTACGGAGCGGCAATAACTCTCACGACAGTGCTCCGGCCCGATTCAATCCAATAGACGCCGCCAAGTGCAAGAACTCCGCCGAGCACTTGGCTCCAGGAACCCCTCTCGCCTAGCCACACAATTCCAAGAATGGTTGCGACCACCGGCAGGAGATAAGTGAAAGCGCTCAATTGCGAGGCTTCCAGATACCGCAGCAACCAGAAGTAAAAGACGTAAGCGACCGCCGAACTAAAGATCGCCATGTACAAAAGGGCAGCCCATGCTTGCCAGGGAAGCGGCCAATGGCCGGTGCCGTATAAATGCGTGGCTTCGTAGATTGCTACCGGCAAGACAATGAGCGCTCCGGCAAAATGATTGAAGGCCGTCATGGTTAACGTGTCGTACTTCCCCGCCACACGTTTGCCAAGAACGAGGTACATGGCGAAGCCAAGCGAGCCGGTCATGGTGATGGTGTCGCCCACCAGCGACGCGGAATGGACCGAAACACCGTTCTCTGCGGCCAGAACCCCAATGCCAAGCAGCGCGATGAGCATGCCAATTACTTTGTGCCCGGTCGCGCGCTCCAAGCGAAGCAGCACGGCCAGCACCAGGATGTAAATAGGACTCATGCCGACAATGACGGCCGCGTGGCTGACGGACGTGAAATGAAGTCCTACCGTGAAGCAAATCTGATTTACGGTTACTCCGAAAAAACCCAAATAGAGAAATATCCAAAAGTCGCACGCCGCGAACTTGCGGCGCCGCAAAGCCTCGGCTTCAGAAAAGGCCGGCATTCTCGAACAGAGCAAATACGTGGGAACCATGACGGCGCCCGCGAAAACTACGCGGAAGGACGCCATCGCCAGTGGCGGCAAGTATAACAGTCCGATTTTTGCTGCGATGAAGTTAATCGCCCAAATGAGAACGACCAAACCGATGGATACCGTGAGGACAGTACGGCCTGGCGCTCGTCCGCTGTAGGTTTCGACTCTCAACGTTCAGGCCAGGTGTTCTTTGCGTGCGGTAAGTTTGTCGATGCGGTCCAGCCGCGGTTCGAATCCGATGCCCGGTCCGGCCGGCACGCGAATCGTACCCTTCGGCGACACGATGACTTCGGGATCGATAATGTCTTCTTCCCAATAGCGCTTGCTGGCGGTCACGTCGCCGGGGAGTATGAAATTGGGCAGCGTCGAAAGGGCAATATTGTGCGCGCGGCCGATGCCAGATTCCAGCATCCCGCCGCACCACACAGGGATTCCGTGCTTCTGGCAGAGATCGTGGATGCGCCGGGCCACGGTGTGGCCGCCCACTCGGCCAAGCTTAATGTTGATGATCTTGCAGGCGCCCAACTCGATGGCCGCCCGCGCCTGTTCTTCTGTATGAACGCACTCGTCCAGGCAGATCGGGGTGTCCAGCTTTTTCTGCAGCTCGATGTGGCTGTAGAGATCGTCCCACCCGAGGGGCTGTTCGATCATCATCAGGTAAAAGCCTTCCAATTGCTTGAAGAGCGGCCAGTCCTTCAGCGCGTAGGCAGAGTTGGCATCGACCATCAGCTTGATGCGCGGAAAATCCTGGCGCAGGCGTCGCACCAGCTCCAGGTCTTTCCCCGGTTTAATTTTTATCTTGATGCGCTGATACCCCGCGGCAAGTTCTTTTTGCACCGCCGCTGCAAGTTCATCTGGCGATTCCTTGATTCCGACTGAGACGCCGCAAGCGATCTCCTCGCGAACACCGCCGATCAATTTAGAAAGTGGCACTTTCTCTTGTTTGGCCTCCGCATCCCAGACGGCTGCCTCCAGAGCAGCCTTGGCCATGTTGTGGCCGCGGACACGCGCGAGCAAATCCCACACTTCTCCTGCGGACGCGAATTCCTTGCCCTTGATCATCGGCCAAAGATAATCGCGAAGGATGAGCCACGCGGTATCGGCCGTTTCCGGGCTGTAGTACGGCGACTCGCCGGCGACACACTCACCCCAGCCTGTGACGCCGTCTACATTCGTCTGCACCAGGACGATCCGGCGTGCTTCCGTGCGTTCCATGCTGGTTTCGAACGGAGCTACCAGCTTCATTCGTATTTCCCGCAGAGTGATCTCGCGTATTCGCATGATTGCTTGGTTGCCGCGCCTTTCTTAAAACTCGCTCCACGGTCTGAGGAGATAGGCTCGTTTTCCCTGCCCGGTTCGCAAAGCCACCGCCGCGTAGCCCTTGGCAAACCATTTCGTGAACTCTTCGCGCAAGCGCTTCTGGACCGCGCTGACTTGTGGAGAGTCCTCCTGCTGCCAGCGCTCCAGTTCCGGCGGCAATTCGATGACTGCCGGGGCCTCGACTGGATCCTTGACGAGATCTTCTATGGCAGCTACAACGCGCGGCGAATCGAGATGCCACTCAACCAGCAGCCGGTCGGTCTCCAGGCCGCGGTGTAGTGGGCTGGTCGTGACGCCGTACAAGTTTGGCTGATATTCCCGGCAGATGGCGCCCAGCCGGTTCAAATTGAAGTGCGCGTTGCGCAGCTCAAGCGGATCAAACGTCCATTGAACCAGGCGGATCCCCCGTCCCAGGGCCTCGCTGCGCTGAAAAAGCTTCAACCTGCGGCCCACGCCGCGGTCACGATACTCGCTGTGCACACCGGTCATGTGGGAATGAAGATAAGGTACGCGGTCGCGCAAGCCCACCACGGCGAGCGTGTAGCCCACCAGTCGATCGCCATCGAATGCGCCCAGCACTTCCCCGCCGGTGTGCGCGGCGACCACAAACATCGTAGCTGGCTCAACCTCCAGCTCGGCCTCGCCCCAAATCTCGCGCTGGAGATCCACGCAACGATGAAATTCATCGAGTCTCTCGCATTTCCGGACGATGATCCCCTGGCTCATCTTTTCGTTTGTGCTCCGCTCATTTCCGGCAAGCGCGCCTTCGCTTCAGATTTCTTCGCGGCGTCCCACAATGACTCCATCTCCTCGCGCGTACGGTCTTTGAACTCCCGACCGGATTCCCTGGCCCGCCTTTCCATGGCGCGGAATCGCCGCTCGAATTTCGCATTGGCTTTCTTGAGCGCAATTTCTGGGTCGACCTTCAAAAACCGTGAAAGGTTTACCGCGGCGAAGAGCAAGTCGCCCAGCTCTTCTTCTGTCTTAAGATGATTTGCTTCCTTCAACGCTTTCTTCAGCTCCGCGGTTTCTTCTTCCATTTTTTCGAAGACGCCGCTTGCGTCTTCCCAGTCAAAGCCGATGCGCGAAGCTTTGCGAGTCAGTTGAAAGCCCTCCAGGGTCGCCGGTAGCGCGCGGGAGACGCCATCGAGCAAAGAGACTTCTTTCGGGAGCTTTGCACCCCCTTTGCCGCTACTGATGCGCCGCTCTTCAGCCTTGATCTGTTCCCAGTTTCTCAGCACCTCGGCAGAATCCTTCGCTCGCGTCTCTCCGAACACATGGGGATGTCGGCGGATCATCTTGTCATGGATCTCGCGAATCACGTCGGCCACAGTGAAGCGGCCTTCTTCGCGGGCAATCTGCGAATGAAACACAATCTGTAAAAGCAAATCGCCCATTTCTTCCGCGAACTTGGCGTCATTCCCGCTTTCGAGGGCTTCCAGAACCTCGTAGGCTTCTTCGATCAGGTACGTTCGCAGGGATCGGTGCGTTTGCTCGCGGTCCCAGGGGCACCCGTTCGCGGCGCGCAATCTGGCTTGGACCGCCACGAGCTTTTCAAACCATTCGCCCGGCGTCAATTGCTTTGATTTCGTGTCCTTGCTCTTGCGACGTGGTTTTCGTGCTTTCTTCGCGTGTTTCAGGCGTGTGGGCATGCTCTTTCAGCGATTTCCATTCCGAATCAAGCGTTCCACTTTACGGTGCAACCACGGCTTTGACAAGCATTTCAGGTCCATTTCAGGTCCAAATAGAGAGCGCGCCGGAGCGACTCGAACCGGCAACCCGTGATAAACTGCAAGCTAGACTAATCGCTGGGGAAAGTACCTTGTCCGAACATAAACAGGAAGAGGCATTTCGCGTTATCGACCGTCGCCCTTTTACCGCCGAGGGAGAATTGCGCAAGGAAGTCGTCGAGGAAGAAGAGCGGGAGGCCAAACGGGAGGCGGCAAAGATTCCAGCTGCACCGCCCGAGGCGCCCAAAACAGCGGCTGCTCCTCCTCCGGCGGAGACTCCCAAGCGCATTGCCGCTTTCGAGAACCTCGTCCGCATGCTGGGCAGTAACGCTGCCATGGTTCTTGGCGCCTATGCCGACCCGCGCACCGGCCAGCCCATGATCGATCCCGACGCCGCGCGCGAACTGATCGACATGCTCGATGCTCTGCACGAAAAGACGAAAGGTAATCTCTCGCCGGAGGAGGACAACTTACTCCTGGACCTCCTCGGCAAACTGAAGATGACCTTTCTCGAGGTCAATCAGGCGGTTGCTGCCGAGGCCGCCAAAGCTAAGGCCAAAGCCCGCCCTTAAGAATCTTGGTGGTCTACCCGGCTCCGCGTAACGATTGGTATCATTGCTCTCAACATGCCTTCCGCTCCGATAAAAATCACGGTCCTTGGATCGGGTACTTCCATGGGCGTCCCCACGCTCGGATGCCCTTGCCGCGTGTGCAAGTCGAACGATCCTCGCGATAAGCGGCTGCGTCCCTCTGTGCTGATCTCCCGCGGCGGCCGGAACGTGTTGATTGACACTTCGCCGGACTTCCGTCAGCAGGCCCTGCGGGTCGGACTGGAACGCCTCGACGCTATACTGCTGACGCACGGTCATGCCGACCACATTCTCGGGTTCGATGACATTCGCCCTTTCAACATCCGCCAACGGTCAGCCCTGCCCGTTTACAGCAATGAAGAGACGTTTCGCGTGATCCGGCGTGTGTTTGCCTACGTTTTCGACGACAAGCCGACCCTTAGCACCGTGCCCAGCGTGACGCTCAACACCGTCCGGAGTCCCTTTGAGCTTCTCGGCATCCCTTTTGTTCCCGTCCCTCTGCTTCACGGCGAGATGGAGGTCTTGGGTTTCCGTTTCGGACGTGCCGCCTATCTCACCGATTTCAGCGCGGTTCCCGATGCATCGATGGCGCTCCTGGAGGGCCTCGACGAACTAGTACTGGATGCTCTCCGCGACATTCCACATCCCATGCATCAGACGGTAGAACAAGCGCTCGCGCTTATTCAACAGCTCAATCCGCGCCGTGCATGGTTCACACACATCGCCCACGACCTGCCGCACTCTGAAACGAATGAGCGGCTCCTGAAAATGGGCCATCCCCACGTACAACTGGCCTACGATGGCCTCGAATTTGAAGTTCAGGCGGACGCTTCCGATAAAGTTTCAGGCGAGCACGGAGTTTCGCAAGTATCGAATGCTGCCACGGCGGGTGCCCGGTCAACCAGGCTGTCGGCCTTCTCTTCTTCGCGGGCCTGGGCGTCGCGCTATGCAACGTACGGCCATGCCAGTGTTCTGGCCATTGGCAACTTCGATGGCATCCATCTGGGCCATCAAGCGATTCTTCGCGCCACCGTCGAGCGCGCCCAGACCCTCAATTCGGTCTCCACAGCGCTCACGTTTGATCCCTCGCCGCGAAAAGTGCTTCACCCTGAATCTGCCCCGCTGCGGCTTTCAACCAACGCTCAGCGCATGGAGTGGTTCAACGCGCTCGCCCTCGAAGCCGTTGTGGTTCTGCCGTTCACGCTCGATCTCGCGCGGCTTTCTCCCGCCGAATTTATCGAGCAAATTCTTGTCCGCGATCTGCGTGTCAGAGCCGTTCTGGTCGGCGAGAATTTCCGGTTCGGGCATAAGCAGACGGGGGACGTAAAGTTACTCACCGAGCTGGGTAAAAAACACGGCTTCGACGTGGTGATCGTTCCCCCGGTGGTCTATCGCGGAGAAGTGGTCTCCAGCACCATCATCCGCCGCGAAATCGCGGAAGGCGACGTGTCGCACGCCGCGCGTCTTTTGGGGCGGCCCTTCGCGCTAACAGGCGAAGTGGTCAGCGGCACGGGAACCGGCCGCCGTTTCACCTTCCCTACCCTGAATCTCGCTCCTGAACAGGAACTGCTTCCCGCTCGCGGCGTCTACATCACGCGCGCCTGCCTCGAAGGCGAGACTCGCAGTCACCGCTCCGTCACGAACATCGGCACGCGCCCGACGTTTAACGGCGCGTCGCTCAGCGTCGAAACACACTTGCTTGATGCTCAGCCGACGACGGCCCCGAGGCGTATGGAAGTACGATTTTGGAAGCGCCTTCGCGAAGAAAAGAAATTCAGCGGTCCTCAAGAGTTGCGCGTGCAGATCGCCAGCGATATCGCCCGCGCCAACTCTTTCTTTTCCCGCCTGCGCCGTTTTCGTACAGTCCCTTTCTTAAGCTTGTCATCCCGAACCCGGTCGCGCACTGGCACGCGGTAAGCGGCGCAAACGTTGTCGCGAACGGCGGTGAGGGATCCGCTTTTCGTTTTCCCGTCACTCGCCACTATTTTTGCATCGAATGGCTGCACCCGGACAAAATTCACCTTTGCAGATCGATGGTCGGCCATGCGGCTTAGGGCCGGCTACCCGCGTACAAAACCGCCAGGGATGGGCCACCCAAAGGCCTTTTTCAGAATTAAGGCGCGGTCACCCGCCAAAGGCCTTCTGCTAGGTTCTGCTATCATAAAGTGAAATGCCCAACCCAGGAGATAACAAGTCTGTTCCTGCCGGGGCAGTTCCGGCAAAGCCTGCTGAGATACGCACCTTTGCAAACTTCCTAGAGACGCGTGGTCCGGATTCCGAGCAATACGTCTCGGGATTAGGCGACCCAGGCGGTAGAGAGTGCGCAGAAAATCCGGGACCGGACGGTCGCCCCTGCGCGTGTTGCATTCGATACAGCAGGAAACCAGGTTGCGCTAGGAATTGCGTCCGAAGCGTACGCGTGGCACGGACGTGGTCGAGGCACTGCACGTTAGCGGGAGTGCGGCGGAGACAATAAAAGCAAGCGCCGCGTTCGCGATCGTGAATGGTTTTGCGGAGCGCCCAGGTTTTCAAGAAATCCGTGGTTTCGAGTGTCGAGGCAGGCGCCTCCCCGGCGGCCCCCACAGCCCCCACAACCATTGAGGCGCCATTTTTGCCCGGGCAGGCGCATCTCCACGAGATGGCCGGTCATGCTGCGTTCCAGCACGCGCAAAGCCCCCAGCTCGTCGAGCCGGCGCACCGCCTGGCGCACCGGTCCGATGGAGAGACCCAGAGTGCGGGCTAGGGACATGACCGCAAACTGCAGGCGGAGCTTGCCTCCCACGAGGGAATGGCGCAGGAGATACGAGTAGACGGCGCTTTTGGCAGGGTGAGGGATCTGCTTTTCGTCTGTCCGTGGCCATATCCCCAGGAAGTCAACAGAACCAAGAGAAGTCTAAGAGTCGAAGAGTTGAAAAGTGCGAGACTCGACAGAAAAAAGAAAAGGCAAAGACTTATTGTGGAGTGCGGCGGCTTGACGCCGCTTTTCTTACGACCGCGGGTTGCTGACTGAGGAGGTTTTTCGCCGTAACTGGAGTGGGGAGACGGAGGAAAAGCGGGAGCAAGCTCCCGCACTCCAAAAAACAAAAAGCCCCGACCGGAGTCGGGGCGCATTGTTCTACAGCACTGATTGTACCAGGGTCGTACTCCACTTGTCAAGGAAAAGGTTAGTAATGCCGAAGAATGGCGTAATCGCTTAGGAGGCAAGAAGATAGGGAGGCAAAGAAATGAGGGGCTCGGCTATTCTTTTGTTTTTCGCAGGCACTCTTCGCAATAGCCCCCGACTTCGGTGCGGGAAACCGTAACTTTCATGTGGAAGTCCCGCGCAATTTGTTCTTTCAGTTGTTCGTAGAGCCGGCTTTCGAATTCGCGCACTTTTCCGCAGCGCAGGCACGCCACGTGAATGTGGTCCCGCGGCCCGTGTGTTTCGTAGTAGTGCCGGTCCCCGCGCAGGTGCAGCAAATCCAGCTCGTCGATCAAGCCCTGCTTCTTGAGAAGGTCAATCGTGCGGTAGACGGTAACCAGGTGCACGCCCGAATCGATTTTTTGCGCCCGCTCGAGGATTTGATCCACGTCCAGGTGCTGCTCGGCGTCATCCATCACTTGCAGAATCACGCGGCGCTGTCGCGTCATGCGGATACCGCGTTTCGCCACCGATTGCTGGAGTTTGCCGGTTGTTTCGGCGGTATTGAGCCGCTCCCCAGTGGAAACCCTGTGGGACGGTGAAGCAGCCATTTGCAGTTCTCCGCTTGTGCGCGCGTGGGGACTCAGGAATGGATCGGAAGCATCCGCACCACGTCATTGTACATAACGTACGCGAAGAGGACCAAGAGAAAGACGAAGCCAACCTGCACAAAGCGCTCTTTGAACGCCAAACTGAAATCGCGCCGCCGGATTCCTTCCAACGTGAGCAGAAGAATGTTTCCGCCATCCAGGATGGGAATGGGCAGCAGGTTCAGAATGCCCAGGTTCACGCTGATCAAAACCATGAGCGAAATCACCGCCAGCGGCCCCTTTCGCACGGCTTCACCCGCCGCTCGCGAAATACCTACTGCGCCTTGCAGTTGCCTGACGGAAACTCGCCCGCTGAACAGCATTCCTACGACGCCGATGGTCTCCTTGGTGCGCTCGCCGGTCATCACGAACGCGTCGCGAACGCCATCCGTGAAGGAAACGCGCCGGTAGGATGTCGGATCAAGCACGGCTACGCCCACTTGGTACGTCGTTTCGCCGGATTCCGAGACGCCCTTCTGCGGTGTCACTTCGGCGTGTGTCAATTGGCCCTTGCGCTCCACGTCAAGCTTCATGGCTTTCCCGTTCGAACTGCTGACATGTTCCCTGAACTGGTCCCAGTATTCGATTTTTTGCCCATCCACGGCGAGAATTTGGTCGCCCTCTTTCAGTCCGGCGCGTTCCGCGGGAGTTCCGGGGGCCACTTCATCGAGGATCGGCGGACGCGGTAGATAACCCAAAATGCGGTCCAGCGTCGTGCTGGCAGTCAAAGGGACTTCCACAGTGCGCGTCTGTCCCGCGTTCTCTACTTCCAATTTTAGTTTGTCGCCCGGAGCAGCTTGCTTCAGGGCCTTCTGCGCCTGCTCCCAGGTCGGATTCCGAACGCCATTGATCGAAAGAAGTTTGTCGCCCACTTGCAAAGGGCTCGCTTGCCCCGTCGGCAACGCGACGACTTGCACAGGCAAATCGTAGAAAGACGAATACGGCAGTCCTACTGCGACGAACAATCCCGTGAGTAGAAGAATCGGGAAAATCAGGTTGACTGCCGGTCCGGCGAAGGAAATCAGCGCCCGCTGCCACCGCGGCTTGCTCATCAATTCGTCCGGTGCGCCGGTTGGAGCGACGTCATTCGAATCCACTTCCGATAAATCCTGCCCCGCCATGCGCACGTAGCCGCCAAACGGCAGCGCGCTTATACGATAGTCCGTCGCGCCGCGTTTCCATCCGAACAGCCGCGGACCAAACCCAATCGAGAAGACATCCACTCGCACGCCAAACAAGCGCGCCACAATGAAGTGGCCCCACTCGTGGATCATGATCATCAGGCCCAGTACCAGGGCGACGCCCAGTAACAAATTCATACGCTCCGGTTCTCCTTACCTTGTTGACGCTGTTGACGCCGCCGCGGCCGTCACCGCCAGCCGCTCTACTTCTTCCCTTGCCATTCGACGCGCTTCCGCATCGGCCGTAAGCACATCGTCCATTTTCTCAAACTTTACTCGCGGAGTCCGCGCAAGCACGCGTTCAATCACTTCCGGGATGCCCAGGAACGGCAGCCGCCGCTCCAAAAACGCCGCCACTGCAATCTCATCCGCCGCATTCAGCGCACAGGGCAGCGCGCCGCCCTTCTTCATCGCTTCTCGTGCCAGGCGCAAACAGGGAAACCGCCGCGTCGAAGCCTTCTCAAAATCCAGGCGCTTCAACTTTGGCAAGTCCAAGGCTACCTGATTAGATGCCACCCTCTCTGGATAGGTTAACGCATATTGAATGGGCATGCGCATGTCCGTTGGTCCCAGTTGCGCCAAAATAGAACCATCCACGAACTCCACCATGGAATGAATCGTGGACTGCGGGTGGACCACCACGTCGATTTGATCCGGCCGCATGCCAAACAGCCACCGCGCCTCAATAATCTCGAAGCCTTTGTTCATCATCGTCGCCGAATCGATGGTGATGCGGTTTCCCATCCGCCAGTTCGGATGCGCCAACGCTTGCTCGGTCGTGACATTCGCTAGCACTGCCAGCGGCGTCTTTCGAAACGGTCCTCCCGAGGCCGTCAGCACCAGCCGCCGCACTTCTCCGTGCGCTCCGCCGCGCAGGCATTGATGCACGGCGTTGTGTTCGCTATCTACTGGCAACAGTTCACGCCCGGCTTTCTTCGCCGCGGCCATCACCAGCTCGCCTGCCGCAACCAGAACCTCTTTGTTCGAAAGCGCTACCGTTTTTCCCAGCTTGACTGCTTCGTACGTCGCTTCCAGCCCGACCACGCCCACGGTCGCCGACACCACGATATCGGCCTTGGAATGCGTCCCCACCGCCAGCATTCCTTCTCGTCCGTGGTGAATCTCCGGTATCGGCGCAACGCCCTTTTCGCGCAATAGCAGCGCCAACTCATCAGCTCGCGCGCCATCCCCAAGCGAAACGACCTCCGGCCGATGCCGCCCGATCTGCCCAATCAATTCTTCCAGGTTCGCCCCAGCCGCCAGCGCGACAACACCAAACCTCTCCGGCAAAGCCTCGACCACCGAAAGGCACTGCCGCCCAATCGATCCCGTCGAGCCCAAAATGGATAGCTGTTTCACGGAGCCGTTCGTTTTCCTTTTTGTCGGATGGAAACTTTTTGACCTACGACTTGGGAGAGTAGATCAATACCCAATAATACCAGACAACCGGAATCGCCAGGATGAGCGCGTCGATTCGGTCAAGCACACCGCCATGCCCGGGCAATAAACTCCCCGAATCCTTGATCCCCGCGCTCCGCTTATAAGCTGATTCCAGCAAGTCGCCCACCTGCCCCGCCACGTTCCCCACCGCCGCCATCCCCAGCAAATGCGGAAGAGGCACCGTCACAAATCGTGCGAACACGAGCGCCACGACCAGCGATCCAAGAAAACTCGCCACCGTCCCCTCCCACGTCTTGCTAGGGCTCAAATGTGGCGCCAATTTATATTTCCCAATGGATCGGCCCACAAAATACGCCGCTGTATCCCCCACCCAAATAATCACCATTGCAAACAGCAGCAGCGCCGGCCCCTGCGTCCCAGCGCCGTGAAGCCGAATCGCGTATGACAACGGAAATGCCACCAGAATTAGTCCACTCGAGCTTATGCCCGCCGCCGGAAGCGTTTCGACCAACGGCCGCCTCGTGAATAACGTGATGGCCGCAATGCCAATCACAAATAGAAAAACGGCATCTTCCGCTCGCGGAAACGCACGAACCACGTTCCATGTCATCCGCGAAGAAGAGCCAATCCCAATAAATGCGCCGGAGCGAACCACCGTGGCCAGCCATTGCACATAAATGAGTAGCAACGCACAACTCGCCGTCCAAAACCGGTACGCCCGGTGCCCGATCGCATCGCCTAGCGTAAAATACTCGAACAGAGCCAGCAGCGTCACCAATCCAACAGCTAGCGCCAAAATCGCCGTGGATCCCCATAGCACTATCCCCACAACAAACGGAATCAACACGACGGCCGTCGCTACCCGCTTCCAGGTCATAGAAATGGAATCCCCTCAGAGATCGCGGCCTTCATCTCATCACATCATGAGAAATAAATCACGCCGGAAGCAGGCTCTGGGTATGCGCGTCAAAAGAGCTGTCGCATGCATCTCTGAGGGTGATTTGCAGCTAGTTGCACAAAGGAACTACGGCGTTCTCTCAACGCTCCAGAATTTCCTTGTAGGCGTTGAGTGCCACCTTCTTAGGCTTGCGGTCCAATACGAAGTTGATCGTCCTCGTGGAATTCCCGGCAATGGGCACTTGGCTCAGCCGCACCATTCCGTCTCCAAAATCGGCGAAAATCGGCACGAACATCGCGAAATTTTCGTCCACTTCGTTCTGCGTGATTTCCGCATGCACTTTGAATTTGCCGCCTTCCGCCGGCTGCACGTCATACTTGAAATTGTACCGGGGCACCTGCGTACCCCATACCCATTCTCGAAAAAACCAATCCAGTCGCCCATTCTGCTGCAGGTCCATCTTCTTGGTCATGTGCTTTTCGGCGACCGCCTTGAAGGACTCCGTGGATGCGGGAATATCCCGGTGACGTTCCATGAAATCGTGCATCATGTCGATGAACGCCTGGTCGCGATTGCCTGCAGATCCCATGTCTGCGTACATCAGTGACCTCAGCATGGCTAGTACGTAAGCGCCCTTGGAATAAGTCACTCCCTGGTACGCCTGCCCGGCCCGCGGAGAAATCAGCCGGAGTCCCAGCCATAGCGGGCCGGCGTCATTCGGTGAAACGCCGAAATTATTTTTCTCGAGGATGCGCACGCGCTGGCGTTCCCAGAAATCGATGTAATCCTTCTGCCACTTCGGCCCCATGGCTTGCTGCAGAAACAGTCCCGCCGCAAACTCCGCAAAACCTTCCGAGAGCCACTGGTCGTGATAAGAAGCCCATCCCACGCCGTGGCCAAACCACTGATGCGCCACCTCATGCGGTGTGACTTCCTGCACGAATCCCGTGAATCTTGAATTGATTTGTCCGAACAGCATCCACCGCTGCGTCGAGTCGATGTACGCCGAAATCGGCAAGTACACCAGGTTCGGCCACGATTGCCCGAAGTTGAAATTCGGCTGTTCCGTGATGTAGATGTTCTCGTAAGGCGCCTTTCCAAAATACATTGTGCACACTTGCATCTGCGCGCGTGCCTGATCCAGCGCGTACTTCGTCATCGAACTTGGTGACATTCCCCGCAGCGCGCCGTTTTCATACGGTCGCAAGCGGTCGGGCAATTCCGTCAAAAAATATCCGGCGATCTCGTAGTGCGTGATGGAGTCAGGGAAGTCCATTTTGACGTACTTCCCATAGTTGAATCCCGCAACGGCCACTGGCACTGGCGTCACCCAATGAGTCACGGCAAAACCCGCTTCCGTGTGTTGTCCCTCAAGCTTGCCGACGCTGATCAATACATTCGACGGCGGAACCTTGAACGTGAGATCGTACAGCGCCTTCTCACCGAAACCGTTCAGGTTCGGATACCACGATTCGCGCGCTCCGATGTAGTAACTTCCGCTGCCCGCGTCGTACAGCACTTTGTCGCCACCGTATTCCACGGTGATCGAATGGGCTTGCCCCATCGCTGGAGCTTCGTCGAGAACGGTATAGAAAGAGCCGTCTTCCTTTCTGTTTTCCTGAATGAAGTGCAGGTCCTTGCCGCCCTCATCGGTTACGCGCGTCACCCGCAGCGTGGGAAGCAGCCCGAATTTCAACACGCGCTCGCCGGGGACGAGCGGCTCAAACATGATCGTCGCCCGGCTGAACAGGTGATTATTCTTCCCGATTACCGTTTCGATGTTGTAGCAGCGCGTGGCGAACAGCCGCCTGTCCTGCTGTGAACTTGCGGTATGAGCCACAAGCTCGGATTTCAGGTGTTGCGAATACCAGATGCCGTCGTTCATTCCCCCGCCGTCGCAATTGACCAGCGCCACTTCTTCCGGCGAATCCATCTGCGGAATCGCGCCCACTCGCGTGCGCAGGAAGAAGCGCAGGTCTTTGTGCGGTGTTCCGTGCATATAGGCGTTGAAGAATGAAGGATGTTTCGAATTGTAAATGGCCGCAAGCACGTCGGCGTCCACGTTGTCGATCGTATCGCTTTCCAGGAACGCCTCGGTCATGCCTTCGGGCATCTCGTGGCGGTGGCGGACTTTATCTTTCCAATGCTGAAACGCGCTGGCCGCCTCCGCCGGCGTATTCGCTCTGGTTCCCAGCGTCGACTCGAATTGTGAAAATTGATCGGGAGAGAAACGAAATACTGCTTCGGTAAAGTCTTCCTCGGCCGTCGGACCGCCTGCGCGCCGCACCATCTCGTTTGTGTCCACCGTGGCATAGGGTTTCAGAGTGAAGTGTCCCTGGCCGACGAAAATAGCGCCGGTTTGAGATTTGTTGACCGTCGCCAGAAATGTAATCGTTCCGGACTTCAACTCGAAGGTCCCCACGTCTATCGGCAATGTGAAATTTTCGCAGCGGAACGTGTCGCCCAATCCGTTGTTGCGAAGTTGGCGGTAAACGGGGTCTGAATTCGCGAACGCCGAGCTCTTTTCGTTCACGGTGACGCTGGTTTGCTGCGGCGTGATTGTCAGACTAAGCGGGAGATCAGCCGTGCCATGCAGGTCGACCGTGGTCAGCAGCTCGTCAAACCCCTCTTTGGCAACGCGCACGGAATATTTTCCGGCGCTCAAATTGGCGGCGACAAATTTGCCGGTATCGTCGGAAGTAAGCACCAACGGCTCCGCCAAGGCGCTGCCGCTGATCTCGATGCGGGCCCCGGCAACGACCGCTCCAGACGGGTCTTTGACGGTACCGGATATCGTGTCGGCGCGCAGAGGCGTGGTTAGCGGCGCCGAGAGCAGTGTCAAGATCAATGGATAAAGAAGTGGATGAAGAAACTGAAATCGGCCCAGAAGCCGAAATGCTCTCATCGGGCGTGAGTCGGGGTTACAGCTTGCTCGCAGCGTTTCGCGCCGTTGACGCATGGTCCTCTCCTAAAAGATTGCCCAGCGCCTCCGAGCATTGGCAATCCTCCCATTTTCCGCCCTGCTTTTGCAATAGTGGTTAGCTCTGCGCTGCCGCCTTTCGCTTCATTTCTCCCCGGCGATTTCATCCCATTCGCGCCGGCCCCGTTCGAGCACTGCCGGCAAATCTTCCCGCAACAGAAAACGGTCCTGGATCAACTTCATAGCAGCCTCGGCAAACTTGCCCATATACTGTTCGCGAGAAGCGTACCGTTCCGCGATCGAAGCCCGCGGGTCGCCGGATTTTTCGCGGTCCGCCGCGCTACGAGCAAACGGGAGAAACGAACCGAGAAAACTAGTCCGTCGATCGGGAGCGCCGATGCTCGGGTCACGCAGATTCCAGCCGGTGTACGTAGCCAGCGGCACTTGCAATTCCGGCAAGCGCACCCCTCCCAAGTCGTTGCCATCGGCATCCGTTCGCGGAACCAGCACGGCAAACGCCTTTCCCACCCTCGGCGGCTCGTTCGAAATAATCCCTGACTTCCATTGCGGGCCAAAGTCGAGGTGGTAGCCCAGATTCATTTCATGGGGCGTATTCACCCCAGGGATTTTCGGAAACGTCCATTTGCTCAAGGGTACCAGTGTGCCGTCCGCAATCTTCGGATAGACGCTCGCTGGCGGTGCCGTCCCATCTTTCACCCACTGGTCCATGTCCGTGATCAGTGCGCGCCAGAACCATTGAATGGGATTCGGATTGTGTCTTTGCTGCGCGGTCAACTCGGGCGCCCCAGCCGTGGCCTTTTGTGGCGGAAACGCCGCGGAAAAATGCTGCAAACCCGCCAGAAAATAAATCCGCGCGTTTTCACCCGGCGCAGCATCTTTCAAGCCGTCCGCCGAGGTGTGAATCAACGACGCCGTGCGGCCCCAGTATTCATACGAAGTATTGGTGAAGAAAATCTTCGGCGCCGTGTGCGACTTGCTCGCCGCATCCAAAAGCCCGGCCGTTTCACCTGTCTCAGGGTCCTTTTCCGCGAGGTCGGTATAGGGAAACACATCCGTCGGGAAAAAGATGCTGGACATCGGTTGCGCGTCGCGCGAAGGCTGCGCGAAGCGATGATTGAAGCTGCCCCGGCCGGCGCCAGCCACATGGGCAATGACGCCATCCATCACTTGCCGGCCCTGCTCGTCCGCGTTGAAGTCCTGATACAAGAAATGGCGGAGGAACCGCCCGCTCTGCGAAATACCCACTGCATAGACGCGCCGCACTGGAGCCGTCGCCTGCGGATCATATTTCAGGTAGGAAAGAAAATCGCGGACCGCCGCCAGCCCGACGCCCACAACCGAGGGATCTTTCGCCTCATAAACAACCTCATAAATTTTGCCCGGCAAGAACCCGCCGTCCAGATGAATGAAATGAGCATCGGCCAGCAGTTGGCCCTCCACGGAATGGGCAAAGCTCCATTGGCCGCGCGGGATGGATTGCCGCGGCCCCTCGGGCATATCGCGCACAGTCAGAACGTTTTTCGTGCTGGCAGGATCGTCGGCCGGATAGCTCTTTCCACCGCTTGCTCCCAGCATGATGTGCCCCAGCGGCATGTCATCTACTCTTTGCGCTGGCGTAAAATCAGCACGCACCAATCCGCGAATTTCCTTGCCTCTCGGATCATGAGCGACCGGAGCAGAAAGCCGCAATTTTTGTCCTTCCTCCGCGAGATCAAACTGCCAGCCCAGCCACGCAATCGTGTACCCTTCGCGCAACAAAAGTCCGTCTCCCAACTCGCCGTTGGGGTCCGAAGAATTTCCGCCGTCCACCAGCCGCAGAATTCCCCTTCCCCCGCGGTTTGAAACTTCAAACAGCACGGCGTTGTTTCCCTTGTTCATGTCCTTCGGTTTATAAAGATAGAGGTCTGCGGAAAACTCGACTTCCCCATTCGCGTTGCGCGGAGCCTTGTCTAGATCCACGATCTGCCGGTTATGAACGTTTTCCGGACTGACCGCGAAGTACACTCGCCCGATGATCCTCTCGTAAACGCCGGCCAATCCGAACGCCCGGCCGCCCTGAACGTCCTCGCGCGAAAGAATCTCCACGCGCGTGACATGCGCCTCGACGGAAGAAGCCAGGAAGACGAACAGCGTAACGGCCCAGACCAGGTGTCTGCGTAGGGGATACATGTGCCGCCTCCGAAAGCGTCACAGCTTACAACAGATTCAGAAGAGTGGCGTGCGGGCAGGAGTCTTCTCGTCGCCAGTTAGGGGAAATACTTCACTTCGCGGAAAGGAATCGAAGAATCTCACGCATTACTTTCTCTCCCTGGTCTGTCTGGAAGAGAAACTGTGCGTGCGCGGAGCCATCCAAGATAATCAGTTCTTTCGGTTGGGGAGCCTTCTCATACTGTGCGCGAATTCCGGGGAGCCGCAGCCCATCCGCGTTGGCATCATTGCGAGCCACAATGAACAGTGAAGCTGCTTTGAGCTTTTCGGCCGGATCGTTTGGTGCGGAACCAAGGAACACCAGACGACCAATCGTGCCGGGCTCCGAAAGGATTGATGCGTCCCCCGCTGCGCCGCCGCCCATACTGGCGCCAACCACTGCTACGGTCTTCGCGCCGGTCTTACGCAGGTAGCGTACTGCCGCCAAAACGTCCAAGTGCAGCGGAGCACTCATGGGGGCGGAGTCGCCTGGCCCTCGTGACTGGCCATAGCCGCGGAAGTCGATCGCCAGCACGCGAAATCCCGCAGCTGCGAGGGTTTGCGCCTGCTTCTCCCAGCTCCCTTTATTGAAACGCCCGCCATGAGCCAACACCACGCCGCGCTCGCCTGTTCCGTAAGAATCGGCCGAAACTACCCCGCCGTCCGAAGTCGGAAAGACAACGGCTTTCTGCGCATAGCTAGGCGCTGAAAGAAACAGTGCGACTATGACCGCGGAGAATGTACGCACGCGGGAAGTCTACAATAAACCAAGGCCAGCCACTCAGGCATCTGGATTACTACCGGATGGCCCGTGATCCGGCAATTGAGATCGCCACCTGCTAGTCAAGTTCTACAATCCCAGTTGTCGTTACAAATCTCTCCTTCGATGAGTCACTCGCCGATTCGCTGCCAAGTGAGCAGGGTTAAAGAAAGCGCAAAACGATATTCGTAAACTGTCGCTAAGAAGCGAGCGCGGTCTGATTTCAGTTTACACGCAGCGCGACCATTGGATCGATCGTCGAAGCTCTTCGTGCTGGGAGAAATCCAGCCAGCAGTGCGACGGTTCCGAGTAGAACCACCACCCCAGCAAATGTAAACGGATCCGTGGGAGCAGTCTGAAACAGAAGGGAGGCAATGAGGCGCGCGACCGCAAGCGAAGCCATCATTCCAAGAGCAATGCCGATCAGCGCTAATCGCAGCGTCTCCCAGATCACATCGAGTTGCACGCGCGTTTCGGTCGCACCAAGAGCCATGCGTATGCCGATCTCCTGCGTCTGGCGCGTAACGGAATATGAGACAACTCCATAGATTCCCAGCGAGGCCAGAAGGAGTCCCAAACAAGCAAAGGTTCCGACCAGCAGCACAAAGAAGCGCCTTGGAGACGTCGCGCGGTCGACCAATCCCTGAATTGGCTTGAATTCCGTGGCCGGCTGTCCGGGATTGATCTGCCGTAGCGTCCCCATCACGCTCGTTGCCACGGCAGTGGGAGGGAGCTTCGAACGTACCACCAGATTCGCGCCTTCCGGCCCAAACTGTTTCGTCGCTGGCAGGTACATCTGCGCTCCTGCATTGTCTTCTGCACCGCTTTCACGGACATCGGCAATCACACCGATCACTTGGGGCTCTGTTCCGCCTGCAAGGGCGGTACGGCCAATGGGATCCTGTCCCGGCCACAGTTTCCGCGCGACCGTCTCGTTGATGATGACTACGCTGCGATTGTTGGACATATCTTCCCAGCTGATATCGCGACCTTCCATTAGGCGCATTCCCATCGCTTTCAGGTAGCCGGGCGAAACTATGTAGACGAACACGGGGAGGTAACCGAGGTCGTCTCGCTTTTCTTCACCCTTTGCCGCGATCCCCCAACTGCGGTTCCGGCTCATGGGCAGGTTGTCGGATATGCCCGCCGCCTCGACTCCAGGAATCATCGAACTTTGGCGCACAATTTCCTGCCAAATCGCAGCGCGTTTGGCTGGATTTCCGCCATCGTCGTAGTCAACGCTGATAGCGGCTGCGCGGCTTGGCTGGAAGCCTAGGTCAATGTCCAGAACACGGAGAAAGCTGCGCAGCAATAAGCCCGCTCCGACCAGCAGCACGCAAGCGAGAGCAATTTCCGTTATCACCAGCGTCGAGCGCATACGGTTATGTTTTCTGCCGGCACTGGCTCCACTATCTTTGAGTACCTCTTGCAGATTGCCACCCGACATGCGCAGCCCCGGTGCTGGCCCGAAAAGAACTGCTGATCCTACTGCGATCAACAGCGTCCATTCGAGCACCGTACCGTCCACGCGCACCATCGTGAGCAACGGCAGCGCAATCGATCCCTGATGTGCTAGATACGAGAGGATGACATAAGCCAGGCCCAACCCCAGCACCGCTCCCACGGTGGCCAGTATCAGGCTCTCCGTTAACAGTTGACGCACAAGCCGCCAACGTCTTGCTCCCAATGCTCTGCGCATAGCAAATTCTTTGCTGCGCGCCGCTGCCCGAGCGAGCAGCAGGTTTGAGAGATTCACGCAAACAATCAGCAGAATTAGTCCAACGGCACACCACAGCACAATCAGTGACCGCCGCAGCTTGCCGCTGACGTAGTCTTTCAATCCGGTAACCTGGCCCGTGTAACCTTTTCCGTACTCAGGGTGCTTGTGCTCGAAATAGAGTTGCGGAAAAAGTTGATCGGCCTCGCTCTGTGCTTGCGCCAAAGTCACTCCGTGTTTCAAGCGGCCAACCAATGCCAGGTCATTTCCGTCGTCGCGGAAATCATCCATGATGTAGGGCGCGAAGAGATCGACCTTGGCTCCCGGCGAAAAGACCGAGCCAAAATCGAATGTATCCGGCAACACCCCTATAACTATTACCGAGGTGTTGCTCAGGTTGATTGCCTTTCCGACGATGCTGCGATCACCACCCAACTGGCGTTTCCAAAACGGATAACTTAACAACGCCACAGGTTGGGAATGCTTTACGAATTCTTCAGACCTGAACGAACGTCCCAGCGAAGGATCTACGCCGAGTGTTTGAAAGAACCCTTCCGCTACAAGAATGCTCGTAACGGGCACTGGCTGACCAGTCCCGACGAGTTTGAGATTATCAGGTCCAGTAAAGGCGAAGTAGCCGCTGACAGACTGGAAAGAGTGGTTCTGTTGCTGGAAATCCTGCGTGGCATCCGCTGTATAGGTCCTGCTGGATTCGCCAGCTTTCGGATTCTTCTGCACAATCCGCACCAACTGCTGCGGATCGCGAAACGGGAGGGGTCGCAGCAGAATCGTATTCACTACGCTGAAAACAGCGATATTTGCGCCTATGCCGAGTGCGAGAATCAGAACTGCGACAATTGTGAAACCAGAGTCGCGCCTTAACGTGCGGAAGGTAAAACGCAGGTCCTGGATAAGGACGTCGAGCCAGGGCAATCCGCGTGATTCGCGGTGCCTCTCAAGCGCCTGCTGCACTCCACCAAATCGGACAAGGGCCTGGCGGCGGGCTTCTTCTGCAGACATATGGCGGCGCATGTTTTCTTCCACGGCCATTTGCAGATGCGAGGCCATCTCTTCGTTGAGTTCCTGGTCGAGTTGATCTTTGCGGAAGAAAGAGCCGACTCGCTTGAATGCTTCTCGAAGGGAATGCCTCACTGTTCATCTCCTTCGCCCTGCATGGCGAGAACGCGCCCCATAACTCCTGCCAGCCGCTGCCAATAAGCAGTGTCCTGCACCAACTGCTTCTGACCGGTTTTTGTGATGGAGTAGAACTTTGCCTTGCGGTTGTTGTCGGAAGTGCCCCACTTGGCCGCGATCCAGCCGCGCTGCTGCAATCGCACTAGCGACGCGTAAATCGTCCCCTGGTTCAGCAGCACTTCATTCCCGCTCACCTGTTCAATGCGACGCGCAACGCCGTATCCATGTTGCGGGCCCATTGCCTCCAGCGTCTGCAGCACCATCACATCTAGCGTTCCTTGCAACAGATCGAGCTTAGATTGGCCCATGGGTCTCTCCTGTGGTGACACCACAGCAATGTCTCATAACTTATGTGGGATTACCACATGAAATTTCTGATGCACCGAGAACTCGGTGAGTACCGACAGACTGCTTTATAACTACTAACTCCCGAATGGTCGATTCGGAGTGCGACCTGTAAAGCTGCTGAAAATCATTGTCGGGAGAGGAGGAACTCGATCAGTCCACGCATCTCATCGCGCGTAGCCTACAAGGCAGAGCGGGGAGGCAACGAACTGTTCGGACGGGCCCAGTCATATTGTTAACCAGGAATTGCCAAAACGCGGCTAGCTAAGCTAGCGCTCAGAAATATCAACTGTAAACAGGCACGAGATTAGTTGCCCGCTGCACGCACCGGCTTCTCGTCGGAAGCTGCATCTTCGCGGATGCCGCCATAGCGCCGCTCGCGCTTCTGATATTCCAGCAGCGCTTCCAGCAATCGCGCCCGGTTGAAGTCCGGCCACAGCGTTTCCGTGACGAAAATCTCCGCGTAGGCAATTTGCCAGAGTAGGAAATTGCTCACTCGCATCTCCCCGCTGGTGCGGATCAGCAGGTCCGGGTCCGGCAAGCCTTCTGTGTAAAGGTGCCGCGAAAGCTGCTCCTCGGTGACCTTGCTCGACGTTCCGTGGCCGTCGCGTTCGGAAAGAATCGCGTTCATGGCGTCGACGATCTCCGCGCGCCCGCCATAATTCAGCGCCACGCAGAGCACCATGCCCTTGTTCCCTGCCGTTTTCTCCATGGCCTCGCGCACGTCGTTTTGCACGCCCGCGGGAAGCTCGTCGATCCGGCCCAGGAACCGCATGCGGATATGATTCTTCTGAAGCAGCGGCATCTCCTTGCGAAGATATTCACGCAAGAGCGCCATCAGGAAGTCGATTTCCGTTTTGGGCCGCCGCCAATTTTCCACGGAAAACGCATACAGCGTCAGCGCCTCGATTTTCAAACGGGCGCATGTCTCAATGGTGATGCGTGCGGATTGCGTTCCTGAACGGTGTCCCGCGATTCGTGGCAGGTGCCGCTTCTGCGCCCACCGCCCGTTGCCGTCCATAATCACGGCCACGTGCCTCGGCAGCCGCGTCAAGTCCAGCTTTTCGAGCAAGCGCGCCTCTTCAGGTGTAACCGGCCCGAGTGTGCCAGGGCTGGCAACATGCAGCGTCTTGGGAGTGTGGCTGTAGGACACGGTGTATAAGTGGGCTTTCTCAGCAATGCCCTTTACGCCGCAAAGTTAACATACCCTCCGTCTCGGCGCAACGGCAGGTTGCGCAGTCAAACATCAGCCTGGCGGCGGTGGGACGCTTTGTTGGAACAGCGCGGTGTAAGTAAGAATCAGCGTTAGCGCGATCATGCCGATGGCCGTCGCCCAGGCGACGATGTTGAACGTCATGGTGTTCACGTATTCCCCCATCAAATCCCGCCGATTGACCAGCAGCAAAATGAAAATCACAACAACGGGAAGCCAGATGCCGTTGCCCACTTGCGAGAAGATCAAAATCTTCCAAAGGGGCGCATGCGGCAGCAGAACCACGCCTGCCCCTACCACGATCAAAATCGTGTACAGCCAGTAAAAGATGGGAGCCTCTTTGAATTTATGGTCCAGTCCCGCTTCAAACCCCAGCCCCTCGCAAATCACGTGTGCTGTGGAAAGCGGCAAAATGGACGCGGCAAAGAGTGACGCGTTCAGCAGTCCAAATGCGAACAGAACCCCCGCGCCTTTGCCGGCCAAAGGAATCAGCGCCTGCGCCGCCTGCGCGGCATCGGTGATGTCTCGGTGTCCTGAGACGTAGAGCGTGGCCGCCGTGCAAACGATGATGAAGAAAACGATCACCATGCAGCTGATGCTGCCGACGAGGACATCGGCGCGCGCCTGCGGGTATTGGCGAGGCCCCACCTTCTTTTCCACGAATCCAGCCTGAAGATAAAAAAACTGCCAGGGCGCAATCGTGGTTCCGACGAGTCCCGTTAGCATCAACAGGTAACCTGAACTAAGGCTGAGGCTCGGGATCACTATTTCTTTCGCGGCGATCAGCCAATCCGGCTTGGCGAAAAATGCGGAAAATACGTACGACAGATACAGAACGCAGGCGAACAGAAAAATAGTCTCCACTTGGCGGTAAGTCCCTCGAATCACCAGCACCCAAACGAGGATCGCGGCGATCGGCACGGCGACGTATCGGTTGATCCCGAAAATTTGCATCGCCGCCGCCACGCCGGCAAACTCCGCCACCACGTTGGCTAGGTCCACAAAAAAACCGGTGATCATCACGAAAAACGTCGGCCGGAATCCAAATTCCTCGCGGATGAGATCGGAGAGCCCTTTCCCGGTGACCACGCCCATCCGCGCGCACATCTCCTCCGTAACGTACAGCGCAATCGTCATGGGAATGAGCGACCAGAGCAGCGCATAGCCGTATTGCGCTCCGGCTTGCGTATAAACTGAAATTCCGCCAGCGTCGTTGTCCACATTCGAGGTGATCAGCCCCGGGCCCACCACGGCCAGCAGCAGCGTCAGGCGCCGGCGCAGTCCGCGGATTTTTTTCTGAAAATCCGTCTCACCCGTCCTGACGCGCTCAAACTTCGCGGCAATGGCATCCCAGTTCATCGGTCCGCTCGAATTCCCTTCTTAGTCCTTCAGCAGCTTTGACACCACGTCGTCCACGGTGATAACCCCAATCGGCCGGTTTTCCTGATCAACTACCGTCAGCATCCGCAGGTTGTACTTGTCAAAGAGCTCGAAGACTTCTTTATCGTTTGCGTTCGGCGGCAAACTAAGCAAAGGATCCATCTTTAGCTCTGCCATGCGCTGATCGGACGCCGCCAGCAGCAGCCGCGCTACGGGGACGGCGCCGGAGAACTGCGCGGAACTATCCAGCAGAACAATCGTGTCCAGCTGATCGAGGTTGAACTCCTGTTCGCGCATCCACTCCAACACTTCCTCACGCCTTGAACTTTCGCCCACGAAAATGAACTCCGTGTTCATCATGCCACCCGCTGTCGCGGGGTCAAATTCCAGCAACTCGCGGACCTCGTTGGCTTCCTGGCCCGGCATCTCATGCAGAAGTTCCTCGGAAGTTTCCTTGGACAAATCCCCCAGAAGGTCGGCTGCCGCGTCCGGGGCCATCTCTTCCAGAATGTCCGCCGCTTTCTCCGGGTCCAGCTTTTCCACGATTTGCGTAGTCAGCCGCTCGTCCAATTCCGCGAGGACTGCTGCCGCTGTCTCTTCATCCAGCGAAGCGATAATTCCCTGCCGCTCCGCAGCGGAGAGGTCTTCCATAATCTCCGCGATGTCCGCCGGGTGCAGGTCCTCAAGTTTTTCATGTGTGATGCGCAGCTTGAGCCGGCGCATAGGGTCCGGCTCGACAAGATTTACAAACTCCCAGCGAATCGCACCTTGCGGCAATTTACTCTGCAGCTTGCGAATCACTTTGGGAGGCACCACCCCCTGCAGCAGCCTGCGCACCGCTCCCGGGAGCCCCACATCCACTTGCGACAGGCGCAGCTCGACGTTGCCATTCGTTCGAAATGGGGTCAGATCGACGTCATTCACGCGGACCACTTTTCGTCCGCGCGTATCGATAATCTGCTGGTCCAGCAAATCTTTTTGAACCGCCAGCCACGACTCATTCGGTCGGTAAAGTTCCAAGGCCCGCTCGCTGACGTTCAGCTCCAATTTCCCCACGGCCACGGACGCGACCTGATCGTGTTTCGCCACCAGCGGCTGAAAATTGCCGCGCGACAACAAGTAGTGGGACACGCGGTTGGGAGCCTCCGCGGGTTCGATGAAAAATTCGCGCACCCGTCCGACGTAATGTCCCCCAACGTCGTAAGCTTTGGCCCCCATCAATTCTGTGGCGTAGAGATCCATACGCTCTCCTCCTCGCGCGTCACCCGGAATCGTTCGAACGGCTTCCCTTTCGAACTCATTCTGGCAATAAAAAACCCGCGCACCGAAAAACCTCGGCGGCGGGCAAGTGCCTCATAAACATGGACTTACCTTAGCCGCCAGCGAACCCTCCCCACCCGACTGCGCACGCCTTGGCCTGCGTCTCGCGCGAAAAAATCGGGATACCCTGCCGTGGAACCAAGTTCTGGCCGCACTGCTGCCTGGATCTACCGGGGCCAGGTTCGAGTTCGCTGCCCATACTCATTGGGACGAGATTTGCTCCGCAACGTGACCATTTTGCAGTCACATTTGCATTGATAAGCTGCGTGCTTCTCGAAGTCAACAAAAAAAGGACTCACGAAGCGATTTTTTTTGTTCGAATGACGTTGCAGAGCGTCACCTGCGGTTTGGAAAGAGCATGTGACGGGGTTGTTCACCCTTGCGGCGGCAGTCCTCCATGTATAAGCGGAGGTAGTTCTTCAAGATGTAGTTGCGTTTCGAATAGCCCAGTTCTTCCGCCGCCCGATCAATTGCCTCGGCGGGTCCCTCGAGTTCCACAAATGTCCCGATGGGTGTTTGATCGAGCTCGATTAGAAGGCCTTTGGCCCAGGCTTTCGATGCGGGCAGCCGGAAAGTGGTGCGATACTTTTCGTAGCGAAACCAGCCGCTCATCCCGAGCCCCTCGAAAATTCTGGTCAGATTTCCGGACTCAGCAAGCTCGACCTCGATTTCGTCGCGAACTTTGTAAGACCCGTGCGAAACGCCTTCCATCTCCGCTACGGCCAGCCGAGTCGCGGGTTGCTTGAAGGTCAAAATTACACGTTGCCTCGGCACCGCCTTCTTTGATTTCCCATGGGCTTCGGGTGTTTCTGTTCGAATGCGCAGCAATTGACCATGCTTGGCAAGTCCGCCCTGCGGCGTATCGAAAATTACATTTTCCTCATGAACTTTGGGGGTGCTCGGGTCAGCGAGGTGGGCTCCCATGCGCTTTAACGCGCAATGGAACGCAGGCAAGTCACTGATTTTCAGTTTGATTTCGGTCTCTCGCGCCATCGCGTTTTTTCACAGCTCGCTCGGGGCTGCTTTCTCCCGTCGCCGAGTTCCGATAGTATAGCGAACGCACCCGATTCTTATTGCGCGTCGCCCCACCCCGCCGCGCATGGACGTTGGACCGCATTACCGCCCTCGAAGAAGAGACTCATGAACCCGGACGCCAATATCGCGACGCCATTGCCAGCCCAGGAAAAGTCAACTGGTACGATTCCCCAGCCACCGGCTGCCCGCCGTGAACCGGTGGAGCACATTTTGCATGGCGATCGCCGCGTAGATCATTACGCCTGGCTGCGCCACAAAGAAAATCCTGAAGTCATCGACTATCTGAAGGCCGAAAACGCGTATACCGACGCTGTTCTGAAGCCCACGGAACCTTTGCAGGAGAAGCTCTATCAAGAAATGCTGATGCGCATCCAGCAAACGGATCTTTCCGTTCCCTACCGGCTGCGAGGCTATCTCTATTTCACGCGCACGGAAGAGGGGAAGCAGTATGCGTTCTACTGCCGGCGACGTGACACGGAAGACGCGCCGGAGGAATTGTTGCTGGACCTGAATCGGCTCGTGGAAGGCCATTCTTTTCTGGGATTGGGTTCGTTCGAGGTCAGCGACGACAATCAACTGCTCGCCTATTCGACGGATACCACGGGTTTCCGCCAATACGTGTTGCAAGTCAAAGACCTGCACACGGGGACGACGTTTGCCGAGCGATTCGAACGCGTCACCAGCGTTGCGTGGGCCTCGGATAATCGCACTCTGTTCTACACCGTCGAAGACGAAACGACGAAGCGCTCGCATCGACTGTATCGGCATGTTCTGGGCCCCGCCGAACCAGATCCTCTGCTGTACGACGAGACGGACGAGCGCTTTCGAATCGAAGTGGAACGCACGCGCAGCAGCGCGTTTCTCCTTCTGACCGTCGCGAGCCATACGGCAAGCGAAGTCCGCTACCTGCGCGCGGATCAGCCGACCGAAGAATTCCGGCTCATCGCTCCGCGCGAAGACAACCACGAATACTACGCGGAACATCATCCTGGTCCGCTTGCCGCGGAACATCCGAGTCCGCTCGCCGCGGGACATTACACAGGTCCGCTTACCGCGGGACACTCCGGTCCGGCAGGAAGTTCTGATGGAGGCGTGTTTTACATTCGCACGAATTCCGGCGGGCGAACATTTCGCTTGATGGCCGCGCCGGCTAGCGATCCCCGCCGGGAATTCTGGCGGGAAGTGATTCCCAATCGGCCCGAAGTCATGCTGGCTGCCGAGGAGGCTTTCCAGTCGCACCTGGTGCTTTTCGAACGCGAAGGCGGCCTGCCCTATCTCCGTATCGTGGATTTGACGGCGGCCGCGCAGAACGTCCTGGCGGCTTCGCATCGCATTGAATTCACAGAGCCCGCCTACAACGCATCCATTGGTGAGAATCCGGAATTCAGCGCTTCCCACGTGCGGTTCCAATACGAATCTTTCGTAACTCCACGCTCGGTTTTTGACTACGACGTTCGCACGCGGGAACGAAGCCTGAGGAAGCAGCAGCCGGTTCTCGGCGGCTACGATCGAACGCCATACGTCAGTGAGCGATTGCATGCCACCGCGTCCGACGGAACGAGCGTGCCGCTCTCCGTCGTTTATCGCCGCGATACGCCGCGCAATGGCTCCGCCCCACTGCTCCTCTATGGCTACGGCAGCTATGGAATCTCTGTTCCGGTGAATTTCAGCTCGAACCGGCTGAGCCTGCTGGACCGCGGCGTGATTTACGCTGTGGCGCACGTCCGCGGCGGCGGCGAGCTTGGAAAACCGTGGCACGACGGCGGCCGCATGAAGCAAAAGCGCACCACGTTCACGGACTTCATCGCCTCGGCCGAACACCTCGTTACGCAGCGCTACACAAGCCCCGAAAAACTTGTGATTGAGGGCGGCAGCGCGGGCGGACTGCTGATGGGCGCGGTGACAAACATGCGCCCCAATCTTTTTCGCCTGGTCATCACGCATGTGCCGTTCGTCGACGTGCTCAACACCATGTTCGACGCGTCGCTGCCGCTGACCGTCGGCGAATATGAGGAATGGGGTAATCCGCAAATCGCGGAAGATTATTTCACCATGAAGTCGTATTGTCCCTACACCAACCTGGAGCGCCAGGCTTATCCGGCGATATTGGCGAAGACTGGGTTGAATGACAGCCAAGTGATGTACTGGGAGCCGGCGAAGTACGTGGCGAAAATGCGCACGCTGAAAACGGATTCAAATCCGCTGTTGCTGAAAATCAACATGGGTGCGGGGCACGGCGGCGCTTCCGGCCGCTATGATTATTTGCGGGAGATCGCCCTGGACTATGCTTTCTTGCTGACGCACCTGGGCATCAGGGAATGATTCTCTGCTGATGCATTACGAATGAGCGAGCCCACTACACCGCTGATGCAGCAGTATCACGCCATCAAGGCGCGCTATCCGCATGCGCTGCTACTTTTCCGTCTGGGCGATTTCTACGAACTTTTCTACGAAGACGCGATGATTGCCTCGCGCGAACTGCAAATCACGCTGACCTCGCGCAACCGGGAAAAGGGCCAGCCCATTCCGATGTGTGGGGTTCCCTACCACGCCGCTGAGGGCTACGTCGCGCGCCTGATTCGAGCCGGGTTCAAAATCGCGATCTGCGATCAGATGGAGCAGCCCGGCCCCGGGAAAAAGCTCGTCCGCCGCGAAGTTGTTCGGGTGATCACCCCTGGTACCGCGACGGACGTTACCCTTCTCGACGCCCGCGAAAACAGTTTTCTCGCGTGTGTTGCAAAACATGCCTCGGGTTCGCCCGTTGGCCTGGCCTTCGTCGATTTGTCCACCGGTGAATTTCAGGCCACGGAATTCTCCGGGGCGCGCGCCGATGACGATCTTCGCGACGAACTACAACTGCTTCGTCCGAGGGAGACCCTGCTTCCCCGGCCACAGCAGCTTTTTGAGACGGCGAAGACTTCGCTCCTCGAAGGCGTCGGCGGCGTGGAATCACGCCTCGAAGACTGGATCTTTCAGCGCGACTACGCCGAGCGCATTCTGCGCGAGCAGTTTGGCGTTGCGGAACTCACGGGCTTCGGCCTCGACGATCATCCGCAAGCGCTGGCCGCCGCAGGGGCCATCGTCCACTATTTGCGGGAAAACGCCGCGCGCGGGGATCGTGTTGGCACGACAAATGAAAACGTGGATGCTTCGGGCGTTGAAGCGTTGCGCCATCTCGACCGCGTCCGCTATTACGAACAGCACGATGCACTGGTGCTCGATCCCGTTTCCGTCCGTAATCTGGAGCTGCTTGCCCCGATCTTCACGGAAGAAGCAGGTCGTACGGGCGGCCCCACTACGCTGATCGCCGCACTCGACGCCACCGTGACGGGCATGGGCGCACGCCTGTTGCGTTCCTGGGTCTTGCGCCCGCTTATTGAACGAGAGGCAATTGAGGCCCGGCTCGATGCTGTCACACACCTCGTCCAACAAACGGTGTTACGCGGCGAAATCCGCAAGGAACTCAAGGGCATCCTGGATCTCGAACGGCTTACCAGCCGCATCACGCTGGGGCTTGCGACTCCGCGCGAGCTTGTCGCGCTGCGTAAATCGCTGGGACAGCTTCCCGTCCTGACAAAGTTTCTCACGCCACCTCCCGCCGGGGGCAGCGAGCTTCTGCATCAACTTCACCAGGAAATCGACGAGCTTGCGGATGTCCGCGACCGGTTGGAACGTGCCATCACTGACGATCCGCCCGCCCTCGCGACCGATCCTGGGATGATTCGGAGTGGTTACCATGCGGAATTAGATGAGCTGCGCGACCTCAGTCAGCACAGCAAACAGATTATCGCCGCGATGGAGGAGCGCGAGCGCAAGCGCACCAACATCGGCTCGCTGAAGATTCGCTTCAATCAAATCTTTGGCTACTACATTGAAATCTCGAAACCAAACCTGCATCTGGCTCCTGCGGACTATGAACGCAAACAGACGCTGGTGAATGCCGAGCGGTTTACTTCTTCCGAGCTGAAAGAATATGAGCGGAAGATACTTGCGGCCGATGAGCGCATCCTGGAAATCGAACGGCAACTTTTTGTGGATGTGCGTTCTTCCGTAGCGACGAAGGCGGCACGGTTGCGCCGTACGGCTGCGGCGGTCGCGCAGCTCGATGTGCTCACTGCTTTCGCGAAGCTGGCCGCGGACCGCGGCTATTCGCGTCCCGAATTCAACTCCACCGGCGAACTCCTCATCATCGGCGGACGCCATCCGGTGATCGAAGAACTGCTGCGCCAAAAAGGCGAACGCTTCGTTCCCAATGATCTTTGCTTCGAGCCCGGGCGTCAGCAGCTACTTCTCATTACCGGGCCTAACATGGGCGGTAAGTCCACATATCTGCGGCAGTCCGCGCTGATCGTGCTGATGGCGCAAATAGGCTGTTTTGTTCCGGCGCGCCAGGCGAAGCTGCCCATCACGGACCGCATTTTCACGCGGATCGGAGCGAGCGATAATCTCGCGCGCGGGCGATCCACGTTCCTCGTGGAGATGAGCGAGGTCGCCGCGATCCTGAATCACGCCACTCCCGCGAGTCTGGTGCTGCTCGACGAAGTCGGACGCGGGACCGCCACGTTTGATGGGCTCTCGATCGCCTGGGCGGTCGTCGAACATCTGCAAAAACACACGCGTGCGCGCACGCTCTTCGCCACGCATTACCACGAACTGACGGAACTTGGCGACCTGCTCCCCGCAGTCAAAAATGTGCATGTGTCAGTGAAAGAGACGCCCAGCGAGATTATTTTTCTACGCCGCGTCGAGCCGGGGAGCGCGGACAAGAGCTACGGCATCGAAGTGGCCCGGCTTGCCGGACTTCCTCGCAGCGTGATCGAGCGCGCCCGCGAAGTCTTGAAAAGACACGAACAGAGCGAACACGAACTGAGCGAAACGCTTTCTCCCGGCGCTTCTGACACGGGGAACAAGAACGGCAATCAGCACGTGCTCTTCACTGCTCTGGATCGCGACGTGCTCGACAAGCTGCGAGGTGCCGACCTCGACCAGTTGAAGCCGCTCGATGCGCTGAATCTCCTCGCCGAATTGAAAAAACAAATTTCATGAGCAAAAAGCCGATGCTTGTCCTTGGCATGATGTCCGGCACGTCTGCCGACGGGATTGACGTGGCCCTGGCGCGCATTTCTGGAGCGCCGCCAAATCTGAACGCCAAGCTGCTCGGCCACACCTCCACGAAATTTCCTGATGCGCTTCGGAAGGAAATTCTTCGCGTCGCGGAACAGCACCCCATCAGCGCGGGCGCTCTCAGTCAGTTGAATTTTCGTTTGGGAGGACTTTTCGCTGACGCCACTCTCGCCGCTTGCCGCAGATTTCGTGTCTCGCCGAAACGCATCTCGCTAATCGGGAGCCACGGCCAAACGATTTTCCATCAAGGAAAACCGGCTCCTTATTTTGGCGCGCCAACACCATCCACGCTGCAGATTGGCGAACCATCGGTCATCGCTGCACGCACGGGCATTCCAACGGTTGGCGATTTTCGCCCCGCGGATATGGCGCTCGGTGGGCAGGGCGCGCCGCTCGTTCCCTACGTGGATTATCTTCTCTACCGCCACGCGAAACTCGGCCGCGTTTCGCTGAATCTCGGAGGGATTGCCAACATTACCGTCCTTCCGCGCGCCGCCAAGCCGCAGCAAGTGTTTGCATTCGACACGGGACCTGCCAACATGCTCATCGACGCGCTGGTTGCGCATTTCACGCGGGGCCGCCAGCGCTTTGACAAAAACGCGCAGCTTGCCGCGCAGGGCCGCAGCAATCCCGCGCTCCTTGACGAACTGATGCGCGATCCCTACTTGAAACTTGCGCCGCCAAAATCCACCGGGCGCGAATATTACGGGCACGCTTATGTGAAGAAAATCCTCACGCTTGGCCTGCGCTATCGCGCCACACCGAACGATCTCATTCGCGCTGCGACCATTTTCACCACGCTCTCGATCGTTGAGGCCTTGAATCGTTTCGTTCTGCGCAAAACGAAAATCAACCAACTGATTGTTTCCGGCGGTGGCGCGCACAATCCGCTGATTCTTGCCCAACTGTCCGCTGCGCTTCCGGGCATCGAAGTCGTGCCTTCTTCCCGGCTGGGGGTTCCAGAAGACGCAAAGGAGGCTTTTGCGTTTGCTCTGCTGGCTTACGAAACGTTTCACCAACGCCCCGCGAACCTGCCATCTGCAACCGGTGCGCGCGGACCAGCAATCCTCGGTAAAATCTCTTATGCCCCGCCGCGCTAATCATGCATTCGCAAAGTCTCTGCTTTTCATTTCTTTCTTACTTCCTTACTTCATTGCTTCGTGCTATCTCGCGTCCTGTTCACGTTGTTTTCCGACGTTGCAAAAGAAAATTTTCAGCTCACTTACCAGCGATGGGTTGGCGCAAACACCGATCCGGACTTTTTTGAATATGCGTTCTCATGGAAGTGCTTCACTCCCGACGGCGCCAATCGCGGACACTATCGCAACGCGCGTATCGACGCGCTGACGGACCAGATTCGCGTGGAGATGAATCAGGAAAAAAGAAAAGCGCTATGCAGTGAGATTCAGAGAATTCTGGCGGACGATCTGCCGTACTTGCCGCTGTGGTTCAACGACGTGGTTTCCGTGCACCGCCGCTCGCTCGGGGAACTCGCTTTGCCTTCCACGGGAAACTACAACTTTCTGGCGACGCTCAAGCAGGCCGGAAACTAATCAGGGAACGGGCCCGCCAATCGCTTCGTCACCACGATTCTGGCTATTCCAGCGCCTTGGCGATCTGCGCCACGGGAATCGCGCCTTCGCGGCCGATTCGCCAGGTGTCGCCATTCAATTCCACGATAGTCGACGGGAGCGTCCCGCCGGTTTCGCCAGTGTCCAGCACGAGCGGCACCCGCAGCCCCAGCTGCTTCATGACCTGCTCCGCGCTGGAGCACGACGGAAACCCGGAAATGTTTGCGCTCGTTCCCGTAACCGGGCCATCGAATTCATCAATCAGGCGACGTACCACGTTGCTATTCGGCCAGCGCAACGCAATGCGCCCCGTCCCCGCGGTCACTTTGAGCGGGATACGCTGTGCCGCGTTCACCACCAGCGTCAAACCTCCGGGCCAGAATGCCTGCGCGAGCCGCAAGAATTTCCGCGGCGCTTCCCGCGCGAGTTGAACGGCTTGTTCAATCGAATTCACCAGGATCGGCAGGGCTCGCGTCTCCGGCCGCCCCTTCACCCGGTAAATCTCATCGACCGCGGCTAAATTGAAGGGATCGGCGGCCAGCCCGTAGAACGTGTCCGTCGGAATGGCAATCACACTACCGCGGGTAATAAAATCTGCCGCATATCGCAGCAGGTCCGGTTCTGGAGATTGTGCATTGACGCGCAGCAGTTCAGCTGGCAATTTTTTGGCCTTTGGCGAAGTCGTGACGCCACCCTGCAGCGCCCCGCCGGTGCTGCCCTTATTTGGGCGACGCTACCACACCCTTTGTGGCAAGAGCAATATAAGCCTGCACCCTCGCGCCGCGGGCTCACACCAGCGCTTGGTTTGGCAAGTTGAGTCGTTTCGTCGGCAAACAACCTTTCAGAAGGGCTTGACTTCATAGAAAACTGCGTGCCGGGCCGCCTTTGTCCACTAGGCGAAGGGGGCTTATCACTGTTGATCAACAACCGAATTAAACCGCTTTATGATTTCATTAAGCTCGCAAGCAACGATTTATCCCGAAGGCATCCATTCGCTGGATGAGGCGGACCGGCGCTGCAGACATATGCTATGTATTCGCAATTGCTCTTTTTTCCCAATCCTCGTTCTTCTCTCTCTTTTGGTTCTTTTCGCTGCCTCAGCCGTCGGGGCCGACGTTCATGGAACGGTCACAAATGCCCAGGGCGGCGAGCCGCTTGGGAAGATTCAGGCAGCGATCGTCGGAACAGGCTTCATCGCTGCTACGGGGGCGGATGGTACGTTTCACATTTCCCAAGTACCAGCGGGCAGTTATGTGCTCCAGGTCAGCGGCGTGGGATACCGCACACTCTCCATACCCTTTCAGCTTGCAGCCGCGGACGATAGCAAAGAATTTTTACTCACGCTTACGCCGGATAACTTCCGCCGAACCGAGCAGGTCGAAGTACGCGGCGACCTCTTCGAAGCCAAGGATTGGCCGGCCGTCGGAGATCTGACACTCACAAGCAGCGAATTGCAGCAAACCGCAACGGTTCTCGTGAATGATCCGTTTCGCTCGCTGCAGTCACTCCCGGGCATCTCCGCGTCAGCCAACAACGATTTCTTTGCGCAATTCTCCGTCATGGGTACGCCCTATGAGCAAGTCGGAGTCTACCTCGATGATGTCTTGGTCCCGAATCTCCTCCACACCATCGCAAGCTTTCCCGATGCCCCCACACTCAGTCTGCTTACCGGCAACGACGTCGAAGACCTTCGCCTCATGCCGGTTGCTTATCCCGTTCGATACGCCGACGGCAGCGGAGCCGCCCTCACCATTCACACTCGCACGGGCAGTGAGGGCCATCCTCTTTTTCATGGCTCCGTCGGAATGGCAGACAGCGAGTTCCTCGGTGAAGGCGGCTTTTGCCACGCTCATAAAGGGACTTGGTTACTTGATGCCAGGAAGAGTTACCTCGGCTATCTGGAACGCCTTCTCGCGAATACTCGTTTTTCCCAGGATGGTTTCTATGATGCCGATCTCAAGCTCACCTATGACATTACACCGACCCAAACGCTCAGCCTGCTGGCAACCGGTGGCCAGCTCCGAATCAACGATCCCAACCTGCCTTCCACCTCTGACCCAAATACTCTAAAAACGGGTTCCAACAATCTTGCCATTGCGCGATTGGGTTGGCGCTGGACTCCTACGGCCAGTCACTTGGTTGACGCTCACGTCGCTTTCGTCCGCACCAGTTTCGAAGAAAGCAACGCGGCGACGCAGCTGATTGACCGCTCGTCTGACCACGAATGGTCGGGCGGGACGAACGCCTCCTGGAGCTGGCGGCGCGGAATGATCCTGCAAGCCGGGTACTCCGTTCGCCGGCCCATAGAGAATTTTGCCGACAACTTTTTTTCCCCCGCTCAACTGCCAGTCTTTTTTTCGTCGAGCGCATCAGGCGTTCGCCAGGACGCGTACCTCCAGCACGCGGCCCAGTTTTGGAACAATCGATGTCGTCTCGAAGGCGGAATTCGGTGGGACAAATTGAACAATTTGCGCGTCGAACCAATTACTGGCCAGGTTTCGTTCACCAACCAGGCCACTCGCTCGACTCAGCTCGAAGCAGCTTGGGGCAAGTACGCGCAATTGCCGGACTTCGTCAACGATTTCGGGATCGGCGAATTGATTGGCACCGCTCCGGTCGTCATTTCCGCACTGCCGCGGACTTCCTCGCAATACGTCTTAGCCATCGAACAAAGGCTGGGTGAGCGTTCTCGCCTTCGCGTTGAAGGTTTCGACCGGGAGAATGAACAGCGCGAAGACTTTTTTGCGCTCTTCCCTCCCGCCCCACTGAAACAATCCGCCCTTTCCAGCCGCGACTATTCACGCGGCCTGCAGTTTTTGTTGCAGCGACGCAGCGAAAATCGCCTTTCTGGATGGGCCGGCTATACACTGGTATTTGCGCGATCTAGAAGCTTCGAAGTCCCGATGCAGCCCCCCTTTGGCATCATAGGTTTCAATTCGCTCTATTTCCCTACACTTAGCGACCAGCGCCACACCGTCAATTTGTTCGGGAGCTATCGTTTCAAGCCGAGCGTGCGCTTCAGCGCCAAAGCTCTCTATGGCTCCGGATTCCCCGTGGACACTTTTCCACCGATCCGGCGCCTTGGCCCTTATGAACGTCTCGACCTTCGGGCCGACAAGTCCTGGCTGTTTCGACAATGGAAGCTCAGCTTATACGGCGAATTGTTGAACGTCACGAATCACAACAATCGCCGGTTTGCGGCATTCGGCTTCAATCCCGCGAGCGGGCAAACCGTGCTCTTCACCAATGACGGTATTCCCGTCACGCCAACTGCGGGCCTGGCGTTCGATTTCTGAAGTGTCCCGTGCCTTCTTTTAGGCCCGCTTGTGACGTTAGCGTCCGCAGTACGAAATTTGCTACGCTCCACGGTAATGGCTGCGCCAAGCAAAGTCGCACGAAGTCCTCGCCTTGCCGGGGAGCCCGCTCTTTTGACCAGCCGCGACAATCGCTGGCTCAAGGAGTTCCGCATGGCTCTGCGCGGCGGGCTTCCCACGGAAAACGGCTTCGTCGGCGTTGAGGGCGTTCGGCTTGTTGAAGAGGCGCTTCGTTCCGGCTGCCCCATTCAGGCCGTGCTCTTCAGCGAGTCCGGCGAACGCCATCACGAACGCCTCTCCTCCTTTATTGATCGGCCCGAAATGGCTTTTCCCGTCCTCCGTACCACGGATCGCCTCTTTGAAGGCCTCGCCGACACCGAGCACCCGCAAGGAGTGGCCGCGCTGGTACATCCTCGGGAGACTTCGTTCGATGATTTCGTGCGCGTTCCGTCTTCTGCCTGCGCTCCCCTTCTCGTCGTCCTCGCAGGTGTGCAGGATCCCGGCAATGTGGGAACGATTCTGCGCACTGCTGCGGCCTTTGGCGCGACGGGAGCCGCCACCGCCGCTTCTGGCATCAGCGGCACCGCAAACCCGTTCTCGCCGAAAGCTCTGCGCGCCTCCGCCGGTGCTACCCTGCACCTTCCGATTCTTGCGGGCATTTCGCTCGCCATTCTTCTTGCGCAACTGAAGGTCGTGGGAGTTCGCACGCTCGCGTCGAGCGTTCACGAGCCGCGCGATGGCGAGCAACCGCTCCTTGCTCCGTGGGAAGTCGATTGGTGCCAGCCGGTGGCCCTCCTAGTCGGCAACGAGGGCGCCGGTCTTCCCGAGGAAATCGAGCGTGGTGCCGACGCGCGGATCCGCATTCCCATGACCGCTGGCGTCGAATCACTGAACGCGGCCGCTGCTGCTGCCGTCGTTTTTTACGAAGCCGCGCGACAAAGAAACTCCGCGCCTGCGTCGGGCATCCAAACGTCTGCTCCTTCGCAGTCATCCAAAATGTCGGCCACCCTGCGGCCGTTAGAAAAACCGTGAGCCTCTTCTCCAAACTCCCGCTATCCGCGGAACCCGATGTGCCAGCCGCCAATCAGCCGCTTGCCGAGCGCATGCGCCCTCGCACGCTCGACGAATTCGTCGGCCAGGAAAAACTCCTCGGTCCGGGGAAACCGCTCCGCATTCAAATCGAAAGTGACAATCTTGGCTCCATGCTCTTCTGGGGCCCGCCCGGTTGCGGAAAGACCACTCTCGCTCGCCTGATCGCCCGGCTGACGCGCTCCGAATTCGTTTCCTTCAGTGCCGTTCTCGCGGGCATAAAGGAAATCAAGGAAGTCATGGCTGCGGCTGACCATAAATCGCGCTCGGGCCACCGCACGATCGTCTTTGTCGACGAGGTTCATCGCTTCAACAAAGCCCAGCAGGACGCCTTTCTCCCGCACGTCGAAGCCGGCCACATCATCTTCATCGGCGCAACTACCGAGAACCCCTCCTTCGAAGTGATCTCCCCGCTGCTCTCGCGCACCAAGGTCTACGTTCTTGAACCGCTCACGACGCCGCAAATCGTCGAGCTTCTCCGCCGTGCCCTCGCGGACAAAGACCGCGGCTTGGGCAACGAAGCTGCGGAAGCGTCTGACGATATCCTCTTCCGCATCGCGTCCTTTGCGAATGGCGACGCCCGCGCCGGCTACAACACGCTCGAGCTTGCCGTCCGCGGAGCGCAGCCCAGTGAAAAAGGTGCGTGCGTCATCACTCCCGAACTCCTCGAAGACGTGCTCCAGCGCAAACTCCTGCGCTACGACAAAGCCGGCGAGGAGCATTACAACCTCATCTCCGCCTTGCACAAATCCATCCGCAATTCCGATCCCGACGCCGCCCTCTACTGGCTCGCGCGCATGCTCGAATCCGGCGAGGATCCGCTTTATCTCGCGCGGCGCATGGTGCGCATGGCCAGCGAAGACATCGGCCTCGCGGAGCCGGGCGCTCTCGCCGTGACACTAGCTGCCAAGGACGCCTTCGATTTTCTCGGCGCGCCCGAAGGCCATCTGGCTCTCGCGCAAGCCGCTGTCTATCTCTCGCTCGCGCCAAAATCCAACGCCGTTTATACCGCCTACGGCGAGGTCATCGAGGACGTCCACAAAACCGAAGCCGAACCTGTACCTCTGCACATCCGCAACGCGGTCACAGGCCTGATGAAAAACATCAGCTACGGCAAAGGCTACAAGTACGCTCACAATTTCGATGATAAAGTCACCGACATGACCTGCCTCCCCGACAACCTCGCCGGCCGCACCTACTATCAGCCCACTGACCAGGGCTTCGAGCAGCGCCTCCGCCAGCGCCTCGACGAAATTCGTAAAATAAGATCTCGTCCTTCGTCATCACTCTAGGAGAGCCAGATGCGCCGTGCATTTATGTTTGCCATGATTCTGATACTCTCTCTGGCTACAGCGACTTTCGCTCCAGCGCCACGCCCTGCGATTACAGGGCTCTGTTTTGTACGGCTCAAGGTCACTTCACTGGACACCGCGGACAAATTCTATGGCGACTACTTGGGGTTGCCGCGTTTCAATCAATGCTGGGCAGCATCGACCGGAACATGTTATTTCATCACTCCTTACCAGGATGTCGAAATCCTTACGTCAGATACTCCACAGACAAATCACATGCTTGAAACCATCGGTGTGTGGACGGAAGATGCCGGCGCCTTGCGCAACTACTTTCTTGCTCGTGGTTTGAAACCAGGAGATTTAGCTTCTCCGTACAAAGGTGAGCAACAATTTGAGATTGCCGACCCCGAAGAACATCATTTGATATTTCTATCGAGCCGTCGCCCCCGGAGCCTTCTGGACAGTAGAATGCAGATCAGCCATCACATGATTCACGCTGGCTTCGTAGTTAGTGATCGTGCCGCTGAGGACCGCTTCTACAAAGGCATCCTCGGCTTCCACGTCTACTGGCACGGTGGCATGAAAGACGGCCAGGATAATTGGGTCGATATGCAAGTTCCCGACGGCGCCGACTGGATCGAATACATGCTCAACGTCCCTGCCAACGCAGACCGTCACACACTCGGCGTCATGAACCACATCGCCCTCGGCGTTCCCGACATCCACACTGCTGAAAAACAGCTCCGCGCGAACGGTTGGAGCGGCACCGAACAACCCAAGATCGGCCGCGACGGCAAATGGCAGCTCAACCTCTACGATCCCGACGATACCCGCGTCGAGTTCATGGAATTCACACCAACACAAAAGCCCTGTTGCTCGGAATATACTGGCCCGCATCCCGGCTCTAAACAATGACCTGTCCCTGTTCCGCAAGCCGATTTCGCTGGCTCCGGCATTTCTGTTCTCTCGTATGTGCCGTCGTCGGCTGCTGTTCCCTGCCGCCCGCTAAGGCCCAGAATCTCGACAAACCTCTCCAATCCATCGACGAGGACATCACCGCCTTCGCTTACGCGCCTGACGGACGCATCGCCTATTCCGTCTATCGCCGAGTGAAAACAAAAGTTTACGACGCGCTCGAACATGATGACATCTGGATCCAGGACACTGGCGGCAAGCGCCGCCGACTCCTGGAAGGGCAGAAATACACGCGTGGCGCTCAGACTTTCAGCTATCTCATCGACTCCTTTCGCTGGTCCCCCAACGGCCATCTCCTCCTCGCGCAGCTCCTCACCACGACCGTTCTGGACGACAGCGGCAAGACGGAAGACTCTTTCCAGACCATGGTCTACGATGACTCTGGCCGGGAAGTCCGCATCAACAAAGGCGAGAACGTCATCCTGGATGCCGCCGATCCTTTCTTTCTTCCCGACAACGCCACCATCGCCGCTCTCTCAGAAGCCGTGAAGCCCCGCCAGCTTTTCTCCTTGAAGTCCACGCGCATTGATATCGGCCCGGTCAAGTCTCCTCATGATGGCCGCACTTTCCGCGACGTCGGGCCCATTCCGGGAACGGTTTCTATCGCCGCTATCGAGCAAGATCGCGCCATGAATGGCCCGCCCCGTCTCCAGCACCTCGATCTCTTCACCGATAACGACAAGGAACTAGCCACGCTCGAGAACTACGAAGGCGGGCTTAGCGTCTCTCCCAGCGGCAAAAAAGTGGCTTATTTCATTGACAAGGAAATTCTTGAGGTTCGCGATCTCACTGCACCCAATCGCGTGGCTCGTCTTCGCGTTGGCCTCGGCGTGTATCGCTGGGCGTCCGACGATTCGCGCATCGTCCTGAAGCGTGCTCTCGAGAAAAAATCCGGCGATCTTGTGTGGATCGACCTTCCCGCCCTCGCGTCGGTTCCCGCGAATCATGAAATTCCCATCGCGCAGCCCACACCCATCCCCATTCTTCACGGCCTCAGCTTCCGCGATTTTGCCATCTCTCCCGACGGCCATTCCATCGCTGTCATCATCCCTGGCAAGCGCAACCTCCTCGTTTTCCCTCTTTCCCGCTGACTCCTCCTCGCCTCTTCACTGCGCACTCTGCGTCTCCTCTTCTCTTTCTCTGCGTCAAATCCTTTTCTTTTTTCCTTCCAAAAATAAGACTCCCGCGCAACATCGCCGCGGGCCACTCGTACTTGCGAATTGTAACTCCTCTATCGCGTCAGTTCTCTCGCTCTCCTCCGATGCTCCACCAAAATGCACGCATCCTCAATCACCACCAGTCCCGCTGCCCGCGCTTTCTCCGCGGCCTCTTCGTGCTCAATCCCAAGCTGCATCCAAACCGCTTTCGCGCCGACTCGAATGGCGCTCTCCACCACCGGCGGCACTTCCTCCGCGCGCCGGAACACGTTCACGATGTCAATTTTTTCCGGCACATCTTCCAGCCAGGGATACGACTTTTCCCCCAGCACTTCCGTCTCGTTCGGATTCACGGGAATAATCCGGTAGCCCGCACACTGCATGTACTCCGTCACGCCATGGCTCGGCCGCATCGGATTCGAGGACAGCCCGACCACGGCAATCGTCTTGTACTTTTTCAGGAGTTCGAGAATCGTGTCGGCGCTGGCCTCCGCGCCATCCGGGAGCAGCACTCTCATCGCGCGGCGAGTTCACCCTTGCCGGCGCGCTTCAAAATCACTCGCGCCATGGCCGACAAGCACTGGTCATTTTCTTCCGCCGTTCCCACCGAGATCCGGATCGCTTCCGGAAATCCCATCCATCCTAGCGGCCGCACAATCACGCCCATTTGCAGCAAGTCCTCGCTCAGCGCCTTCGCATCCGGCCCCACCACCATAAACACAAAATTCGCCTCGCTCGGCACGGGCCGGAATCCCAACTTCGCCAATCCCTCGCTCAACCGCTTCCTCTCGGCTGCATTCGTCTCGATGCACCGCGTCACGTGCTCTTTGTCATCCAGCGCTGCAAGTGCGGCGGCTTGCGCAACTCCCGAAGTATTGAACGGCGTCCGTAACTTGTTCATCGCGGCAAGCAGCTCGGGCCGCCCGATGGCGTAGCCGATGCGCAATCCCGCCAATCCATAGACTTTTGAAAACGTCCGCAAAATCAGCAGATTCTTTCTCTGCCGATACGCTTCCACCGAATCTCGCAAGCCCATGCTCACCGCGTAGTGAATGTACGCCTCATCGAGCACCACCAGCACGCCGTCCGGCACCGCCGCCAGAAATTCGTCAAAGTCTTCGCGCCCAAACGCGCTGCCTGTCGGATTGTTCGGATTCGCCAGGTAAATCACACCCGTTTTTGGCGTGATGGTCTTCGCCATGGCCTTCAAGTCAAACGCAAACTCCCGCAGCGGCACGCGCACCAGCTCTGCGCCGCTTGCGCGAATCGCCACAGAAAAAGGCGCGTACGTTCCTTCCAATGTCAGCCCTTGCCCTCCCGCGCGCAACAGCACACGCGCCGCCAGATCAATCAACTCGCTCGATCCCAGCCCGATGAAAATTTCATCCGCCGAAACTCCGTGCCGTTCTGCCAGCGTTTGCCGCAGCGTGTGTGTCCCGCCATCGGGATATCGGTTCGCATCCGCCAGCACCGCCTTCGCGGCGGCAATCCCTTTCGGCGAGGGCCCCAGCGGATTCTCATTCGATGCGAGCTTTACCGCATGAATCTTCAGCTCGCGCTCGACTTCTTCAATCGGTTTTCCCGGAACGTAGACGGGCAGCCCGCGGAGGTACTCCGGTATGAGGTCTTCAATCGTTCGCGTCATCCCCTCTAGTCTACTTCCCCAAATGTTTTGCCGCCAATCCGTGGTTCACCTGAGGTGGCTATTCTCGCACTCTCACAGACTCTTCAATTTCGCCACTTCCCGCACCGTGAGCGCTCGAACTTTTCCCGGCGGTACGTCCAATACCAGCGGCCCCAATTGCACGCGCTTGATTTTTTCCACCAGGAACCCCACGCGCTGAAACATCCGCCGGATCTGGCGATTCCGCCCTTCAATCAGGATCACCTCGTACCAGGGATTCGCGCCGTCTTCCACCAGTCGAATCTTCGCAGGCGAAGTTTTCACGCGCGCTCCATCTTCCAACTCAATCGTGATTCCCGCTCGCAAACGCTCGATTGCCCGCTTGTCCGGCTTTCCGCTGATTTTCACGAGATACGTTTTCGGCACGTGCGAGCCGGCCTTCATCAGTTTCTGCGCCAGCGCGCCGTCGTTGGTCATCAGCAGCAATCCTTCGCTCGCATAATCCAGCCGCCCTACCGGATACACGCGCTCCGGACATTTCTTCAGAAACTCCATCACCGTCGGCCGCCCTTCGGGATCACTCACCGTGGTCACGTAGCCTTGCGGCTTGTTCAGCAGAAAATACAGCAGGCGTTCGCGGCTTTTCAGCGGTTTGCCGTCCACGCAAATCACGTCGCGCCCGGGATCAGCTTTCGTGCCCTGTTCCACCACCACTTTTCCGTTGAGAGTCACTCGCCCCGATGCAATAATCTCTTCGGCCTTGCGCCGTGACGCAATCCCGCAAGCCGCCATGATTTTCTGCAGTCGTTCGGAAGCCATCCTGGAGAGCCAACACTAACCGGCAGTCTGCGCCGCCTTGGCGATATCCTCGCCGGCCACGAGAAAAAACTCATTTCTGGCGCCGGCGATGCGTTTTTGCCGGTACGGCCGGTACTCTTCGCTTTCATAGAAAGCCACTGCGGCCTCCTTGGAAGGCCATTCGACGATCACGAAAATTCCAGTGGGCTTTCGCTCGCCTTCGATTCTCTCCACCTTTGGCGTGCGCGAAAGGTACTTGCCGCCACGCCGCTCAACCATCCCGGTCGCATTCTTGATGTACTCCGGGACCCAGCTTTGATCCGTTATCTCGATTTCTGCGATCAGGTAATACTTCATGTCAGATCTCCTGCCCGGTTGTAGTGGCCGGTTTTTCGCGTTGTCGGCGTTCCGGTTCCTAGCGGAAAGACCGGTGCTTTCTTTTTCTTCTCTGCGCCCTCTGCGTTAAATCCCTTTCTTCTCTTTCTTCATCTCGACTCTCTTCGTTTCCTTCCGTCCCTCAAACTTCCGCAATTTCTCCGCCTCCTTCTGTTCGATCAACCGGTATCTCCCCCGCGGTATTCCTTCCACCGTCAAAGGCCCCAATCCGATGCGCTTCAACTTTTCCAGCGGATGTTTTTCCTTGAACAACACGCGCCGAAGCTCTTCCTTCTTTGTATCCCGCATGCGCGCTTCGTACCAATAATTCGCCGCCCGCCCGCGCGTCGCGTCTGGCTGCCGCACCGTTCGCATCTTCACGCCAGTCTCTTTTCCCAAGCGCTCCAGGTCCGCCAGCGTCAGCATTCCTTTCACCTTCACCTGATAGACTTGTTCCAGTTGTGCCCACTTGTCCAGCATTTCCGCCGCCAGGTCGCCGTCATTCGTCAAAAACACCAGCCCCGACGCCGCATACTCCAAATTCCCCACCGGGAACACGCGCTCCGGCAATCCGCGCAAACAATTTCGCAGCGTCTTCCGCCCTTCCGGGTCCGCCATCGCCGACACCACTTCCGGCGGCTTGTTCAGCACAATGTAAACGCGCCGCCCTGCGTTCGTCTCGACAACCTTTCCCGCCGCCTCGATGCGGTCCTTCGCCGCATCCGCCTTCGTCCCCAGCTCCCGCACCACGCGCCCATTCACGCGCACCTGTCCGCTGGCAATCAACAGCTCCGCATGCCGCCGCGAAGCAATCCCCGCCCGCGCAATTATTTTTTGTAGTCTCTCTTGCATGATTTCTTTCTTAAGGTCTTCTCTGGTAGGGGCGCGATACATCGTGCCCCTCTGTCGGTTGGCTGTGACCTTAACTTCTTATCGCCGCTGCCCGCGATCTGCATGACGTTGCGCGGCTGTCCTTATTTTCTCTTCTCTGCGAGTCTCTGTATCCTCTGCGTCTCCGCGTTGTCCTTTTCCTTCTCTTCGGCCCTTATTCCCCGGCCATCGCGGACTTCGCCGATTTGTTGTCTCCTGCCTCCGGCATCCCCTCATTATTCGCCGCTGTCTCCTCCAGCAATTCTTCCCGCGCTTCCATCTCCGCACTCGCCTCGTTCTTCGTAGATGGTGCTCCGATATTTGCCTCGTTCGTTGCCGCTTCATCTGCCGGCGCAAATCCTTCATCGCTCCCCAGCGCTTCCCGCGCCAGCGCCTCAAACTCCTTCAAGCTCGGCAACTCTTCCAGATCGCTCAACCCAAACCGCATCAAAAACTCTCTCGACGTCTTGTACAAAATAGGCCGCCCGATCACTTCCTTCCGCCCCGCCGTGGTAATCAAGTGCTTGTCCAGCAGCGTGCTGATCACTCCCGAAGTATTCACCCCGCGAATTTCGGAAATCTCCGGCGCCGTCACCGGCTGCTTGTAGGCAATCACCGCCAGCGTTTCCAGCGCCGGCATCGACAACCTTAGTGGTGGCCGCAAGCTCTTGATGAACCGCCGCACCACGTCATGCTGCTGCGGCTTGGTATAAAGTTTGTACCCGCCCGCCACCGCGCGAATCTCGATCCCGCGCTCTTCGCCTGCGTAGCTCGCCACCAGCTCATTGAGGGACGCCTGCACCGCCAGCTTTTCTTCGCCCAGCGCTTTCGCCAGTTGCTCGATCGTCGCCGGCTCATCCGCTGCGTAAATGGTCGCTTCCAATGCCGCTTTTCTCTCTTCGTTAGTCATAGTAATCTGAATCCCTCGCGCAGCCTTTCGATTGTCATCCTGAGGCTATCCGACAAGGATAGCCTCAGGATCTCAACACTAACTTCAATCGATGTGCCGCATCCGTGGAGATCCTTCGCTTCGCTCCGGATGACAACTTTTCCCGCACTACTTTTCTTCTCTGCGAATCCCCTGCGTTCTCTGCGTCTCTGCGTTATCTTTTTTCTTTCCTTTGACTTTCAGCTGTCGACTCGCAACTTCTTTACCGATACTCCTCATCAATCTGCTTGATCCCGCCGCTCTCATCAAACACCAAATCAAACATCTTGTGCTTCCTTACCAAAATATCTCCAAACTGTTTTTCCTGTACCAGCCCCACCGCCTGCAGTTTCACCATTTCCAGCACTGCCAGAAACGCCACAATCATCGCGTGCCGCGACGGGCACGCCTCAAAAAAGTGGATCAAATTAACGGAGTTGTCCGCGCTCGCAATAATCTGCGTTCGCAACGCCGCGATCATTTGTGCCACGGTGAACTGTTCGTGCCGCAGCTCGATGCGCGAAACTTCCTTGCGCCGCTCCAGCACTTGCTGGAAAACTTTCACTAAATCCACAAGCGAAACGATCAATTCGCCTTCGGTTCCTTCGTCGTTGTACAGCGATTTGTCCGGCTTCGACCACACGTTCTCTTCAATCTGCTGCTTCTGGTAAAGAAGCTGTGCTGCGTTTTTGAATTTTTCGTGTTCTACCAAGCGTTGCACCAGTTCCGCGCGCGGGTCCGCCGCCTGCTCGTCTGCGCTCGCCAGCGGATCCGGCGGCAATAGCATCTTGCTCTTGATGTAAATCAGCGTCGCCGCCATATAAATAAATTCCGCGGACACATCCACGTCCAATTCTTCGAGCTTGTGCAAATAATCTAAATATTGCGAAGTGATTTTCGAAATCTCGATGTCATGAATGCTCATCTTCTGCTGTCTGATGAGGTCTAATAACAAATCGAGCGGGCCCTCATATATTGGGATGTGGATTTTGTAGGCCGTTTTCGGCGCAGTTCTCTCCACTCGGTCCTCACCGCGTGTTTCCGCGTCATTCCCCGTCATCTTGTTTCCCGGCGTCGCCATTCGTTCCCTTCTCGCTTTTGTAGGGCCCGCCTTCTGAGGCGGGCCGCTCTTGTCTGCGTCCTCTGTGAGCTCTGTGTTGAGATGCGGTTCTTAATCTTTGCGCTTCACTCGCCGCTGGCTGCTTGCTTCCCGCCGCAACCAATTTCTTTTCTCTTTTTCTCCCAGCCGAAAACTGCTTCTCTCACGCGCTCCATCGTTCCTTGCGCGACTTTCCGCGCCTTGTTCGAACCTTGATCCAAAAGCTCCAACACTTGCTTGGGGTTCTTTTCGTACTTCACCCGCCGCTCGCGCACTGGCGCAATCCACTTGATCAAATTCTCGGCCATCGCGTCTTTGCATTCGATGCAGCCAATCCCCGCCGTCGTGCACCCTTGCCGCACCCAATCCAGCCGCCCCGGCTCTTCTGCCGAGAATAGTTTATGCCAGTCATACACGGGACACACGTCCGGATTTCCTGGATCGGTGCGCCGTTTGCGCGCCGGATCCGTCACCATCACTTTCGTTTTCGCACGAATGTCCGCGTCGCTCTCACTGAGAGTAATTGTATTTCCATAACTCTTCGACATCTTCCGCCCGTCCAACCCAGGTATCCTCGGTGTCTTCGTCAGCATCACGTCCGGCTCCTCCAACGGAGGGCGATACGGGAAGTATCTAGAAAGGGTTCCAAGCTTGTCATGAAGATTACTCAAACCGATTTCAGCAGCCAGTCGACGGGCAGCGCTTCTAAAGCGGGCTGCAATTCCGGGCTCAATTCTCTCCCAACCTTCCAATCCAAGGATCTTGGTTGCAACCCGCCGGTCGTCAACTTGGTCAAAGATCGAGTAATCGACGTCCAAACCGTAGAAGATTGAGAATCTACGCACGATTTCTCGCGAAATCTCCACATGCGATACTTGATCCTCGCCGACAGGCACGAAAAGTTGTGCTCCCGGCTCGCCATAAATCACGATGTCGGCGCATTGCAGAATGGGATAGCCGAGGAAACCGTAGTTGTGCAGGTCCTTGTCCTTGACGTTTTCCAGCGCTTCTTTGTACGTGGGAACGCGCTCCAGCCAGCCGAGTGGCGTCACCATGGACAACAACAAATGCAACTCCGCGTGTTCCGGAATGACCGACTGCTGGAAAATTACGCTCTTTGCCGGATCGAGTCCCGCCGCCAGGTAATCGATCATGATCTGCAGCGTGTTCTCCGCAATCGGGGACGTGTCCGCGTAATCGCTCGTCAGCGCATGCCAATCCGCGATGAAGTAAAAGCAGTCATACGCAGGATCATTTTGTAAGCGCACCCAGTTTTGCAACGCGCCAAAGTAATGCCCAATGTGCAGCCTTCCTGTCGGCCGCATCCCGCTCAACACGCGGCTCTTCTTCCCTTCAGCCCCTTTTTCCAATCCCAGGCTCCTCGCCATCGTCGTTTTTGTTTCTATCCTTCATCTCTGCATCAAATCGTTCTTCGAGGCTTTGTACGAACTTGAACCGTTTGATCGCTTGTTCGCCCGTGGATTCAATCGGTCCTCGGTTAAGCATCGCCACAACGACCTTGCTCCAGTCGGCGTGTGGGTCATCCAATGCCGCATAGACTTCGCTGGAAACCTGGTCGGCATCACTGATTGGCTGAATCACTGTCTTCAATGCCACTTCGGTAGCTTCCAGTAGTCGGGCATACTCCTGCGAGCTTCGCTTCGCGAGGACATATGCCATCGCAGCCCCCTCCGCCGCTGTGAACTCAAACCGCTTCATGAGCTGCCGAACAGCGTCACGAGCTTCCGCGTCCCCAACCATAGAGCTCATTTCCCTCCAAGTTCCAGGGCGGTGGGATGCTTCGGCTGATAGAGGCCAATCTCCCCTCCACCGGGCAGTTTCATCTTCGTAATCGAACCCCATCGCGCTTCCTCAACCTTTGAGCACGTCACACCCTTCTTACCGAGTGAAGCCATCTCCGCTTTCAAGCTATCGCACATGAAATAGAGTTCATGTGGGCCATTCTCATTGGCCGGGTGGAATGCGGCCTCACCGGGCGGCAACGCAAAGATCAGCCAGCCATGGCCTGCATCCACAGACTTGAGCCCAAGAACGTCCCGGAAGAAGGCGCGGTCCGCTTCCGCATCTTTAGTGTAAACGATGACGTGAGCACCGCAGATCATGTGGTCCTCCTTCCCAAGGCCTCGCCAACAAAGAAAAGCACCGGTGTTCCCGGTACAAATCACCGGGACGCAAACAACGCGGAACACCGGCCACAACGAAAAGCGACAAACGCCGGGCTAAAGCCCGGCCTCTACAAATTCGCCAAGACTAGCTCGTCGCCACGCTTTGTTTTTCGGGCGTCCCCAGCAGCTCCCGAGCGATGATCATCCTTTGCACTTCGCTGGTGCCCTCGTAGATCGTGATCACGCGCGCGTCGCGGTACATGCGCTCCACATCCGTCTCCCGCGAATAGCCCACGGCCCCATGCGCCTGCACCGCTTTAAACACGACGCGGTTCACCATCTCGCTTGCGTAAAGCTTGGCCTTGGAAGCGCTTGCGCCCGTTTTCGTGGGATGCGCGTCCTTCAACCACGCTGCGTAATGCGTCAGCCCGCGCGCCGCCTCGATCTCCGTCTGCATGTCTGCAATCATCCACTGAATGGCCTGAAACTCGCCAATGTTTTTCCCAAACGCCTTACGCTGCTTCGCGTACTTCACGGTTTCTTCCAGCGCCCCTTGCGCCAGCCCAACGGCCTGCGCGGCAATCCCGATGCGCCCGCCATCCAGCGCGCTCAGGGCTATCTTCAGCCCTTGCCCTTCTTCGCCCAGGCGATTCTCCACCGGTACCATGCAATCGTTCAGCAAAATCTCCACCGACGGCGACGACCGCTGCCCCATTTTGTCCTCATGGCGCCCCACACGGAATCCGGAGAATCCGGGCTCGACCAAAAATGCGGAAATGCCTTTGCCGCCCGCCGACGGATCGGTTTTCGCAAAGACAATCAGCACGCCTGCGGCGTTTCCATTGGTCACCCAGGTCTTGGTGCCGTTCAGTTTGTAGCAATCGCCAACGCGGACAGCCCGCGCTTGGATTCCTGCGGCGTCGGAGCCTGCGGCCGGCTCCGTCAGGCAAAACGCGCCGAGCGTTTCTCCGGTCGCCATGCGCCGCAAATATTTTTTCTTCTGCGCTGCCGTCCCAAACAGCAGGAGCGGCGCTTGCACCGCCGAATTCGTCACGCCTAGCACAGTGGACATCGCCGTAAACACTCGCGCCACTTCTTCCAGCATGAGCGCATACGAAACGGTGTCGAGTCCCGGCCCGCCCCATTCTTCCGGCACCAGCATCCCGCAACAGCCCATTTCGCCAAGTTTCTTGATAGCCTCCGAAGGAAACTTTTCCGCTTTCTCCCACTCCTTGACGAACGAGCGCACTTCCGCTTCCATGAATTGGCGGACAGTATCGCGAATCAGTTTTTGGTGATCGTTAAGCGAAAAATCCATCGCGTCTGTGGTGGCGCAGGCATTCCTGCCTGTGCGGTTTAGCCTGTACACGCCCGGCCCGGTGGACTCAGCGCAAGAAGTGTACGCACGATGCTAACACACCAAGTGAGTGAGGACGTAGTGGCTGGCTGAAAGCCTCGGGTACGCCAGTTTCCGGTTACGGCAGCGTTAAGCAGGCACTGGGTTTCTCATCTCTTCATTTTGACTGAGCATCATTCTCCCGACTACACCCGCAACTTATGAAATTCCTACGATGAGAGAAAGGCCGACGAATGCCCTATTGGCCGTGCTAGCGATTTGCGTGTTGGGGGACCTATTTCCTTGCCGGGGCGCGGTCTAATTTTATGATCACCATGGGGGTGTTCGGGGCACTCGTCCTCCGAGCACTGTCTGATGATCCGCAGCCCATGGTTCTGACGATGCTAGGTGTCGTTCTGGCCGGACTGGCGCTGGCTCTCAACCACCACATCATCAATTGGGATTCAGATTGGTGGTTCGTGGTCTCGCTCCTCGTAGCACTCCTCTATGCGCTTTGGAAAAAAATCGTTTATTGGTTCTCCATCTGAACGCGGATGGATAACGCATGCTGCTCAATCTGGCGTAACGCCGCGAAAACAAGCCAAACAGGAATTTGACGCGGCCTAGGCCGCGTTGTGCATTTTGACGGTGGACCATTTTGACCCTACCACTGGCAACAAGCCGGCAACAATATCGGAGGGATGGAAATCCATATACGCGAGGCGGGCGTCGAAGACCTGAAACACATTCTGCATCACCGGCGAGCCATGTTTGAAGAAATGGGATTCCAAGATACTGCCGTGCTCGACGGTGTGGAAAGTTTATCGCGAGAGTATTTCAGTAAAGCTTTACGGATCGGCAGGTACCGAGGCTGGATCGCCGAAGGTTTGAACGGACAGATCGTGGGCGGCGGCGGAATTGTGATTGCGGATTGGCCAGGCTATCCCGGCGAAAATCATGCGGAACGAGCTTGGATTCTTAACATGTATACAGAGCCTGGAGCACGGCGCCGCGGAGTGGCGAAACGACTTTTGGAAGCGATGATCGAATGGTGCCGTACAAAGGGATTCCGCGCGGTTTCACTCCATGCAAGCTCTGCGGGACGGCCTCTGTATGAAACTATGGGTTTCCAGCAAACCAACGAGATGATGCTCAAGCTGTAATGAACCGCATACGCGGCAGATTCCCCTAGGGGCTTGCAGGGAGGAGTGGCGGTCGGCCCATGCGGCGGGGATTGGCAATGGGGGCGATCGCAGGACGGAGCTTGCCAGAGGCGAGGTCGTCGAGGGCGCGGAGGTGGTCGGTGAGTTCGGCGCGGTCAAGCGGCGCTGGCGGTAGAGCCAGCGGAGAAAATCCTCGGCGAAGTGGTCTCCTTTCAGAGAATTGCACTCGAGACAACACGAGACGAGGTTGCGGTAGGAAATGCGCCCCAACTGAACGCGGGGGACGACATGGTCGAGGGTCTGGAGGCCAGGAGTAAGGCGGCGCAGACAGTAGAAGCATGGGCCTCGATCGCGCGAGTGGATGGCCATGCGCAGAGCCCTGGTTTTCATGAAATCGGTGTCCTCCAGGCTGGCAGCGAGGAGCAGAGGGGGCAGGGGCGCGCGCTGCTCGAACCTCCTTGGGCAAGTGCACCTCGACCACGTGACCGGATTTGGTGCGCGCGACCAAACGCAAAACGCCGTAGTCCGCGAGACGGCGCACCGCGTTGCGCACTGGATTAGTTGAGAGGCGGGCGGCACGTGCGAGCCAGGCAATGGAGAAGCGAATCCGGGCTCTACCTTCGAGACGAGTGTGGCGCAGGAGATGCGAATAGACGGCGCGGTCAATGACGGAGAGGCACAGCCGCGGGACGAGCAGGTCTTTCAATTGTTTCCAGATTTGTGCGGCGTTGGTTTTTTTGTTTTTCATGTGAAGATCCAAGAGAGTTGAGAGTTCAAAGTTGAAAGTTGAAAGTTGAAAGAAAACAAAGACTTAACACAACGCGGCGGAGCCGCAACCAAAAGCAAATGACCCACACATCGGAAGGTATTGCGACGGACGATAACATTTTTGCGCGGCGCACAACGAATTTGAGGATTAGTAGTACAGAGGCCACAGAGTCCACAGAGATCACGGAGAAGAAAGCGGAAACCGTCAGACGCGACAGATTCACTCTCGTTGTGGGGGCGCGCTTTAGCGCGTCCCGGCCCTAGCTATGTGGAGTGGGGCACGATATATCCTGCCCCACAGGCGGGACTAACTGCCTCGCATATTCTTGGGATAAAGCACTACTGAAGGAGAGCCCGAGACAAGCCTACCGGAAAAGAAAAAGGGCAAGCTGCGTGACTGCAACCTACCCAAGAACTATCATACCAGATCGGAAGCCTTTTGCAAGAACTATTTTTCTTGCAACGCGGAACCTAGGTCGGGGGACTCTTTCTTCCGGGGCCACAGGACTCAACGGGGCGCCTGTTCCGCTCGATGCCGAATGGCACGCAACCACATCACGCGGATCAGCGCACTCCCGGGATAGATTGTCCGCCAATACGCGGCAAATTTCCTTTTCGTCGAAGCATCGGTCGCATAGATACGCGTCTCTGTAGTCAAAACGATTTCGCCGTTCGTTGCATCCTCCACGCGAAAATTAATGGCTGCAAGCGCGAAGCCTGGTGTGTGGAGCGCTTTGAAATCTTCCGGAGTAGGATCTTTCTTCAGTCGCGTTCCTTTGGGAGCAGCCGCGAGCGTGCCCAGTACGATCTCGCGGTCTGGCTCTTCCGCCAGTTTCATGAATCCTGAGCGTGTCGCGACAGCCAAGATCGGCTCATGACGTGGCAGGTTCAGAATACTGTCCGGCCCAGGCCGCCCAAATCGCCTGATCCACGTGAGCGTGCGGAATAATGTAATCTCATTCGCAGTCACATCCTGAATCGCGGCGAAAACGCGCTCGCGCGTCGTTTTAATCCGGACTCTATGAAATTCCGCGAATTGATACGCGGGGACAAAGTCGTCAAGCATCGTTGCCCGCGCTGCAATTTTCTTCTCCGGCGCGGGCAAATTCACACCGACCAAGAAAACGACAACTCCGCACAGGACAACGCCGACGCCGTACGGGCGGCTTCGGATTCCCAGAAATTTCAATGGACGAACAGCGGAAACACACCCGAGGAACACGGCGGTGAGGGCCGCGTACAAAAGAATCGTGCCAAGCAAATTCATGAAAGGAATCTTGGCGCTACAACTTGAAGAGTTCACGCATACGCTTGACTTGGGAGCGGCCCACGGGAATCTGCGTTTGCTTTTTGTCGTCCATTTTCAGCATGTAGGTGGCATTGAACCACGGCACAACTTCCTTGATGTGGTGAATGTTCACCAGGAAGGAGCGGTGCGGCTTCCAAAACGATTCGGAATCAAGCGCCTCGCCCAGTTCCTCGAGCGTGCGGTAATTGGAAGTTCCTTCGGCCTCCCGCGCCATCACCGAAATCATGCCGCCATCAATCGAAGCCCAGATCAAATCCTCGCCGTCTATCAGCAACAAGCGCTGCTGCGACTTGACCAAAACTTTGACCGGCGGAGATGAATTTTGTTTCGCCGCCCCAAGCTGGCTGACGAGCTGCTCCAGCCGCTCCGTTGCGGAAGTCTGCGTCTCCAGCATCTTGCGCGCCCGCGCAATGGCCTTGGCGATGCGCGCCTTGTCGAACGGCTTCAAGACGTAGTCCACGGCGTTTACGTCAAACGCCTGTACGGCGTACTGGTCAAACGCCGTGGCAAATACGACGTGGGGCATTTTCATCTTGCGTTCGACGATCTTTTTCAGCACACCAAACCCGTCCAGTCCCGGCATTTTTACGTCCAGAAATACCAGATCGGGCGTGTGTTCTTTGATCAGGGAAACGGCTTCCACGCCGTTCTTTCCCTGCCCGATTACATTGATTTCAGGGAAGCCTTTCAGAAGGAACGCGAGCTCGTCGCGCGCGGGCTTTTCGTCATCCACGATGATGGTGTTGATCGACATTTTCTCTGCTTCTCTGGATGCTTCTATGGACGGGCGGGCCTGCCTCGCCGTCATCCATCGGGCATTCGAAGCTAAAACCGAGTATAGGCGCACCGTGTCTCCACAGGCAAACCGCGGCTGCGCATGGCCTGGCGTGGAGAATTTCCCTTTTCCCGGTATCATGGGCCAGGAAACGGAACAGGAAAAAACAAAAATGAAAAACCTTTCAGCTTCTCCGCGCCCGAAGAAGGCCATCGTCCTCAGCAGCTCCATGATTTATAACGGCCCGGTTTTCGGGATTCGCCGCGACGAGATCATTGAGCCGAGCGGCGTCCGCGCGGTTCGCGAAATGATCACGCACCCGGGATCCGTGGTCGTGCTTCCGGTGCTGCCGGACGGGCGAATTGTGCTGATCCGGCAGTATCGCTACGCCGCCAAACAATTCCTTTGGGAGTTGGTTGCCGGACGAATCGACGCGGGCGAAAATCCCCACAAAGCAGCGGCGCGCGAACTAATCGAGGAAACGGGTTATCGCGCAAAGCGCTTTCGCATTTTTCTGGACGTTTTCCCGACGCCAGGCTTCCTGGAAGAACGCATGTTCCTCCTTCTGGCCGAGGGCCTGACGGCCGGCGAAGCGCGGCCTGAAGAAGACGAGAAAATATTCTCCCGCGCCTATAACCGCAAGCAATTGGAGGAGATGATCGGCGGCGGGAAACTTAGAGACGCCAAATCCGTCGCGGGCATTCTCTACTACTTCCGGTTTCTGGCACCGCAGAGCCGCCTTAAGAAGCTTTAAGAAGTGGACGCGCTTAAACCGATTTTATAGCGGCCATAGGGCTGCTTATTTTCGGCCGAGGCGACGATTGTCCTATTGACTGGGCATCCGATTCTGATAGACTCCGCGCAATTCATATCTTTAACAGCGTTAGGGTTATTATTCCACCGGCGCTGCGGAGCTAAATCTTCGAGTCCCCGCTCAGGAGGGTAATCGAAAGTGCAAGGAACTGTGAAGTGGTTTAATAATTCGAAGGGATACGGCTTCATCGGGCGCGATGACGGCCCAGACGTTTTCGTGCATTATTCCGCGATCACCGGCGACGGTTATCGCACCTTGCAAGAAGGAGACATGGTCGACTTCGAGATTGTGCAGGGGCCGAAGGGCCCGCAAGCTGCCAACGTGGCTAAGGCTGCGGGATGAGGAAGTAGGCAATTATTCGGCCGGCAGGGAGCGCCCCCCTGCCGGTCTTTTTTATTTAGAAACGGGATTTTCCTCGGTAACCGTGGCGAAAGTCCCGGCATGCTTCTTCATGCCAGCCTCAATCAGCTCGATTTTTTCACCGGAGTGAAGACCGTATAGCGCTTTCCAATCGCCCTTCTTGTCCTGAGCACACAACGAGCACGGAATCAGAAACAGAAGACACGTCTTCGCAGCCGACGTCAACACGAAGCTCTTCGCCATCGCGAATCCGGAGAAAAAGGCAAACGGCACGCGCCAGGCGACGAAAATGGGATGAAAGACAGGACTGGCGCACTCCCCACGGCTTGCGAGCTGGCCACGAAACGCTGCTTCGGCTTATCCCAGCGCAAGGAAAGCAGAATTTCCTGGCCCTCAGCGGCGGTTCCCAGAGAGGTTTTTCCGATGAATTGCCCATCGGCCTGAAGATGAACCGATACCAGGAACTCCTTCGAGCCGGGTGCTCTCTCAAGCATCAAGAAGGCTTGTACTTCCAAGCCACGACGTGCTTCCTTAAGTTTCAACGAGGTTTCCTTTCAGGCTCAACGGAATGCAGATCCGCTTCACCGTGAGCCTTTGTATGTTTTGTGCCTGGACCTGACGCTGGGTGCAGCGTACGGAGCATTCTTAGGCTGAACAAGCGACAAGGAGCGACAACTGCCATGGATGCGACAAGTGTCGTGCTTTGACGTGGGTGGAGAGTCGGATCACGGGTCAGGCGTCTGGGCTAGCCGAAATTTAGCGCGCTATCGTAATGTAAATACATGACTTAGGCAAAATGTTGCTAAATTTCGGCAGGCAAACTTCGGTCCGCCAGAACTCTTCGACAGAACCGGGGTGCGAACCTTTTTGCCGTTGATTTCCCGCCGACGGTGAACTGCTGGCGGTGAATGGCACTATAATCTTCCGATCATGGACAACAAACAGATCGCGAGAATCCTGCAGGATACGGCACAGCTCCTGGAAATTGACGGGGCCATCATCGGCCGGTATCGCAGCTATGAGAAAGCCGCCGAACTGATCGATAGCTTACCCGATTCCATCGAACAGCTGGTCAAAGAGCCTGAAAAACTAAAAGAACTGCCGGGGATCGGCGACCGCATGGTCGAGCACCTCGAAGAGATCGTGAAAACCGGGGATTACGCGCTGCGCAAAAAACTACTGAAGAAATATCCTGCGACGATTCTGGATTTGCTGCAACTGCAGTCCTTGGGACCGAAGAAGGTGGCTTTCCTGTGGTCGAACTTCAAGGCTGGCACGGTGGGGGACGTGGAGAAGCTGGCGAAAGAAGGAAAACTTCGCGACCTTCCGGGCTTTGGCGAAAAGAGCGAGCAAAACATTCTGAAAGCCGTGGAGGTGTTCAAAAAATCGACGGGCCGCTTTCATTTGGACAAAGCCGAAGCGGCCGCGCTGGCAATCGCAGCGCACATCAAAGCGGCAGGCAAGGCCGCGGATTCCGTCACACCGGCAGGTTCGTTGCGGCGAGGAAAAGAGACCGTCGGCGATCTGGATTTACTGGTCACTCTTGCTGACGGCCACACATCGCAGAAGCACGTCGATGCGTTGGCCAAGCACATCCTTACCTTTCCGGGCATCGACCAGACACTGGCGCATGGGGAAAACAAGGTCAGCTTCACGCTGCAGGATGGCTTGCAGGTGGATGTGCGGTTACTCGAAAAAGAGAATTTTGGCGCTGCTTTGCTCTATTTTACGGGATCGAAAGAGCACAACGTGGCATTGCGTGGCCGCGCCAATGACATGGGGCTGACGCTCAACGAGTATGCTCTGGCTACGTTGAAAGGTGAAAAGCGGGTCGCCGGCCGCACCGAAGAAGAGATCTATTCGAAACTGAAGCTGGATTTCATCCCGCCGGAGCTGCGCGAAAACACCGGCGAAATCGCCGCCGCCGAAAATCACATACTGCCGCATCTGGTCACGTTGAAAGACATGAAGGGCGACCTGCAGATGCACTCCACGGCCAGCGACGGCAAGAACTCGATTGAAGAAATGGCGGAAGCCGCCAAGGAACTTGGTCACCAGTACATTGCGATTACGGACCACTCGAAAGCAGTCACCGTTGCGAACGGGCTGGACGAAAAGCGCATGGCCGCGCACATCAAGAAAATCCATGCTGCCAACGAGAAGGGTCTGGGCATCCGAGTTCTAGCCGGCGCCGAAGTGGATATTCTCAAAGACGGATCGCTCGACTACTCCGACGAAATCCTTGCGCAACTAGTCGTGGTGGTTTGCTCGATCCACTCCTACTTCAATGTGGACCGCGCGGCGATGACCGAGCGCATGCTTGCGGCCATCGAAAATCCTTACACGCAAATTATCGCTCACCCCACCGGACGCCTGCTGCTCCGGCGCGATCCCATCGATTACGACATGGAAAAGGTGCTGGAGGCCTGCGCCAAACACGGCGTGGCCATGGAGTGCAACTCCTATCCCGACCGCCTCGACCTGAAGGACGTGTATCTTCGGATGTGCAAGGAGCGGGGGGTCAAAGTGGCCATTTCGACCGACTCGCACAATACCGGGAACCTTGCGTTTATCCGCTACGGCGTTACCATGGCCCGCCGCGGCTGGCTCGAAAAGAAAAACGTGATCAACACGCTGCCGGCTAATGAATTTCTGGCCGCCCTTCGCGCAAAACCTGGGGCTGTCCGGTCAGGAGCGCAAAAGAAGAGGGCGGCGAAGGGAGACTAATATCGTGCCGGAGGCTCGGCGGCGCCTTTCCCCTGAGGGAACCTTTTGTCCCTTGCTGTCGTATCTTATAGGCAGAACGCCATATTACGGAGGGTATTGGATATGAACTTGCTTCTCCACCGCTCGGCTGTTATCCGGATGGGAATTGCCTGCGCGGCCCTGCTGGGCGCTTCCGCGGTCGCAGCCAGTGCCGAGGAAGTCACCAAGTCTTTTGCCGTGTCTGGACGCGCCAACGTGCGCGTGGAAACCAATGACGGCGGCGTGCGGGTCACCTCGGGCGATGCGAAACAGGTCGAATTTCGCGTCGAGTACCAGGGCTACGAACTGGGCAAGACTTTGCGCGTGGACGCTCATCAAGACGGCGACAAGGTGGAGTTGACGGCGCGCGTCACCGGCCATTGGGGCTTCTCCTTTGGCCATAATTCGCGGCGTTTGTACATTGAAGTTCGCATGCCACGCGAGGCCGATCTCCAAGTGGAAACCGGCGATGGGGCCGTACAGGCTGAGTCCATCAATGGCACGATCAACGTCCATACGGGCGATGGGTCGGTGAAGGCCAATTCGCTGAGCGGCACGATCGATCTGCACACGAACGACGGCAGCATTACGGTCGAAAACCTTAAAGGGGATATGCGGCTGCGCACGGGAGACGGCTCGATTGAAGCCCGCGACCTGGACGGCAAGGTGGAGGCTGACTCCGGCGATGGGCACATTCGGATCGCTGGCCGGTTTGATGCGCTCAATGTGAAAACGGGCGACGGCAGCGTGGACACGCGGGTTCTGCCGGGATCCAAGATGGCGACGAGCTGGACAATTCGCACGGGTGACGGAAGCGTGGACTTGGTCCTGCCGGCCGACTTCCAAACGAATATTGACGCCAGCACGGGCGACGGACACATCAGCCTAGGGGTCCCGGTCACCGTGGAAGGAACGTTCAGCAACTCGCAGATTCACGGCAAGATGAATGGCGGCGGCCAGCCGCTGACGATCCACACGGGTGACGGGTCAATCCGGCTGAGCAAGAGCTAAGAACTGGTTGCACGGCTGGCTGTGACCGAGAGACCGCTTGGGGCTCAGGAGAGCGCTAGTTGCAGTACTTGTTTGCCGTAAAATGTAGCTAACGGTTGTCCGTTTTTGGCGACTTCTCTTCCCACCTCTTGAATTGCAACCTATTGAAAACGCTGGAAGTTTGCTTGGTATCAAACCTGCCCTTTTTTCATCTAAGTCCCTGGGAGACTACCCGTGATTATCTTCGCTCTTCTGGCTGCCCTCGTTCTTCTGGTAGCAGTTACGCTGATCAGCTCCATCGATTTTTCCCGCACGCGCCGCCACTGATGGTCGATTCCTGCCGGAGGTAGCCCTTTCCCAGGGCTTTCCGCCTTGCCTTATTCGGCGCATAATCTTTCCGCCGAGTTCCAATAATGGGCAAAGGGAAAACAATGCCGCGCAACTCAAGTCAACCCCGGCCGTTTAGCTGGGAACTGTTCTTCCTTCTCTTCACGGCCCTTGGCTTTTTGTCGTTCAGCTACAGGTACCTGGACGACCTTGCCCGCGGACACGAGGGGACACTTGCGCGGCGTCTGCTCGAAGAGGGGACGGGAGTATATTCGGTCCTCGTCCTCTTACCACTTGTCCTTCGATTCGCTCGAATTTATCTATTCGAGAAAAAAGGCTGGCTACTGCTTGCGGCGAAGCATCTCGCCGGAGCTGTCGCGTTTTCTGCAGTTCATACCAGCATCATGGCCCTGAGCCGTCATTATATTTTCCCCCTTCTCGGCCAGGGTCCTTACGATTACGGGATTATGTTCTATCGGTATCCGATGGAACTCTCTAACGACTTGATCAGCTATACCGTGTTCGTGGTCGTTTACTACTACTTTGAGAGGCTACGAATCGCGCAGGCCCAGCAGCTTGCCGCCGCCAAACTGCAGACTGAGCTGGCGCAGGCGCAATTGGAAAATCTGCGTTTGCAATTGCAACCTCACTTTCTCTTCAACACCTTGAACACAATTTCTTCCGTCATGTACGAAGACGTTCGGGCCGCGGACGCGATGATCACGCAGCTGGGCGACCTGCTGCGCCTCACGCTGCAGGCTTCGCGAACGCATGAGATTCCCCTCGCGGAAGAACTGGAAATTGCGCGCTTGTATCTCGACCTGATGCAGAAGCGCTTCGAGAACAAATTGCAAGTGTCTTACGCTATCGACCCATCGTTGAATGACACCCTAGTGCCGCAACTCGTTCTGCAGCCGCTGCTGGAAAATTCGCTGCGCCATGGAATGAAGTCCGGAAACGGACCGATCGAGTTGTCCGTCGCTGCACACCGCGAAGATGGCAGCCTTGTTTTGCAAGTTTTGGACAGTGGTTGCGGGCTCGGAGAAACTGATTCTTCAGCTATATTCGGCCGCGGCGTCGGACTTTCGAACATCAGGGACCGGCTGGCGCATTTGTATGGCGATCGCCAACAATTCCTGATCTCGAACCGGCCCAGCGGAGGAGCAGAAGTGACTCTCCGCGTTCCCTTACACACTTCGGCGCAAATTTCCCAAGCTTCCGAATGAATTCGCAGTCTCCACTCCGCGTTCTCATCGTTGACGACGAAGCGCCTGCACGCCGCAAGATTCTTCGGCTGCTGCGCCAGGAGTCAGCTGTGGAGATTGCAGGCGAAGCTGACGGTGGCGAGGCGGCCGTGGCGGCAATCCGAAAGCAGCGGCCAGATCTGGTTTTTCTTGATGTACAAATGCCCGGGATGGATGGTTTTGGCGTAATTCAATCGCTCAACGCGGCGAAAATTCCGCTTCCGCGGGTCATTTTCATTACGGCTCATGACAAGTTTGCGCTGCGGGCGTTTGAAGTGCACGCTTTCGACTATCTGCTCAAACCCGTCAGCGAAGAACGGTTTCGTGAAGCGCTCCAGCGGGCAAGAGCTCAGCATGAGCAATCGGCCGACGGATTCGCTTCCCGCCTGGACGCGATGCTGGACCAGCTGCAGCGCGAGAAGACTCTTCCCGATCGCTTACTGGTTCAGGAAGATTCGCGAGGAATCTTCGTTCCGGTGAAGGAAATCTCCTGGGTGGAAGCAGACCGCAACTATGTTCTGCTGCATTGCGGGAAGAAAACACATACGCTGCGAAGCACCCTCGACGCACTGCAGAATTTGCTTGATCCCAAGGTATTCGTGCGCATCAACCGGGGAACGCTGGTGCGGCTTGACGCCATCCGTGAGCTACTGCCGTGGTTCCACGGCGAGTATAAAGTGATGCTTCACGACAACACGGAACTTCGCTGGTCGCGGCGCTACGTGACGCAGCGACCGGAACTTCTGAGACTCTCCTGAAACAGTGCGCAGCGGTAGACCGCAGAACGCTATGGTTGCGCCAGCTGAAACGATTCATTCATAGCGGAGAGCGACGATAGGGTCAATTCGCGTTGCCCGGCGCGCGGGGATGAAGCACGCCAGCAGTGCGACAAATACGAGGAGGCCTGCGACGCCGGCAAACGTGAGCGGGTCCGTGGGGCTGGTGCCGAAAAGCAGGCTGGTCATAAGACGAGTAATCCCGAGCGCGGCGGCTATGCCCAAGGCAAGTCCAAGGAGTGTCAAACGCGTTCCCTGACCCAGGACAAGGCGGAGGACATCGCGGCGCTGCGCTCCAAGGGCGATGCGGATGCCGAGTTCCTGGATGCGCTGTGTGACGCTGTAGGCGATCAATCCATAGGTGCCTACAGCAGCAAGAACCAGAGCGAAAGTTGCAAAAAGTCCCAGAAGAAGCATGGTAAAGTGCGCGCGGGAAAGCGAATCGGCGAGAAGCTGGTCCATGGTGACGATGGAAGCCATGGGCTGTTCGCGATCCAACTGTTGGAGCTCAGCGAGTATTCCGGAGACCACAGCCAAAGGGTCGTTGGATGTGCGCACTAGAATGGTCATTCCCGACATGACGAGTTCGGGATAAGGCCAATAGACGGATGGCTCCGCGGCAACATCGAGTCCCATTGCTCGAACGTCGCCGACGACGCCAATAATCTCCGATGGCTTCAGCTCGTTTTCTTGAAAACTCTTCATGTAGATGGCCGCTTTCTGTCCAAGAGGGTTTAGCCCGTTCATGTATTTGTCTACGAAGGCTTGATTCACGATGGTCACATGCTTTTCCTCCGCCATCTCCTGCTCGGTGAAGAGACGTCCGGAACGCAAAGGGATACTCATGGTGGAAAAGTAGTCCGGGCCGACGACGCGGACATTTGCGACGGGAAGATCCATCAGCGACTGCTGTGGCTGGCTCAGGATGTGGACACCCGTGGCCGAACCCAATCCCATGAGAGGAGGAAAACTCTCCATAGTGGCAGAGCGGACGCCGGGAACGGTGCTGATGCGAGTGAGCAACTGTCGGAAGAAAGCCATCAGCAGTGGATCTTTGGCGTACTTGGATTGTGGAAGGGTCACCTTGAAGGTTAACAGGTGGCCCGTATCAAACCCCGGATTGACGCCGACCAGCTTGACAAAGCTGCGAATCAGCAATCCGGAGCCGGCGAGAAGGACGAGTGCAAGGCTCAATTGCGCGACAACGAATGCGCTTCTGGCGAAGCCACTGCGCTTTCCGGGAGACGCGCCGCGCCCGCCCTCTCTAAGAGTCTGGGCGATTTGCGAATGCGCCGACATATACGAGGGCAGGAAGCCAAAGAGCAAGCCTGCCAACAAGGTGGCGCCAGCGGCAAATGCCAGGAGGCGAAGGTCAATGGAGACAGAAGTGAGATCGAGAAGATTTCGCGGGCTTGCGGCGAGGAGCGCGTTCGTACCCACGACGGTGAGCGTGACGCCGATTCCTCCGCCGATCAGGGCAAGCAGCAAGCTTTCCATCAGCAATTGACGAGCGATGCGCCAACGGCTGGCGCCGATGGCGGTTCGAACGGCGATTTCACGCTCACGGCTGGCGGCACGCGCCAGAAGCAGGCTGGAAACATTCGCGCACGCAATCAACAAGACGAACGCAACGGCGCCGAACAAAATCAGCAGGGCAGGACGGAGTTGGCCGGAAATCTGATCGCGCAGGGGGACAACGTTGACGCCCCAGTGTCCGTCAAAATCGGGATACTCGTGTTCCAGTTGCGCGGCGATGGCGCTCATTTCGGCCTGCGCCTGCGAATGGGTAACCCCCTGTTTCAGGCGCGCAACCACGGTCAGGAAACGGCCAATTTGCTTATGATCGTGAAACGATTGCGGGAAGACAAACGGAGACCATATGCGAGGCTTTGCGCCGGTGAGAGAGCTGTCTTTGATGAACCAGTTGAAATTCTGAGGCGCGACGCCAACAACGGTCTGAGGCTTTCCATTGAGAAGAATGGATTTACCGACAATCGCTGGATCGCCAGCGAATCGTTCTTTCCAAAGGCCGTAATCGAGAATGACGACGTTGTCGTGGCCAGCTTTACCATTCTCGGTAGTGAAACCCGGACCAAGGATAGGATTGACGCCGAGCAAGGAAAAGAAATTCGCGGAGACAGCCTGGACGACAACTTCCTCGGGCTCGCCATTTCCAGTGAGATTGTTCCGCACGTCGGCGATATAAGCCATGCTGGAGAAAACTGTGCTTCGGCTTTGCCAATCGAAGAAATTCGGAGGAGAAACCGTGTTATGAGGATTGGGGTGTTGCGAATTGGATTCCCAGACCATTACCAGGCCGCCTGGAACGTGGTACGGAAGTGGGCCGAGGAGAACGGAATTGATGACCGAAAAAACAGCGGTGTTTGCGCCGATGCCGAGAGCGAGCGTGAGGATAGCGACGGCGGTGAAGCCCGGGCTGCGTTGCAGCACGCGGAGCGCGTAACGAAAATCGCGAGCGCACTCGTCGAGCCAGCCAATGATGTCGACGGCGCGAGTGTCTTCCTTGAGGAGGGTGGTGTTGCCGAAGCGCCTTTGCGCTTCGTAACGGGCATTCTCGGGAGACATTCCTGCGGCAAGGTTGTCCGCGGTGCGCATCTCGAGGTGAGAACGCAGCTCTTCGTCGAGTTCACGGTCCAGTCGTCTGCTTCGCAGCAGGCCCTTCAGACGAGCAATGAAAGACACAGGACACCTCCCCTTCACGCGAATCGGAGAACCTGGGCAACAGCCTGAGTGAGGCGCTCCCAGTTCTTTTCTTCCTCGGCAAGCTGCTTGCGACCAGCAGAAGTGAGGCGATAGTAGCGTGCGCGGCGGCTGTTTTCCGTCGTGCCCCACTCCGCGCTGATCCATCCATCCTGCTCCATGCGGTGAAGTGCGGGATAGAGCGAGCCTTCCTCAACGCGCAGGAAGTCCTTTGAAACCATCTGGATATGAAGGGTGATGCCGTAACCGTGCGTGGGGCCCCGAGCGAGAGTCTTGAGGACGAGCATGGCCAGGGTGCCTTGGAGGAGGTCGTTTTTGGGCTTGTTCAAGGCCGCTCCTATAGATAGCTATGGGTAGAGACGGCCCAACGGACAAAATGTTTCACTGCAAGCCCACGTAAAAACGCCGTGCGGCAACGGATTGGCCCGTTCGTCCCCGGTCCAAGCCCATTTATCCCGGAGGTGTTGCGCGTCCCACTCTGTTCGCGCTATTCCTTCTTGCCATGAAAAACGCACACCTCTCCCGCACTGTTCCCATCTTGCTGTTCCTATTGCCGGCATCTGGTTCCTTCGCGCAAGGCAAACCGGATGCTGGTTGGCCCAATTATGGCAACGATCGTGGAGGCACGCGCTATTCCCCTGCGGCGCAGATTGATCGGAGCAACGTTGGGCAGCTTAAGGTGGCGTGGACGTTTCGAACCGGGGCGCTGCCTCATGATGAGGAGCTGGGCAAAAAGGCGGCGTTTGAGGCTACGGCCATCCTGGTTGATAGCAAACTCTTCCTCAGCACTCCGTACGATCACGTGATTGCTTTGAATGCGGAGACTGGCGCCAAATTGTGGGAATTTGACCCGAAGCTTGAATTGCCTTACGGCGCATCGGAAGTGACGTCGCGAGGCGTATCCGCATGGCGTGATTCCCATGCAAAGGCGGGCGCGCCTTGCGCCCTTCGAGTTTTCATCGGGACCCTCGACGCGCGCCTAATCGCCTTGGACGGAGCCACTGGGAAGCCTTGCCGAGATTTTGGGTCTGACGGGGAAATCGACCTCACGACGGGCGTAAGACTGCGTGATCCGGGCGACTATCAGGTCACTTCTGCGCCTGCCATTTTCAAAGACCTGATTATCACCGGCTCGTCGCTGGGAGACAATCGCGCTGTGACCGTGGAGCGCGGCATTGTTCGCGCCTTCGATGTCCGCACGGGCAATCTCCGCTGGACATGGGATCCCATCGCGCCGTGGGCTTATCAGACCTCGCCCCGGACCGGCGCGGGCAATGCGTGGTCAACTATCTCGGTAGACGCCGAGCACGACCTCGTGTTCATCCCCACGGGGAGCGCGAGCCCGGACTACTTTGGTGGTTTCCGAAAAGGCGACAACAAGTGGGCGAATTCCGTGGTGGCGTTGCGAGCGAGCACGGGCGAGTTTGTGTGGGGATTCCAGGTGGTACATCACGACCTGTGGGATTACGACGTAGCGTGTCAACCAACTCTGTTTACCTGGAAAGGCGGGACACTTGCGGTCGCGATCACAACGAAGATGGGCCGCGTGTTCGTCCTGAACCGGCTGACGGGTGCGCCGTTCTTGCCTATCCAAGAACGTCCGGTGCCGAAAAGCGATATCCCCGGAGAAGAGGCCTGGCCGACGCAGCCGGCGTCAACGATTTCGCTGGTTCCGGAAAAATTATCGCCCGAGGACGCTTGGGGGAAAGACGCTGAAGAGAAACAATGGTGTACGGGGAAAATCAGAGCCGCGCGAACCGGAGAAATCTTTACGCCGCCGAGCTTGCAAGGCACGCTGGTCTTCCCGAGTAACGTCGGCGGCGTGAACTGGGGCAGCGCCGCGTACGACCCGCAACGGCACTTGCTGTTCGTGGACACGAACCGTTTGCCGATTTTCGTTAAGCTCATCCCGAAGGACGAACTTGCGGAAGCGCGAAAGAACGCGAGCGATCTCGACCGGCTGCACGGTGAATTCGCGCGGCAGACGGGCGCACCCTTCGCCATGTTTCGCACCCCGCTGCTGGCGCCGAGCGGACTTCCCTGCAATGCGCCGCCCTGGGGGACTGTAGCGGCCGTGGATCTCTTCGAGGGAAAAAAAGTTTGGGACGTGCCGCTCGGCAGTTTTATTCCGGGGATGAACACGGGAACGATCACGCTCGGTGGACCAATGGCGACGGCGGGCGGGCTGGTGTTCACGGCAGCGACGATGGACAACGGCTTGCGCGCGTTTGATTCGGAGACTGGCAGAGAGCTGTGGAAATACGATCTTCCCGCGGGCGGACAAGCTACGCCGATGACTTACACCCTGAAGGGCAAGCAGTATCTGGTGATTGCCGCCGGCGGCCACGGAAAGCTTGGAACCAAGCAAGGCGACTATGTGATCTCCTTCACGCTGCCATGAGCAAATTGGAGGAATGGAACGTTTTCAGAGCGCGTGCGTATCTGCGGATGCCCAAATGAATATCAGTGCTGAACCGGCTCCCGCTCTTGAAAACGAAAAGGCATCCTTTCTCGCAGATGGAATGTTGATTGTTGTGCTCCTTGCAGTCGCGAATTTTCTATTGCATCTCTACTTCAACAATCGCTACGGCTACTTCCGCGACGAATTCGATTACATGTCCTGCGGTGATCACCTTGCGTGGGGATACGTCGACCAGCCCCCGCTCATCCCTTTCCTGATCCACATCTGCCGCGCCCTGCTGGGTGACTCCCTGCGCAGCATTCGCTTTATCCCGGCACTGGCCTCCTCCCTGTTGATCGTACAGACTGCCGCAATTGCCCGCGAACTGGGAGGACGCCGTTACGCCCTCCTCCTCAGCGCCGTCTGCGCGCTCATTGCGCCGCAATACCTCTCCAACGGAAGCCTGCTGGGGACAAACTGTCTCGAACCCAACTTGTGGATGGGTTGCGCCTACTTCGCCATCCTGGCCATCCAGCGAAATAGTCCACGATACTGGCTCTGGTTTGGCGTGGTCGCGGGTCTTGGCCTTGAAGAAAAATACTCCATTGCTCTCTTCGGCCTCGGCATCGTCGTCGGCCTGCTGTTGACGGAGCAACGTCGAGTCTTCCTCAACAAGTGGATCTGGCTCGGCGGGCTCGCTGCCCTCCTCATCTTCCTTCCCAATGTGCTCTGGAACATCAAGTACGACTGGCCGTTCATTCAACTCATTCGGGGCATCCGCGCGGAAGGCCGCGACGTGGTGCTGGGGCCGTTTTCCTACTTCTTCCAGCAGACACTGCTTGTAAACCCCCTCACTGCTCCGATCTGGCTCGCGGGACTGTTCGCTTTGCTGTTCTCTATGCGACTCAAGCCCTACCGCGCGCTGGGTTGGTGCTATCTGGTCTGCTACACGATCTTTTTCATGCTGCACGGCAAGAACTACTACCTCGCTCCGGTTTATCCCACGTTGCTGGCCTCCGGCGCTGTTGTAATTGAGTCCGCGATTCATCGCACGGCGAATGCCCGCCCGTATCACCGATGGTTGAAACTGGTCATCGCGCTCGTCCTACTGGCCAGCGGAGCACACCTTACTCCGGTGGTGGTGCCGGTTCTTTCTCCTGACGGCTTTCTGGCTTACACGAAATATCTTCCTTTCAAGCTCCCGGTCATGGAACACGCCCACGCGAGGGCCGCCCTGCCGCAGTGGTACTCTGACCAGTTCGGCTGGAAAGAAATCGTCGATGAAACTGCTGTCGCCTGGAATCGAATCCCCGCCGCGGAGCGCCAGGGCTGCGGCATCTTCGCCCAGGACTACGGCCAGGCCGGCGCCATCGATTTCTTTGGCCGCCGCGCCGGACTGCCGCCAGCCCTCAGCGGCCATCAGACTTATTTTCTCTGGGGCCCGCGCGGCTACTCCGGCAACTGCATGATTGTCCTGGACGACAGAAGAGAGGTTCTCGAACGTCTCTGGGAACACGTGGAGTACGTTGGCACATCTGCTGACAACCCCTACGCGTTGGAAAAACAAATAGACGTCTTCCTTTGCAAGGGCGCGAAATTCGGAACCCTCACCCAGCTCTGGCCGAAATTGAAGAGATGGCGCTAGGCGCCATTCACGACCTGCGCGCCGCCAACTTCGATCCTGCACCTAGCCCGAATATCATTGCCCTTCGTTTGCCGCGCGTCCCAGAGGTAGTTTTGCTTTCTACGATACAATCGTTCCCGGGAAAATGACCGAACCAAAAGCCCATGGCCGAGGGCTGCGGCTCATCGCGGCCTTCAAGCTATTGAAGGGCGTGGCGCTTCTTGCGCTGGGCATCGGCGCTCTCAAACTTCTGCACAAGGACGTCGAAGCCATTATCGTTCACTGGATCAACGTTTTTCAGGTTGATCCCCACAGCCACTACTTACAACTGCTTCTTGAGAAATTATCGATTCTGGACGACCGGCGACTGAAGCAGCTCAGTGTCGCCACATTCATTTATTCGGCTATTTTTATGACCGAAGGCGTCGGCCTGGCATGGCGCCAGCGCTGGGCTGAGTATCTTACGATTGTCACAACGGCTTCCCTGCTCCCGCTGGAAGTCTACGAACTTGCCAAGCACGCCAGCATCGGCAAGGGCCTGGCGCTGGTGATCAATCTAGCCGTGGTTGTTTACCTGGTCGTGGAGATTCGCAGGTCCAGGAAGCCGTCCTGACGGCTTCTCGCGCCCGGGGTCTGCTTCAGGAGCACTGCGAAACTCTACGGAATCGTCAGCGTGTACCCTTCGCGCACGAAGGTGGCGGCTTCCTGGCCGTGGTACCGGTAGATGACGATCAGGTATTTATCTGCGCCAACGGCGGGGTCGCCACCCAGGGCATTGTTGGTCACTACGAAACTCATTGCTCCGTCGCGGACCCGGGCGCGCAGCATGTCTGTCACGTTGACGGTCCGTCCTTGAATGCCATAGTAGGCGCGGATGATCTTAAGGCCATTCCAGTCATCGCGATAGCGGTCGCCGTACCCTGCGGGACGGTCATCCCAATCATCGCGGCGAGGATTCATCATGCGCACGTCAAACATGTGCACTTCCACGAAGCCGCCTTCCCTGTAAGTAAATTCGCGCTCTTCATTCTGGCGATTTCTTGCGATGATGCGGAGCGACTTGTTGGCTCCCACGGCGGGATCCCCTCCCATGGTCTGGTTGGTGACCGCAACCCGCCCATTCACGCCGCCGCGTCCGACGAGATCCTTAAGAATATCCGTGACGTCGTTGCGCTGGTTTTTGAAGCCGTACTCCGCGCGCACGATCTGCCAGCCTTCTTCTTGTGCGACCACTCCGGCGCTAAAAATGCCGGCGCCAATTGCGAGGATGACCACAGCGATGACAAACACCCCAGTTCGATTTGTGAGCTTCATTCAAGACTCCTTCAGGGCGAAGGCCCTCCGTACTCTTTTTCTCACTTTAACCCCGGTGGCGTTTCCCGTTAATGCCAAATCAAGACGCGATTGTCGTGAACGTCTACAGCGTCGGACTAGAGTTCGCGCGTTGCACTTCGCGAGCAAAGGCGGCTAAACTTCGAGGCCTATGAAACGCAGATTCTTCGTCCTGGGTACCATCATCCTTTTTGGCCTCCCCGTACTCGCCGATCAACCCAAGGCCCTTTTCTACCTGACGCGTGAGCACAAGTCCGTACGCTCTTTCCTGGCTCATGCCGACAAAGTCGACATCCTCGTTCCCACGTGGTATTCCGTTGATGCGAATGGCCTTGTCTCCGGTGGCCCCGATTCGCTCGTACTCGAAACGGCCCGCCAGCACCATGTCCCCGTCATGCCAATCGTCGTTAACGGCGGATTCTCGCAAGAGGACATTCATAAACTACTTATGAATAAAGCGGGCTACCAAGCCATGGCCAGCAGACTCATGGCCGCCTGTAAGGAGAACGGCTACCTTGGTATCCAGTTGGACTTCGAAAACATCCACTGGACGGACCGCAACGCGCTCTCCACCATGGTTGCCGATGTCGCTTCGGAGTTTCATAACGCCAAACTACAACTCACCATCGCCACCGTGCCGAATGCTCCCGGCGCACCTGGCGAAGGCGGATTTTCCAATTGGATCTACGAGAATTGGCGTGGCGCGTACGATTTGCGATCCCTGGCGCAAAGCGTCGATCTCATTTGCCTGATGACCTATGACCAGCACACGCGCTGGACGGCGCCGGGTCCCGTTGCCGGATGGTCGTGGACCACCGGGAACCTCGATTACGCTTTCAAGTTTGTGCCCAGGGAGAAGCTTTCGCTGGGCATCCCGCTCTATGGCTATCATTGGTTCGCTGGCGCGCCCACAAAGGCTCCTCCGCAGCCCGGCTTCCCTGCGACGGACAAGCCCAATCCAAGCGCCGAGTACATCGCCACCGACGACGCCATGGATCTCGCAAGGGCCTATGGAGGCCGCGTGGAATGGGATCCGACCGACCGTTCTTCCTGGTTTTTCTTCTACCGCGACGACCTGCGCGAATGGATTTTTTTCACCGACGCGCACACCTTCCGCGAGCGCTATACGCTGGTCAAAGACCGCAGCCTGCAGGGGTTTTGCTCCTGGGTTCTCGGGACGGAAGACCCTGCCATCTGGGATCTTCTGCCTTCCCACAAGTGAAGGCTCGCAGTACGTGCTCGTTTCTGTTGCTCCGATTTGCAAATCTGGAAGTCTTCCCTCATCATTACTAGTTTGTTTGGGGACGCAGCACGCTTCTGCTGCAACAATTCTTGTTCTGAATTCATTCTTTCCGTCGATCGCATTCTGATCGTTCAATAAAAAGGAGCGGCATGGAAAAGCCTTCCAAAATCGCGCCCGCCAAAGGAAAACTGGGGATTCTGCTTCCCGGCATGGGCGCTGTCAGCACCACCTTTATGGCCGGAGTCGAGCTGATCCGCAAAGGCAAATCGCAGCCCGTGGGCTCACTCACGCAGATGGGCACCATTCGCTTGGGCAAGCGCACGGACGCGCGTTCGCCGCTCATTAAGAAATTCGTCCCTCTCGCGGAACTATCGGACCTCACGTTTGGCGGCTGGGATATCTTCAAGGACAACGCGTACCAGTCCGCGGCCAATGCCGGTGTCTTGAATCCGCAGGACCTGGAAAAGGTGAAGCCCTTCCTTTCTACCATCAAGCCCATGAAGGCTGCGTTCGACCACGATTTCGTCAAGATGATCGACGGTCCAAACATCAAGAAGGGCAAGAACAAGTATGAGATGGCGCTGCAAATCAAGGAAGACATCGCCAGCTTTCGCAAGGCTTCGCGCGCTTCGCGGCTGGTGACCTGCTGGTGCGCGTCAACGGAATCGTTCGTCAAGCCCGAAGAAGTGCATTCCACGCCGGAGAAGTTCGTCGAGGCTATGCAATCCAATCATCCCGCGATTGCGCCTTCGATGCTTTACGCCTGGGCCTCGGTGACCAGCGGCGTGCCTTTCGCCAACGGCGCGCCAAACCTGACCGTCGATATCCCTGCGATCCAGAAGCTAGCACATGACCACAACGTGGCCATCTGCGGGAAAGATTTCAAGACCGGGCAGACGCTGATGAAGACCATCCTCGCGCCGGGGTTCAAGGCGCGCATGCTGGGACTGGAAGGCTGGTTTTCCACCAACATCCTTGGCAACCGCGATGGAGAAGTTCTGGAGGATCCGGGCTCGTTCAAAACGAAGGAAGAGTCCAAGCTTAGCGTGCTGGAATATATTCTTCAGCCGCAGTTATATCCACAACTCTACGGCAAGATGTGCCACAAGGTGCGCATCAACTACTACCCGCCGCGTGGCGATAACAAAGAAGGATGGGACAACATCGACATCTTCGGCTGGCTTGGCTATCCGATGCAAATCAAGGTGGATTTCCTCTGCCGCGATTCTATTCTGGCCGCGCCGATCGTTCTCGATCTTGTTCTGTTCCTGGACCTGGCGCAACGCGCGGGAATGCGAGGTATTCAGGAGTGGCTCAGCTTTTACTTCAAATCACCGATGACCGCGCCGGGGCTGTACCCCGAGCACGACCTCTTCATTCAATCCATGAAGCTGAAGAACACCCTGCGGTGGATGAAGGGCGAGGACCTCATCACCCACCTCGGCCAGGAGTATTACGATTAGTTCAAGCTAGCCGGCGTGGGCGGCAGCGGATTTTGCTTCGACGGCGTCGAGCACGCGAGCCGAGTAAATCAAGGCAGCCCCGGCGTTCATACTGACGGCAACGCCCAGGGCTTCGGAAATCTCCTCCCTGGTTGCGCCAGCCTTCAAAGCAGCATCGGTGTGGAACACAATGCAACCGTCGCAGCGGGTGGTGACGGCAACAGCGAGGGAAATTAACTGGCGCGTCTTCTCCCCGAGCTTGGTAGTCTTCGAGTTGGCGGCACTCAATGTCTGATAACCGCGAAGGGTGTCAGGCGAGAGCTTGCCAAACTCACCCACTCTGCCGCCGATTTCCTTATGGTACTGATTCCAATCCATGACCATGGTGATTTCTCCTGTTCTGATTTTGAGAAGTTCGAATCGCGCGCGATTATACTCCCGGCTCGCGCGAATATGATATCTTCTCCAGTTCACCCGAACCTGCCAATTGGTAAGGCGGTCGTAGCGGCGTGGCGCACCCCTCTCCTCGTGTGCCGCCGGAGCAGTGGAACTTATTCCAAGGAGCCGTATTCATGAAGAGTTCGTATAACGGGAAGCCTGTTCCCACGGAAGGCAAGCCAATCGGCTACAGCGGCGGCGAGTTGCAAGTGCCGGACACACCGATTATTCCATTCATAGAGGGCGATGGCACTGGGCGCGACATCTGGAAAGCGTCGCGGCGGGTGTTCGACGCGGCAGTGGAGCACGCTTATGGCGGCAAACGCCGCGTGGCTTGGTTCGAAGTGTTCGCCGGCGAGAAGGCCTTTAAGACCTTCAACGAGTGGCTGCCGAACGATACGGTCGAGGCGATTCGTGATTTTCGTGTCGCTATCAAAGGACCGCTTACCACCCCAGTCGGAGGCGGCATCCGTTCTCTGAACGTCGCGCTGCGTCAGCTCTTGGACCTTTACTCCTGCGAACGGCCGGTACGATATTTTAAAGGTGTGCCGTCTCCGGTTCGCGAGCCGGAAAAAATGGACGTGTTCATCTTTCGCGAGAATACCGAAGATGTTTATATCGGCATCGAGTGGAAATCCGGATCGCCCGAAGCGAAAAAACTCCTCGAGTTTTTGAACCACGAAATGCTGAAAGACGGCAAGAAGCAGATTCGCTGGGATTCCGGCGTGGGCATCAAGCCGATTTCTCCGACGGGAACGAAACGCCTGGTGCGCCGCGCCATCAAGTACGCTCTGGCGAACAAGCGCAAGAGCGTAACGCTAGTGCACAAGGGCAACATTCAGAAGTTTACCGAAGGCGGCTTCCGCGACTGGGGCTACGAATTGGCACGCGAAGAGTTTCGTGCGCAGACGATCACGGAACGCGAAAGTTGGATCGTCGGCAATCTTGACAAGAATCCCTCGCTAACCGTCGAGCAGAATGCATCGATGATCGAGCCCGGTTTGGAACAAGCCACGGATTCCTTCAAGAAAACGGTCTACGCCGAAGTAAAGCAGACCCTCGATTCGATTTACGCGACCCATGGCAAAGGACAGTGGAAGCAAAAACTCATGATCAACGACCGCATCGCCGATTCCGTCTTTCAGCAAGTGTTGATGCGCGCGGATGAGTACAGCGTCTTGGCGACTTCCAATTTGAACGGTGATTATTTGTCGGATGCCTGCGCGGCACAGGTTGGCGGACTGGGCATGGCGCCGGGCTCAAATATCGGCGACGGCTTCGGCGTTTTCGAAGCCACGCACGGCACTGCCCCGAAGTACGCGGACAAGGACGTTATCAATCCCAGTTCGGTCATGCTCTCGGGCGCGATGATGTTTGAGTTTTTGGGCTGGAAGGAAGCAGCTACGCTGATCGAGGATGGCATCGCGCGCACCATTCAGCAGAAACGGGTGACATACGACCTCGAGCGCCTAATGCCGGGCGCCGCAAAAGTGGGCACGTGGGCGTTTGCGTCCGCCATCATTGAAAACATGAAGGGCGCCGCTGTGGCGCGCTAGTCAAGGAATTTGGCTGGATATAAGGAGAGGCATGATCAGAAAAAAAGTAACCGTCGTAGGCGGCGGATTCGTGGGCTCGACCACGGCGCAGCGCATCATCGATATGGAGCTGGCCGACGTAGTGCTGACGGACATTCTGGATGGCCCGCCAGCCGGCAAAGCGCTGGACATGATGGAGTCCGGTCCGATTACGCGAACGGATTCGCGCGCCACCGGCATTTCCACGGCGAACGGCGATTATTCCGCAACGGCAGGAAGCGACGTCGTCGTGATTACCGCGGGCTTTCCGCGCAAGCCCGGGATGAGCCGCGACGACTTGTTGAAAGCCAACTACGACGTAGTAAAGGCCGTCGTCGAACAAATCGTTAAGCATTCTCCAAAATGCATCATCATCGTGGTGACGAATCCCCTGGATGCCATGGCCCAGGCGGCACTGAAAGTCAGCGGCTTCCCGAAAAACCGTGTGCTCGGGATGGCTGGCGTCCTAGATTCCGCGCGGATGAGTACGTTCGTAGCAATGGAGTGCAAGGTCAGTGTGGAAAACGTGCACTCTTTCGTGCTCGGCGGTCATGGCGACGACATGGTGCCGCTGCCGCGCTATTCGACGGTGGCGGGAATTCCCCTCCCCGATCTCCTGCCCAAGGAGCGAATCGACGCCATCGTGGAACGTACACGCAAGGGCGGCGCCGAGATCGTGAACTTGCTGAAAACCGGTTCTGCTTACTACGCTCCCTCTGCCGCAGCGGTCGAAATGGTGGAAGCGATTCTCAAGGACAAGAAGAAAATTCTTCCCTGCGCCGTTTATCTCGACGGCGAATACGGAATCAAGGGACTCTTCGTGGGCGTGCCTGTTAAGCTCGGCGCAAACGGCGTCGAAGAAATCATTCAGATCAAGCTGACCTCGGAAGAAAATGCCGCGCTCCAAAAATCATCTACCTCGGTGCGCGAACTCGTGACCGTCCTTGGGTTGTGATCTTGGAGTACATGAATCGCAGATAAAGCGATGATCATACGCCGGATGATGCCGTTGATTGCGGGCCTGACGCTACTACTGGCGGTCACATTCGCCCAAATCAAAGACACCACCGGAAATCCTGTTCGCGTAGCTCTCGTCAAGATGCCCTACGTGGGCGAGCGCAATGTCCCCGAACTCTCTGGCGGTCCTGATTATCTTGAGCAAGGCGGCCTTCGCCAGCTCCTCGAAGATCAAGGAGTTCAAGCAAGTCTCTCCCCTCCCGTGGCTCTCTCCGCCGACGAGGACAAGGCCTGCGGTTCCTGGAACCGCCTCGCACTGGCCAACGGCGATCTCGCGAAAATCGTTGCAGACGAGAGGCGCAACGGGCACTTTCCGGTCGGGCTGCTCGCGAACTGCAGTTCAATTCTCGGAATGCTCAGCGGACTGCAGCATTCCGGCCCTACCGCGAAGCCCCTGCGCGTGGGTATGGTCTTCGTTGACGCCCATGGTGATTTCAACACGCCTGAGACAACTCTGAGCGGCATGCTCGGTGGGATGCCTGTGGCCATCGCCTCCGGCCAGTGCCTCACGCGGATGCGTCTCAAAGCCGGTCTGGAGCCGCCTCTTCCAACGCGGTACATTGTCGAGATTTGTGTGCGCGACACCGACCCGCTCGAACAGGAACTCCTCGACCGCTCCGAGATTCAACAGCTTACTTTAGAGGACGTTCGTACACGTTCGTCGAATCTGCACGGCGCGATGAAAAGGCTCTCAGACGCCACGGATGTCATCTACATCCACGTGGATATGGATGGGCTCGATCCGCGCGAAGTACCCGGCCACCCCCTGACGGTCCCCGGTGGACCGACTAGCATAGAATTGGCCGCCGCTTTGACGGAGATGTTCAAATACGAGAAGGTGGCCGCGTTCGGCGTGGCATCAACGCCCTACGGCGAGAAGGACCAAACGGGCATTTCGCGCCAGGCCGCGTACAATTTGATTCTCGGGGCAGCGAAGGGCGTCCAGCAACGGAGACCAAAGTAGGTTCGGTTCAGTTCAGTTCGGTACGCCGCTATAACTCCAAGATCGTGTGGTAGCTCTCACCAGCCGAAGAGCTTGCTCGCGCCGTATACCAAAGCTAGCGTAAATCCCGCAATCACCACTTCGCCTATGGCTCCCACTGCAAACGGCCGCAGGCCCTGCTTGCGCATCTCGCTGAAACTGGTACGTAGTCCAACACCCGCAAACGTCAACAAAAACGCCCAGCGTGAAAGATTGGCGAGCGCTCCCACCTGATCTTTGTTAAAAAAGTGATACGTCGCAAGAACCGAAATCAGCAGGAAGCCGAGCACGAATCTTGGAAACTTCTGCCACAGGAACGCCGCTTTGTTCCCTACCGACTTCGCTTGCCCCTGGCTGGCCCAGTAGATGGCGTAGGCAAGCACCACGAAGCCGATCATGGCGTTCCGCGTAGACTTGACCAGTACAGCGAGTTTCCCTGCAGCGTCCGAATAGAGCGCTCCTGCCGCTGTGGCTTCCGCCGTATTGTCCACGCCAAGGCCGGCCCACAGGCCATAGGCACGGTCACTCAGATGGAGAGCATGCCCAATCAACGGAAAGGTGAAAAGCGCCAGCGCGCCAAGGGCGAGAATGGCCGCGATCGAGAACGAGGAATCCTCGTCGTCGGCTTCAATGGCGCCTTTGGTGGCGATGATCGCACTGACGCCGCACACCGCCGAGCCAACCGCAAGCAGCGAAGTCAGTTTGGGCTTGAGGTTGAACAGCCTGCCGAGAAAGGTCATAAACGCGAGCGAGCCGGCGATCTCAATGGCCACCAGCACAAGGCTCACTCCGCCGAGCTTCAAAATATCGCCCAGAAGAAAACGCGAACCAAGCAGCACGATCCCCGCTTTGAGCCAGAACTCATACGTAGCCACGCCCGTCCGGAAGATTTCTGGGATGCCCACTGTATTGGAAATCACGAGTCCCAAAACGATGGCCCAGAGGACATATTCAATGTTCGGAAACGTCCAGTGATGCGCCTTGGCGTAGGCGCCGACGTTTTGCTCCAGTAATTTGCCTGCGTAGCCGACGGCCGCGAGCAGCAGGACGCCGGGAATCACCCGCAGAAATCGCAGCGCTGGTTGCACCGGCCGTACCTGTGGAACCGTGATTACGTCAGCCATGTTTCGTCATCTCCATTTCCTGAAACCCTTCACCAGGGGACGTGCTTGAAAACGCCCGTGCGCACCAGCAATGCCAAAAGAAAAGCCACCAGCACTGCCCAGGTGTCCACAGATAGCTTCCAGCGGTTTCCCGTCTTTGCTCCCACTACTTCTGCACTCATAGGTATGCTCCTGACGATCTAACTTACCGATCTAGGTTCACCAGTCGAATCCGTTCTATTCCTGTCCCAAAACGACGCACTAATTTCCGCGACGTCCCGTGACGCCACACGCCCGACGATCAACAACGCGGGAGCCGGGAGCCTTTCTTCGCTGGCAAGCCGCCCAACGCTCGACCAGCGCAATTGCTGCTCGGAACCACTGGCGCGAGAGACGACCACGCAAGGAAGGTCCGCCGGCAGCCCGCCCGCCAGCAATCGCTCCGAGACTTCCACGTAGTCTGCGCCTGGCATGTATAGAACAAGTGTGGTCGTACTCGTGACACAACCCCAGTCCATCACGCTGCCGTCGCTTCCCCGCGAAAACGTAGTAAACAGGATTTGCGAAGCTACTCGGCGATCCGTAAGCGAGATTCCCGCTGCCGCCGCGGCTCCCAGCGCGGCGCTGATACCGGGAACGATTTCCCACGCAACGCCTGCCTTGCGAAGCGCTTCGATTTCTTCTCCTGCCCGGCCAAAAACTGTCGGATCTCCGCCTTTCAACCGGACAACGGTCTGGTGAGCCCCGGCACAGGAAACCAATAGCGAGTTGATTTCATCCTGGGTAAGGAGTTTCTGGCCAGCGCGTTTGCCAACATTGATAACCTCGGCAGCGGGCGAGATCAGGGCCAAAACGCCTTCGCTGACGAGCGCATCATGCAGAACCACGTTCGCGGCAGCCAGCAAGCGCACCGCTTTCAAGGTGAGCAACTCAGGATCACCCGGCCCTGCTCCAACAAGGTAAACCTTGGCGCTCATGCCACGCACTCCCCGCGGCCTAGTTTCAAGGAATAGGTTTCCGTATCGCCCCAGTCCACGAAGAGATCCTCTGTAGCGCTGGTAACTTCTGCCAAGGGGAGAAGCCTTGCCTTGATGGCGCTGTCCGGCGTACGCGACACCCACGCGGAAAATGTTTCCCCCGCTTGCCGGTCCGCCTGATAGAACGCCAGCAGTTCGCGAATAATCCCTGGGATGGGCCGTGCGGGGACGGACATAATCTGGCGTCCAAACCGCACCCCATCGGCATTCACTCTGCCGCCAAGCAAAAGCTGGTAATAAGGCGCTTGCCGTTCGCCGACTTTCCGGACATTGCCGTAAAATCCGATGTCTGCGATGTGATGATGCCCGCAGGAATTGGGGCAGCCGCTGATTTTGATCCGCAGCTTCTGTATTTCCGGGTCGGTGTAACTGTCCAGTTCGCGTGAAAGCACGTCAGCCAGCGTCAGCGAGCGCGTAATCCCGAGATTGCACGTTGTCGCTCCCGGGCAGCCGGTAACGTCAGAGATAGTACGCGCTCCAGGAGTGGCCAGGTCCAGCGCGCCAAGTTCGTCGTAGATCGCGCGCACGCGGTCAAACGGAAGCCACGGTATGACGAGATCCTGATTCACCGCAATCCGCACGCCGCTCAGTTCGTTTTTCTCCAATACATCCGCGAGGCCGCGCATCTGGTTGCTGTGCAACGTCCCGGCCGGCAGCTTGATCCATACCGCGCCGTATCCCGTCTGGCGCTGGGACATCAGGTTGTGCTCGGCCCAGCGGTCATATTCTGGATCGCTCGGGGTTTCCGCGGTCACTGAAGACAAAGGCGTCGGCGCGATGGTCACCAGCGATGGCCGGATGGGAGAAGGCATCGTAAAAGTTTCCGCAGGCGCTTGCGAGACCTTGCGTTTCTCCGCCACCAGGCGGCGGAACTCTTCGATGCCCTTTGCGCGTAGGACGTACTTCAATCGCGCCAGCAGCTTGTTCTTGCGATTCCCCGTTTCGGTGAAAACTCGCAGAATAGCTTCTATCGTGGGAAGCAGTTCTTCTTCCGGCAGAAAATCCGTCAGGACCGCCGCTTCCGTCGGTAGGCTTCCCAGCCCGCCGCCGACGAGGACCTTGAATCCGCGACGCGCCGTGCCGTTGTTGCCACGGACTTGCGCGATCAGCCCCACGTCATGGATTCCCGCAACCGCACAATCTCCATCATTCTCGCAGCCCGAGAACGCGATCTTGAACTTGCGAGGCAGGTCGTGAAAATCCGGATGCCGCAGGAGATATCGTGAGACGCCTAGAGCGTATGGCGTCACGTCAAACGCCTCCCCAGGGCAAATCCCCGCTACCGGGCAGGCCGTTACGTTGCGCACGGTGTTGCCGCAGGCCTCGCGCGTCGTCAGGCCCGCATCGGCCAGCAGACGCATGGCTGAGCCCACGTTCTCGAGCTTCACAAAATGGAATTGGACGTTTTCGCGGGTGGTGAGGTGGCCGCGGCCAGTCGAGTATTCGTCCGCAATGTCCGCGAGGACGCGAAGCTGCGCGGGCTTCAGCACGCCCGCGGCGATCTTCACGCGCAACATCTGGAATCCTGGTTGCCTCTGGCCGTACGTGCCGTGCTTCAGGCGAAAGGGGCGGAATTGTTCGGCCGTGATGGCGCCGTTTTGCAATTGTTGCGCGCGCTCTTCAAAGCGGACGATTTCCGCTTCGATGGCTTCGCGGCTGTGCCGTTCTTCGACTTCCGTTAAGGCTGTTACGGCCGTCGCACTCATAATCCCTGGCCCCCAATTCTCGGTACTGAAAGTTCCCTCTCCAAAACAAAAAACCCACGATGCCAAGGTCTCTGGCACGTGGGCTTCGGAACTCTATGATTCAGCTGCCGCTAAGTCCGGAGACTCCTCTGGCCAGAGATGCGTGTCTTGCGACACGCAGCGTTACACGCGCAGGGGCAACGCATCATCTGGCAACAGGTCTTCATGGGGCCTAAGAATACTTTCTCGCATGCTCCGCTGTCAAAGGGAGCCATTCACCAAAGATTAGATGCACCGCATGCAAAAAAGTAATCAACGAAAGGCAACAAATTATTAAGGTTTTGCTGTTTCCGCACTCGGCCCCATCAGCGTGGCGGATTTGATGGAATCCAGCTTTGGCCAGCCTTTATCGAGATAGGGTTTACCCAGCTTGGAGATTTGATCCTGGTCGGGGCCGGAGCTCTCGCTGTATTGGTCGTAAAACATGTCGACGACATTCATTCCTTTACCATCGACAACCCCGAAAGGCGAGAAGCCTTGCCGGTCCAGCCCGGCGTTGTCCTTCAGGTTGATGAAGACTTGCGTCGAGCGCGTATTGGGCATGCTCGTTTTCGCGTATGTCAGGTAGCCGCGCTTGTTCGATTGTGTGACAGGCTCATCCTGAATATTAGCATTTTCCCACGCCGCGGAAACCGGCGGATACGCGCTGATGCCAAACTGCACCACGAAGCCAGGCACTACGCGGAAGAAACTGGCGTTGTCATAGAAGCGGCGCTTCACCAGATTGTAGAAGCGGTCCGCGCCAATAGGTGCCCATGCGCGGTTCACCGTCACGGTAAAATCGCCGCGAGTCGTCGTGAACTTGACTTGAAACGTTTCCGGCGCCTGGTCTTTGAGCAGAGCCGGGCGAAGCAGCGCGCGGTCAAATCCCTTTCGCGGTGCTTCCACCGGCGCACTCGCGGTTGCCCCGGGTTGCGCGGGCGCCGGAGCTGGTGTCTCCGCCTTTGGCTTTTCCGGCGGCTGCGTTTCCGCCGTCTGCTCTTTCGCCTTACAGCCAAAAAACAGTGCGCCCATTGCCATAGCGGCGACAAACCACTTTACTTGCTTCATTTCCTAACACCCCCTATGCATGTGTTTGAAACTGTTTCGAATTACTTCCCAGCACTCAGTTCCCGGCTGATGCGTTCGACTTCCGTCATCACACGGAGTGTATTTTCACCTAGAATCTTCCGTACGTCACCCTCGGAGTAGCCTTTTTGGAGTAGCGCCTCGGTGAGTTTCGGCAGCTTCGTGGCGTCTTCCATCCCGTACGGCATATTCGCGCCATCGAAGTCCGAGCCCAGCCCCACATGGTCCACGCCGGCGACCTTTACTGCATGCTCGATATGCTCAATGATTTTTCCGAACTCCACGCGCGGGAGTTTGCCCTGTTCCACGTATTCGCGCGTGAGGCGGTCGCCCTCGATGAGCTGGCAGCCTTCATTGTCGCCGCACCGTTTCGTCACTTCCGCGCTGATGGCTTTGTTGATTTCCGGATCGGCTTTTTCCGCATTGCGGAATTCCTGGCTCAGAAAGCCCACATGGTAGTTGATCTGCACGACTCCGCCCTTTGCGGCGAGATCCTTCATCATTTGGTCCGTCATGTTGCGCGGCGCATCGCAAATCGCGCGGCACGAGGAATGCGATGCGAACAAGGGCGCCTTGCTGACCTCCAGCGCGTCATAAAACGTTTTGTCGCTGACGTGGGAGATGTCCACAATAACGCCGAGACGGTTCATTTCACGTACGACGTCCTTGCCAAACTCGGTAAGGCCGTTGTGCGCGGGCTTGTCGGTCGAAGAATCCGCCCATTCGTCGTTGCCGCTGTGTGTCAGCGTCATGTACCGGACGCCAAGCGCCGCATAACTCCGCAGCACGCCGAGGTTCGAATTGATCATGTGCCCGCCCTCGACTCCCATCAGCGCAGCGATCTTGCCCTGCTTGCGGACCTCGCGCACTTCCGCCGCAGTCGTAGCGAGAACCATATCATTCGAATGCTTGCGAACCTGCTCCCGCACTGCGTCGATCTGAACGAGCGCTCGGTCCACGGCTTCCGGTCCGGTCACTTTGCTGGGCATCCAAATGGAAAAGAAAATCGCGCTGAGGTTCCCTTCGCGCATGCGCGGAATATCAATACTTCCTGTGGAACTGCGCGTTCCAAGATCAAACTTCCCGTCGAGAAACCGCTGCGTGGTGTCGTCGTGAGTGTCCACGACGATGGACGAAAAGTGCAGCTTCCGCGCCCGTTCCGAGATGGAGTCGGCGGAGACAACGAGTCCCGCCACGCAAACCGAAGACACGCACACGGCAGCGAACAACAATGCGCGGACCATGCTCTCCCCCAGTGAAACGATTACCCCAGTGAAGCGATTGATAGTAACGGAAATTAGTTTAGAGCGCCACGCGATCAGCCGACAAGCCAGCCCAGAAGCGCCTGCTTCCACGCGTCGCGATTCACCTCAGCAATGGACTCCGTCAGCGGAATCCCTTTGGGGCAAGCGTGCACGCAGTTTTGCGCGTTGGCGCATTCCTGAATTCCCCCGGGTCCCATGATCGCCGCGAGCCGCTCGCTCTTGTTCATCGCTCCCGTGGGATGCATATTGAAAAGCCGCACTTGGCTGATGATCGCCGCTCCCACGAATTGGTTATGCTCATTCACCTGCGGACAAACTTCCAGGCAGTTCCCGCACGTGATGCAATTTGAAAGCGGATAACCTTTTTCTTGCACTTCCGGCGACACGCGCGGTCCTTCGCCGAGATTGTAAGTCCCGTCAATCGGAATCCAGGCCTTCACCCGCTTGAGGCTTTCAAACATGAACTGCCGGTCGACCGCCAGGTCACGCACCAGCGGAAATTTCGACATCGGCTCGATTCGAATCGGTTGTTCGAGCTGATCCACCAGCGCCGAGCACGCCATTCGCGCTTTGCCATTAATCAGCATCGCGCAGGATCCGCAAATTTCCTCCAGGCAATTCGAATCGTAGGTGATCGGAGTGGTCTTCTTGCCGTCGCGCGTCACTGGATTCTCCGCAATGTCGCGCAAGCAAATAATGACGTTCATCGACGGCCGCCATTTGAGAGAAAACTCTTCCCATCGCGCGGCCTCTCTCGGCCCCGCTTGCCGTTTCACTCTGACCGCCACCTGTTTTGTTTCCGCCATAATTCCTCGACCACCAATTGCCTCAACCCGGAAGCAAACGCAACTATTTTACTTGGCCGCGTCGTAACGCCGCGGCCGCGGCTTGATCAACGAAATATCGACGGGCTCGTACGTGAGTTGAATCTCGTTGTTCACCCACTTTGCGCGCGTGGTCTTCAGCCAGGCCGTGTCATCGCGGTCCGGATAATCCGGCTTGTAATGCGCCCCGCGCGATTCATTGCGCGCCAGCGCCCCCAGTGTGATTACCCGTGCCAGGACAAGCATATTCTCCAGTTCGCGCGCGAAGTTTAGCGTTTGATTCGACCACTTCGTGCGATCGCTTAGATTGATCTTCTTGTAGCGCTCCTGCAACGCCCGAATCTTCCCGTCGGCCATTTCCAAATTTTTGTTGATCCGCGTAACCGTCACGTGCTCCGTCATCACGTCGCCGAGCTCGCGCCAAATTGTGATCGGATTCTCCGAGCCGTCTTGGTTCATGAGCTTCTGATTTTTCTCTTCCTGCCGTTTTCTTTCAGCGTCAAACACGGCGGACGGCGTGGACTCCGCGCCCTTTTCAAGATTTTTCGCGTATTTCACCGCCGCGGGTCCGGCGATCCCCCCGCCAAAAATGCACGAAACCAGCGAGTTCGCTCCCAGCCGGTTCGCGCCATGATATTGATATTCGCATTCGCCCGCCGCGTAGATTCCCGGAACGTTGCTGGCTTGATCCTCGCCATTCACCCAGATTCCGCCCATGGTGTAATGCATCGCCGGAAAAACTTTCATTGGTTCGACGCGCGGATCGACGCCCAGGAATTTTTCGTAAATTTCCAGAATCCCTTCGAGCTTGCGGTCCAGCGTTTCGCGCGGAATGTGCGTCACATCCAAATAAACCGCCGGTTGCCCGTCGATTCCCAATTTTTCCTGATATACGATGCGGTGAATCGCGCGCGTAGCGATGTCGCGCGGCACCAGGTTGCCGTACTTCGGATACCATTCTTCCAGAAAATAAAACCGTTCCGCCTCGGGAATGCTTCTCGGCGCGCGCTTCTCCGCGGGATTGCGCGGCACCCACACCCGGCCGCCCTCGCCGCGTGCCGATTCGCTCATCAGCCGCAGCTTGTCCTCGCCGGGAATCGCCGTCGGGTGTACCTGGATGAATTCTCCGTTCGCGTAATCCACGCCCAGCTGAAAAAGTGCAGCCTGTGCTGAGCCCGTGCACACCACCGAATTCGTCGACCGCCCGAAAATCGCTCCGTTTCCGCCGGTAGCGAAAATCACCGCATCCGCCGAGAACGTTTTCACTTCCATGGTCCGCAAATCCATCGCGCAAATGCCGCGGCACATGCCGCCACCATCGATTACCGCCGACAGAAATGTTGCACCTTCGAACTTTTTGACTTTGCCTTCCGCTTCGTGCCGCCGCACCTGCTCGTCGAGAGCGTAAAGCAATTGCTGGCCGGTGGTCGCTCCCGCAAACGCCGTGCGGTGATAAAGCGTGCCGCCAAATCGACGGTAGTCCAGCAATCCTTCCGGTGTGCGATTAAACATCACGCCCATGCGGTCGAGCAGGTCGATAATTCCCGGTGCCGCCTGGCACATGCGTTTGACCAGCGGCTGATTCGCCAGAAAGTCGCCGCCATAAATCGTGTCGTCAAAATGTTTATCGATCGTATCGCCTTCGCCCTTCTGATTTTTTGCCGCATTGATGCCGCCTTGCGCGCAAACGGAATGCGAACGCTTTACCGGCACAATCGAAAACAAATCAACGGGGATCCCCGCTTCTGCAACGCGGATGGTCGCCATCAGGCCGGCCAGACCACCGCCTACCACTATGATTTTAGGCTGTCTCATCTGTTTGGCAGGTACACCGAGAAGGGATGCCAGTCATATCGGAAGCTGATGATGATAAGGATTCCCACTAGACTGAACGCCACTCCCACCAGCGCGCCCAAACGTCCCGCAGCCTGCTGCGCTTTAACGGTAGCGGCCAGTCCCCATTTGCACAAGAAATTCCAAATTCCCGCGCCGAGATGGAACGAAGACGCGAGCACGCCAACCACAAAAAAAACCAGATACCACGGATTCCGCATGTCCGCGGCCACATTCGCATACGTCGACCGGCCGTGCGTAAGCCATCGCTCGGTGTAAAGATGCCATCCAATATATGCAAACGCGATCAGTCCCGTGTAGCGCTGCGTCAGGTACAGCCAATTCCCTACCCAGGGATACGCCGACACGTTTGATTTTCCGCGCAGCCAGATATAGACCCCATAGCCGCCGTGGAAGAGCATCGGCAGAAGAATCGCTCCCCATTCCACGATCAGCCGGAATGGAATGGTTTGCAGCTCTTGCGAAACCGTGTTGTATTTTTCAGCGCTCACCAACGCGGCGCTGTTGGACCAAAAATGCTCCGCCAGGAATGCGCCAACAGGAAGGATGCCGGTGAAGGAATGCAGCTTTCTGAGGAGATAACTTGTGTCAGGCCGGGTTGCCGTCGAATACATGCCCTCTCCGCCGCGTAAGTCCCAGCCGGATCACACAGCATGACTCGGGACGAGCGTTGAGAACCGCGGCCAAATCAGTATAGGCAGATGATTGCAGGTATGCAAGTTGGCCTGTTTTTTCAGCGGGCACAAACAGTTCGAAAGTTTCTTGCCGCCGCGGTAAAAGTAGCGGAAAATAGTTATTGTACGGATGAAATTCGCTGGGCCTCACCTCTCCTGGCCTCGGCACAACAACCGCATGTGAATATGAGCACAACACTGAATCTGGTTTCGGAGATGGAGCGCATCGCCAGCGCCCTCGGTGCGGAAACCGGGGGAGCGCCGGGCGTTTCTCTCTCGGTCGTCGCCGAGAAAATCGCCAAAAACCTCGGCGTCAGGAACGATGAAGTGGCTATCCTCGCGGTTTCCACACGCTGGCGCCACCTCCACTTTCTGGTTCCGGAAGCTTTGAAGAACATTGGTTTCGTTCCGCTCTCCAGCAACTCAGCTCTTTCCGCGCGCACCGCTCGCGAGAGCCGGCCGGAGATCGAGAATAATTTTGCCAGCACGCGGCACGCCACCATTTTCGAAAGCGTGAAAGTCGCCCCGGATGATGGAGGTACGATCCAGAAGATGGTTAGCGCGCCGATTCTGCTGGATGGCAGGGTCATCGGCGTCATCCAAGTCAGCCGCAAGGGCGCAAATCCGCACAGCGCCGGCCCGGATTTCACCTCTCAGGATCTCGGAAATATCCTGGCTCTTTGCAAGCCTCTCGGCAAAATGCTGCGTCACATCGCCGGCGAGTGACGCCTGCGCGTTGCCGCGTTTGTCATCGCGCGTTCATAAATCTTTCACCGTGCTCATTCGCAGGTTCGGAATTGAATTGACAGTGCAATACCTTCTTGTTACTTTTCCACAGCGGCGAAATTTTTTGCTCCCACACTAATCACGGAGGCACGGCAAACCGGCACCATGGCGTTCGTTGCGAAGAAAATTTTCCTCACCAAAGGCGTCGGCAAACATCGTGAAAGACTTTCGAGCTTCGAGCTCGCCCTGCGCAACGCGGGCATCGCCGCCTGCAACATCGTCCGCGTCTCCTCGATTTTTCCTCCAAACTGTAAATTGATTTCTCGCAGTGAAGGTCTGAAGCACATCAAGCCCGGGCAAGTCGCTTTCACGGTCATCAGCGAGAATTCCACCAAGGAAGCGCACCGGCTCATCGCCGCCAGCATCGGCCTGGCGCTGCCCAGTGACAAATCCATGTACGGATATTTGTCCGAGCATCACTCTTTTGGCGAAACCGAAGAAGTCGCCGGCGAATATGCCGAAGAGCTCGCCGCCGAAATGCTCGCGACCACTTTGAACGTAGAATTCGATCCGGACTTGTCCTTCGACGAAAAAAAAGAGGTCTACCGCATCTCCAACAAGATCGTCCGCACCATGAACGTCACGCAATCCGCCGTCGGCGACAAGCGTGGCTTGTGGACCACCGTCCTCGGCGCCGCCATCCTCATCGGTGAAGACGACTAAGTCAAAGCTGTTTTTTCTCCCAGGGCTGAGGTTTTCTCTGGCGCTCACCAAGCACAAAGTAATAGACCAAGCCTGCACCAGCAAATAGACTGATCGAGATGACCGGGATCACCGTAAGGAGATTGTCTTCTTTTTCGTAAGATACCGATAGATGCCGTGATTGTTCATAACGTAGACACGGCCTTGCGAAGGATCAGGATACGCGAGACGAGTATCAAGGTATCGAAACCAGAGATACGTGTGAATTAATCCTACACAAGCAGACAGCAGTATCAGGCCCTTTCCGATGAGTCGCCATATTTTGTGATCCTTGGGATCGGCCCAGGCCTTGCGTCGGTCTTCACTCATATTTATTTAGTGTTTCGGCAAAACGAATAGTCAATTAGCATCCAGACCGTATGCCGTCTCTAGCCATTTCTTAACTTCGCCATCAATCTGTTCCGTGGCCGTAATTTCTATGCGATGAGTAATCCGGTCCTTCTTCGCCAGCCCGCCTGTATCGATCAACGGCTTGGGCAGCTTCCCTTTGTAATGTGTCAGGGCGAAGCCAAGGTCAATCCTCGAATTTGTCGTCGGCTTAATCTGCGCAAACACGTGCTCGCGATAGAGGGGCACGATCGTCTTGCACGGGCACGCCTTCACGTCATCCCCAAGCGATTTGCCGAGTTTTAACAATTCATCATAAATTGGCCGCAGTTTCTCTCTCCGCCCGGCGTACTGCTCTTCGACATACCGGACGGCAGCCGCCAAGTATCCTTCCGGCGTGTCTTCCTCTCCGCTCTTGCCTCCTGCGCGTTCCGCGATCCACCATGCGCTGTTCATGCCCAATTTGTGTTTGTTCTTCAGCCACTCGCGCCGCGCTTTTTCCTCTTTCGGCCCTTCTTTTTTGACCAGCGCGACCCACTCTTCCACCGAGCGTCCCGTCTTGCTCTTCAGTTCTGCGACCCACTTCTCCATCATGGCTACGCCAGGATGTACGTCATACATCGTTTTCGACTTCGCCATAGCCATCGGTCAACTCCCAACGGTTGTCCCGTTCTTCACGAAAGCAGCGATAACAAAACCCGCCAGCACAAACCCCACAATTTGCGTGGTCATGTAACCTGCGATGTAGTTTCCCGGGAATTCATACCAGTTCCAATATTCAACGTTTGTGCTTATCGCGGCAAGAACACCGGCGACAGTCACGACCCCCACTCGCGCTCCGTAATTTCGTCCGCCCGCAATACCCATCACCAGCCACGCAGCAAGCAATGCCTGCAGAACATTAAGCGCAAATTCGCGTCCCAGCAACGTACCAAAATGGAAAGGACCTGAAGGCAGGTGGTAGATCAGGATTCCGTGCGGGGATTGTTCATACTTCTTCATGTATTCCGGCATTGCTGCGTTTCGCTGCGCGCTGGTTGGCTTCGGACCTAGTCCGAAGCCTGGAAAAATGTAGAAGCCGGCTTCGGGAATTGCTCCTCGCATCGCGCTCAGCACAACTGCTTCGTTTGGAATCTCTCCCACGGCCATTTCGCCGATCCCGAGTACATCGTGCGCCACATACATCCACACAAACAGAGTCAAGCCACCCAGGATAGCCGCCAGCACGATGCGTTTCATTTTCGGTTCTCCTTCTGCAAATTACTTTGGAGCCCGGGGACGCGACGCTAGTTTCTCTTAAAAAGCTACATCGACACAGAAGTTGAGAGCCACCAGCCGTTGCCTGAGCACCAACACGTTTCATCCGGCCGCGTATTACGCCGTAAGGATCTCACGTTTCTGAAATCACCACGCTGGAATGCGACTCTCAATTTCAACGCCGTCTCGTCATCGCGACCGCCGACGCAAGGGATAAACGTCGCCGTATCTACAAATCGTGCGTCAAAGCGATCGTCCGAGGCGCGCGTTATCAATAGCATTCCTCCGGCTCCCGGCATGCCCCCCGGCCCATCCGCAGGCGTCAGCGGAAACAACAAACGTCCGTTCGGGCGCAAGGCATTCAGCCAGATATCCAGCGGCGCAGTCGCTCCGGCGTTTACGTAGATGGCGTCACACTCGGGCAGAGGCCCCTCTGCACCAGAACGGTGACGGACGGTCGCGTTGCGATAATCACGGAGGTTGCGCGTGGCGCGCTCCGACAGATCTTTCTCGATCTCATAAGCAACAACCGACCCTGTCGGCCCCGTCAGGCTCGCGAGCAATGCCGTGTAATAGCCGGTCCCTGCTCCCACGTGCACGACGCTTTCCCCTTCCTTGATATTCAGCGCCGCGAGACAAATGGCATGAAGCAGCGGTTGCCCAATATTAATTCTGCGCTCCGGGGCGATAGCCACGAGTATGTCTTGATAAAGAAAGGCCGGATCATCCGTCGGCGTCTCGATATAACCGGTAGCGGTGAATATTTTCCATGGACCAGGACCCGCGAAGCGCTCCCTTGGCGTCGATGCAAAGGCGGTCACCAGCCGCTCGTTGGCCTTCGACACTCCTGCAGCGGCCGTAATCAGATTTGAAAAAAAGAATCTGTGAGCTTCCAGCCGTTCCACGCGTTTTCTCGTGCTACTCTTCAGCACTGAACTAGCCTATGCGCTCTAGTATCGGCCTGACGATCAGCGGCTGCGCCTGCGGTCATTACTTTTTGCGTTTGAAGTACCCGATGCGTTCCAGGACGGCCCTGGCAATCAAAGGCAGCGCCACCGTGGCATCATCGAAAACTTCCGCGAAACGCCCGCCCTCTTCTGGCGGCACAAACTTTCCCCAAGAGACTGCTTCCGTGTACGTGCTGCCGCTGAGGCCGCCCCAATGGACCGGTTCCGGGCAAATGCGCACGCCGTAGTTGTAGCGCTTCAGTGGAAGCTTCTTGTATCCACGCCGCGCCAGCAGTTCCGCGTAGACGCCGAACTGCTGCGACCAGTTGCGCGGCACTCCTCCGCCGATCGTCAGAATCCCCATGCGCCTGGTGGCCATCATGGTGTCAGCAAACTTCTCGAAATCCAGGAAAGGGTCGAAGCGCAGCAGCGGGCGCTTCTCTTTCTGCCGGGCGATCTTGTGCAGCGCAAAATCAATTCCCAGCTCCGAGTCGCTGAACGCCGGAACAAAAATAGGAACATTGTGCTCGTAAGCCGATTTTAGAATTCCTCGTCCTTGCGCCGTCTTGTGAAGGTACTCGCCGATCCGCCGATGAATCTTCCAGCTGCACGCAGCTTCTTCTGCGTCCCATGCCGTGAAAATGTGGTCCATCACTTCTTCGACATGATCGAGATTTGTTTCCGGCTCGAGCGAGTCGTACACGCGGTTGTAACCGGCGTGGAAAAGTTCCTTGTCGCCCATATTGGGGTTGTAGCGAAAATGGGAGTAGCCCGTTGCTTCCACCAGCCCATGCGCCATCAGCGCGCCCGTCGAGACAATCGCGTTGACCACGCCCGACTCGATCAGGTCGCAGAAAATGAGTCCCATCTTGCCGACCGTTAAAGCGCCCGAGAGCGTCATCACCACGTAACAATCCTTGTCCCGGGCCATTTGTTCGAACACGTCGGCGGCATCGCCGATTTGCCGCCCGGTGAACGCCGTGTCCCCCATCGCGCGGACCAGCTCGTCGACGGTGCGGCATTTGGACAAATCCAGCGGAAACATCGGCCGAAGTTTGTCTTTTACTGGATCGTGGAGCACTCTCCCGGTCACAGTTTTCTCTCGCTGCTTCGCCATCGCGTCTCCTCGACGAAAATAAACTCGTAATCACGGATAAAATGCTGCCGTGCGCAACCGTGCGCTTTTGCAGCTGATTGATATTACAAAGGCTCCGCAAAAGATACTACAAAACGCGTGCAAATATTTTATTTCCGGCTCATGCTAAACTGAATTTCATGGCAGACAAATTTACCATCGGGCTCGTGCAGATGAAATGCACGGCGAACGGCGAGGAAAATCTCACTCGAGCTATCGGGAAAATCCGCGAAGCCGCCGCGCGCGGCGCGCAAATCATTTCCCTGCACGAACTGTTTCACTGCGAATATTTTTGCCGCAAGGAAGACGCCGAACTCTTCAATCTTTCGGAAGCAGTGCCCGGTCCAACCACCGAGAAACTCGCGCAGGTTGCCAAGGAGAAAAAAGTTGCGCTTGTGGTTTCACTTTTCGAGCGCCGCGCTCCCGGCGTTTATCACAATTCCTGCGCCGTGTTGGATGCCGATGGATCTTTCCTCGGAAAATACCGCAAGATGCACATTCCCGATGACCCACTCTATTATGAAAAGTTTTATTTTACGCCGGGCGATCTGGGTTTTCCGAATTTTGATACCAAGTACGCGCGCGTCGGCGTGCAGATTTGCTGGGACCAGTGGTATCCCGAAGGCTCGCGCCTCACGGCTCTCGGTGGCGCCAATGTGATTTTTTATCCCACCAGTATTGGCTGGCACCCGCATGAAAAATCGCAATTTGGCGCCGCGCAGCTGGATGCTTGGAAAACCATTCAGCGCGGCCACGCCATCGCCAACGGCATCTACGCCGCCGTGGTCAACCGCGTTGGTTTCGAAGGCAAGCCCCAAAATGGCGACCCCGGTTTGGAATTTTGGGGGAATTCATTCGTCGCCGATCCTTTTGGCCAGGTCATTTCCGAGGCTTCGAACGACAAAGAAGAAATTCTCGTTGTCGAATGCGACCCCGCCAAGAGCGAGGACGTACGCCGCAACTGGCCCTTCCTGCGCGACCGCCGCATCGACGCCTATCAACCCATCCTCAACCGCTGGCTCGGCGAAAAATAGCGTGCCGTCCCCTGCTCGCTTTTTGCTCTCCTTGTTTTGTGCGTTCGTTGTTTTCTACGCGCTCTCTGTGTCCGGCGTTTACGCCGACCCTGTCGGGGCGACCTCTGTGTTAAATTCCTTTTCCCGATGAAGACTCAGCCGTCCATCAAAACGCCTTACTCTCTCGGCTTCCGCATGCCCCCGGTAGTACAGGCCTCAGCATGTGCGCCGATCCAGAATCGGGGTTCCGCCGGTGCCTAGAGTTCAACTTACGTCGACTCCCCTTTCCCTCGGCTTCCGAATGCCCGCCGAATGGGAGCCTCACGAAGCCACCTGGCTCGGCTGGCCGCACGAGATAACCGACTGGCCCGGGAAATTTGCGGTTATTCCGTGGGCCTTCGCGGAAATCGTTCGCCACTTGTCGCGCGTCGAGCGCGTTTTTCTCCTCGTTGAAAACCGCGCCGCCGAATCGCGCGTTCGAACCATGCTGAAAAAATCGGAAGCAAATCTTGACGCCGTGGATTTCTTTCGCATCCCCACAGATCGCGGATGGATGCGTGATACCGGCCCCATCTGCGTTCGAAACGAAGCCGGCGAAGTCGCCTACAACAATTTTCTCTTTAACGGCTGGGCAAAGTACCCAAATCACAAAAAAGACGCCGCCGTCGTCGCCAAAGCCAACCAAAAGTTGAAACGGCGCGTCTGGCAGCCACAACACAAGGGCCGCCGCGTAGTCCTCGAAGGCGGCAGCATCGACGTGAACGGCCGTGGAACGCTTCTCACCACCGAAGAATGCCTGCTCAGCAAAGTTCAGGAACGCAATCCCGGATTCACCAAAAACGATTACGCCGACATTTTTCGCGAATACCTTGGCGTCACAAATGTTCTTTGGCTGAAAAATGGAATCGCCGGCGATGACACCCATGGCCACGTCGATGACCTTGCGCGTTTCGTGAATCCGTCCACGGTTGTGGCGATCGTGGAAGATGATCCGAAGGACCAAAACTACAACGCCCTGCAGGAAAATCTTGCTTTATTGAAAACGATGAAGAGCCAGGATGGGCAGGCGCTGCGACTAGAGACACTTCCGATGCCGGCGCCCGTTCTTTTCGAAGATTTTCGGCTTCCCGCGAGCTATGCGAATTTTTATATCGCCAACAAAATTGTGCTCGTGCCCACGTTCAACGATTCGAACGATCGCGTCGCGCTGAATATTCTCGCGAAGTTATTCCCGGATCGAGAAGTCGTTGGCATCGCCTGCCGCGATCTCGTGCTGGGACTTGGCACCTTGCACTGCATGACCCAGCAGCAACCGAGCACCCGATGAGGATGCGAGTCCTGAGCGAACGCAGCGAGTCGAAAGACCTCTGCGTGCGATTCTCTCTTCAGTCTCGATGATGAATTGCCTCGCACACAGGTTCAGCTACAATCGGTGGTCACTTTGGAGGTTTCATGCTCGCCGCAGACTTGCTCTTGCAGCAGGGTTTCGGAATCTGGTTCCAATCGCACGGCTTCGTCTCGTGGCTGCTCCTCGGCTTGGTGGCAGGATGGCTTGCGGGAAAAATTGCCCGGGGCCGGGGGTTTGGATGCATCGCGGATATCGTCCTTGGCTTGATCGGTTCCTACATCGGCGGCTGGGTCTTTACGAAGCTGGGAATTTTCGGTGGTGGATTTCTTTACTCGCTCGCGGCGGCAACTCTGGGCGCCGTCATTCTCGTATCTATCGCGCATCTTTTTGCCGGTGGCAATAATCATTGAATGCGCGAGTTCGTTTGTTTTTTTTAACCAGTCACGAGTCGCCCGTTACAAATCAGTTCCTGTGATACGATGCTCGTTTGCGTTCCGGAGTTGACGCGTCATTGAGCAAGACCTCGCAATCCCTCACCGCCATCCCCCTGGGTGGTCTCGGCGAATTCGGCATGAACATGATGGCACTGCGGCTCGGCGACGAGATCATCGTCATCGACGCGGGCATGATGTTTCCGGAATCGGAGTTGCTGGGCGTCGACCTGGTGATTCCCGACATTAGCTATTTGAAACAGAATCGCGCGAACGTCCGCGCGATTGTGCTGACGCATGGCCATGAAGACCACATCGGCGCCCTGCCCTATATTTTAAAAGACCTAAACGTTCCGGTGTATGGAACTCGCTTCACGCTCGCGCTAGTGAAAAAGCGGCTGGATGAAGCGGGTCTGCTGGAGTCGACAACGCTGCGCGAAGTGCTGCCCGGGCGGCTGGTGGAGATCGGGCCGTTTGAAATCGAATTTATTTCCGTGACGCACAGCACGGTCGATTGCGTGGCGCTGGCGATTCGGACGCCGCTCGGAGTGGTGATTCATACTGGCGATTTCAAGATCGATCAGACACCGGTGGGTGGGGCGCCGTTTGATTTGCACTCGTTCGCAAAATATGGAAACGAGGGAGTGCTGGCGCTGTTCAGCGATTCGACGAATGTGGAGAGGCCGGGATTTACGCCTTCAGAGCGGGCGGTCGTGCCGCGGATTGAAGAATTGTGCCGCTCCGCCCCTCGGCGGGTGATTTTGTCGTGCTTTGCTTCGTCGATTCACCGCATTCAACAAGTCATCGACATTGCGGCGCGCGTGAACCGCAAAGTCGCGTTTGTCGGGCGCAGCATGGTCGACAACGTGGAGATTGCGCACTCGCTGGAAATTTTACGAATTCCCGATGGAATGGTGGTGCGCCCGCAGGACATCCGCGGATTTGACCCGAAGCGCATCATTATTTTGGCCAGCGGCAGCCAAGCGGAGCCGATGTCGTCGCTTTCACGGATCGCGGTGGACAATCACCGCTTCGTTTCCGTGGATGAAAACGACAGCGTGATTCTTTCCGCGCGCATCATTCCGGGAAACGAAAAATCCATTTTTCGCATGCTGGATCACATGTTCCGGCGGCGCGCGCTGGTTTATTACGATAATTCAGCGGGCGTCATCCACGTTTCGGGACACGGCAGCCAAGAAGAACAAAAACTTTTGCTGCAACTGGTGAAGCCGAAATATTTTATTCCGGTGCACGGCGAATACCGGCACTTGTTCCGGCACGCGGCGCTGGCGCATCAACTGGGATCTGTTTCGGAAGAAATTTTGCTGGTCGAGGATGGACAGTCCATCGAATTTACGGAGGATGGAGCACGGCGGCGAGATCCGGTGACCGCCGGGCGCGTCTGCGTGGATTCCGGTTCGCTCGAAGAGATTGAAGAAGTTGTGATTCGCGACCGCAAGCATCTTTCTGAAGACGGCATCGTTGTTCCAATCATTGCGATCGACAAGCGCACCGGAAAGATGGAATCGCATCCGGAAATCGTGACCCGCGGCTTGATGAGTGACAATGGCCAGGAACTGATCGCCGGAGCGCGAGTCGTGATTATGAAAACCGTCGAGGAATCGAACGCCGAGGAAAAATCGGACTGGGGCGTGATCAAGGAAAAAATTCGCGTGGACCTCAAGCGCTACATCAACAAACAAACTTCCAAGCGGCCCCTGATTCTTCCCGTGATTCTCGAAGTTTAGCTGGCAGCACTGTCAATGGATGAACCTACCGCTACTTCCACGCCGAGGGTTGGCGGCGCGGCATTCACTTTTATCCTGGTCATGGTGGCGTTTGATATGGTGGCGTTTGGCATTATCGCGCCGGTGCTGCCGGATCTCATCCGGCAATTTGAGGGCGGAGACTTTGCCCGCGCTTCAAGCATTACCGGTTATTTCGGATTTGCCTGGGCCACCATGCAGTTTATTTTTTCGCCGATTCTTGGGGCGTGCTCAGACCGTTTCGGCCGGCGCCCGATCATTTTGATTTCGTGCTTCGGATTGAGCATCGACTACGTTTTCATGGCGGTGGCGCCGTCGCTGCGCTGGCTTTTGGTGGGCCGCATCGTTTCCGGCATCACCACTTCCAATATCTCCACGGCGTTCGCCTATGTCACGGATGTGACGAAGCCGGAGGAGCGCGCGAAACCCTTCGGCCTGATTAGCGCAGCGTTTGGGATGGGGTTCGTGATTGGCCCAGCAGTTGGCGGCTGGCTGGGCAACATGAACCTGCGTTTTCCGTTCTGGGCGGCCGCGGCGTTGAGCCTCGGCAATGCTCTGTACGGATATTTCGTGCTGCCTGAATCCTTGCCGCCGGAACGGCGCGCCAAAAGCGCCTGGCATATGGCAAACCCTCTGGGATCCCTTCGGCTGCTCAGTGCGAACCGAGAACTTGGCGGACTTGCCGTGGTGACGGCGCTGTACTATCTGGCCCACAACTCGCTTCCTTCGATGTGGGCGCTTTACACGGAGTACCGCTACGCGTGGAGCCGCCGCGACGTTGGCCTTTCCCTGGCTGTGGTCGGTGTTTGCGCGGCGGTGGTCTCCGGTGCGCTTGTGGGCCCGCTTGTGAAGCGCTTCGGTGAACGGCGCAGCCTTCTGTCAGGCTTGCTGTTTGGGACGATTGGATTCGCGGGCTTTGCCCTCGCAGCGCGCGGATGGGTGATCCTCGCGGTGATTCCGTTTATTGCACTGTGGGGCATTGCGGCTCCGGCGATGCAGTCGCTGATGGCGCGGCACGTGGATCCTTCGTCGCAAGGCAAATTGCAGGGGGCGATCAATTCCTTGCGGGCCATCACCGGGATGGCAGGACCTGTTCTCTTCACGCAAATCTTCACGATTGCCATCTCACCTCGTTACAGCATGAACTTGCCGGGCGCGCCGTACCATCTGGCGGCATTGCTTTTGGGAGCGAGTCTGCTGCTGGCGGTCTACGTGACGCGGCCGAGCGCAGCTACCCAGACTGTCTCCTCTGAGACTTCCTAGTTGCACCGATGCATAGTCTGTGGAGATTCTGATTCCAGGCCCTTCCCCATCCCCGTGTTTTTCATCAAGTGTTGATTCTAAAGGGAATTCAAGTTGTTTGTTTTGATACACTTTTGCAAGTGTTGATTCTGCACCGGTTACCAGTGGCCAATTGGGAGGGAGAAAATGTGTAGTTTCCGTTTTTCTTCCAGCATCAAACTGACTCCACAGTAGCGCCGCCAGGAGGGATGATCATGAAGTCCAAGCAAGTGGTTCTCATCACCGGTTCCAGCACCGGCTTCGGCAGACTGTTCACGGAAACCCTGGCTCGTAAAGGGCACACCGTTTTTGCGACGATGCGTGACCCCGGAGGCCGCAATGCCAAGAATGCCTCCGAAATCCGCGCGCTCGCGGAAAAGGATTCGCTGCCCATTCACGTCCTTGAACTGGACGTGACCGACGACGCCTCGGTGGGACGGGCCGTGGATGCCGCCGTTGCCAAAGCCGGCCGCATCGACGTAGCCATCAACAACGCCGGCTACTACCTCTCCGGGCTGGAAGAAGCGGTCACCACCGAACAAGCGCAGCGGCTGATGGACACGAATTTCCTTGGCCCGGTTCGCGTGAATCGGGCAGTGCTTCCACACATGCGGCGGCAACGCGGCGGCGTGCTCATGCACATCAGCAGCGGCGCCGGCCGCGTGGTTCTTCCTTCTGTTGGTTTCTATTGCGCAAGCAAATTTGCGCTCGAGGCGCTGGCCGAGGCATACAGCTACGAACTTGCCGGGCAAGGAATTGAATCCGTGATTGTGGAACCCGGCCAATATGAGACGCCAATTTTTGGGAGTACCGTGAAGGCTGCCGATGAGGCTCGCACCAATACGTATGGCGCTGTCAAGGAGATCCCCGCGAAGATCAACGCGGCGCTTTCCTCCACCGCCGGCAATGCTCAAGAAGTTGCAGACACGGTTCTGCGGATTGTCGAGACTCCTGCTGGTGAGAGGCAGTTGAGGTATTTCGTCAGCCCCCAGAACTTCGGCGTCGAGGAGATCAACGCCCTTTCAAAGCAAGTGCAAGCCAGCGTGATAGAAGCCTTCGGCCTCGCTGTCGACACCAAATTCCGCAAAGGCAAAGCAGCCGGGACCGTCTAGATCGCCCGGACGGAGCCGGGGTGAACGCCAGACGCTGAAGACGCGCCACCACTCAGGCGTGCTCCACTAGCCTAGGCCGGACGAGTGCCTCGCGGCCTTCCACTAGGAAGAAGACTCGGAGTTGCCGGAATTGGAGTCCGGGCGAGGTGAGGGAGTAGGCGTTTGATCCCAATTGGCCCTTGTCCGGTAACGACAAATCAGTTGACAGTTAGCCGGGAAACGTTTCCTCCCTTCCCGGCAGCGTAGCGCCCTCCGACCTTCCCGATAGAATTAAGGCCGCGACGAAATAGGCGCCGCGAGACACAGACCCGTCATCGCGGGCGCTGGTCATTAAGCCGAGACTCGCCGAGGAGATCAGCAAGAATCCATGTTGCTCCGGCAATCGCGAAGGTCTCGGCGTTTTCGCTCCAATTCGTATGACTGTGGGGATCGGAGATAACCAACGGTACCCACACGAGTAGCCCAAAACTCACAATCATCATTGTCAGCAGGCGACTCGCAAGAAGTGCCATTCGATTGATAAGAAGAGCCACGGCCGCGAGTGCAAATGAAACAGTCGTCGCTACCGCCCAAAACATCTGACTTGGCGGAATCCACTTCGGAACAAGATGGGCCGTAGCGTGCAGATAAATCGCCTGTTCGACGGTAAAGGAAGCGGCACAGATGCCCAAGAGAACGCGGCCGATCCGATTGAGCGTTGCCGGTGACCATACCAATGACAAGCGTGCATAGACGATCGCCACTCCGGTCAGAAGAGAGAACTGCTCGAAGAAGTTGCCCCAGCTATTGTAGATCTGCGGTGCGGCGACGATTCCTGGCACGCACAGTAAGACGAAGACAAGACAAGCCGCGCCAAGGACAGCTGCGCCCGCTTTCGCGGTCCGACGGAACTGAATCGCGGCGCCGCCGAAGATCAGCGCAGTGGATGCGAAGTAAACGAGGTAACGAAGTTGATGAGAGTCGTGCCAGGCCAGCGTGATGACGCCAAAAGCCAAAGCCGCCACTCCAAACACGTGACGGCCGGGGTTCGAACTAGGCGTTAATACGGTCATTGTTTTCAATCCTGATTACGCAGGTGTGTCACGATGCGGGAGAGCCGATTCGCCGGCGTTCCTTTGAGCAATCGGGGAATCTTAAAGGATGCGCCGAGGTTCATACAACGGGCTTTCTGCAACCGGATGGATCAACGGTGTAGTGCCTGCTGGAGTGTGAAGGTCTTGAGGAAGTATGGAGAAGCGGAGGGTGCCCCAGATTTTTATCATGCTTGGAAGTACAGGCACCCTAATAAACGCTTACCAGGCACTGGCCCAGTGGGCCCAACGAAACTGCTGGGCGATGTAGCGCTAGGGTCTAGTCGAATTCGCTGGTGGCTTCATGTATTCGGGATGCTCGCGCTCAATCTCGGCCCCGATCTGAGCCCCAAGTTTTGCGCCTATTTTGCCACAGTCACCGATCGCGTCCGCCATGAGCTCAGGCATAACCGCGGTCAGTCTCTCCTTCAGCGCCGGTGACGGAACTGCGGTCTTCGAAGTTTCTTTCTGCAAGACAATCAATTCATTATCTCTGCATTCGTAAAATATTTCTCGTACGCGCGGACGTAAACATCGAGATAGTCGTTTATGTTTGTCCGTTCGAGAAATCGTCTTTTCCATTCTTTCCCGAACTCAGGAGCGCATCCCTGACATTTGTCCATCATTGCCTTTTGCGCTTCATTAACCATTTTTTCGAGATTATCTTGGAGGTGTTGTTTCGCGCCGCTGACTTCGACCAGCCTAACTGCGTCTGCATGGAGCTTGGGATCGACCTTCTTAGCGAGTGTTGTCTCGCTCTCCGAGGGCTTGTCAACTGGAGATTGTGCATTGGCGGAGAGAGCCAAGACCAAGACAGTAAACACAAGCAAGGACAAGGAGCTCTCGCTCACTGTGCAGGGCCCAGAAACTGATGCCGGACTGATTGTCAGTGCGCGGGCCACCGCCAAAGAGGTGGGCCTGCCCATTTACCCGGGATCGATACCGCACAAGGATCAGGATAAGGACAACGATAGTCCAGCTGCGAAGCTGGGGCTGTGGGGCACCTCGTTTGGGTTCAAGCTCGTTGTGCTGAAAATGGAGTCGAAGGACGCGCCTAGGAAAGTCGCCGACTATTATCAGAGAGCCCTGGCCAAGTACGGGACGGTTCTCGATTGCACTAATGCCGCCCGGCCTCAGCAGGCAAAGGACAAGAACTCCGAAAAGCTTACATGTGGCGACGACAAGCCGGAAACGGGAGGGATGCTCTTCAAAGCCGGCACAAAGGATAAGGAGCACATCGTTGGAGTTCAGCCAAACGGGACCGGCGCGGTGTTTCAGCTGCTATACATCAAGGCGCGTGGAGAAAAGAACAATCCTGCCTGAATGCATGGTCGATCTCACGCCAAACCAGGGGCGCCCACTTAGACGTCTAACGCAAAAATCAGACTTGTCAACCCGACTCACTCGGAGTTGCTGGAATTGGAGTCCGGGTGAGGTGAAGGAGAAGGCGCCTGTTGTTGCGCCGGTTGGGCCGGACGGGGAGCGGGCTGAGGAGCCCAATAGAAATTTCGAAGAGCCATACCCTGAGGCGTTCGCAATTGGCCTACGCGCCAGATGCGGATGCCAGCTCTCCTGACTGCTTCGGCGGAGCCAGCGCGAGCAGGGCTGCGCCGATAACAACGAGTACGGCCGAGCCGATCCAAAACCCTACCCGTTCGCTCGGCATGTGGAATCCCAGGATGGTCATTACAACGGCGTGAGCGAAACTCGACCATGCCGTAAAGGCGATTAGGCTACGATGTGCCGACGGCTTACGCGTGGTCACCAGCAAAAAAACCCCTAGCGTGAAATACAGGCTCATCATCATCGTGTCGCCCGTATCATCCGACGGACTTGGATGCCATAAAGACATCGCCATCGGATAAATCGCTGCCACAAAAAGCAATCCCACCAATACCAACAAAACCTTCAGCGCCCGTTCTCGGTTCATGGTGGCCTCCTGCTGAATCACCCTAATGCATAGAAAGCCGGACACACAAAGTCTATTCTCACGAGCCGTTCCAGTCAGCGCGGGCGCGTGGTAAGGCCGGCCTGTTTCCAGAGCTTCTCCCAGTGCCAGACGCCGGGAGTCTTGTGAAGGACGCGGTAGCCGACCTGGTGGGCCAGCATCAAAATCTGACCGCGATGATGCGCCTCGTGCGAGAACATGTAAGCGAACATGGCGCCGTCAGCGGGCCACGTTTGCGTCCAACTGCCGCGGGAGAACTTCGTGACGCGGCGATTGGGAGCGGCCGAGAGCGCATCCGTCAACATCAGCAGGCACTGCGCGGCGCTTTTCTTGTGCACGGCAGCAGCCTGCTTCATGGTGCAGCGGTCGGGATCGAGTGGCGGCGGACACTTCAGGTGCGGCGCGGAATTCTTCAGCCACATAAGCCGGCTGTTGTGCAGATGCGCGAAGATGGCCGCGATTGTCCGGCCACTGCCTTTTTGACCCAGCGGCTGGGCGCGCCACGCGCGAGGGTCAAGATTCGAGAGGATGAGCTGGTTCATTGCGTCGTTGCTCGCGTAAGTTTCGAGCAGCGTGTCGCGAACCTCGGCAAGCGCCGCATGGGACTGGAGTGCCATGGAAGCTCGGGCGGTTTATTATAACGAGCCTTGCCGAAATGGGGCGCAATTTATATCCAGTGGGGGCCCACCGGCAAGAGTTCGGCCTGTTTCCAGGAACCTAGGCCACACGGCGTTTGGATTTGCGGCGGCGTAGGAAACGTTTGCGTTTGTTCAGACCCTTCCCCTTCGTAAAGTGGAGCATGGCGTGGCGCAGGAGCCAATTTGCTTTGGTTTGATAACCGCGGCCATCGGATTTGAGCCAGGCGATGACATCGGAATCGAGACGCATGGTCACGGGCTTTTTTGCAGGGTGGTAGAGCTTGCCGATTTCGGCTCCGCTCCAATCGACAACCGGGGGAGCATCCGAGAAGTCAATGTCGTCGTCTCTTTTTGCGGCGATGGCTCGGATGTCCCGCTTCTGTTCCTTTGTGAGCTTCCTCATAGGCTCTCCTTTCTTGAGATTCGGCAGCGCGGGCTGAGATGATGCGAATGACTTCCTCGTTGTGCTTCTCATAGAAGGTATGGACAACCAAAAGGATCGAACCCGATTCGATGGCGCCAACCGTTATCCAGCGCTCCTCGTAGTCGGAGCTGTAGTCGCGTTGGGTCATAGCGTAAGGATCGTCGAAGACCAGAACGGCAGTCTCAAAGCGAACATCGTGCTTGCGAAGGTTTTGGCGGTTCTTGTTCGTCCCATGTAAATCGCATAGCAACGCGAGATCTACAGCATAGTTATTGGGAAGAGTGGTGTCAATATATTTGTACGTACATCAGCGAACTCCGCCTCTCACAAAACCGAGGGCGAGACACGTGCTTCAAACGTGAAGCGCAAGAGGAGAGAGGAATGACGGTGAGGTGGCGTGGTCAGGAAGGGGGGCCCAGCTTGTTGACACGTAAGGAGACTGCTTGGGACTGCTTGGACTAAGGCCGGGCCGCCTCCGCTCCAGGACAAATGGATGTGGGGTACTTAGGGTGGGGCCCTGGACTCGGAGGCGGACCCGCTGTCCCGAATGTGGATGCATCCTGTATCAAGGCTAGAGACGGGGGAATATAGTGTTTACCTTGATTGTGTGTCAGGTGTTTACCCTAGTACGTGCTGCCGCCCCTCCATTGGAAGTGGCTGGAACGTCATAGAACCAAGTGCGGGGCAACGATGCCAATCAATTCCCGAGACGTAATGATCTTTGTTTTTTTCCAGAACTTTGGGAAATGATGCTGGCTGCCGGCGACAAGATAATCCGCGCGGGCGGCATCGGCGCACTCGAGGAAGATATTATCGGCGGGGTCGACCGTGATTTGAAGCGATTGGGAGGGAGAGACAAAGTAAGGAGTGGTTCTTGATAAATTGAAGGAATTGAAGGCGGAGTCCTCTACGAATGCGGAGTTCCGGACGCGCTAATACCGTCCGGTATTCCGAGAAAATCGAAGCGGACAGGTAAAGACGCGCTGGCTTGGTGCTCGCGACCAGGAGCACAGTGCGTTGTAAACCATGGGGTTTCACAGCGGCAGAAACCACAATGTTGGTATCGAGAACGAGCCGCAGCGGAAGCATTCGCTTCTAATTCCGGAGTTTCTATTTTCGGGCCCTGAACCTTCGGGATTTCACTTTTCGAGCACGCGCCTTCTGAATGATGCGGTCGATGCGCCGGGACGTTAGTTTATCCGTACCTTTTTCTTCGGATTCTTCACCGATGACTTTCAGCACTTCCGGTTCAGGTGAGGCCAGACGCACATAATCTCTGATGCTCAGGAGAATCGCCCTGGGGATGCCGCGCTTCTCGATAATCAGACCGCGGCTGTCCTTCTCGACCCGGCGGAGAAGCTGACCGAAAGTGGAGCGGGCACGCAGAGCAGAAATCAAGAGACCTTCATTCTTGGCAGTTTCTGGTGCTGGCATAAACTCTCCAGTTCGCTATATTGAAGTGTACAGTTAATGGTTGCGGGCCAGAATCCCGGTGCGCAATTCACGACAGTGACTCTGGGATGCGAAGAAAACGGGAGGGGCCGCGGCAGCATCCGCGAGCTGCGCAGAACGAACACGCAGAACGAACTATCTTGCCTCATGCGGCGCAGAGGTATAGGCTTCCCTCTCACAAACACGTTTGCGTCATGCGGGGCTCGAGGGGTCTTGCCCTGCACCCACCTGGCAATCGCGCAAACGCACAAGAGGAGGAAACTATGGCTACGGCAACTGCAGCGATGCAACCGAATGTGAAGATTGGATCGACAAAATTACTGATCAACGGAAGATGGGTCGACAGCGTTTCGGGGAAAACGTTTCCGACCACCAATCCGTCAACGGGCGAAGTGATTACGCAAGTAGCGGAAGCCGACGCGCCGGACGTGGACAAGGCGGTAACGGCGGCGCGCGCGGCGTTTGACAAGGGCCCATGGCGGAAGAAGATGAGCGCTTCCGAACGCGGCGTACTGATGAACAGGCTGGCGGACCTCATCGAAAAGCACGCCGATGAGCTGGCACAACTGGAAGCGCTGGACAACGGCAAACCGGCGCACGTCGCGCGGGCGGCGGATCTTCCGCTGACGATTGCCTGCTACCGTTACTATGCGGGGTGGGCGGACAAGAATCATGGGAAGACGATTCCCGTGAGCGGCAACTACTTCACCTATACCAAACATGAACCGGTGGGAGTGGTCGGGCAGATTATTCCGTGGAATTTTCCCCTGCTGATGCAGGCGTGGAAGCTGGGGCCGGCGCTGGCGACCGGTTGCACGGTGGTGATGAAGCCCGCGGAGCAGACGCCGCTGACGGCGCTGCGCGTTGGCGAATTGATACTGGAGGCGGGATTCCCCGAAGGCGTGGTGAATCTGCTGCCTGGATACGGACCAACGGCCGGCGCAGCGATTGCGCGGCACATGGACGTGGACAAAGTGGCGTTTACGGGATCAACTGAAGTGGGCCATTTGATCATGAAAAACGCCGCAGAAACAAACCTGAAACGGGTAACGCTGGAATTGGGCGGCAAGAGCCCGAACATTGTGTTCGCGGATGCGGACATGGATGAAGCGATCGAGGGCGCGCACTTTGCGCTGTTCTTCAACCAGGGGCAGTGCTGCTGCGCGGGGTCGCGGTTGTACGTCGAGGAAAAGGCGTATGACGAGTTTGTGGATCGCAGCGTGGCACGGGCGAAGAAGCGCACCGTCGGTAGCCCGTTCGACACGAAGACCGAACAGGGGCCGCAGGTGGACCAGGACCAATTCAACAAGGTGATGAGCTACATCGACGCCGGAAAGCAGGAAAAAGCGAAACTCGTGGCCGGCGGCAATCGCGTGGGCGACAAGGGGTACTTCATCGAACCTACGGTGTTTGCCGACGTGCAGGACAACATGAAGATCGCGCAGGAAGAAATCTTCGGGCCGGTCATGTCCATCCTGAAGTTCAAAGACTTGAACGAAGTGGTCGAGCGCGCGAACAAGTCAATGTACGGATTGGCGGCAGCGGTTTGGACGAAAGACATCACCAAGGCGCATGCCATCGCGGACAGCGTTCGCGCGGGGACGGTGTGGGTGAATTGCTACGATGTGTTCGACGCGGGAGCACCGTTCGGCGGATTCAAACAGTCCGGGATCGGGCGCGAACTCGGCGAATATGGATTGGCGAATTACACTGAGGTGAAGACCGTCACCGTCAAACTATGAACGAGACAACTCGAGTCGGAACAAGAGGGGCACGATTTATCGTGCCCCTACACTTTTTTGCGGCGGCAGTGGCGCTAGCAGCGGTATTCCTTTTTGCGGCGCAGGCGAGCTATGGGCAATCGGATGCAGGAGCAGGCGCCGTACAGTGTCACCTACAGCATTTGCGGCACGGAATTAATCTGAGCGAGTGGTTTGCTCAGGTGTACGACCCCAAGGGCTACACGAAAGAACATTTTGAGGCTTGGACGACGGCGCAGGACATCGGGTTAATCAAGAACATGGGATTCGACCATGTACGGTTGAGTGTGAATCCGCAACCGATGTTCCGGCGCAAGCAGGCCGATCGCATCCCCGCGGATTATCTGGGCTATCTCGACGCCGCGGTGAAGATGATTCTCGACCAGGGCCTGGCGGTGATCATTGATATTCATCCTGACTCCGACTTCAAGGAAAAGCTCTCCGCAGACAATGAGTTCGTCGAACAGTTCGAGGACTATTGGCGCGCGCTGGCGCGGCATTACTCTTCGACGAACCCGGATCTCGTTTCGTTCGAAATTCTGAATGAGCCGGAATTTCACGATCGTTATCGCTGGCAGGGCGTGCAGGCGAAGCTGGCGGTAGCGATTCGCGAAGGCGCGCCGCAGCACACGATTATTGTGGCCGGGGCGTATTGGTCGTCGGAAAATGAGCTGCTATTTTTCGATCCCCTGCGCGACCCGAACATCATCTACAATTTTCACTTTTATGATCCTCACATCTTCACCCATCAAGGAGCGACTTGGAGCACGAATTACGTTCACTACTTGAAAGAGCTGCCGTATCCTTCGACGCCGGAAAATGTGCAGGCGGCTGCTGCGCTGATTCCGGATGCGGTGAATCGATTGGCGGCGATTCACTATGGACTGGACCGCTGGAACGCATCGCGGATCGACAGCGAAATCGGGCAGGTGGCGGCGTGGGCGAAACGGTGGAACGTAGCGGTCACGTGCAACGAGTTTGGCGTGTATCGCAAGACGGCAAATCCGCAGGATCGAGCAGCGTGGATTTCCGACGTTCGAACGACGCTGGATAAATATGGAATGGGATGGACGATGTGGGATTACAGCGGCGGATTCGGTGTGGTAACGAAGCAAGAGGGCCATCCCGCCGTTGCTGATGCGGTCATCGTCAAGGCGCTGGGACTGAAGATGCCGCCCGCCGCACCATAACTGACCGGCGCTGTTCAGCGGGGGGAGTTCAGCCTACAATCGCGCCATGCCGGTCACGCTGCGTGCCCACGAACCGGGGGATTTTGCTGCCCTGCTGCGGCTAGACTATGCGTGCTTCCCACCGGGAATTGCCTACTCCAAGACAATGCTGAGATATTTTCTGAAGCTGCCGTCGGCGGATGGGGTGGTGGCGGAAGATGATGGGAAGATTGTGGGATTTATTTTGACGGAAGAAAATCCGCCGCTGGCGCATGTGATCACGCTGGACGTGGCGGAATCGCACCGGCGGCAGGGAGTGGGCTCTGCGCTGCTGGCGGAGAGCGAGAAGAACCTGGCGTTACGGGGCGTTCGAACGATTTTGCTGGAAACGGCAACCGACAATGAAGCGGGCGTTGCCTTCTGGCAGCGGCATGGCTATCGTATCGAGGCGACGCTGAAGCGGTATTATTTGCGGCGCATTGACGCGTACGAAATGCGAAAGATCCTGCCGGGCGTTCGAAAAACGGCCAAGCATCCAGGAGAACACGTTTGAGCGACTACTTGCTGTCCGTGCTGTTGGGAATCGTGGAGGGATTGACGGAATTTTTGCCGGTGAGCTCGACGGCGCACTTGCGTATCAGCGAAGCGCTGTTTCACATCGACCTGGCGAACGGGTATTGGAAAGTGTATTCCATCGTGATCCAACTCGGCGCAATCGCGTGCCTGCCAGTGTATTTCTGGCACCGGATTCGAGCGTTCCTCTCGACCTTTCCGAAAGGCGAGCGCGGCGACCGAACGCCGCTCACTCATCCTCTAGGACTGACGGCAGTGGCATTCGTAATTACGGCGATTCCTTCGTTTCTGCTGACGAAAATGATCGGAAAACATTTAGAGAACCTCTCGATCATTGGGTGGTCCCTGGTAATCGGGGGCGTTTTGATGTGGATCGTCGATGCGATGAACGCGAAGTCCGAGGCGGCCGGTCCTGGAAACACGGGAGGCCGTATTCACACCTGGAAGATGGAAGACATGAGCCTGGGACAGGCTGGCTGGATCGGCTTCTGCCAAATTTTTTCGGGCGTGTTCCCCGGAACGTCACGCTCGATGTCGACGATTGCGGGCGGACAGATTGCGGGGATATCGCGGTCCGCGGCACTCGAGTTTTCTTTCTTTCTTTCGATACCGACGATGGCCGCGGCAACGTTATATACACTCTACAAGTCGGTGCTGGGAAAAGGCGAGAATCCCATTGGAGTTTCGCAGATGACTCCGCACCAGTGGGTCGTTTTGGCGATCGGATTCGTCGTGTCGTTCATCGTGGCGTATGGGGCAGTGGCGTGGTTTCTGGCGTGGGTGAGGAAGCATGGCTTCGCGCCATTTGCCGTGTATCGAATCGTTATGGGAGCGCTGGTGCTGGCGTGGACGTCCGGGGTCCTGCATTGAAGATTTAGGAAACACGGGTACAGAAAGTTTTTGGCGTTGGAGCTCGCTAGTTTGGTATATTCAGTGTGTTTGGAAGTTCCTCCAGGCGGGAGTGCGATAGCGCCAGCGCCCCGCCGCGACACTCAGTCTTCCCCACAAAGCTGAGGAGATTCTTCTTGCGCTTACTGACTCCGACAGGAAACAAGCGTTTCAATGAACTGATTGGGTTTTTGTGTATCACGCTGGCGGTGCTAATCGCTCTGGCGCTGCTCTCCTATTCGCCGAAAGATGCTTCGTTCAATGTAAGTGCCGCGGCCTTCGACGGCAGCCCGGCGCGAAACTGGATTGGGCCGGCCGGGTCGTACGGAGCGGACCTGCTTTTCCAGAGCTTCGGGTTTGCCGCGTTTCTGATACCGGCGGCGATCCTTGTTTTGGGATGGCGGTGGTTCCGGAGCCGGGTTTTAGATTCGCAAGTCGCCACGGTCGTGGGCTTCGGGCTGCTGCTGGTTTCGCTGCCGACGCTGCTTTCCCTTTGGCACGTCTGGGATGTGCGCGGCGCGGTGCCGCCGGGCGGATTGCTGGGCGAACTGATTTCTGGAGGGTTGCGCACCGGGTTCAACCTATGGGGCGCGAATCTGGTGACCGTGGCGCTTCTGGTGACGGCGCTGTTTATGACCACGCGTTTTTCTTTTTCCGGGGCGCATGCATGGGCCAGCGGTCCGAATGGCCCGATTGGAAGAGTGGAGAAGCTGGGCATTTTGCAGAAGGCCAAGGCGCGCTGGCATGCGTGGCGCGAAGAGCGTGAACAGCGGCGCATGAGGCGCCGCGTGGAAGAGTCCCGGCTTTCGGGCAGGAAGCCCGTTACGCCGCAAGTTATTGGAAGGGCCGACTTGCTGAATGATGCCTCCAAGACTATTCGCTTCGCCGATGAAAGCGAAGAGGAAGAAGACGAGAAGGAAACCAAGGACGCGTCCCGCAAAACGCCGATCTTCGTCCTAAATCGCGACACAGAAAAGGCTGCAGCCAAGAAAGCCGGCGAGCCCAAAATTGCCAAGGGAAATCCGAATTACAAACTTCCGTCCCCTGCCCTGCTCCGCGAAGGCGAACGCGGCCAGAAGCTCGATGAAGAAGAGCTGAAACAACGAGCGCGCGCGATTGAAGCCAAGTGCCTGGAATTTGACATACAGGGCCGCGTGACGCAAATCAATCCCGGCCCGGTCGTCACGACCTTCGAATTCAAGCCCGAAGCGGGAATCAAGTACAGCCGGATTATCGGGTTGACGGAAGATTTGTGTCTCGCGCTGCAAGCCGAATCCATTTTGATCGAGCGCATCCCGGGCAAGTCGACCATTGGCATCGAAGTGCCGAACGACAAGCGACAGACGATTGCGCTGCGGGAAATCATCGAGGCGCCGGAGTTCATGAATTCTCCGAGCAAACTGACGCTGGCGATGGGGCGTGATTTGCACGGCCGGATTCGCGTGACGGAGCTTGCGGCCATGCCGCACTTGCTGATCGCCGGTTCCACCGGCACTGGTAAGAGCGTGTTTATCAACTCGCTGATGATGTCGATTCTTTACAAGGCGAGCCCGGACGAAGTGAAAATGGTGCTCGTGGACCCGAAACGGTTGGAGCTCAATCTCTACGAGAACATCCCTCACTTGATCGCACCGGTAGTGACCGATCCGAAGATCGCCTCCAACGTGCTGCGAAATGCGACGCGCGAAATGGAGAACCGCTTGAAGCTGCTGGCGCAGCGCGGCGTTCGAAATATCGACCAGTACAACCGCACGTTCAAGAAGGAACACTCGCTATCGCTGTTCGACAATCTGGAAGAGACCGAGCACAAGCCGCTTCCCTACTTGATTATCGTGATCGACGAGCTGGCCGACCTGATGATGGTGGACACCAATAACGTGGAAGAGTCAATCACCAGGCTTGCGCAAATGGCGCGCGCCGTGGGCATTCACTTAATCCTTGCGACGCAGCGGCCCTCCGTGGACGTGATCACCGGCTTGATCAAGGCGAACTTCCCTGCTCGCATTTCGTTCCGCGTTGCCAGCAAGGTGGATTCGCGCACCATTCTCGATTCGAACGGCTCGGAATCGCTGCTTGGAAGAGGCGACATGCTGTATCTGCCGGCCGGGTCGGCGCGGCTTCATCGCATTCACGGGCCGCTGGTGACGGAAGAAGAAATCACTTCCGTGTGCGACTTCTGGCGCGAGCAAGCCCAGGCGAAATACCAGGAGGAGCTGTTGGCGGCGCCGAAGGACGAGGACGGCAAGACGGAAGGTGCGGCCGACGGCGATGTCGAGGGTGGCGAGGACGTTGACGATGATCTTTACCAGGACGCGATTCGCGTGGTTTGCGACGCAGGCCGCGCTTCCACTTCCACGTTGCAGCGCCGCTTGCGAATTGGCTACGGCCGGGCTGCTCGCCTGATCGATCTCATGGAAAAGGACGGTATCGTCGGTCCACCTGACGGAACGAAACCGCGCGAGGTCCTGAAGAACCGCAACTGGATGAAGGAATTCGACGAGTCAGCACACTGATTTGGGCGGCATTTTTCACTGAATTGACACAACTCTACATCACCCCTACAATTTCTAAATCACCAGTGCCGGGGTAGCTCATTGGTAGAGCGCCGCCCTGAAAAGGCGGGCGTAGCCAGTTCGATTCTGGCCCCCGGCACCAGTTTTGTTTTTTCTTCGCCATACCTACTGCTTCCTTCCTTGCAGATTGAATTCGTACGTTGGTTCAGATCTACCGGAATCCCCATGGGCTACGCCCAGGTTGTGCTGTGAGCTTCAGCGGGAATAGTGGTCGCACCTACGAAGTCACGCGCACTTACCTGTACGAGTTGGAGCGCATCAGCGAGCGCCGCTTCTTCGTGTAGGACAACAGCAGCGACGTTCAGCAATTTGCACGGGAAGGATGCGCAACACTAAGGAAGTACGCTAAACTTTCGGAAGGAGATTCACAAAATGGCCTTGAGCATCATTGTGAGCAACCCGGCTATCCTCAGCGGTGAACCAGTCTTCCGTGGAACGCGAGTTCCTTTCAAGTCGCTGACAGACTATCTGGAGCATGGGCGGACGCTGTCTGAGTTTCTTGAAGATTTCCCCAGTGTAACCAGCGCCGAAGCTATTGCGGCGATCGAAGAAGCCAGAACGAGCTTGACTGCCACTTTGAAATGAAATTGCTCTTCGATGAGTGTGTCCCCAGGAAGGTCAAATTCCTGTTTGCCGACGGCGGTCATGAATGTGAGACTGTTCGAGACGCGGGATTCAGCGGCAAGGAGTATGGGGCGCTGTTGGCGCTGGCTGAAGGGCACTTTGACGTCCTCGTCACAATAGACAGGAACATTCGGTATCAGCAGAACATGACGGGCCGGAACATCGCTATCCTGATCATCCGCCCAGCTTCGAACGATATGGATGACATCCGACCGCATGTTCCAAATGCTCTCGTCGCATTGCAATCCCTGAAGCCCGGCCAGATACTTGAAGTCGGGATCCTGGGGTAAGGCCCACTACGTACTTTTCAATGCGTGCGCGGACCGCAACGGTGTGAGATCGCTGTTGGTTGGTCAGCAGCGGCTCACGCAAAATCCAGTCATGCGATCGTCACGCGATTCGTGCGAGGATGACGCCGAAGCATTCACCGCAGGTTGAGTAATTCGTCGCCGCTATGCCACCCACTTCATTGTCAGCTTCTTGCGTTTTCTCGCGCAGTCCAGCAGATACAAATCAATCAGTTTCTGGTAAGGCAGTCCAGTCTCTTCCGCCAGTCGCTTGAAGTAGTCCACGACTTCCGGACTCAAGTTAATGCCCACCGCCTTTTTCTTCCTTGCGTACGGGTTCTTCAGCTCTTTCAATTTGGAGAAATCATATTCCTTCCTCATAGAAGCGCACCTCCTTTCTAGTCGCCTTACGGGCAGAAATAATCCTGACCACGGAATCGTTTTCCTTGTAACAGTGAACTACGATGAGCGTTCTTGCCGCTGAACTCACACCAAGTAGAATGAACCGATCCTCGTGCTCGGAGTGCTCCGGATCATAAAATAGGCGTCCATGCGGATCGCTAAAAACGCTCTGGGCCTCTTCAAACCAAATTCCGTGCTTGATCCGATTGCTTTTGTTCTTCCGTTCGTCCCAATCGAACCGCAGCATTTCTAGATAATATCTAGATAGGTGGGATATGGCAAGGCGGTTGCGTTTCGATCTGGTCGACCTAGTCCCCTGGGTCTGCTTGAGGATGCTTGCGGCGTTGCCGGGATGCAAAGTGTAGAATACGGCCGTGGCTACACCTGTCAGTTTGCCTATTTTCGAGCAAGGTGGCGTGAATCAGCATTCACCCGCCCAGGCCAAAATTGCTCTCTTCCGCGCGCTGTTTCATGGACGAGAGGATGTTTATCCGCAACGCTTCGAAAGCCGTAAGACAGGCAGAGCTGGCTATTCGCCAGCTTGCGGCAATGAGTGGGTCCGGGGAATTTGCGAGAAACCGAGAATCAAGTGCTCCGAATGTCCGCACCAACGGTTTCTTCGCATAACCGACGAAATAATTCGTTGGCATCTCTGCGGTCACGACGACAAGGGCCGGGAATTCGTGATGGGCGTCTATCCGATGCTTCGGGATGAGACCTGTTTCTTCCTGGCCGCCGACTTTGACAAAGCAACGTGGCAGCAAGATGCGGGCGCATTCTTGGAAACATGTCAACAAATGAACGTGCCCGCTGCCCTGGAGCGGTCCCGGTCGGGCAACGGCGGGCACGTTTGGTTCTTTTTCAATGAAGCCGTTCCCGCCGTATTGGCGCGCAAGCTGGGTACACACATACTCACGAAAACCATGGAACGCCGCCCCGAAGTCGGTCTGGATTCGTACGATCGGCTCTTTCCAAATCAAGACACACTACCGGTGGGCGGCTTCGGCAACCTGATCGCGTTGCCTCTTCAGCGGCGGTCCCGAGAATTAGGTAATAGCGTTTTCCTGGACGAGCGATTCGCTCCCCAAACCGACCAATGGGAGTTTTTGTCCTCGATCCGCAGAATCAGCCGGCAAGGAGTTGAGGAAATAGTCCGGCGTGCTGACGTAAAGGGCCAGATAATTGGCGTACGTTTGGCGCCTGAGAGTGAAGAAGATGAGGATACGCCTTGGAAGAGACCGCTATCACGGAGTCGGACAAAAGCTTCAATCGCTGGCCCATTACCGGAGAGCTTGGAACTCATCCTCGGCAATCAAATATACATTCCTAAAGATGCGTTGCCGCCAGCCCTCCGCAACCGGCTGATCCGGTTGGCGGCGTTCCAGAATCCCGAGTTTTACAAATTGCAGGCCCTGCGGCTTCCGACTTACGACAAGCCTCGGATTATTGCCTGTGCCGAGGATCACCCCAAGCACGTAGGACTGCCGCGCGGTTGCCTGGATGAAGTCTGTCAAACTTTGTCGGATCTGAACATCAAGGCGATGGTCCGGGACGAGCGCAACCCCGGCCTGCCACTGAAAGCGACATTCCAAGGTGAGCTGCGCCCCGAGCAAACCGTTGCCGCGCATGCCATGCTCGCCCATGATACGGGAGTGTTGGCAGCCACCACCGCGTTCGGAAAGACCGTGGTCGCCGCGTGGCTGATTGCGCAACGGGGAGTGAACACACTCGTATTGGTACATCGGCGGCAGTTGCAACTTCAATGGATCGAGCGCCTTTCCACCTTCCTCGGAATGCCGGCGCGCACTATTGGCCGGATCGGTGGCGGCCGCACAAAGGCAACCGGCTTGCTTGATGTAGCCGTGATACAAAGCATGGTACGAAGCGGTCTCGTCGACGATCTCGTGAGCAATTATGGCCACCTGATTGTGGATGAGTGCCACCATCTCTCTGCCCAAAGCTTTGAGCAGGTTGCCCGCCAGGCTAAGGCGAAGTTTGTGACTGGCCTATCTGCGACCGTCACCCGGAAGGATGGCCAGCATCCGATCATCTTCATGGAGTGTGGTCCCGTACGCTACCGGGGCAGTGTCCGGCAGGGTGTTGCAACTCATCCCTTTGAGCATAAGGTAGTGGTTCGTCCGACTGGTTTTCGTCCGCTACGACCAGCCGATCCTGATGTGCGGGTACAATTCCACAAACTCTATGAAGAACTAATTGCCGATAAGGAGCGCAATCGACTCATCTGTCAGGACGTCATCCATGCCCTTCGAGAGGGGCGGTCGCCGCTGGTGTTGACTGAACGGAATGAGCATCTTGACTCTCTGACGGAGCAATTGACCTCTGAGTTGCCGCACCTGATTGTGCTCAGAGGAGGGATGCGCAAAAAGGAGCTTGACGCTATTCAAGCTCGCTTGGCTGCGATTCCTGCTGAGGAGGCTCGGCTGCTCTTGGCAACCGGCCGGTATGTGGGGGAGGGCTTTGATGACGCCCGACTCGACACCTTATTCCTGACGCTGCCTGTCTCGTGGCAAGGGACGATCACGCAGTACGTTGGTCGGTTGCATCGCCTCTTTCACAACAAGCGGGAGGTGCGCGTTTACGACTACGCGGATCTCAATGTACCGATGCTGGCGCGAATGTTCGACCGCCGCTGTCACCACTACGAAGGTATCGGCTACACGATTCAGCTTCCAGGAAGCGCGGTGCCGGGCTGGCCGGCAGATGTGCCACTCCCCGTCGATCCCGACTGGAAAAGCCAATATGCCGCCAGCGTGCGCCGGTTGGTGAGAGATGGCGTAGATTCCCCTTTGGCGAAACTATTTGTGCTTGCTGCCGTAATCCCGCCCTCCGATGCCGATAGTTCCGGCCGAGCGCGAAGTGCAACCGAGGCATTTCTCTATCGCCGATTGGAAACATTAGCCGAGACGGCCGGGAGGTTTCGCTTGAATGCAGAGCTGCCGATTCCGTTCGATGGCTGGGGCCGCATGGAAGTCGACCTGCTTTGCGAGCCGTCGCACATCGCCGTCGAACTTGACGGCAGGCAGCACCTGGGCGACCCTGAAGCCTACCGGCGAGATCGTCGCAAGGATGCTTTGCTGCAGGAGAATGGCTATCGGGCCCTCCGCTTCCTCGCAGAAGACGTCGGCAAATGTCTAGATCAAGTTCTGGACGCTATCCTGCGAGCCTTAGCGCACCAAAACACCAGAATCTGAGCAGATGACTAACCTTGCTTTGGGTATAGCCTCTCAACCCAGTTTCGGTGGGCCTCCTGGGCGGCGGTTCCGGCAGTTAGAATTGAGGCAGCACGGAGCGAAGACATAGCGGTGACTTGTTCGATGATGCCAGAGGCATTCAAGGCGATTAGGCAGCTAAGTCAACAAAGAACATAGCTTGTGGCAGTATCGTGCATGTCTGGCCCCCGGCACCATCCGCTCCCGCCCATCGCCTCGTTCCCGAAGAAATCTACTTTGCCGTGGGCAAGATACGTGGTTTTTCCGGCCTGCAGTAGAAATTTTGATTTTAGGTCCTGGAAACTAGCCCGGCACTGCTTCTTGCCAGCGGGTAATTTCAGTGTAAAGTCGAATCAAGGAATTAAGCTAAGGTCTGATGACCCCCTTGGAACCGCAACAACCACCCACGGTACCTGCTCCCGTGCAGGCCGAGCAAATCCGGACAAACATGCGCCGGATTTCACAGCGCCAATGGTGGCTGTGGTCCTCGGCCGTAATGGTGACCTTGCTCTTAACTCTTGGGATCGCTTCCTTTGCGTTCCCAGGCCTCCTGTCCGGAAACGAATCCCTCTATTCATTTCGCTTGGACCTAGCCATGCGCGGGCTAGTGGGACTCGTTTTACTGTTCAACGTCTATACCGTTTACCAGCAGTTGCAGATACATCGGATCCAAAACCACTTGAGCGACCAAGTGGAGGCATTAGGCAAGATGGAAATACGCACGGAAGAGGTTTATAAGCTTGCCGTGCTTGACCCACTTACGGGTCTTCATAACCGACGATCGGGAGAACAGCGTTTGGCACAAGAAATTTCTCGCGCGCAACGCCACGGCCGCCCCCTGACCGTCCTGATGCTGGACTTGAACGGCCTGAAAAACCTCAATGACAAGTTTGGCCACGCTGCCGGCGACGAACTGATCCGGCACTTTGCCGGACGCCTCAGCAAAGCCATTCGCGGTTCCGATCTAGCCGTTCGTCTCGGAGGGGACGAATTCCTGGTGCTGCTGCCGGAGTGCAAGCCTGATGAAGTGCTTCATGTCCTGGGCCGGTTGAAAGACCTGAATTTCGATTATGACGGCCAGTCAATGGCCTTCTCCTTTTCCGCGGGTTGGACCAATTTCAATCCGGGTGAATCGCCCCAAGACCTTTTGAAACGGGCCGATGACGCACTTTATGTGAACAAGCGTGCCGCTAGAGCCCAAGAGGAATTGCGCGCTGCAAAGACCTGATCGATACCTGTGTTTCTCTTCATTCTTCGGCTTTCCGCCGCGGAGAACGAGAATTCCGGAGGCTCAAGCATACTGGACGGTAGGGTTTTGTCCTCTCGCGCATTGCAGTATTTCCCCGAATTGACTGCTAAATGTCCTATGGCATAAGTCCCCTTGGATACCATTGGTAATCCCGAAAGGTCGTTGTTGCCCACTCAATGCCTGCTAAAGTTACTCGGACTCCGCCCAAGGTCCTGGCGATCGGGGCGGATTGGTTGGTTCTTGACAATATTCGCGTCTTGCTTGGGACTAAGGGCTGTCTGTGCGTCGTTGGTTCCAATATCAACGAGGCGCGCGCACTCCTTGAGAAGGAAAGACCCGACGCCGCCGTCCTTGATCCGCAACTCTTGGACTCTTCACCTACTGAGGCTTTGGCAGCCTTGCATACGATTGCTCTCGGGCTGCAAGGTCGCGTAGCTGTTCTCACACAGGAGCAGATTGATTCACAACTTCTGAATGTAGTTGACGCCTATTCTCTTCCCAAAGTTCCGGTAGAAGCACTCTTACAGGAACTTTGGCCCTGCCTGGACTCGTTGCTCCACAGAAAGATCGCGCCGCGGCGGACCAAGCACACCGGGCGGCTTGTCTTTAACAGCTTTCTCCAACCGTTAGCTGTCGGCGTACGCTCTGCACAGCCCTCGGATCATAGGCTCCTTTACGAATCTGGGGATGTGATGGTCGACCTGTGGCTCCAATCCCAGAGAGATTCGCGGCGCGTCAAGCTTATTGGCCAGATTCTGGATCGCAAAAAACCAGGACCTCAACTCCATAGCGCGCCCGTCGTGCTTCAAGGCAAAACAGAGCCGATTGAGGTAGCGACCACAAACGAGATGGGTGAGTTTCAGTTTGACTTCGATCCTCGGCCCCAGCTGAGGCTGGAGATAGGCGTCAGGGAAAACTACTGGCTATCCCTCGAATTGCCCGGTCCCAGGGGCGCCATCCATGAAGTAAGAGAATCGCCAGCCCGGGAGGCAGAGGGAGACCTCGAGATTCAGAAACCTCCCGTTTCCAACAAAAGAGAGAGGCAGTAACCCATGCGGTCCAAAGCGCTTGTACTCTTCCTGCTCCTGTTCGGGCTGTGGCCGGTCAGCGCCTCCGCCCACAATCGATTCATTGTGCGCGACACTGCGGGCCTTGATGCACTCCAGCAGGTCTGCGCGACGCTGGGCTGTACAGTGATCAGCAGTGTAGACGGCAACCTGAACCAAGTTTTTTTGGTTACGGCCCCCTTCAACATAGATGTAGCAGTGATTCTGGCCGAACTGCTCAACACGCCGGGAGTAACCAACGCCGAGCTGGATCAATCCGTCGCCTTGGTTCCGGCATTGAACCAGCCGGCCGCGGTACCCGCAGGGCTCTCGGATACCAGCACCGAGCAGTACTTCGGCACTTCGGTGCGGAACGGCTATGTGAATCAACCGGCTGCGCAGATTATCCGGGTGTCCGAGGCGCAGAGCACTTTTAATGTGGCCGGGGCCGGCATTGTGGCGGACATTGACACGGGAGTGGACCCCGATCATCCGGCACTGCAAGGCGTTTTGCTGCAAGGCTGGGACTTCACTCGGAATCAGGCCGGCGGCTCCGAGATGACGGATCTTCAGCCTCCCTTTGTGTCGCCTCCGCCGTGCACGGATTGCGCCCCAGCGACTGTGAATCAATCCACAGCAGCGGTGCTGGACCAGTCGACAGCGGCGGTGCTCGACGGAAACCCGCAATACGCGGCATTTGGCCACGGCACGATGGTGATGGGCGTCATCCACCTCGTTGCGCCGCAGGCCAAGCTTCTTCCGCTAAAAGCCTTCCACTCCGACGGGACGGGATTCCTCTCCGACATCCTGAGTGCCATTTATTTTGCCGTGCAGAACCAGGCTAACGTCATCAACATGAGCTTCGACTTGACGACCAAATCCGATGAACTATCCAAAGCTCTGGATTTTGCCAACCAGCAAAATGTGATTTGCACGGCCTCCGCGGGAAATGACGGAGCAATCGAGATTGTCTATCCGGCAGCGATTCAAAACGACGTGATGGGAGTTGCCTCAACAAGCGACCTCGATCAGCGGTCCACTTTCTCGAACTATGGTGACGCCATCGTGTGGGTAGCCGCCCCCGGAGAAGCCGTCATCAGCACGTATCCGTTCGGCAGCTATGGGGCTGCGTGGGGAACATCCTTCAGCGCGCCTTTCGTTGCCGGGGGAGCTGCTTTGTTGTTGGATCAGAAGCCGGTCACGGACGAGTCCCAGGCCGCCGCTGCCGTGGCTCATGCCGTGCCCATCGGTCCCAACATGGGCAATGGCAGGCTGGACCTGGTGCAGGCACTCACCGCAAACGGTGCGCAACCCGGAGACTTCTGCATTTCTCCAGCTTATCAAAAAGCGAAAATCCACCGCGGTCAGACGGAGACCTTCACGTTCAAGGTTACTGCGTTCGATGGCTTCGCAGGAACCGTGGATTTCAGTGTGACCGGCCTACCCTTGAATATCGATGCGGATTTTAATCCGACTTCGAGGGCTGGTTCGGGCAACTCTGTGCTCACCTTGCACGCACACAAGAATGCGCATCCCGGATCGTACAACTTGACCGTTACCGGGAAGAGCGGAGCTTTGCTTCATTCCGTTAGCTTTCAATTGCACGTCCAATAGCTAGGTTGAACCAACCGGGAGCTCTTGTTTGACCTGTCCGCGAGCCCCAGGATTCGTGCTCACTGAGAAGGGGGAGGCGGGGGAAGCGCGAAAGCGTAGAGAACGTCCTGCACGGCAAGGATCAGATACTGCCGTCCGTCGAGTTGATAGGTCATCGGCGAGGCGTCCATGCGACCGCCGGCGTTCAAGTGCCACAAGGTTTTGCCCGTCACCGGATCAAGAGCGAGCAAATTGCCGGAGTTATCGGCAGTGAAGAGAAGATGCCCGGCAGTCGTAAGAATCCCAGAGATGCCTTCTCCCTTTCCAATTTCGTGATTCCACACGATTTTGCCGCTACGGTAGTCAATCGCACGCAGCGTTGAGTTGCTCCATAGGTTGCGGTCTCTGCCTGCCCAGCCTTCCGGCTTCCCTGTCGCAGTGCGGTAAAAAATGCTGAAGATTCGACGGGCATTCACATAAAACAGCCCGGTCTGGGGATCAAAGCTGGGCGCCATCCAATTGCTGGCGCCATCTGAACCAGGCTCGACAAGCGCGCCATCCGGGCTCGGAGTGGCTTCCGGCTTGGCGATCGGGCGGCCCCGCGAGTCAATTCCTTTCGCCCACGTCTGGTCGATGAAGGGGGCTGTGACCAGTTGCTGTCCATTCGTTCGATCGAGCACGAAGAAAAAACCATTACGGCTGGCCTGCGCGAGAAGTTTACGCGACTTGCCATTGAATTCGCCGTTGAACAAAACGGGTGTCTCGACGGCGTCCCAGTCATGCACGTCGTGTGGCGAAGGCTGGAAATACCATACGAGCTTCCCCGTGTCAGGATTCAGCGCCACGATGGAACAGGTGTAAAGATTGTCGCCGGGCCGCTCCTCGCCCGCGAGCACCGGATTGGGATTGCCCGTGCCCCAATAGAGCAGGTTGAGCTCGGGGTCATACGTGCCGGTCATCCACGTCATGCCGCCACCGTGCAGCATAGCGTCGGTGTCCTTGGGCCACGTTTCAGAACCCGGTTGGCCGGGGTCCGGCTCGGTGTACCAGCGCCACTGGATGGTTCCCGTTTCCGGATCCAGGGATTCGAGGAATCCCCGAATATCCGTAACGTCCCCGGACACTCCTACGATCACGTGATCACGGATGACCAGGGGCGCCATCGTTGAGAAGTAGCCGAGCTTCGGATCAGCAAGCTCGATGATCCAGCGAACGCTGCCATCCTTCGCGTCGAGACAGACCAAGTGCGCGTCGGGCGTAGTAAAGTAAAGCCAGTTTTTGTACATGCCCAACCCGCGATGGCCGATGTGGTCGCCTTCGGAAGCGCGATGGTAGTGCCAGATCTCCCGCCCAAAGCGGGCGTCGAGGGCCCAAACGTTGTCGGGCACCGTGAAGTAAAGAACGCCATTCACTTCCAGCGGCGTTGATTTGATGGTTCCCGCGTGCGGATGAAAGACCCATGCGAGCGTAAGCGAACCGACGTTTCCCACGTTGATCTGGTCGAGCGTGCTGAAGCGGCCGCCTGAGTAATCTCCGTTATAGGTCGGCCAAGTATCGGTGGCCGGCTTAAGCAGAGCCGTCGGGTCGAGCCCTTGCGCTGCGGCCGGCAGCGCGTGCAGGCTCAGCGCGAGCAGCAGCAAGATGAGGGTACCCGGCCGACCGCGCCAGTGCGAACCCTCGTTCTCCTCCACGCTGCGTTCGTTATGTCGCCTGCAATCGATCCGCCCACTCAGATGAGAAAGCATTCCCACTCCCGTCTTGGACTCCGTGGCTTCTCCACTCTTTACTTCAGACTTTCGAGATACGCAAAGAGGTTGTGAACATCCGCTGGAGTGAGTTTCTCGAGCAGTTCGCGGTGCGCAGCCAGGGGATCCTGCAATTCGACCTTCACCTTGTCGCGCGAGAATGACCGATACCAACCGGACGCATCACGCAGAGCGATCACGAAATCGTCGGCGTGCGCCAGCGGCCCCTTGACCTCTTCGCCAGAGGGCAGCGTGACGACGGCTACAGTAGGTTTGCCCACGGGATAAAGCATGCGCGCTTGGAGATCAATGGGGGAGTACTTCGTAGCGATGTTGGCGAGATCCGCGGCGGGAGAATGGCAACCTTTGCAGCCTCCCGCTCCATTAAAAAATGACTTTCCCGCAGCCGCGTCGCCGGTTAGCAGCTTCTCCACTGGATAGTTATGGGGGACGCCTGCCGACCTCAATGCTTCCGTGGCACGGGCATGGAGGTACGCAGCGATGTCAAGCACTTGCTGATCGGTCATCGACATCGCCGGCATCCCTTTGTCGGCGCGTCCCAGCCGAATGACCTCGCCGATCTTGTCGCCCTTTACGTCATGAGCAACGAGCGGTGAACGGACAAGGTCAGGCCCGCGAGCGCCAGTTGCATCGGGGCCATGACAGAATCCGCAAGATTGCTCAAACTGTTTGTGCCCGCGCTCGACCGCCGGGTCTTGAGAATCAGACTGAGGCCACGCAGCGGAATTCCCTAGACCAAACAGAACAATGACCGCAATACAAGGAATTGCAGTTCTGGCCCAGATAGCCGGGTCAAGGTGTTGTTTCAATGTGGGCCCATCTCCCCGTCTCCACACTCCTCATCCCTCCACGAATTTCAAGCGATCCTACCTCAATTGCAGACGACTCCAGCACTTCGCGTGCCGGGATTCTAGCATCAGGTCCGGGGCTTCGTCATTGGGTCTGCTTCATTTTTCCCTAAGCCGGCATCGGTGACCGCGCATTCTATCGACCGTCTCCTCCGTTTCCATTTGGGCCTATCTGCCCGGTGGAAACAGTGGCAGCTTCGCCCGTGATCAGGCGCGCGCCTCTGCTGAAAGTCAGGTATTCGAATCCCCATTGTATGAAAACGATGATGCGACTCTGAAATTCCACGATGTAAATCAAGTGGATGAAGAGCCACATCAGCCATGCCAGCAGCCCGGAAAGGTGCACGCCGAAAATATTTGCGACGGCGGCCGCGCGCCCGATTACGGCCATCTCGCCCTTATTGAAATAATGAAATGGAGGCGGTTCGCGCTTCCCTTCCAGGTGCGCACGGAGAACTCTTGCGGCGTACGCTCCACCCTGCATCGCGACCTGCGCGACGCCGGGTAGCGGCGCTCCTTTTTCGTCGACAGCGTGGGCAAGATCGCCGATGATAAAAATATCCGGGAAATTGGGAATGGTCAGGTCGCGATTCACCTTGATTCGGCCGTTGCGATCTGATTCCGACTTGGTGCGCTCGGCAAGCTTCCTTCCAAAGGGCGTGGCCGTGACGCCGCCGGCCCACAGCACGGTCTTCGCCGCCAGCTTCTCACTCGAATCGCCGTGCTTAAAGGTGACGCCTGCCGCATCGATATTCGTCACCATCACGCCTTTGATCACCTCCACCCCGAGGTGCGTAACTAATTTTTCAGCTTTGGCCGACAGATCCTCGGGAAAAGGGCCCAGGACCCTTGGGGCGCCCTCCATCAAAATGATTCGCGCTTTTTGTGGATCGATCTTGCGAAAGTCGTGCCGCAACGTCTCGCGAGCGATTTCCGCGAGCGCTCCGGAGAGCTCAAGCCCAGTCGCGCCGGCTCCAACGATGACGAACGTAAGCCAGTCGCGGGCTTCTTGCGGCGTAGCGGCGCGCTCGGCGCGTTCGAACGCGTAGAGAATCTTGTGGCGGATGGCGGTGGCTTCCTCGACGGACTTTAGGCTCGGCGCCCACTGCCGCCAGAAATCATTTCCGTAATAAGACGTCTGCGTCCCCGTGGCCACAATCAGCGAGTCATATTCGAAGGAAGCGCCGTCGCGCAAAATCACGCTTTTTGCTTGCGGATCAACGTCTACGGCCTCACCGAGAAGAACTTGCGTATTTTTCTGCTTGCTCAAAACGCCGCGCAATGGAGCCGCAATTTCTCCGGGAGAAAGCGAACCAGTCGCCACCTGGTACAGCAACGGCTGAAAAAGATGAAAATTCCGGCGGTCAATCAGCGTGACTTCGACGGGCGCGCGCTTCAGCTTTTGCGCCGCTGCCAGTCCCCCAAACCCGCCGCCGAGAATGACGACTCGATGTTTCTGATCCATGCGCCCCGTTTCCCCAAACGCAACCTCACCCGCTCCAGTATCATCTCATTTACTGCGCGGTGAAGAAAAACCCAATGTCCTTTCATGGTTCAAGCGCCAGATTTCAGCTCCAGAAAAACACCCTGCGTTTTCTTTGCTCGGTGCTGATAAAGAGCGGCACGCGCCTCGAGATTTGCAAGTTGCTCGATCCCAGTGTTTTTGACGATCCGCTGCAGCGCGTCCTGTTTGAAGAAATCCGCGAGCTGGGAACTATTGATTCCCGCCGCTTGAGGGAGCTTCTGCCCGCTCGCGTGACCAACCGAGGTTTTCCGGACTTCGACCTCAACGAATTCCTCGCCCCACACGAGGTCAACGAGAAAGAAATCGACCAGCTCTTTGAGAGCGCACTGCAGCTCCTCGATCTTAGCCATCCGGACGAAGGGCTTTCTGTAGAATAGTCTTGCCATGACCACGGCCCGGCGTTCATTGATTCTCATTGAGGCCTTCGTCTTTTCAGCTTACGTTGGGTGGTTTATCTGGCGGCTTCAGACGTCCATCCGGCCATCCTGGCTGGTCTTTCCCGTCTGGATGCTCGCCAGCTTCCTGATTCATCGCGACACTCCAAAAACACTTGGCTGGCGCGCGGACAATTTGTGGGTCGCCACCAAGCACTCTTCTCTAGTCTTTCTGCCATGCATAGTCGCGCTGTGCGCCGTGGGAGTTGCTCTGGGCGCCGCGCATCAGCCTACGCACCATCTCCTAATTCCAAATCGTTTTTTTGGCTACACGGCGTTTTGCCTGCTCCAGCAGGTGGGCCTGAATTCCTATCTGACAAACCGGCTCTTTGGAGCAATCGACAACACAGCAAGCGTTTCGCTGCTCTCAGGGATAATTTTTGCGGCCCTTCACTGGCCGAATCCCGTGCTGGTTCCGCTCACCTTCGTCGGCGGAGTCGCCATGGCTTGGCTTTTTGCGCGCGAGCGCAACATCATTCCGCTCGCCATCTGGCAAGGCATTCTGGGAACTCTAGTTTGGTGGGCGTTTCCGGTCGCGTGGCATCATGCCATGCGCGTGGGCCCAGGGTTCTACCACTTTCACCCACGATGATGGGCGGATAGAGCTTACAGATTCAAATGGCCGTAGGCTTTCTCGGTCCATGCCACGCTTTTTGTTGACCAGCGATTCCCTTTCGCTTCATTCGCCCAAACACCAGGAATCCCGAGCCCGCACTTCGGGCACGCACCATTCTTGACATGATTCTCCAGCACGTCGTGCCAGGAACGGCGGACGAGCAGTTCCCGGCACTTCGGGCAATAGGTGTTCGCGCCATCGCTGTAAATATTTCCTTCATAAACGTAGCGCAATCCCACATCGAGCGCGATTTGCCGGGCATGATCCAGCGTCTTCGCAGGGGTGCACGGCTTGTCCTGTAGCTTGAAGTCCGGATGAAACCCGGTGAAGTGCAGAGGCACGTCCGCTCCAAGATGGGTGAGGATCCATTCGGCAAGCTTTCGCGTTTCGGCGGGATCGTCGTTCAACGTCGGAATCATCAGGTTGGTGATCTCAAACCAGACCGGCGTCTCCTTCTTCAGCCATGCCAGCGTCTCCAGCACCGGCTGAAGATGCGTCAGCGTAATTTTCCCGTAGAAATTTTCCGTAAACGCCTTGAGGTCCACATTCGCCGCATCGATGTGGTCGTAGATGTCATGGAAGGCCTCGTAGGTGATGTAACCGTTAGTAACCATCACTGTCTTCAATCCATAGCCCTTCGCCGCTTTGCAAATATCGATGATGTATTCGCCCCAGATAGTCGGTTCGTTGTAGGTAAACGCGATGGACTCACACCCATATTTCAATGCCAGCAACGGCACGTCTTGCGGCGGAACGTGCTGCGAACGCACCTGATCGGACCGTGATTTGGAAATGTCCCAGTTTTGGCAGAAGAAGCAGCCCATGTTGCAGCCCGCCGTCCCCATGCTGAAAACGCGTGTGCCTGGCAAAAAATGATTCAACGGCTTTTTTTCGATGGGATCGACTTGCAAAGCAGCAGGTGCGCCGTAACCGAGGCTATAGAGTTTCCCGTCTTGATTGATGCGGATAAAGCAGAAGCCCGCCTGGCCTGACCCGATGTGACAATGCCGCGGACAAAGATAGCAGTGCACCTTCCCCGAAGGTTCTAGCTCCCACCAACGGGCCTCGTGCAACTGTTCCGTCTTCTGGAGGATCTTCAGCTCTTCCACGGATCCTCCTCCCAAACAGCATTATACCTCCGGGCGGACGACTCAGCGCGAGTCATTCCGGCTTGTTGAGGAGGATACTTGACCTTCGGGCGTGGCGCCGCCGCTGGAAGCGATTTCTTTCAGCGGCCCAATCCACGAACCGTTCCATGTGTTCGCGGTACTTCCAGGCAAGATGAAAGAACTTGCTCGCTGTCAGATTGGCGGCTTCTTTTCCAAGGAACGTCTCAAAGCGCCAGCGGATGTAGGGACTTTCCCAAGGTTTGAATCGATAACCCTGCGCCGCATTCCAGTAGTATTGCAATGTCTTGAACATTTCTTGCGCCATGGGCGAATCGCCCAGCCCTCGTAGTCAAGACTCTAGCTCCCGGCCGCCGGAATGGAAAGATGTTCGTGAACGAGCACCCAGTTCGCTCCGCGCTTCTCCCAAATTCCGGTATACCGGAGTTCCATCTCCGTAGTCTTGCCATCCTTCTTCGATTTCTCCATCAAATGCATGGGCACGGTCGTCCACGCGATCGTCCCGCGGCGGCTCACTTTCAAATCCTTGCCCGCCGTCAGTTTGATCTCCGACGCGCCCTCCAAGAACTCCTTTTGCACGCCCTCGTGGTATTCCTTCCAACTGTGATACGAAAAGGGCGCCACATCATAAAATACAAGTCCATCTTCCTTGCCGTAGAACTTCGCCGGAGCATCCGCATTTCCCGTACTCCAGGCGGCGCAATAACTGTCGATAAGCTTGCGGAACGTGGCCTCGTCCGTGGCCTTCTGCTGCGCCCTGGCGCCGACAAAAGTCAGCAGTGCACCGAATATCGCCAGCGCCACATACAGCACCCAGCGCCATCGCTCGGCATGATTGCGGGCAGCTCTGCCCATCGTAGCGGTCATTCCGTATCTCCTGGCAACCCGCGGACAAGAGTTTGCAGGTGGAGGTCCCAAGGCGTGCCGCATACGCTATTGCGAATTTGCCCATTTTGCAAGCGTTCTTATTCGAACAATTCGAACAGGCCAAATGCATTGATTCTTGGCCGCTATTGCCCCTCTCCCACCCACCATTCGCCGGTGAATCCCGGCGTTTGGCCGAATCTTGGATGCACTCCCCCCGAGGGGTCCCTATTCTTGCGTTGGGGCAAGGAATGGCCCCTCGGGAGGCTAACATGGTGGCGCGGCAAGCATCTTCACAGAGCCTGAAATCCATCGCCGGAGCGCTTCTCCTTGCGCTCGGCCTCGTCTTTCTCTTTGCCAATCTGGAGGGGATGGCCGCCTGCATCAACAATTTTGCCGGGATTTCAGCGCGCGAAGCTCTGGGAATCGTCCCTGCACTCGGCCTCGCCGGAATGCATGCCGTTCAGGTCTACACTTTCGAGCACGACGCGTTTCTGACGGGTCTTCGGCAGAACTTGGTATCATTCTGGCCGCTCATCGTTGTCGCCATCGGAGCAGGATTGCTGAAAAGCGGATTCGCGGGCCGTCTCGCTAGCCCCCGCGCAAGGGCGCGCTCTTCCGCAACGGAACTGTACTCATGAGGGCAAGAAGATACAGGCGCCACGGGGGATACAGGAGAAGCATGTGAGCGACGAGAAAAATTTCGACCCGAAAAAGTTCAAGGATGAACTTCACGACCAGATTCATCGCAGCATTCATGCCCGCTTCCAAGGCGCTGATCAAACGCAGAGGTCGCAGCGTCGGCCGCTGGTGGTTGGCATAGATCTTCGCGGTCGTGGACGCGGCGGCATCGTGACGGGCAGCATCTTCGTCTTAATCGGCCTCGCCTTCCTTCTCGATCACCTGGGAGTCATTTCCATCGGCAGCCTTTGGCGCTTCTGGCCCATGCTCGTGATTTTGGCGGGCGTTTTGAACTTCATGTCCCAACGCCGCGCCTGGGGAGTTCTCTTGGCGTTTGCGGGCGTCGTTCTGGAACTCAATGAACTAGGCATCACCCACTTTGGCTGGGCCACCTTTTGGCCCATGATGCTCATCGCCCTCGGCCTCTTTGTCATGTGGGGCTCATTTCAGTGGGGTTCCAAACCTGCGGTTCCCTCATCCGCAACAGGCGATCCGCGCACTACGCTAAACGAGGCCGTCGTCTTCGGCGGTCTGGAGCGCCGCATGACCAGCCAGGATTTTCAAGGTGGCGATATCACCGCCATTTTTGGCGGCATCGAGCTGGATCTCACCGAGGCCAGCATACAAGGCAGTGAAGCCACTTTGGCCATCACTGCTATCTTCGGCGGAGTGGAAGTTCGCGTTCCCCCCAACTGGCAGGTGGCCTTTCGCGGCGCGCCCATTTTCGGTGGAATCGAAGATAAGACGCGCACCTCCCGCAGTGGTGATCCCGCGAATTCCAACATCAAAATGCTGGTGATTACCGGCGCGGTCATCTTCGGCGGTTTGGAAATCAAGAACTGAGCCCTTGCGATGCACCCGCTGCTCACGCGCAACCGCCTGGGACTTTACCTGCTCGCTTGGGTCCCGCTCGCTGCCACGTCGGCCTACGTCCTCGCGACTCGCGGCGCACTCGGCTGGCTGCAAGCAACTGTTCTCGCTGTGGCCGTCTATTTGTTCTACGCTCTTCTCTGTCTCTCGGCATGGTACCCCTGTCGCGCCACTCCCCTGGGCAAAGTCAGTTTCATCCGCCTCCTGCTGACACATTTGATCGCCGCCGTCTTAATGAGTTTCGTTTGGACTCGGGTTAGCGGAGCTATCTCCTACGCTATTCTCAGCCCCGAACAATTTGCCGCCCTTAGTCGTCAATTCCAGTCCCAGCTGAACACCGTCTTCACCGTCGGAATCCTTCTCTACCTGCTTTCCGTCGCCTTCCACTACGTGCTGATCGCCATGGAAGAGTCGCGCCACGCGGAAGCCCAGGCGGTCGAAGCGCGCATCCTTGCCCGCGACGCCGAATTGAAAGCCCTCAAGGCTCAGGTAAATCCGCATTTTCTGTTCAACAGCCTCAACTCCATTAGCGCGCTCACCAGCGTCGATCCCGCAAAGGCCCGCGAAATGTGCATCCTGCTCGCTGAATTTCTGCGCATGACTCTGGGCCTCGGCGAAAAAAGCACGATTCGCCTCTCCGAAGAGCTTGCCTTGCTCGAGCGTTTCCTGGCCATTGAAAAGGTACGCTTCGGCTCCCGGTTGCACGTCGAAGAAGCCATTCACGAAGAGTCCAAAGCCCTGCTGATTCCTCCGCTCTTGCTCCAACCGCTGGTGGAAAACGCCGTAATGCATGGAATCGCGAATCTCCCGGAAGGCGGAACCATCCGCGTGGCTTGCCAGTCTCAGGATGGGCGGCTTTCCATCACCATCGAGAATACGTTTGATGCCGAGTCCACTTCCGTTCGACGCGGCGGCCTTGGCCTGCTCAATGTTCGCCGCCGGCTCGAGGGCCGCTATGAGAAACAATCCAGCATGCAAGTGAGCGCGGAGGGCAACTGTTTCCGCGTCCAACTGTCTCTGCCCGCGGAATCAGGAGCGTCACCAAAATGAGTGCGCCCAGCAAAAAGATTCGCGCACTCATTGTGGACGATGAGGAACTCGCGCGTCACGTTGTTCGCGAATTGCTGCAATCCCACCCCGAGGTCGAAATTCTTGCGGAGTGCGCCAACGGCTTCGAAGCGGCCAAAGCTTTTGCAGAACATCAGCCCGACCTGATCTTTCTCGACGTGCAAATGCCCAAGCTGACCGGATTCGACGTTCTCGAGCTGATCGGCACGGACGTCTCCGTGATTTTTACCACCGCCTACGACCAGTACGCCATGCGCGCGTTCGAAGTGCACGCGGTTGATTACCTGCTGAAGCCCATCGGACGCGAACGTTTCGAGGCCGCACTGGAAAGAGTGAAAAGCCGCTTGGGCGCGAAAATGACGTCGCCGCACGAACTCGCTGCCACCGCCCGGCCGCCGCAGCAATTTCTGGAACGCCTTGTGGTGAAGGACGGCACTAAAGTTACGCTGATTCCCGTTAGCAAGCTCGACTATGCGGAAGCCCAGGACGATTACGTGGCGCTGGCCACTCAAGGCAAGAAGCACCTCAAGCAGCAAACTATCGCCGCACTGGAGACCGGCCTCAACCCGGACAGCTTCGTCCGTATCCATCGCTCTTACATTGTGAATCTCGAACGTGTTGTGCGCATCGAGCCGTACGGCAAGGACAGCCGCCTGGCCATTCTCACCGACGGCACGCGTTTGCCCGTAAGCCGCGCCGGCTATGCCCGCCTCAAAGCCCTCCTCGACGAGCGCAAGTAAACAGCTATAATTGCTTGCCCGATGAAAACCGAAGCGCACCAGGTGCTGCAAGCAATGTCGCCCACGCAGAAATTGCGGGCAGCCGAACGGCTGTATTATTCGGCCCGGCAACTAAAGAAGGCTGCCTTGCGCGCGCAGCACCCGGATTGGACCGACGAAGCCATCCGTCAAGCCGTTCGCAACATTTTCTTGTATGCCCGAGGCTAACCTCTTCCTGATGTTCACCCAGCGGCTGAACACGCTGGGCGTACCCTACATGGTCAGTGGGAGCGTGGCGGTCATCATTTACGGCGAGCCGCGTTTGACCCATGATGTGGATTTGATCGTGGTGCTGGATCGAGCGCACATTGCCCGGCTGCCCGAGGTATTCCCGCCGGCAGAGTTCTACTGTCCGCCGACCGAGGTTATTGCCGTGGAAGCGGTGCGTGAACAGCGCGGACACTTCAATATTATTCACCATGAGACCGGTTTCAAAGCGGACGTGTATCTGAGCGGGCGAGATCCGTTGCACGCTTGGGGACTGATGCGGGCGCGGAAGCTGGAAGTGGAGGGTCAAGAGCTCGTCGTTGCCCCTCCCGAGTATGTCATCGTGCGCAAGCTCGAATACTACCGGGAAGGCGGCTCGGAGAAGCACTTGAGGGACATTCGCTCCATGCTCGACACATCCCCCGAGGCGATCCAAATCGCCGAACTTGAACAACAGATTGCCGCTCGCGGCCTGCAGGAAGCGTGGCGGCAAGTGCAGCAGCGCACGGATTAACTTCTCTCAGCCCCCCGATTTTGCGCCTTGTCTCCTCTGCATGGTGCCTTCAGGGTCGAAAGACGCAGGGTCGCAATCACGGCTGACCTAAAAACAAAGGACGTAGCGCGGGAATGGGCATTTTTTGCACTGTACGGGCTTTCCTGAGGTTTCGCGGGCCGGAGGCCCTATGGGACACTTACATGAAACACCGGGGGTATCTTAAATCTTCTACGGATCGCGGGGCGCGGACCACGGGGCACGCATCACGCAAAAGGCAACTCCTCCTCACGCGCCAAGCCGCCGAACCCAAATTCGGCTAGTGGCAGGTTTTCCCAGGTGCATCGTCTTACCATTGGAGCGCAGCGTCATCGTTTCATCGTACTCGCGCTTTAGTACTTCCACGGTGGTCGAAGGCCGCAGGTGCAGCCCGTCGAGGAATTCCAGAAATTGTGCGTCCTTCTCGTAAACGCAAAGGATCTCACCCGCTTCCTTGGCGCGCAAATCGGCGAGCAGCACCGCACCTTGCTTCCGAAGCTGGGCAATTCCCCCGCGCATCGGGACGCCATGCGGGCAGCTCTTTTTGTCGCCAAATCGCTTGAGCAGCAGCGCTTCCACTTCCGGAGAAATCGCGTGTTCCAGTTGCTCGGCTTCGTCGTGAGCCTTCGCCCACGACAGTCCGATCACCTCGGTCAACAGCATCTCCGCGAGCTGATGCCTTAACGCCAGATGGTCCGCTCGCTTGCGGCCTTTTTGCGTCAGCTCGATTCGCCCGCTGCGTTCCACGCGTACGTGGCCATCGCGCGTCATGCGCTTCAATGCCGCGGTCACGGCGGGCGGAGTCACGTTCAACTCCTCGGCGAGCCGCGCGCTGATGGGCATCTGGTCTTCTTCCAGCATTTCCCAGATGGCCTTCAGATAGTCTTCCTGCGATACGCTGGTTTTTTCTCGACGCAATGCAGCCCCTATCTTGTCGCCGTTTTGTTCTGCCGGCTCTCTCTCAGGCCCAGAGCCAGTTGGTTCACGCGCCGCCGGATGCCTTCAAATACGCGCTGATAGGTTTCCGGCGTGTCGCCATACGGATCCTGCACAATCCAGTCTTCGACTTTATCGTGATCCCAGAAGGTATCTTCGATGGGCGTGCCCGTCATGTTGATGATGATGTCCGCCGCATCGGCAGCTTCGCGCGTGAGTGCATTGGAGGTCAAACCGTTCGGAGAGTAGCCGTTCTGCAGCAATGTGTCCTTCGTTTGCTCGGCAATGTAACCCAGCGGGATCAGGCCCGCACTGGAGGGTTCGATCACATCGGCGGCGTCATAGCGCGCGATCGCTTCCGCCATGGGGCTCCGGCAGGCGTTGCCAATGCACACGAATAGCACACTCGTCCGGCTGGAACGCCGGGCACCAGAATCTGCCTTCTGTTCTTTTCCCACGATTAGGACTTTGCGCTGCCCGCCGCTTGGCTCACTCCCGCGGCGGCAAGGCCGAGGAAATGTTCATGCACAGTGGTGTCGTCTGTCAATTCGGGATGAAACGTAGCCGCCATGATCTGGTCGCGCTGCACCAGCGCGGGTTTGCCGGCGTACTCCGCGAGAACTTTTACTCCCGGCCCGGAGCGCTCAATGATAGGTCCGCGAATAAAAACCATTTCGAGCGGCTCGCTCTTCAGTTTTGTTGGGCCGCTGACTACGTCGCTGGCGATTTGGCGCCCGTAGGCATTCCGCAGTACGGTCATGTCCAATAATTTCAAGGAATCTTGCTTGGGATTTTTCACTTCTGTTGCAAGCAGAATCGCTCCAGCACAGGTCCCAAAAATCGCTCCACCCTGCTTCGCGAATTTCTCAATCGCATCCGCCAAGCCTTCTTCCTGCAGGAACTGCAATTGTGTCGTGCTCTCCCCGCCCGGCAAAATCAGACCGTCACAGCCCTCGAGCTGCGCAGGAGTCCGCACCTCTGCTGTTTCCGCACCGAGCCGCTGCAGCATCGCCGCGTGCGCTTCAAAGTCGCCCTGAACCGCAAGAATCCCGATTTTCACTTCGCTGCTCCGAATCCCATTCCATAAAAACTGATGAATTGTTTCTTCACCATCCGCGCGTCGAAAGCATGTCCTTCTCTTCCATCTGGCGGACATCCAATCCCCGCATCGCTTCGCCCAGTTCCTCGTGCGCTTCGAGCACGGCTTTGGCATCCTCGAAATGCGTCGCCGCTTTCACCACGGCTTTTGCGCGTGTTTCGGGATCGCTGGATTTAAAAATTCCCGATCCGACGAACACCGCTTCCGCTCCCAGGCGACGCACCAGCGCCGCGTCCGCCGGAGTGGCGATACCGCCCGCCGAGAAATTGGGCACTGGCAGTTTGCCGGTCTTGGCGATCTGGCGGATCAATTCGAGAGGCGCGCCCAGTTCTTTCGCCTCGTGCATCAGTTCGTCGTCGCGCATGGTGGTCAACTTTTTCATCTGGCTGACAATCGCGCGCATGTGCCGGACCGCTTCCACCACGTTTCCGGAACCAGCTTCGCCCTTGGTGCGAATCATGGCCGCGCCTTCCGCGATGCGCCGCAGCGCTTCACCCAAATTGCGCGCGCCGCAAACAAACGGCACGCGGTAATCGTGCTTCCAGATGTGATTCTCTTCATCGGCCGGCGTCAGCACTTCGCTCTCGTCGATGAAATCCACTTCCAGCGCTTCCAGCACTTCCGCTTCCGCGAAGTGCCCGATGCGCACCTTGGCCATCACCGGAATGGTGACCGTGGCCATGATTTCGCGAATCACTTTGATCGACGCCATGCGCGCAACACCGCCCTCTTTGCGAATATCCGAGGGCACGCGCTCCAGCGCCATCACCGCGCACGCGCCGGCTTTTTCGGCGATCTTGGCCTGCTCGGCGTTCGTTACGTCCATGATTACGCCGCCTTTGAGCATTTCGGCCAGGCCGACTTTCACGCGCCACTCATTCGATCCTTTCGTTCCGTTGCTCCTTCCATCCGCTTTCTTCGCGTCCATTTCACGTCTCCTCTCGGTTCTAAACTTTTTCGTCCGCCTAATCTTCAGCGGCTTTGTACACCAAATCTTTTCACACCAGCGCCACGCGGCTGCGCTCCGCTCTGCGCACTCCGCGCTGCCGCTTGCGCATTTCAATCTTCAGCAACTCTCCCAACGTGGCGACGCCGCGCGCGATTTGCTTTTCATCCAGGCTGGCGAAGCCCAGCCGCAGCGTGTTCGGCAACGGCGCTTGCACGTAGAAATACCGTCCCGGCGCAAACAGCACGCCGCGTTCTTTCACGTGAATGAGCAATTCGCTGGCATCGAATCCCGGCGGCAGTTCCAGCCACAGGCACATGCCGCCTTCCGGGCGCGTCCAGCGGGTTCCTTCGGGCATATGTTTTCGCAGGGCTTCATCCAACGCCGTCAGCCGCGACGTGTAAACCTTGCGCATCTTGGCGACGTGCTTGCTGAAAAGCCCGCGCCGCAAAAACTCCGCGAGCGTAGCCTGCGCAAGTTGGTCGGTATGCAGATCGGTCGTCTGTTTCACCACCCGCAGCCGTTCTATCGCCGCAGCGGGAGCGACAATCCATCCGACCCGCAAACCGGGAAACGCCACTTTTGCAAAGCTGTCGATATGAATGACCAGGTTCGAACGGTCGAGCTGCTTCAGCGAAGGAATGCGTTCCTCGCGCGCGTGCAGCCGCGCATAAATGTGATCTTCCACTATCGGAACCTGATGGCGCGCGGCCAGCTCCAGCAATTTACGCCGCGATGCGAGTGGCATCGACGTTCCCGTCGGATTATGGAAGTCCGGCGTCAACAGGATGAGCTTAACGCGATTGGCCGCCAGCGTCGCTTCCAACGCTTCCAGATCCAGTCCCAGCGGTGTGCCCGGCTCGGCATGCGTTTTCATAGGGACGCTCAAGCATCGTGCGCGCGCTCCGTGGAAAATTGCGACAGCTCCCGGGTACGTCGGATTTTCCATAATCACGGAATCGCCGGGGCGGACAAATGCTTTGCTGATCAAATCAAACGACTGCTGGCAGCCATCGGTGATGAGCAAGTTTTCATCTTTGGCGGCGATGCCGTCGTGATGCAGCAGCTCAAGCAGCGCTGCTTTCAACGGCGGATAGCCATCGGACGGGCCAAGATTCAGCACTTCTGCACCTTCACGGCGCAGCACGGCGTTCACGCACATCTGCAATTCTTCGATGGGAAAAAACTCCTCCGCCGGGCGCGCCATCACAAAAGAAAGCGCATTTTCCGGCACGTTGGCGGTGAGCCGGCTCAGGATTTCTTCTCCGCGTTCATCGGCAAAGAGCAATTCCCAGCGGATTCCGCCGTTGCCATTCAGGACCGGAGGCGCAGGCGGCGTGATCTTCAGGCCGTTGCCATTTCCCTTGATGAACGTGCCACGTCCCACGTGACCTTGAATCAAGCCCTCGGATTCAAGCTCGGCATAAGCATTCGCCACCGTCGTGCGGTGAACGCCGAGCATGGTGGCAAGCTCACGGCTAGCCGGAATGCGGTCGCCGGGACGCAAATCGCCTGCGTGCACGAGGGCGCGCAGTTGATCGCGAAGTTGGATGTACAGCGGAACGTGACTTTGAGGCTGGAGATGAAGTGGCAACATTGTCTCTCACCTTCGGCCAATTCTACCAGATATTGGACTGCTGCAAGAGCCAATTTGTCTTCCAGCAGCCTGGCCGGCTGGCCCGCACAGCGATGTACCTGGCAGCACGTTCGCGAACGAGGCCGCTATCCTAACGCAGACTGGACGCGGTCCGGCTTGGAGCCCAACAAGCCCACTGCTCCGGTTAGGACTTGTCGGGAGTTGGGAGCGGTCATTCAAAGCGGAGCTAACTACCCAGGAGCCGCAGCATTCCGTAAACGTCGAAGAAGCCGTGCGCTAGGACAACTGGAAGCGCTCGCCGCGAATACGCATAATACAGGGCAAAAACCAGAAACTGAAAGGACAAGGAAATTGCACCTGCCCAACCGTAATTGCAGAGTCTTCGCCCTCCACTCTCTGGCAACCACGCGGTGCTGCAAAGCATTGCCGCGAAGTAATGTTAAGTAATGTCTCTTGACAACGCCTTCGCTCTTATCGATGTCCGGTGCCGACTTCCAAGCACTGACCGGAGGCCCGTTTTAATTTGGCGAAATCTGACATAGGATTAGTCCACCGTGTACAAGGAAAAGAGCAAACCCTGGCCAAGAATTACACACTTCTACCGCTCGTTCGCGGAAATAGCTCGGAATAGCCGGCTAAGGCCCATGTTGGAATTTGTGGAACAAGTCGGGGCCGCTGATTTCGTGCACAACCTCTGCGCGTCCACTTCCCAGATTCGACTTCGCAATTCCTATCGGCTTCACTCTGCAAGGGGATCTGCGGTGTTGTGTGGCATGTTGCTCGCCGTAAGCGCTCCAGCAGATTTCTTCTGCTCCAGTGTGCGTTCACTGCAGACTGATGCGGCGAAGCCTGTTGTGGTGCAGCCGGGTGCGCCCGGTAAGCCGAGCAAGATGCTGCCACCATCGACCAGGGGCACCCTGCCGCCGCGGTCGCAAGCGGATGTGGAGTTCATGCAGGACATGATCATGCATCATGCGCAAGCAGTGGAGATGACGGCGCTGATTCCGTCGCATGCGGAAAACAAGGAGTTGCGATTGCTGGGGGTGCGAATCAGTAGCTCGCAGTCGGATGAAATCAAGTTTATGCGGCGGTGGCTGGCGGCTCGGGGAGAACCACTCTCCATGGCGATGCCGGGCATGGACATATCCCACGAGTCGATGCATCTTATGCCCGGCATGCTTACGCCGGAGCAGATGGACGCGCTGCGGAAGGCGAAAGGCGCCGAGTTCGACCACTTATTTTTGACAGGAATGATTCAGCACCACGGCGGTGCGCTGACCATGGTGAAGGATTTGTTTGACACCGCGGGCGCGGGGCAGGATGCCGAGCTTTTCAACTTCGCGACGGATGTGGACAGCGGGCAACGGGCGGAGATCAGGATTATGCAGACTATGTTGGAGAAAACTTTAGAGGAGAAACGATGAAACGAGTTCCCAGTCTTGCGCTGTGTGTATTTGGGGCCGCGCTTATTCTCTGTTTCGGTGTGGGACGGATGCAGGCACAGACGCCTGCAACCCCGCCTCAGGCCCAGGCAGAGGCCCAGAAGTCTGCAACCGCGCCGGCCGCGAAGGAACCCGAGGAGGAAGAGGAGAATCCGTTTGCTCCGGAACCGGCCCCATCACTGCCGCCGGGGATGACGGGGTCGGATGCGAACGATCCGCGAGCCAAGCTGCAGCCGGGGCTGTATGACGCGGGCGAAGCGTCGGTGGGCATCAGGCACCTCCTGCTGCTCAAGAAGCCTGACGCGTTTCAACTGGGGTCCTCTGATCCTGATGATCCGAAGGTGCAGAAGATTTTTGGCCAACTCAGGATAGGCAACAGCTCGAAAATTCCGAAGCCGATGCAGTTGGTCATCGCACAGCTGGCTTTCTCGAACTCAGACTTGGCGTTCCAGGGCAACCACCTGTTTCAAGGGAATTTCTATGGAGTGAATATTTTTGACATCTCAAATCCAGCGAACGCCACGCTGCTGACTTCGCTGGTCTGCCCGGGCGGGCAAGGTGATGTGTCGGCGTATAAAAATCTGCTGTTCATGTCGGTAGAGATGCCGAATGGACGACTGGATTGCGGCGCGCAGGGCTTTCCACCGGAGCCTCCCGCGCCCGCAGGGGAGGAGAAAGAAAAAAAGCGTCGTCCGCCAGCAGCGCAAAAGGACCGTTTCCGCGGCGTGAGGATCTTCGATATTTCCGATATCAAGAATCCCAAGCAAGTCGCGGCGGTGCAGACGTGCCGCGGATCGCATACGCATACTCTGGTGACGGATCCGAACGACAAAGACAACGTTTATATCTACGTTTCGGGCACATCGTTTGTGCGTCAAACGGAAGAACTGGCTGGATGCTCGGGCGAACAACCGGACAAAGACCCGAATACGGCGCTATTTCGGATCGACGTGATCAAGGTTCCAGTGGCCGCGCCGCAGGACGCGAAGGTAGTCTCTAGCCCTCGGGTATTCATCGACCCGCGAACGGGCGCGCTGAACGGCCTGAACAACGGCGGCACGCATGGCAAGAAGGGCAGCGAGAAGCCTGCGGACACGAACCAATGTCACGACATCACGGTGTACACGGCGCTTGGGTTGGCGGCGGGCGCCTGCTCTGGAAATGGACTCCTACTCGACATCAAGGACCCGGTACATCCGAAGCGCGTGGATGCGGTAAATGATCCGAACTATTCCTATTGGCACTCGGCTTCGTTCTCGAACGATGGGAGCAAAGTCGTGTTTACCGACGAGTGGGGCGGCGGACTGGGTGCGCGGTGCCGTGCGAACGATCCGAACAAGTGGGGCGCGGATGCGATCTTCCAGCTGAAGGACAATAAGCTGAGTTTCGCAAACTATTACAAGTTGCCCGCCGCACAGGGTGACAGTGAGAACTGTGTGGCGCATAACGGCTCGCTGATTCCCGTCCCTGGCCGCGACATCGAAGTGCAGGCCTGGTATCAGGGCGGTGTCTCGATTGTGGACTTCACCGACCCGGCGCAACCCTTCGAGATTGCCTACTTCGATCGCGGGCCGATTGATCCAAAGATGCTTGTTCTGGGCGGCGACTGGTCAGCGTATTGGTACAACGGCTACATTTACGCGTCGGAGATTGCGCGCGGGCTGGACGTCTTTGAACTGATGCCGACCAAGTTGCTGACGCAGAACGAAATCGACGCTGCGAAGACGGTTCGGGTGTCTGAGCTGAATGTGCAGAACCAACAGAAGATCGAATGGCCCGCACAGTTGGTCGTGGCAAAGGCGTATCTGGACCAGTTGTGGCGGTCGCAGGCTTTGCCAGCGGACCAAGTTGCAGCGCTGCAGAAGGCGATCCAAAGCGCTGAGAGCTCGCACATGAGCAAGGGCAAAGTGGCGAAGCTGAAAAGCATGGCACCGTCGTTGGAGAAGAGCGCCGCCACGGCGAAGAGTCCGGCAAACTCGGCACGCTTGCACGGTTTGGCGGACATTCTGAAGCATCCGACAGCCTGACGACATCGCAAACCCGACGGTTTTCCGCTTACCCCGCAGAGCCAAGGCTCCGCAGCCGGATCCACTTCCGCAAACACCTTTAACGGAAAAAAGTGAATGATCGGGGCGCCGAGATTTGAGCTCAGGACCACCTGCGCCCAACGCCTCGCGTCGTCTGCGACCGGTGCGTTGTGAATGCTCCGCATGAAAATCGCTTCACGATATCTCGAACGATAATGACTCGTGTATTATGGTGCGGTTTTCGAGATCAGAAAGAAAATTCAGGCTAAACACGATAGCCTTGCGTCCAATCACAACGGCGGTGAAAAAGCTTCCTGCGTGACTCTGACGCAAGGTGGTGTTCCAAGAGGACTACGATGTCGCGAATGCAGCTTATGGCTTTAGTTGGACTGTGCTTTGAACTGTGTGTAAGCACGAGTCTTGCGCAAAACCAGGCCCCGCCGCAAACCGTCGTTACGCCCCCACCGACGGCTGCACCACCTGCGGCAAACCCGGCGGATGTAGCTTCGCCTGATGCCATTATTGCGGTGGCTTACGACGTTATTTCAGGTCCTGCCGGTCAAAAACGGGATTGGAATCGCATGCGTTCGCTTTTCTATGCAGGTGCGCGGCTAATCCGCACAGCTCCTAAAAACGAGGGCGGCATGGCCGCGACTTCCTTCAGCCCTCAGGACTATATCGATCGCGCCAGCATTTGCTTTGAAAAGAATGGCTTCTCGGAAAATGAAATCGCGCGGCACACTGAACAGTGGGGCAACATTCTGCAAGCGTTTAGCACGTACGAATCGAGACACGATGCGAAGGACGTTATGCCTTTCGCCAGGGGAATTAACAGCTTTCAACTGTTTTCCGACGGAACGCGCTGGTGGATTCTCACGATTTACTGGCAGGAAGAGGGACCGGAGAATCCTTTGCCAGCGGAATTCCTTCCCCATTCCCGATGAAATGCTCGCCCGAGCGACAGCGCACTCGGAAGTAATCCACGTGCCCGCAGCGGTTACCGGACGATGGTCGCCGATGGTTGCGCGCCTCCGGTGCCGGCGCGTATGGCCAACCCAATCATTCCGGCTTCGGCCCCGCGCAAAAGCTCACGTCGCGTGATCGGTTCTTTGCGTGCGAACACCATGGCACCTCCTCTGTAAGGATGACCCTCGCTCTACGTCCGGCCAAGGACCAGGCGGTCGACGCGGCGGCTCACGTCGCGGAGGTAGGCCTCGTCCCCGACTTTCAGCTCGGTAATGGCGCTTCCCGCATAGCCGATTTGGCGGAAGGCTTCGCGCACGGCTTCCCAATCCACATCGCCGTCGCCGAGGTTTACCCACTCGTAGCCATTTTCCCTGCGCTTGAAGTCTTTTAGGTGGACCTTGGCGATGCTCTTCCCCAACGTGCGAATCCAGTCTTGCGGATAGCCGTACAGCAGCACATTCCCGACATCGAACCACGCCTGAATCCACGGGCTCTGAAATTCCTTGATGTACGCGGACATCTCAAGCGGGCTCAGCAGAAATTTGTTCCAGACCTCTTCGATGGCGATGACAATTTTCAATTCCTCGGCGAGCCGCAGGAGCTTGCGAATTTCCTTTTGGGAGCGGCTCCACGCGTCACGATACGAGGTTTGCGGATTGACGACGGCAGGCACCAGCAGCACGGCATCCGATCCCCAGAGTTTCGCGTTTTGCAGAGACGTGCGCATTCCCGCCAGGCTCTTCTCCACGACTGCGGGATCGCTCGAAGAAAGCGGGTACTGCCAATGGTCCATGTTCATCACGGAATCGATGCGCACGCTCGCGCCGTCAGCGGCTTTTCTTATCTCTTCGGCCTCGTGCTCGTCGGGCGTCGTGGGCGCTTGGACCACCTCGAACCCCACGTCGCGCGCCATTTTCATGCGATCTGCATAGCTCAGCTTGGCAGGCAGCATGTCGAGGAGCACGCCCTTCTTGATCGGCAAGGGCGCGGGAGATGGAGCCGGGGCCACGCCGCTTGATGCGGGTGAAGCTGTAAGAAGCTCCGCAGCGCCGCACACACCGAGACTGGTCGAGCAAGCCACGGTCAAGCTGGATTTCAGAAATTCACGACGTGAAGGATTTTCCATGAACATAGACACCTCAGAGGAGTATTCGAAACGCGGATTCCCTTCCGGCACAAGCTGGCATCGGAATCTGTCCCGAGGAAACAAACGAGAGCCGAAATCGCGGTTCAGCGCAATTTATTCAGGTCAATCTTCGGATCCCAGGTCTCGCGGGATTTCAGTGTTTCTTCCCAGGTTATCTCGCGTCCCGTATAGGCAGCCGTGCGCGCCATCATGCAGGAAAGTGCGGATTCCGCGCCTTTGTCGGCCTGATTGTGGAAATTCCCGCTGGTAATGCTGTCCACAAATGCTTTTTTCTTCTCGCGGTCCGCAAACTCCAGATTCGAGGTGAACTTCCCGGTTGCGGAAAACGCCTGGCCGGCGTCTTTTGCGGGAGTGCCCTCCGCCTGCCACGGCTCGTCACCCCAAATTCCAAGCGGCCCGGTGTATGGAGACTGCGAAGTCCCTCTCGTACCGAAGAAGCGCTCGGTGACTTCCCACCAGCCTTTGGCAAACTGCGTGGAGCTGAAAGTAACGTCCACCCCATCGGGATAATGGAACAGCGCGTCGTAGTTTCCGTAGACGTCTCCGTCGGCGGGGCGCCCGGCGCGTCCGCCGCTCGCGGAAGCTTTCAGCGGATGCGCCTTCAACACCCAATTGCAAATATCGATCACGTGAATATTCTGTTCCACGATGATGTCGCCGGAAAGAACGCGATCATAGACCCAATTGCGAAGGCGGCGCTCAACGGGCGTGGCGTCCGGCCAGGCCGGCCGGTCCAGGTAGCCCGCGAAATAGTGCGATTCTCCACAAATGATTTTGCCCAGCGCCCCGCCGTGAATCCGCTTCACCATTTCAACGAACGGGGGGCAATCGCGAATCTGGAAACCCACGTCCAGGCTTAGCTTCCCCTGGGCGCGCTTTCCGATATCCATCACCTTCATAGCTCCGGGCACATCCACGGCCACGGGCTTTTCGAGATACACGTGTTTGCCCGCCGCGGCAGCCGCCTCCAAATGCTGCGGGTGATAATACGGCGGCGTGGCGATGACGATGGCGTCCACTTCCTTCGAAGCGGCGATCTGCTGGAAGGCGTGCGGCCCTACGAAGAGTTGCGAAGCATCCAAGTCCGGATAGCCCTTGGGTGGTTGGATTTTGTTGAAGTTGTCGCGCGCTTTGTCGAGTTGATCCTGGAACAAATCACCCAGCGCCACTACGCGCGCTGCGCCGGTATCGATCATGTTGGTTGCGTCTTCGGTGCCGCGTCCTCCGCACCCAAGTAATCCAACGCGCACCGTGGAGTTTGCGGCCGTTCCGCGCACCAGTTCCGGCTTGAGGAGCAGCATCCCGGCCGTTGTTGCCGCAGCGCCAATGAATTTCCTGCGGTCCACTTTATCGGAACTACTCGATCGCTGCTTCGCATCTGCTGACATAGCTCCCCATCCTCCTTGTCTCACGCAATTCCCTTTTCGTTGCGGCAACTATCCTATCAGCTTCTCAAGATACGCCTTCGCCGCTCGCAGGTCTTCTACCTGCTGCGCGCCCGAAATCTCCCGCTCGATGGTAACCGCGCCGCGATAATTCAGCTCTTTCAGGCGCGCAATGATTCGCGGAAAATCCACCTTACCCTTCCCAATGGGAACTTCCTCGCCTAGCTTCCTCGGGCCCGTCGGCCACAGCCCATCCTTGGCGTGAATTCCCTGGACGTACGGGCCGAGCAGTTCGATGGCGTCAACCGGATTCGCTTTCCCATAGAGGATCAAGTTGGCGAGATCGAAATTCAGGCCTTGATTGTCGAGTCCCACATCCTGCATGGCGCGGACGAGGGTTATGGGCGTTTCCTGCCCGGTTTCATAACGGAAATTCTGGCCGTTGCGTTTGCAGTATCCAGCGACTTCGCGCATCGCGGCGATCGTTTCCTTATAGACCGGATCGTTGGGATTCTCCGGGATGAATCCGCAGTGCGTCTGGACAGCATCGATGCCGCACTGTTTGGCAAAGTCTGACGCTTTCTTGATATGCGCGATGCGCGTCTCTCGCGCTTCGTGTGGAACCAATCCGATGGTTAGTGGTCCCTCATAGAAATCGCACACTTCCTTCCCGGGTCCGCCCACCACGAGCGAAGTGGCCTCAATCTGATATTTGTCAAGCGCCTGACGCAGGCGGCCCGCGAGAACGGAATCGATCTCGTCCACGAACGCCTGGCATGTCGGCAAGCCAAGATCGTGAACCTTGGCAATAGCATCGTTGGGATCCCTGCCGACGCCCAGAATCAGGCCCAGGCGCAGCGGCTGTTTCCCCTCATTGGACGCTATGGATGGAGCTGACTGCATTGCGCCGAAATTCGAATGCGGACCATCGTGAGCAACACCATCCCGCAACGCGGCGCCCATGGGGCTCAGTCCAGCGGCCAACGCAGCAGTGGAAGTTTGAAGAAAGGCTCGACGATTCCGTTTGATCATGGATGCGTCTCAGAAGGCGAATGCAGCATTGGCCTGGGAACCGATGCTTTCTACTTCTCCTGAATGAAAATATCCTTCCACCTCATCCTCACGCCGCCGCCGGTATGAATTTGCAGTCCAATCACGCCATCGGCGAACTTCGGAGCCTCGTCCGTGAAGTCCACGATCGTCACGCCATTGAGCCGCGTCACGATGTGGGCGCCCTGGACGGATACTTCGAGGTCGTTCCACTCGCCCGGCTTCAGCGCTTGCTCCCCTTCCGCCGTCGGCATCTTCACCCAGCCGCGTCCACCGCTCTCATAGAGTCCGCCGGTATGCTTGCCCACGCTGGGGTCTACCTCGACTTGTATGCCTTCGATGTCCGGGCCGTGCTCAGGATTGCTTCCGGTAATGCGCGAGTGGAGGAACACGCCGCTATTGCCTGCCGCCTCCCCCTTGAACTTGAGGCGCAAGTTGAAGTCGCGATACGTTTTTTCGGTCGTCAAGTAGCCGTACTTGTTGGCAGCGCTTTCGCACAGGATCGTGCCTTGCTCCACAACCCACTTCTCCGCGCCATTGTTTTTCCAGCCCGTCAAATCTTTTCCATTGAAAAGAGAAACCCAACCGCTCGACGGCGGCACTCGCGCCGCACCAGCGATGCCAAGAAATAGCAATGCGGGGAGAATCGCTCCGATTCCGTTCAAAGTACGCCTCCCTGTCCGTTTGCGTGAATCAGAGGGCCTGGCCGAAAGAAACTTATCACAAATTCAGTGAACCTCCAGCCTGTTCCTTCGCGCGCCCCAGTTCACTGACCAGGCGGTTTGACTCCCATCCGTCCGTTCGTCTCGCCCGCTTGCAGGTCGCGGATGCATAGCTTCGTCAGATCGCGCGCGTCGCATTGATAAATCTGTTTCATGGGAAGGTCCGTGTCGTCCACTGCGTACTCCCCCGAGGCCATATCTTCGGCATCATCGGTCGAGGAGGTGACCACCGGACTTCCCTTCTGAACGCGCACGCGGAATTCCCGGGAGGCCGGCTCATAATTCGCATAGCTGAAACAATGGCCGATGCAGGCGCGCTCGACGGAATGACCAATAAATGAAATCCGCGAATCCGCCGGAGCGTGCACTGTTACGATCACGCGTGTCCCCGCGGGCAAATCACTTACTAACTTCTCGGCGTTCGCTTCGAGTCGGTTCAGCAACGCCGTATCCTGATAAAGAAACGCAAAAAAGAAGATCGCGCAAGCGCCGAAGCCGGCGAGATGCCATCTTCGAGGCTTCAGAAATCCGAGAAAGCACAGGCCGAGAATCGCGGAAATACTCGTGAGCCGTGAACCGAGCACGCCAATCCAGCCCCCATAAATCGAGGGGCGCAGATTTTCGGGGAGCAGCGCCGTCGCGCAAAACGTCACCACGTACAATTCGAGCGGCAATTCGAATGCTTTCCAGAAAGAGTTCTCGTGCCGCCGCGCAAGGAAATCCATCGCCGCGCAAATCAAGCCAAACAAAAACGCAACCGCAGCAAGAAAGAAATAGCGCCTTCCGTAAAGCGTCAGCTGATCCGCGCCGTTGTAAAGATAAAACGGACCGCGATCCCAATCCGCAAAGAGTGAAGGTCGGCGCGACGCGTACCAGCAAATCGCGGCGAATATAGTCGCGGCTGCGAGCGGCGTCGCCAACTTCCACCAACCAGGTAGTTTCTCTCTCACTCTGATATGCGCGGTTGTTCCAACGAGCCAAAGAAAACCGATCGGATGAGCAAGCAGCGCCAATAACGCGAGCGAAATTACCGCGATCCATTCGAATCCCCGCGCCCGCCAGGTAATCGCCAGCCCGAAGCAGGCCAGCCCCAGCGACAAATAATAGTTCAGGAAACCCATGTTGAAGGAAAAGCCGTAAGCCAGCATAGCGACGAACGGCGTGAGAAACCATGGCGGCCGTTCCGTGACCGTTCGAACGAACGCGAATACTCCCCAGAAAAAAATCAGCACGCAGGCAGAGACAACTACTTTCTCGGCCGCTGCAAGCCCGAATAAATCCGCCGCTCGCAGCAACGCGACGTCAAACAAAATATTGTTCCACTGCTTGGCGATGTACAGGCCGGGCGCTTGCCCCTTCTCAATCAGTTGCGCCAGCCACGCGTTATAGACATGGCTCGGCAGATCCCCAGCCTCGATGCGCCGGTGCCAACAACAAGGAACGAGAATCATCGCGGAAATCGCCAATCCCGCCACGATCTGCGATCCAAAACGCCGCCAGCCCGCCGAAAGTAAGCTCTCACCCCCCATGAAATTCTCAGCCACTCGCAGTCCCCATCTCAGTACCGTCACGTTTCGCGCGGCATTCTACTATCTTCTGCCTGCGGCAGATGCACACAACCTGAATTGCTTGGGTGATGAGGCGGAGGAACACAAAGAGTAGCGTTCAGAACTCAACGGCAAAACAAAATGGAGATTAGCGGCGGGTTTTACTTGGAGGCTTGATTCTCGCCGAGACGCTTCAAGCGATCGCGCAAACGCCGCTGGAGCGGCGTGGGCGTATTGGGATTGAAAGCCACGAGATACCACAGCGGCTGGCTGCGGTCGCGGCTAAGCCATGTCAGCGTGTTCGCATCCGCGTTGGGATGCCGGGCCACATTTTCGCGAATCGCCCCGTAGGGATGCTTCGCCAGCCTATTCAGCGTTTTCGCGTTGGCGCGCGGGTGCTCGCTAATCAGCCGCAAGAGATAAAAATCCTCCTCCGGCGCCTGCTTGGCAAGTTTTTCCAGCATTTCCGGTTTTGCATCCGCGCTCAGCACCAACCCGATTTTTTCATCCCAGGCGGTATTAATTTGATTCAAGTCGCGGGTGCGCGCGTGAATTAATTCTTCGAGGATGCGCCGTTCCTGTTGCATGCGGGCGATCGGAAGATCTGTGCCCTCGAGTGAATCGAGTACGCGAAGAAGGTGCTGCCTCTCCCCGAAGACAATCTGAGAGGTGCGCGTATTGGCGCCTTTTTCCTTCTCCTTGTGTTGAACCAGGTCGGAACGTCGCATTTTTGGTTGCTCCGGCCCAATCCCTTAACGAGCTCGTTCAGGAACCGGGCGTTTACCGCCGCATTCAAATCACACCGCGCGAAGAGTCCAAATCCTCAATTTCACGGCTTCACAAATTATGTTCCGCGTGCGCGATGCGGTAAAGTTTGGAGCGAGCGGTGTGTGCCCGAAGTGCAACTCCGGTCCTCCGCTTTGCGGCGTTCTTTTGAGCGGGTCAAGAGGGTACGAAACGATGTCGGCATTCGAAGAGCACAAGGAAGAACTGGAAAAATTCGAGCAGATGTTTGGCCGCGAGCGAGGCCGACTGGCGGTGTCACTCGATCGCTTGACCAATGCGTTGGTGCTGGTGGGCCAGCACGGCGTTTACTGCACGAGCCAGCGGAATCCGACGGTGCCGGCGATGGACCTGCGGATCATCAATCAAGAGCTTGTGCACGCCAAAGAACTGGTGCAATCCGTGATGGAAGAGCTGCGCCTGGCGAAACAAAAATCAACAAACTGAGGGCGGCGATTTTTTGACTGCCGGCTTTCGGATTCGCAATTTCTAGAACGCCCCCGAAAGTCCCACCCCTTCGATTCCTATTCTGGTTGCAAAAATGGATTCGAGTGGCGCTCGTTACCAATGGTGGTGACGGGCCCATGGCCCGGATGGACGATAGTGTCGTCCGGCAGGTGCATCAATTTAGTGTGCAGGGAATCCATGATCTGCTCCATGGAGCCGCCCCACAGGTCGGTACGGCCAATGCTCCCGGCAAAAAGCGTGTCGCCGGAAAAGAGTTGCGGGGCGCGCAGCTGAATTTGCTCGGACTCGCCGGCGGCAGCAATTTCTTGTGAGTCATCAGGGCCAGCCATTTTCTTTAAGAGATCCGAGATGGCGATATCGTCGCCGGCTTCATCTTTAACGCTGAATTTCTTCGGCGCAGCGGCTGTGATTCTTCCAGCGTCATGCGGCAGATACAGCGAAACGCTTCCCGGCGTGTGGCCGGGCGTGTGAATCACTTGCGCCTCAAACGCGCCCCAGCGAAGAACGTCGCCCTCTTTCAGCAACTGATCCACGTCGGTGAGGTCTGGGGGGATGACGCCGAGGAACGCGGCCTGCTCGTCCATCGCCTGATAGAGCGGCAAATCGTCGCGATGCATCAGCACGGGGGCGCCCGTATATTGATGAAGCTTGCTCAAGCCGCCGACATGATCGATATGCGCGTGCGTGCTGACGATGGCTTTCACCATCAGCCGGTGGCGTCCGATTAGGTCCAGAATGCGCGTGACCTCGTCCCCCGGGTCCACGACCAGCGCTTCGCGAGTCGCGGGATCGCCAATGATTGAGCAATTGCACTGCAGCATCCCCACGGGGATGGTGATGTGAATCAAGCCGTCACTGACGGCGGTGAGCGCGCGTCGGCCGTCGTTCATAGCGGAAAGTATATCATTGGAGGTGAAGCCAGATGCGGCGGCGAACCGCTTACGCGACTCAAGTTTAGATTGCTCTTTGATAGACTAAATCCTGGAGAACGCGCGACCTTGGAAACGGCTGCAACAGGCACGGCGATGAACACTCCCCTTGCGGGGGCACATCTTGCCGCGGGCGCGAAAATAGGCGTCTGGTTCGGATGCGCGCTGCCGGATTACTTTGGCGACCCGGCCGCCGAGTATCGTTCCGCACGGGAGACCGTGGCGCTGATTGACAAGAGCTACCGCGCCTATCTCTCGTTCACCGGCCCCGACCGGGTGCGCTACCTGAATGCTATTTTGACCAACAACATCAAGGACCTCCCCGCAGACTACGGCATCATCTCGCTCCTGCTGAATCCGCAAGGGCACATTCTCGCGGAGATCGAGACGTATGCGTTTGCGAACCGGCTCCTCTGCGTGTCCTACGCCATGATTCGCTCGCGGCTCATCGAATGGCTCGAAAAATACATCATCATGGATGACGTGACGCTAACCGACGAGACGCCACGCTACGGCACTCTGGCGCTGGAGGGTCCCAAGGCTGCGGCGATCGTCAAGGAGCTTTCCGGCGCCGACCTGACCAAGTTTGACGACCTTTCCTGTCACGAGGGAGCTGTCGGTTCGATTCCCTGCTGGATCACGAAGCGCTCCCCAGGGGGAGTCCCCGGCGCGGAATTCTTCGCTGCGGTCGAAAAGCTGGCCGAGCTTTGGCAGGTTCTTTTGGATGCTGCTCGCTGGCACGGCGGCGGGCCAACAGGCTACACCGCGCTCAGTGGGCTGCGACTGGCACAAGGCGCGCCGTGGTTCGGCTACGACTTCAGCGAGAAACAAATCCCTCACGAGGCAGGATTGCAGGACAGCCACATCAGCTACACCAAAGGCTGCTACACCGGCCAGGAAATCGTGGAACGCGTGCGGTCGCGCGGACAAGTCAACCGTCAGCGCGTCCGGCTCGGTTTTTCCGGTGACGTTGTGCCTGAACCGGAAGCGCCCCTCACGTTTGGCGGCAAAGAAATGGGCTACGTGACCCGTGCGGCGCGGACCTGGGACCCGCCGCGCATCCTGGGCATGGCCTACGTCCGCAAAGAGGCCACTGTCCCGGACACCGTGCTGCAATGGGCTGGCGGAACCGCAACGGTCATGAAGTAACAGCAAAGCCGAGCAGCCAGGTCTTAGTCAGCGTCAGCATGATCGCGCCTTCTCCCTGTCTCGAACGGTACTTTCAGCGAGGGCTGAAATCGGGACTAGCGTGGCAGGATAGCATTCCGCTGTGATTTAGGGGCTTACCGGTTCGTAGTTGGGGATATTCCGTGTCAGCTTACGGATGAAAAACTCTTGGAGGAGATTGACGGCGGCCGATTCGCTAATCCCGATCAGGGTGTTCTCGAAGGTTAACTCCGCTCCGTCGCGATTTTTAGCCGGATAGTAGAGATTTGAGATGCCCCCTGCGGCCAGGCTCCCCAAGATACTCGAGTAATTTGCCTGCCAGTGTCCGTTGTCGCCCTTGCAAATCACGGAATTGGCAATGGCATACAAAACCCGCGAGCGCTTACTACCGGCGCCTTTGTAGAAATAGCGTGGATCCTGTTTCAAGAGCGACGGCAGTATTGCGCCTCCGATGTAGGTGCTCGCTACAAAGTTGGCGTAGGAGGCGCCGAAGCGCTTTCCATAACCTTGCGCACCCTGTCCATATCCGCTGAAATCGTTTTGCGCCTGCTGAATTCCCGCAATGGCCCCAGTCACGCCGAAGGAGACTGGATCCACCGTGGTCTTCCAAGCAAGCTCGAACTTTTGCTTCGGGGCCAAAGGAACCGCATGGTGGTCGTAACTCACATAGAAATTTGGAACGACGCCGAGAACGCGCTGCTTTTCCTGAGCTTTGATCTGATCTTCCGCCACTTCGACTCGCGAGGGGACGACACGCACCTCAGTTACAGCGGTAGCAAGAGGCATCGCGATCTGCGGGACGGTGTAATTCTCCCCCGAGCGGAGGATTCCAGAGGAAGCTTGCGTCGTGAAGCCCACCAACGTGATTGTGAGCTGGAAGGGTCCGGGAGTGACGTTGGGAAGCGAGTATTGCCCATCATCGCCAGATAGAGCCTCTTGCTCTGCGGATTGATCTCCATGTGAAATTCTAACCCGCGCTCCAGCAACGGCGGCTCCGGTGGGGTCGACAATGGTCCCGGTGATGCTTCCTGGCAATCGATGATCTGGCGGCTGCTCATTGGCGGATGCCCCGGTGCGCTGTGGGTCCGGTTGAGCACTCCCCGCTCCCGGGCTGATAGGAGGCTGCTGAGACTGTGCCGCAGCTGGAAACGCGAAAGGCAGGAGAGCCAGGCTTAGCCAGAACGCCCAAGCCGCGTATTCAGGCATAATCGTTCACCACCCATACACTATGATGCTATGCCAAGGGATTTGGGTTTCCGATAATGTTGGTGACCCGGGTGTCGGGTGAGACACCTAGGCTTTTGGTTTCCAGCGGGCCAACTGGAAGGTCATGTGGAGGATCAGTTTGCGGTCGGCTTGGGAGAGGCGGCCGCGAAGCTGACGCAAGCGGTGCAAGAAGTCCGCGGACTCACCGTCTCTTCCCCATTCGGCACCGCCGGAGGAGAGGTCTTTCGGGAGCAATGGGATCTCGGGCGGAGTTTCCCCGTGGTAAAAGAGCTGGTACATGGGAACTTCGAGAGCGCGGTCCATTTTTTGCAGCGTTTCGATGCTCGGGACGGTGTGTCCCTTCTCGACGCGCGAGATGTAGCAACGCAGGAGGCCCGTGCGCTTCTCGATGTCACCTTGCGAGAGGTCTTTCTTTTCGCGGATAGCGCGTAGACGATCTAAGATAACCATAGTGTGTCAACTTATATCTCTTATCTCATGTATAGGAAAATGATTTGAGTGTGACCGACCAGATCTGGGATAAGGAAGTCACTCAAATTCGCGGCGAGGGGCGGATTGCTCCGGGCCGACGCGGCCGGCGGTGATTTCGGCCCTGAAATAGTTTTCGCCGAGGATGGGGGAGCCGGCGAGGCGGCGGAGCATGGCAATCTGGCCGACGTGATTGAGGGCGTCAGCAACGGGGCCCTGGAAAATTCCTTCGACTGATCCGTCAAGCGGCTCGCCGGAAGCCAGAAAGTCGTCAAACTTTTTGATGGAGGCAAAGAAGCGCTCGATTTCGGCGTTCCACGGTAGTGGAGTGGAATCGTGCCAGGTCTGCTGGCCCTTGGCAATGGAGAGCGCCCAGTCAAACAAATCGCCCATGTGCGCGAGGATTTGGGAGGGCGTGCGCGTCTTGTCTCCGATGTGGAAGCTAGCGAAATGGTCCGGAGATCCGCGTAAGGCCTTTCCGCCTCGGTACGCGACGGTGGCCACCGTGTGGCGAAGGAATTGACGGGCAGGATTGGGTGTTGAAACCATGGGACAGTTCTCTCCTTAGCTAGAAGCAATGAGGAAGAGTTTAAACGCACAGACACAGAGTGGGCAGAGAAAAAACTGAAGAAGGAGTGTTTACACCTCCCTGGCAAAGCCGGGATGAATTCGAACGTGAAATCCAACTCTACTGTTTCGTGTAAACGCGGACGTAGTCGACGAGCATCTCCTGGGGAAAAACCGCGGTGGCGTCAGGCGATCCGGGCCAATTGCCTCCGACAGCGACGTTTAGAAGAATGAAAAAAGGGTGATCGAAACTCCAGGAGCCGCCGGCGGGCCACTGGGATTGCGTAAACGTGGCGTAGAGGCTGGAGTCTACGTAAAAGCGGATGCTACCGGGTTCCCACTCGACGGCGTAGAGGTGAAAGTCAGCGGCGAAGTTCTGGCCGGCGGGAAGGCTGAAGGGCGCGCTGGCGTCACTTGTTTGGGCGACGGTGCTGGAGCTGTGGAGCGATCCATGGACCGTGCCGGGCTCCTTGCCTATGTTTTCCATGATGTCGATTTCGCCGCACTTGGGCCAGCCAACGGAACCGATGTCATTCCCAAGCATCCAGAAGGCGGGCCACATTCCCTGCCCTGCAGGAATCTTGATGCGCGCCTCAAAGCGGCCAAAGGCGTGGCTGAAGAGGCCCTGAGTTTTCAAGCGGGCTGAGGTGTAATTCCGGGTAACGCCGTCGCTGCCCGTATAGGTTTCTTTCTGCGCGGTGATGACGAGGTTGCCGCCCTTCAGTTGCGAGTTTTGCGTGCGATTCGTGTAGTACTCGAGTTCATTGTTGCCCCAGCCGTTGCCGCCGACATCATGGGTCCATTTGGAAGAATCCGGTGAGGCGCCGTCGGCGCCGTTGAACTCATCGCTCCAGACGAGCTTGAAGCCGGCGGCAGGAGGTGGCTGCAGAGTCGCGCCGCCGCCGCAGCTTAACGATACAAGTGTTACTGCAAGAAAAACTGGCACGAGTGAAAGAGCGCGGGCCGCAAGACGCGAGTTCATGAAAAGATTCTAACTCGAACGAAGGCGGCTAGCGTATGGATTAGGCGAGATTCAGGGCGCGCTTAAAGGAGCCCTTCTCGCTGTCGATCTTTTTCTGGAGCTGGAGGATGGCGTAGAGAACCGCTTCGGGGCGCGGCGGGCAGCCGGGAACGTAAACATCGACGGGGATGACCTGATTGCAGCCTTGCACGATGGCGTAATTGTTGAAGACGCCGCCGGAAGTGGCACAAGCGCCCATGGAAATAACCCACTTGGGCTCGGGCATTTGATCATAAAGCTGGCGGATCACCGGGGCCATTTTCTGCGAGAGGCGACCGGCAACAATCATCAGATCGGCCTGGCGGGGCGACGGCCGGAAAACTTCCGCGCCGAATCGCGCGACGTCAAAGCGCGCAGCGGCCATGGACATCATTTCGATAGCACAACAGGCCAATCCAAAGCCGAGCGGCCAGATAGAACTCTTGCGCGCCCAATTTACGGCTTTATCGAGCGTGGTGAAGATGATCCCTTCGTCTTCGAGAAGCTTGCCGAAGTCGTCGGGCTTGGTCAGCGTGACGTGTTTGCCGAGGGATGTGCTCATGGTGTTCGTCTGAGCTATTTTCGCATAGAGGACGGATGGACACAAATTGAGTACCTTATGTCGCGGACATGGGTGCTCTCAGTTCGTAGTCGGATGGGGAAACAGCACGCATACGGCGGAGATAGGAGACGACAGACCCTGGCCACAACGTAGTGATTTCGCCGGTGGTTTGATCCTGATACCAACTTTTGCAGCCGCCGGATTGCCAGACGGTGCGGGACATGCGGCGGTAGATCTCTTCAACAAAGGATTGCTGGATTTCCGCGCGGACTTCCAGGACGCGTTGATTCCTGCGCTGTATTAGCTTCAAGCAATTCATGGCGTAGCGAACCTGGGCTTCGATCATGAGGACGACGGAATTGTGGCCCAGTCCGGTGTTGGGGCCGAGAAGTATGAACAAATTGGGGAAGCCGCTGACGGTGACGCCGAGATAAGCGGTCATGCGCTTTCCCCAGGCCTCGTGAATTTCTACGCCGCCCTTCCCCACCACACGGCAACCAATCAGCGGCTCCGTGGCGCGAAAGCCTGTGCCATAGATCAGGACATCGACCGGACGCTCGATGCCGTCGCGTGTGACGATGCTATGCGCGCAGACTTCGGCGATTCCATCCGTGACGAGTTCGACATTCGAGCGATTGAGAGTGGGATAGTAGTCGTCGGAAACGAGCACGCGTTTGCAGCCCAACTGATACTTCGGAGTGAGCGCGGCGCGGAGCTTTGGATCTTTGATCCGCCGAGTCATGTGACGGTACGCAATCGCCTCCGCCTTCTTGCGAATCGATTCGTTACCGAGAAATCCGAGAACGCGAAATTCCTGCCGCCAGAAAATGTACTGCCGGAAGGCCCAGCGCGTTAGCGGCACACGGCGAAAGCGCCGCTTCCATTTTTCGGAGATGGCAAAGTCCATGCGCGGAACGATCCACGGCGGCGTACGCTGGAAAAGACAGAGTTTGCCGACGCGGGGGGCAATTTGCGGGACGAATTGGATGGCACTTGCACCAGTACCGATGACGGCGATGTTCTTGCCGTCGAGATCCACCGCATATTCCCACCTTGAGGAATGAAACGCCGGGCCGGAAAAACGCTCGAGGCCAGGGAGTTCCGGATAATGCGGGACATGTAGCGCGCCCATGCCGGAGACCAGGACGCGGGCGCGAATGCGCATTCCGTCGCCGGCAGTCGCGTGCCATACGCCTTCGCGTTCATCCCAAACCGCTTCTTGAAAACGCGTATTCAGGCAGAGATGCGGCGAAAGTCCGTAATGCTTGACGCAGCGTTTCAGATAGTCGTGGATTTCCTGCTGGCCCGGATACATGCGGGACCATTCGGTTGATGGCGCGAACGAAAACGAATAAAGATGCGATGGAATATCGCAAGCGCAGCCCGGGTAACGATTTTCCCACCACGTCCCGCCGATCTCTTCGCTCTTTTCGATGATGAGAAACGACTTCATGCCGGCTTCGAGGAGCTTGATGCCCATGCAGATGCCAGAAAAGCCAGCGCCAACGATTAGAACGTCAACAGTAGCGACGGAAGAGTTGGAAGAAGAAGCGGCGGATTCGGTCATGCGCGAGCCACCACTTCCCGATTCAAACCTGCCAGCACAGTCTGCGCGTGGAAAAAGTCGGCACTTTCCCGAAGCGATTGGCGGGCCTCGGGAATCAGATGCGGGGCAAGCTGCCAGGCATGCGGGACGACGGGCCAAATCTTCTGTTCGACGGAAACGCCCGCGGCACGAGCGCGCTCGGCGAGGCGCGTGGAATCACCGCGCAAAACTTCGTCCGCGCCGACATGAATCAGAAGCGGCGGAAGGCCGGAGAGATCGGCATACAGCGGGGAGGCGAGAGGATTGCGCGGATCGGTGTCGCCAAGATAGTAGCGCGCCGACGCCGCAACATCCAGGCCGTTGAATATGGCGCAGCGGTCGCTGTTGGTCCGAATGGAGTCACCAGTAGCGGCAAGGTCGGTCCAGGGGGAGAAGAGCGCCGCGGCAGCTGGAAGGGGAACGCCGGCGGCGCGAAGGGCAAGCATGAGCGAAAGAGCGAGTCCGCCGCCAGCGGACTCACCAGCAACGACGATGCGGTCCGCCGAATAACCCGCGCCAAGAAGCGCGCGGTAAAAAGCCACTGCATCGTCGACGGCAGCGGGAAATCGATTTTCGGGCGCGAGGCGATAGTCCGCAGCGAAAACGTGAAACCCATGAAGCGCATAGTAAGCAGTGATGGGACGATGCGTCTCCGCTGAGCAGCCGAAGTAGCCGCCTCCGTGAAGATACAGGAGCACCGTGTCGCCCGGCGCTGGGCCTTCGAGGCGTTCGCCAGGGACGCCGCCGAGGTGTGCTGGAGAAATCTTAACTGCCGTTGGAACCTTGTACGGATCGGGGCGAAGAATCTGGCGCGCGACGCGATAGTCGCGCACGCCTTTCAAACGGCGCTTGACGCGCCATTTGACGATTAAGACCGAAAGCCGCACCTGAAGGCTGACCGCCATTCCCCGCCGTCATTTTTGGAGTTTCAGACGGAGAGAGGATATCACTCCTGTGAGCTCCTGGTGAGTGGAAAGCGGCGTGAGCAGGGTGCAACAGGGATGAATAGGCCGGCGAAACAAGGGCGTTGTATCGCCGGCCCGGGCTGCGACCCTAGAGGGAACGCAGGAAAGTGATGAGCTGATTCTGCTGCGTGGTGCTCAGGTTGTTGAAATTATTGAGCACGGATTGGGCCTCGTTACGGTGACGCTGAATAGTGTCGAAGAAAGTGACCGAGCGTCCGTCATGCAGCAACTCCGTGCGCGTGCGGACGCCCCAAAGAGGAGGCGTGCGCATTTTTTGGGCGGTTTCCTGGCCACCGGTTTGCACGATGCCGTCGCCGGTGCCGATGTTGTGCAGCAGGAAGTCGCTGTAAGGATGGATGACCTTATTGCCCAACGAAGCGGGCACTATGAAAGCGCCTGCGGCGACTGCTGTTCCCGCTGGCGCAGTGGTTATCGAAGAGACATGGCAAATGTCGCAGCCAACGTTGTGAAACAAGGTGGCGCCAGCGACGCCGTCCGAGGAAGTGGCTAGCGCCGTGTCGCGCGGGGGCGCTTTAGTGGCCCGCATGAAGCGCGCGAAATGGTCGATGTCGTTGAGGCCTTCGGAATCGGGTGTGTTGTCATTGGGATCGGGAATGACGTCGCAAAGGCGAGTGACGTCGACGTTGTTGGGAGGCAAGCGATTGCTGATGCCCATCTCGTTCAAGTACGCGTCGCTGGAGAACGAAAGCAGCGAAGCGTGCTGGTTCTTCCATCCAAAGCGACCCACGGCGAGCGCGCCACTGGCTTCCAGTACGGGAACGCGCACGGTTTCCCCACAGATGAGGCCGCCGGTCCTTGAGCATTGACTTGATGCCAGATTCAAGAATGTCTGATCGGCGATGGATTCGATAAAACCATCGCCCAAAGTATTGAGCGACATGCGAAACGCGCGAATGGTCTCGGCAGTGCTGATTCGCTCTTGTCCTTGCGTCTGAGGAAAATTATACGTTTGCGGTTGGCCGTCGACGGTGATGGTGTCCACCGCGGGACAGATGGCGCGTTGGTTGACAAGCGATCGATTGGCGATGGTCACAGTGCCATCAGCGAGGGTTGCCGTGGCGGCGACAAAGTTGCCATTGGAATCATTGTGGCCAGCGCGGAGTTCCTTGACCTGGCTGGTGGAGCCGGTGACCGGGTTTTGATGGCACTCACGGCAGGATTGCGCGTTGAAGATGGGGCCGAGTCCATCGCCGATGGCTTCGGTCTCTTCAAATTTCCCGCGATCCATCGTGAACGATGCCGAGTCGGTTAGACCATTGGGTTCATTGTCGTAGCCTGATGGAGCCTCGGTGGCCGCGCTGGCGTTTTGACCCGAAGATGGACCGGCCACGGCAAGCACCATCGCCAATCCGGTGAGTAGACACACGTAGAGTATCGGTCGCTTGGACCACATCGCAGGCGCCTCCGTATTTACAACATTTCGGACGTGATTCTGACCGCCGGGAGGAACAAGGGTTGGGTAGAGTTGGCCCGGGGAAATCGCGGCAAAATTATTCGAGCAAGTAATCGATGTCAATAGTACTTCCGTAACTGCCGGATTTGGCGGTGGACGAGAGCGCGAAAGTATCTCCGATTGAGATCAGATGGAAAGAACAACTTTGCCGAATTGCGAGCTGGATTCGAGATAGGCGTGGGCAGCAGCGGCTTCAGCGAGCGGGAAGACACGGTCAACGACTGGCTTGAGGCGGCCGGCGCCGACGAGCTTCATCACGGTGTGTATCTCGCACTTGGCGCCCATGTAAGAGCCGAGAAGCGAAAGCTGCCGGCTGAAGAGAAACCTGAGATCGACCTTGGCGTCGTAGCCAGTGGTGGCGCCACAAGTGACCAGGCGGCCTCCGGCCGCCAGGCTGGCGAGGCTGTCGTCCCATGTGGCTGTGCCGACGTGCTCGAAGACGACGTCGACACCGCGCTTATTGGTGATGCGACGGACTTCTTCGCGGATTTTTTGCGTTTTGTGATTGATTAGGTGGCCGGCGCCTAGCTCCTTGGCCTTTTGCAGTTTTTCGTCGCTGCCGGCCGTGGCAATCACCCGCGCCCCGAAAAACGCCGCGATTTGAATTGCTGCACTGCCAACGCCGCTACCTGCCCCGAGAACGAGAACATCTTCACCGGGCTGCAGCTCCGCGCGAGCTACCAGCATGTGCCAGGCGGTTTGGAAGACCAGAGGAATCGAGGCGGCCTCTTCAAAGGTCAGGTTTTCCGGATACGGCAGGCAATTCACTTCAGGGACGCGCACGAACTCGGCGCAACCGCCGTCAATCATGTAGCCCAAGTTGGTTGCTTGGCGGCAATGGTTGTCCATGCCCGCGACGCATGCTTTGCATTTGCCGCAGCTAACCAGAGGGGCAAGGACGACTTTTTGCCCCGTGCACACAGAAGTCACATCCGCGCCGACTTGGGCAATCTCGCCGGAGATGTCACTCCCTGGAATGTGCGGCAGTGGGATGGGCACACCAGGAATGCCTTTGCGGACCCAAAGGTCGAGGTGATTCAGCGCACAGGCTTTGACGCGGACGAGGACATCGCTCTGGCGGATAGCTGGGTCGGGCGCGTCGTTGTATTTCAATACTTCGGGTCCGCCGTGTTGGTGAAAGACAATTGCTTTCATGTATTCTCCGACCCCCAGGCAGGTTTCGAAAGGTAGCATTCGAGCCGAGGAGTGTCCAGAAAGGGGCGCACATCAGATTTAGGGAAGTCATGCAGCCACCTGCTTTCGCTCTGAGCGGCGTTCCCAGAAATCCTGGAAGCGTCCGCTGAGCTTGCTGCAGCGCAGGGCAATGATGGCGTTGGCGCCCTTGACGGTCCAGTGCATGCCTGCCCGCTTGAGCCGCGTCCCAACTACGATTTTGCAACCAGACTCCACGACGCCGGTCGAAGTACAGAAGCCTTGTTTTTCGAACTGGGGATACCGCATGCGCCGTCGATTTCTCCAGATGTATTGAATACATTCTCGCGCCTCTTTGTGTTGACCGATGTGGCTGCGCAGCGCGTGCACCAAGGATTTCAAGTGACCTTCGTCAAGCTCCTCACAACGTGCATCGATCCATGCCTTGCCCTCGGGGCGGTCTCCATAAATGACCTTTCCCACTTCGCCGAGATGTTCTTTGGCATGAAAGCGATCGAGAATCTGAGTGGCTTGCGGGAACAGTTCGGTAGCCGTGTTCCAAATCCAGGTCGCGCCATCGCCCAACACCACCTGACGCAGGGCTTCGGTGAAACCGCGGCGGCTGGCCTCGCGCTGTACGCGCGCGGCAAAATCCGACAGGTGGGGGCTGGTATCCGGAGTGGCGGCGCTTTCAATCGCACTCGAATAGCTGATCGATCCTGGATCGCGCACGGGTTTGCCTTCCCTATCTCGCGATTCTGCCGTCCAGACAGTGACCAGCTTGGCTTCGCGGGTTTTGGCCGAGCCGTCGGCTTGCTTGCCCGCGCGGTCTGCGACTTCTTGCGGGCGCATGGGCACCCCGGTGCCATCCAGGCCCAGATACATGGTGGGGGCCACTTCGCGCATCCGTTCAACGTCCTGGCGTTCATCCACGGCGATCTCGGCCCCCAGCGCTTCGGCGGCCCGTTCCACCTGCTTGACACTGACTTCCACGCCCGCCAATTCGTGCAACAGCGCACCGCTCTCCTCGAAGCTCACCAGCGCTGCCGCGCTGGCAGTCATGCGCAGAACTCCAGGCGTCAGGGAAAACGATTCCAGTTTCAGCGCTCGGTCCCGCGGGCAGAATCCATGGTGGCATCGGCCACAGTCGTAGTAAGCCCGCTTCAAATGCAGAGGTCCCAACACGCTTTCGAAGGTCTTCTCGTGACGGCCGTGATAGTGGGCCACACCGCCGCAGGGGCAAGGTAATTCCGGTCCCACGTAATCGCTGGTGTCGGCGTTGAGCCGTTGTTCCAGGGCCCGAGCGGCCAGACGCAACGCCTGCCGCCGTGCGGCCATCTCCACCGCTTCGAAATCCAGTTCGGCCAGCGCTTGAGGACCTAAGAGCGTTTCGATTTCTTGGGCGACTTCGCTTTCCAGGTCCGCGGAGAGCCCCCTTTTTCGGCCTCCTCGGCGGAAACCGGGATCCCTTCGAGGTGTTCATCGGCCCATCGTTCGCAGGCCTCCCAATAGGCTTCGACACGTTCTCGAAATTGCCGTCCCGATTCGATCTGCCGCCGGACCACCGGCGCCTGTTCGGGCGAGACATAGCGGGAATGGGTCTTGCCCTCGACCTTCTGCGTGAGGAGGAAGTAAGGACCATGGGCTGCCTTAGGATCGCGTTGACAGGCGCAGGCTGCTTGTCCGCACTTCATCCGGCGTTCACAGAGCGAACCTCGTCGCATCGGTTGCGGATGCGAGAAGGCTGCTGCTAATTGTGCAATGCGGGAAGGCACTACAGGTGTGAGATTATC